>Ga0197143_1000023_pt1 | contig 159799 bp, 145 predicted proteins | sample GBS70_MetaG_FD_148603 | JGI IMG/M metagenome (GOLD analysis project Ga0197143, IMG submission 148603) | Sediment microbial communities from Great Boiling Springs, Gerlach, Nevada, United States - GBS 70_MetaG | ecosystem: Environmental > Aquatic > Thermal springs > Hot (42-90C) > Sediment... | reverse complement strand
CGGCGTACAGTACTACCCCCCGAGGCCCGGCGGGTACTTCCTCTACTCCCTGCCGCAGGATACGACGGAGCCTGCAGAGGTTTACTACGGCCGTTACATCGGCGGATTTTTCCTCTACCGAGCGCCGAAGGACACCTTCGGCGTACAGTACTACCCCCCGAGGCCCGGCGGGTACTTCCTCTACTCCCTGCCGCAGGATACGACGGAGCCTGCAGAGGTTTACTACGGCCGTTACATCGGCGGATTTTTCCTCTACCGAGCGCCGCAGGACACCACCGTGCCCACTCCTCCGCCACCGCCTGCACGGGTGGAGGAAGCGGTTATCGTACGGAGGGGTAACGTGCTCGTGGTTGGGAACTTCACTCCAACCCACGTTGCGCTACCAATGCCCGAGCTGGAGCTTGACCCTGGCAAGGGTCCCGTCTGCGGCTGGCCTGTACCGGAAGGGAAGCAACCCAGTGCAGAGGGTGTCCAGGCAAAGTACACCGGCTACGTCCTCAACCAGGCAATTGCCTCAGGCGCGGGACGACCTTCGGGTAAAACCTTTGGAAAGATGGCTGGTCCTATTAGCCTCCCCCGTCCCTCGGACGTTGGTATTCCGGAGTTTCGAATGGATGGAGGCGGCATGCCGGTGCTCTGGCCTAATGGCAATCCGCCGCGCAATCCGGACTGGCCCTTGGTGGGAGTTGTCGGCATCCCTGTGCTTGAAGGCATCGAGGGCGAAGGAGCTGGTGCTGGTCCGGGCAAGCCGCAGAATTGGTGTGGGACGGAGTATGTCTGGACCGGACCGCGTCCGAAGAGCCCGAAGCTCACTCTCTGGCCCCGACCCTGGTTGCCCCATCCGCCGGGAAGGTAGCCCAACTCCAGCAACGCATCGAGGGCGAGGGGCACCCAGCCCCTCGCCTTTTTTGTACGAAGCCTCAGCCAACCGGGTCGCACCGAAGGTGAGCCGACCGTTGCTTCCTTCCGGACCTGGCGGGGTTGAGCCCACTCCGGTTGCACGGGGCTGGGGCGCTGCAAAACTGGCACCTACAGCACCGACACCTGCGCAAGGCGCCACAGCAGCCGCGCCGCCAAAAGAGCAACCCGAGTGAGCTTATCGTAATCCAAGCGCTCGGCATGGTCGCTGGGACGGTGGTAATCCTCGTGCAGTCCGGTGAAGAAGAACACCACCGGGATCCCCCTACGGGCAAAGCTGGCGTGGTCGCTTGCCAGGAAGAGGTCGGATTGCCCGAGCTCGCCCAGCAGGAATGGGCGGCGCAGACGGCGGTTCTCCTCCTGTACAAGCTGCGCAAGGCGTTCATCGCGCCAGCCCAGATAGAGCGAATCCGGATGGTTGCGCCCGATCATGTCCAGATTGAGCATGGCGCGGCAGCCGGAAAGGGGCAGCGGAGGTGCTTCGATGAACGCCTGCGAACCGAGCAAGCCCTTCTCCTCCCCGCTGAAGGCGACGAAGAGGATGGAGCGCAGCGGCTTCACCCGCCCCAGTGCAAGTGCCCGCGCGATGAGCAGCATTCCAGCGGTGCCGGAGGCGTTGTCATCGGCACCGTTGTAAATGGAATCCTGCTCCCCCGGACGGCTGTAGGTGCCCACGTGGTCGTAGTGCGCCCCCAGCAGGATGTACTCCTCCTGCGCACGCCGCCCAGGGAGCCATCCCACGACGTTGGGCACGCGCACGCGCTCGGTCTCGCGTAGAGCAACGCTCAAGTCTACCCGTACATCGGGCAGTGGCTCTGGGGGCGGCGCCGTATCCTGCGCGCGGAGCCACTTGTGGAAGGCATCTAAGCTACCGAAGAGGGCTTCCACAGCGGCGCGCCCGATGGTGTAGGCGGGCAATCCAATGGTATCGGGGCGGCGAGGCTGTAATGGGCTCGAGCGCGTGGGAAGCCGCGATAACGCCGGCCAGGGGTAGCCCAGCACCCGTGCCTGCCGCTCCAGCCGCTCCGGCGATTGCACAAGCAGCACTGCTGCTGCCCCGAGGCGGCGCAACTGCTCGATGCGCTGCTCCAGCCGAGCGCGGGACACAAAGCCCGTATCTCCCACCAGCAGCGCAACTGCTCCGCGCAGTCGCTCATCGGCGCGTGGCTCCGCTGCGAGGCTGCCGACGAAGACCACCGGAGCATCCACGACCTGTCCTGCACGGGTTTGTGCCAGCGGAACGGCATCGCGCGGGAGCTGAGCTTCCCACCGCTGCGTGCCGCGCCGGATGCGCACCCAGAGGCTCTCCGGACGCACGTCCAGGCGCACAAGCTCGTACCAGTGGAAGTAGCTCCCCCCCAACGGTTGGATTCCCCAGCGCCGGAAGGCTTCGGCGATGTACTCGGCTGCCCGCAGCAGCTCCGGGCTGGGCGTATTGCGCCCCTGGAGCTCATCGGAGGCAAGGAACTCTACAAAGCGACGCGCGCTATCGGGCTGGAGAATTTGGCGCGCCACCGAGCGCGGCAACTCCGCATTCGAAGCACAGCCGTAGAGGACCATTGCGGCAATGCCGCTGCAGAGCATTCCCCAGCGCCCCGCCCTACCCTCGGCAGTCGGACAAGCATCCTGCCCAAAAGCAGCGCCCAAATGCGGGCGTTTGCTCGATTGCCCAAAAGCACGCATGTCTACTCCACCCACAGCTCCACCCGCTCTGAACCAACAAGTTCGCAGAGCCTGCGGTACCCCTCCAACGAAAGCTCCACGCCCAGGTGTGGCACCATATACACGCGCACTAACTGCGTGGCGTGCTCTGGCTCATAGAGGCACAGCAGCACTGGGCAGCCCGAAATAGCCGAACGGGCATGGGCGTAGAGCCGCTCCAGCGTATCGAGCGTCTGCTCGGTGACGGGCAGCATCACTCGGTAGCCGCGTGCCAGGCGGCGCAATCCGCGTTCGAGCGATTCCATCCCATTGACCACCAAGCGCGCAAGCTCCTGTTGGCGTGGCTCCAGGCGCCCCCAGGCGAGCACCAACTCGCCCTCGCGCAGCAGCGGTTCGGCTTGGGCGTAGACGTCGTGCCAGAGGATGAGTTCCAATTGCCCGCTGTGGTCCTCCAGCCGGGCAAAGGCGATGGGACGGTTCCGCCGGTCGCGCCGGCGCTCCACTGCGGCGATGGTTCCGGCAACGCGTACCTCTCCGTTGGGCTGTCCGGACAGCTCGGCAATGGGGATAACGAGCGTGCGCAGCAACTCGGCATAGGGCTTGAGCGGATGCGCGCTCAGGTAGATACCCAGTACTTCGCGCTCGCGCCGGAGCTGCTCCAGTGGGCTCCAGGGCGACACCGCAGGCAATGCCGGTTCGGATATCGGCACAGCGCTGCCGAAGAGGCTCTCCATCTCCGCACCGCGCGTGTGGAGGGCACGGGCATATTCGAGCACCTGTTCAATCCCTGCCATCAGCTGCGCCCGCTGCCCTGGATGCAGCCCATCGAAGGCACCGGCGGCAATGAGCGCCTCGATTGCCCGACGGTTCACCGTACGCAGGTCCACCCGTGCGGCAAAATCGAAGATGGAGCGGAAAGGACCCTGCTGCCGCGCCCGCAGAATCTCCTGCACCGCCGCTTCGCCAACATTTTTGATTCCCGCCAGCCCGAAGACGATCGTGTGCGGGTCGAGTGCTCGGAAGAGCACCTCCGAGCGGTTCACATCCGGCGGAAGCACGCTGATGCCCATGCGCAGGGCTTCGGCAAGGAACTCGGCGAGCTTCTCCTGGTTGGCAATCTCAGCGCTCATGTTCGCTGCCAGGAACTCCGCCGGATAGTGTGCCTTCAGGTATGCTGTCTGGTACGCCAGATAGGCATATGCCAGGGCATGCGACTTGTTGAAGCCATAGGAGGCAAAGCGCTCGAGGAGGGCGAAGATCTCCTCGGCAAGCTCGCGCGCAATACCGTTGCGTACTGCTCCGGCGATGAACTCATCACGCTGCTGCTGCATGAGGCGCTGGTCCTTCTTGCCCATGGCGCGGCGCATGAGGTCGGCTTGTGCCAAGGAGAAGCCGGCAATTGCCTGCGCCAGCTGCATGACCTGCTCCTGGTAGATGATGATGCCGTACGTGTTGCGCAGGATGGGCTCCATACGCGGGTGCAGGTACTCAATCGGGCGCCGACCGTGCTTGCGCGCGATGAATTCGGGGATGTACTCCATCGGACCGGGGCGGTTGAGCGCGTTGAGCGCGGTGAGGTCCTCCAACGAATTCGGGCGCAGCTCGCGCAGCGCCTCACGCATGGTATCGGCTTCGAACTGGAAGATGCCCAAGGTCTGCCCGCTGGAGAGCAGCTCGTAGGTTGGTGCATCCTCCAGGCTGACCGCGTCAATGTCCACTGCTTCTCCGCGCGTCTGGCGCACCATCTCCACCGTGCGCTCGATGATAGAGAGCGTGCGCAGCCCCAGGAAGTCCATCTTGAGCAAGCCCGCATCCTCCAGCTCGCGCATGGAGTACTGCGTGACGATTTCCCCGCTGGGGGCGCGGCACAGCGGTACGTAGTCGCTCACATCGCCGGGGGCGATCACCACGCCGGCAGCATGGACGGAGATGTTGCGGCAGAAGCCCTCCAGGACGAGCGAGAACTCCACCAGCTGGCGCAGCTTCGGGTCGGTGCTCTCGCGCAGCCACTGCAGGTCTGGCAGCTGCAGCGCCTCTTCCAGGGGTGTGACCTTGCCCAGCACCACCGGGATGCGCTCGGTGATAGCGTTGAGCGTAGACATCGGGATGCCCAGCACACGCCCGACATCCTTGATGACGGCGCGGCTGGAGAGCGTGCCAAAGGTGATAATCTGCGCAACGGAGCTTTCCCCATAGCGCTGGCGTACGTAGTCGATGACCAAATCGCGCTTGTCGTCGCTGAAGTCCACGTCGATATCGGGCATAGAGACCCGCTCCGGGTTCAGGAAGCGCTCAAAAAGCAGGTCGTAGCGTAGCGGGTCCAAGCTGGTGATGCCCAGGGCGTAGGCGACCAGGCTGCCGACGGCGGAGCCGCGCCCGGGACCGACGCGCACGCCCATGCGGCGCGCAGCCGCAATGAAGTCCTGCACAATGAGGAAGTAGCCAGCAAAGCCCATGCGCGTGATGACCTCCAGCTCGTACTCCGCCCGGCGGCGGACCTCCTCTGGAATGGGAACGCCGTAGCGCTCGGCAAGCCCGCGCTCGACAAGCTGCCGGAGATACTCCTCCAGCGTGCGCGCCCCGGAATCCTCCGGTATGGGGAACTGCGGCAGGTGGAGCTGCGGGCGTAGCTCCAGAGTGCACTTTTCGGCAATCTCCAGCGTGCGCTCTACTGCATCGGGATAGTCCGGAAAGAGCTCCAGCATTTGGGCGCCGGTCTTGAAGTACATCTCCGGCTGCCCGTAGCGCAGCTTGGTGATGTCCACGGGCTGCCCCTTGCCGGAGCCCACATCGCGGATATGCAGCAGGACGTTGTGCGCCAGCGCGTGCTCCTTGCGGATGTAGTGGCAATCGTTGGTTACCACCATCGGGATGCGCAGCTTGCGGGCAATGCGCGGCACATGGGTGCGCACGGCTTCATCGGCAGGCAGGTTGTGCCACTGCAGCTCCAGGTAGAAGTCCTCGCCGAACAGCTCCCGATATTGTGCCGCCGTACGATAGGCGCGTTCGTAATCGCCTTCGACCAGGTGCGCATTGACCACACCGACCAGACAGCCCGAAAGGGCAATCAAGCCCTCGTGGTAGCGCTCCAGTAGCTCCCAATCGATACGTGGACGGTAGTAGTAGCCCTCCAGATGCGCCAGCGTAGTGAGCTTCATCAGGTTGCGGTAGCCCTGCTCGTTCTTTGCCAGCAGCACCAGGTGGTAGTAGTTGCGCTGCTTTGGTGCGGGGCGGTCGAAGCGGCTTCCCACCGCCATGTAGACTTCACAGCCGATGATGGGCTTGATTCCGGCGGCTTTGGCTTCTTTGTAAAACTCCAGGCAGCCGAACATGACGCCGTGGTCGGTGAGCGCAACGGCGCCCTGGTCGGCTTCTACTGCCGCCTGCACCAACTGGCGCGGCGTGCATGCCCCGTCCAGAATCGAATAGTGCGTGTGGTTGTGCAGATGCACAAACGGAACGTTCCGAGCCATTGCTCCTATGGTGCTCTACTGCAACAACTCCCGCAATGCGGGGTCGGATTCCAGCCGGGCGCATTCGGTGCGGAGCCGCGCGCTCCACGGCGAGCGCTGGTCGCGCAGGACGCTATAGGCAACGCGGCGGAGCGCTGCCGGCTGCCGCTGCAGCAGACGTGCAAGCGTCCGTGGGGATGCTGCCGTATCCAGCCCCGCTACCAGCCAGCCCAAGCTCTGGCGCGAGCGGAGCTCCAGCGGGAGCCTCCACAGCTCCTGCAGCAGGGTTGCCGGCAAGCGCCCGTTCCGCAGCGCACCCTGCACGGCTCCGTAGCGGACCAGTTGGGAGGAATCCGCCAGCGCCTGCTGCCACACCTCCAATTGACGGGGCTGGAGCTTCAACAGGGCAAACGCCGCCCGCGCCCGCACCAGAGGATGTGCATCCCGCAGCAGTGGGCGCAGTGCAGGAATTGCCCCTGAGTCGCCGAGCTCGCCCAACTGCTGTGCTGCCAGCGCTCGAATGCGCCAGGAGGGATAGCGCAGCAAGCGCTCCAGCTCCGCCCGCGCTGCCCGGAGGCGGACCCGTCCGATGACAGTTGCCACAATTGCCAAGGTGCGGGGATTATCCGAGCGGAGCGAATCCAGCAGCAGCCGCGCAACCGCCGCGCTATCGCGTGCGTACATCCGCGGCAGGATGTTCTCCAGCGCCAGCCGCTCCCGCGCGGATTCGGTTGCAAGCTTCGATGCCAGAAACGGCAGTGCCCGCGCGCCGAAGGAGACGATGCGCTCCCGTGCCGGCTCCACGATGTACTGGAACTTCTGCGGTGCTGCCGAGGCTTGGATGAAGAGGCTATCCAGGCTTCCGGCAAGCGGCATCCGCAGCGAATCCGGCACATCGACGCCCGGACGCGGCGGAGGCGGCAGCGGCTCCAGGAGCTCAGCATCCAGTAGCACGCCGTACGTCGATTGCAACCGCACCCGCCCGTTGCGCGTAGTATCCCCGTACCAATCCCGCCCTTGGGCATCGGCGAAGATGCCAATCATGCCGTAGCTGCGGCGGAAGTCCGAATAGCCCATCGTGTTGGGCTGCCGCGCACTGTAGAGATCGCGTCCGCGCAAGTCTACCAGTAGCCCAATGCCGTTGGCATTACCGGCACCCTGGGAGAGGCTTTCGGCGCTGTAGACATCCTCGCCGGCTTCATCCAGAAGGATGCCCGCGGCGATATCGTGCCCGCAGCCCTGGGAGACGCCGTAGGAGCGGTAGAGGTCATCGCCGGCGCGGTCCCAGAGCACCCCAAAGGCAAGGTGCACTCCACTGCCCTGCGCGTACTGATGCGCGATGTAGCGGTCATCTCCGGCACAATCCAGCAGCGCGCCTACGCTGTACCAGTACGCCGTCCCCTGTCCGTAGATGTCGCTGACGTAGAGGTCATTGCCGGCGCTATCGAGCAGGATTCCCACACCGCCGGAGGCAAGCGGACGGTAGCCCAATGCAGCCCCTTGCGTGAAGGTCAGGAAGCGTTGGTCGTAGCGCAGCACATCCACATACGGGCTGTGTGCCAGGTAGAGGTCGTTGCCCGCCACATCCACCAGCGCTCCGTAGCCGCGCGCAAAGCCAAAGCCCTGTGCATGCGCTGCGCAGCGGTACAGATCGTTGCCCGCAAGGTCCAAGAGCACACCAATTCCAAAGGCACCGGCACCTTGGGTATGGACCCCGCCGAGGTACTGGTCCGTGCCGGTGCGGTCCAGCACCACCCCTACACCGGCAACTGCTGCACCGAGCGAGAAGTCCCCAGCACTGTAGACATCGTTCCCCGCCCAGTCCACAAGGACGCCGCAGCCCCAGAAACCCGCTCCGAGGCTGTAGGAGCCGGCATGGTAGAGGTCGTCACCCCCAAGGTCCACGATAACGCGAACGGGCTGGGCAAGCGCTTCCTCCTTGCTCAGCGCCGGCAGCACGTATTGGTCATCTCCGCCCACGTCCACGATGAGCAGGAAATCCCCCGTGTAGGTGTCGTTGCCCGGACCACCGAGTGCGATGCGCCCAAATGGGGTTTGCAGAATCGTTGTGCGGATGCTGTCTCGGTAGCGCTCCAGGGGTGGACTATTGCGTTCAACCGATGCCCAGATTGCCCGCCACAGCCCCAGCATTGGTACAAAGAGGCGCTCCCATTCCACTGTTGCGGCAGCAGCAAAGAACTGGCGTGCCCGCTCCAGCGCCCAGACCTCTTGGGCTTTGAGCTCGAAGAGGTTTGCCGTGGCACTCTCTTCGGAGAGCATCAGCAGCGAATCGGCAAGCTCGGCAAGCAGAGGCAACTGGGCGATTCGCGAGCGCACGGCAAGGATTTCCCGCCGTGCTTCGATGCAGGGCACCAGGTACTGCCGCAGCACTGTGGCGCCAATGAGCCCAAGGTGTCCCTCCAGGTTGAAGCGTAGGAGGCTATCCAGCTCACGGGCGCTCAGGCGCTGCTCATAGGTCGGAAGCATGGGTGCAGCGCCGGTGAGCAGCTCCACCCACTGCCGCGCGTTCTGCTCCAGCGTCGAAGGGCGCAGACTCAAGAGGAGTTGCCGCTGCTCCTCCAGCCAGGGCAGGAGCTGGAGCGGCTGCTCGAAGAAGGCGCACACCTGCGGCAGCCGATGAGCATCGGGTTCGACCGCATCACAGGGCAGCCATAAATCCGTGCGCGACATCCCCAGCAGAGCCAGTGCTGAATCCACCACGCGCACAACCTCTGGCGGCACCTTGCGCGGCACCGATGGCATCAGCGCACCCGCTGCACTGCACCAGAGGAGCATCCCCACAAGCACTGTGCGTCGCATCTCACGCCGGTACCGCTGTTGTCCCTGTACTCTGCTGCCGAAACTGCGGCAGCGGCTCTCGCAGCAGGATACACTGGAGGTCCTCCCCACTACGCAGCACCGCTTGCAGATGCCACCGCGGGGCATCCTGGATGGAGGGCACCTGCAGATGCTCAAACGGATGGCGCCCCTTGCCCAGCACGATTGGAGCGCAGAAGAGGTGAAGCTCGTCCAGGAGCTGCTGCTGCAGGAATGCCGACATCACTCCAGCCCCACCCTCGACGAGCACCGAGGCGATCTGGAAGCGCTGCGCGAGCTCCCGTAACAGACTTGGCAGATGCAGCCGTCCATCGCTATCAGTGGAAACTTCCAGAAGCTGCACGCCGGCTTCGCGGAGTGTTTCGGCTTTGCGCTGGCGTGCTGCCTGGGCAGAGCAGCACACGATGGTGCGTTCGCGGTATTCGTCGGTGAAGACAAAGCTCATCATGGGCAGCTGCAGGTGTGTATCCAGCACCACACGCCAGGGCTGGCGCCCGGGGACTTCGCGCACGGTCAAGCGCGGGTTGTCTCGGAAGACCGTCCCCTTGCCCACCAGCACGGCGTCCAGCTCCGCGCGGAGGGCATGGACACGGCGCCGGCTCTCTTCGCCGCTAATCCAGCGCGACTCCCCATCGGGCAGGGCAATGCAGCCATCGAGCGACTGCGCGAGCTTGCCCACCACGTACGGCATTCCTGTGCGCACGTGCTTGGCAAAGAAGCGGTTCAGCCAGAAGCAGTCTGCCTCCAGCACCCCCAGCTCCACCTGGATGCCGGCAGCGCGGAGCTGCTCCACCCCGCGTCCGTTGACCTGCGGATTGGGGTCGAGCATCCCAATGACCACGCGGGCAATACCACTTTCGATGATGCGTGGCGTGCACGGTGGGGTTTTGCCCTGATGCACACACGGTTCCAGCGTGACAACCATCGTTGCCCCGCGCACGTCCTCGGTTGCCCGCTCCAGTGCCATCACCTCCGCGTGCGCTCCGCCGTATTCGGCATGCCAGCCTTCGGCGATGATGCGCCCATCCTTGAGGATGACGCAGCCAACGCGCGGATTGGGACTGACGCGCCCAGTGCCGCGCAGCGCCAGGCGCAGCGCATGGCGCATTGCCGCTTCCTCATTGAGTCCGCTTCCCATGCCACTCCAGCGGGAGACACACAACATACTGCCGTGGTTGTGCCGGCAAGCTCATACACACGCGGTAGCGCCCACTTGGTAGCACCTCTCCAGAGCCCAGCTGAGCGCTCCAGCGATACTCATAGAGCTGCTCCTGCCCCGGCTGTTGCGGCTCCACCTCCCCGATGACCTGCAGGAACATCACCCCATTGGCGGAGCTCCAGAGTTGCTTGATGCCATCGAAGAGCTCCACCCGCAACCGCTCAGAGGTCGGGAAGTACTCCTGCGGTGGTGGCAAGAGCCGCCGTGCACGCAGCCGGAAGACGATCTCGTGTTCAGCAAATTCCACCTCTGGCACCAGCTCCAGCGTCCCGCTCCGATGGTGGCGCTGTACCCAAAGCGTGCCTTGTACGGGTTCGCCTTGCGTGCGCACAAGCTTGTACTCCATCGCCACGCGCGCAGGGACGACATCGGGCGCAAGTCCCAAGCGCTGTTCTGCCACCAACGTAAGCGACTGTCTCCCCTCGCCCGCCATTCCAGACACAATGGGAAGCAGCTCGGTCTGCGCCAGGAGCTTCCCTTCAGACGAGAGAAGCCGCACCTGGATGCGCTGAATTGCTTGTAGGCTGCGCAGGTGCGGATCGGAAGGCTCGCCTGCCGCCATTGCGCGCACACGCAGTGTTGCGCCGTTCTCGTCGGTCTCCAGCTTCCATTCCATCGATGGCGGCTCCAACGTAGCCATCCGACACCCCAGACTGAACAGAACGCCAAGCAACGGCAGCCACATCCTACGGGGCGCTCATTGAGGACACTGCTGCCATCACCGCCGATTCAATGTGCTGCGCCAATTGCAACGCCGTCAGTACGTGCGGCAGCGCCGGATCGGAACGCCCCGAACGGATGCATTCCAGAAAGGCGCGGTGCTCCTCCTGCAATGCATTCACCTGCGGGAAGTGGCGAACCATCCGCACGATGCGGCGCACGCTTCCATCTTCGCCGCTGTATTCGGCAAGGAGCTCTTGCCCTTCTTCGGGCAACTCCGGCTGCAAGTAGAACTGTTCCACGCTCTGCTGCGCAAAATCCAGCGCCACATAGCGGTTGGGTCCAAACAGGCGCATCTTGCGCAGGAACTTTGCCGATATGCGCGATGCCGTCACGTTGGCAACACAGCCGCTGGCAAATTGCAGCCGGGCATTGACAATATCGGGCAGCGGCGTCAGCACTGGGACTCCGTGTGCCTGCACCTGCTCGACGGGGGTATCGAGCAGCTCCGCCAGCAGCTCCAGGTCGTGGATCATCACATCCAGCACCACCGAGACATCCGTCGAACGCGGGCGGAAGGGATGCAGCCGATGGCTTTCGATGAAGCGCACCGGAAAGGATTGTTGGCAGAGCCAGCGGAAGGCAGGATTGAAGCGCTCGCTGTGCCCGACCATCAACGCGGCACCGGTACGGGCGCTCAATTCCACCACGTCCCTTGCATCGGCAAGGCTGGTGGCAAGCGGCTTTTCGACCAGGCAGTGGCGTCCGGATTGCAGGCATGTGCGTGCCAATTCGGCATGTGTCTGCGCCGGCGTTGCCAGTGTTACGGCTTGGGCAGCTTCCAGTGCCTGCTCCAAGCTCTCAAATGCGCTCACCCCCAGCTCTTCGGCAACGGCGCGCGTTCGGGCGGGAATGATATCGTAGACCCCAACCAACTCTGCTCCCTCGCACTGCCGCCACAGCCGGGCATGGAGCGTGCCCATGTGCCCAACGCCAATGACGGCAATCCGGATGCGCGCACTCATTCCGCCTTCGGATGGGCTTGCCGATACACGCGCTTGAGATGCTCAACGCTGACGTGCGTGTAGCGCTCCGTCGTCGCCAACGAGGCGTGCCCGAGCAACTGCTGCACCGCCGGCAGTTCCGCCCCGCGCTCCAGCAGATGCGTTGCCATGCTGTGGCGCAGCACATGTGCCCCGCGCTGGGTCAGATGCGGCAGCGTACCAATCTGGCTGCGAACCCAGCGGTAGACCGTCGAGGGCTGCAACTGCCCACCGCGCATGCCCACAAAGAGCCAATCTCCACGCGGACGGAACTGTTCGCGCACCTGCAAGTACTGTTCCAGCGCCTCCAGTGCGATCCGACCGATGGGGACCAGGCGCTCCTTGCCTCCTTTGCCGTGCACGCGCAGCAGCTGGCGTTCGCGCAAGAGATCGCGCAGCCGCAGCCGCACCAGTTCGCCTACGCGCAGACCGCAGCCGTAGAGCAGCTCCAGCACCGCTCGGCGCAATCGTTCCTGCGGTGTCTGGCGCGGGAGGGCATCCAGGAGTTGTCCCAGCGTTTGCTGGGGCACTACACTGACCAAGGGCTTATCCGCCTTCGGTGCTGAGAGCAACCGTGCCGGATTCTCCCGGCACCAGCCCTGCTGCCGTGCCAGGCGGAAGAAAGAGCGTACTGCTGCCACCACCATCTGCATTGACCGGCGATGCAAGCCGCGGTCGTGCAGCCATCCCAGGAACTGGCGCAGCTGCCCCAACTGAATCGCCTCCAGCACCGGTTCTCCGCCCCATTCCTGCCGGAAGTACTCCCTGAGCAACTCCAGCGCGTACGCGTAGCTCCGCAGCGTCGCAGGAGAATACCCCCGCCGGCGATACTCTTGCAAGCCCTGGGTAATTGCGTCTTCGAGCTGCATCCCCGTCCTGCACAAGCGAAGGCAAAAATACGCTGCGATGCCGCTGCAGACGCCCCGCCGGTTCGCACCGGGCAAAGTATTTTTGCCCGCACAGCCGAGCACGCAAAACATGTGTGGGATTGTCGGCTACATCGGACACCGCCGAGCACTTCCACTGCTGCTCAACGGGTTGCGGCGCCTGGAGTACCGCGGCTATGACTCCGCCGGTATCGCCGTGCCTCACAAGGGTGAGCTCTTCATTGCCAAACGCGCCGGAACGGTCGCCCACCTGGCAGCAATGCTTGAGCACATAGAGCTGCCCGCCACCATGGGAATCGGGCACACCCGCTGGGCAACCCACGGTGAGCCCATCGATCGCAACGCCCATCCACACACGGACGCCACCGGGCGGATTGCCATCGTGCACAACGGCATCATCGAAAACTACACCACGCTCAAGGCAAAGCTGCTCGAGGACGGCTACAGCTTCGTCTCCGATACCGACACCGAGGTCCTGGCGGTCTTCATCGGCGCACTCTACCAGCAGTACGGCAACTTGGAGCTTGCCGTGCGGACAGCGCTCTCTGAGGTCGAGGGTACCTTCGGCTTGGTCGTGCTCTCGGCTGACTATCCCGATATGCTCATCGCCGCGCGGCGGGGCAGCCCAATTGTCATCGGTGTAGGCGATGGGGAGTACATCGTCGCCTCCGATGCCACCGCTATCGTCGAATACACCCGCTCGGTGTTCTACTTGTCCGACGACGAGATGGCGGTCATCACGCGTGCGGGCTGCCGGACCAAGACAATCGAGGACATCCCCACCTCGGCACAGCTCCTGGAGCTGGAGTTTGACCTGGAGCGCATCGAGAAGGGCGGCTTCCCGCACTTCATGCTCAAGGAGATCTACGAGCAGCCCATGACCTTCCGCGACGCCTGCCGTGGGCGGCTCCTGCTCCAGGAGGGCAACGTCAAGCTGGGTGGACTGCGCAGCGTAGAGGAGCAACTGCGGCAAGCACGGCGCCTGATCTTTACCGCCTGCGGCACCTCCTGGCACGCTGCCCTGGTGGGCGAATACTGGATTGAACAACTGGCACGCCTGCCCGTCGAAGTCGAATACGCCTCGGAGTTCCGCTACCGCAATCCAGTGCTCTATCCCGATGACATCGTCATCGCCATCTCGCAAAGCGGCGAAACCGCCGATACCCTGGCAGCGGTTCGCGAAGCCAAGCTGCGCGGGGCAACCGCGCTGGGAATTGTCAACGTCGTCGGCAGCTCAATTGCCCGCGAGACCGACGCCGGAGTCTACATCCACGCAGGACCCGAGATCGGCGTTGCCTCAACGAAAGCCTTCACCTCGCAGCTTGCTGTGTTGATGCTCCTGGCGCTCTACCTGGGGCGCATGCGCCACCTCTCGCCCATCGAAGCCCGGGAAATTGCCCAGGAGCTTGCCCGCATTCCAGAAAAACTGCAGTACGTGCTGGACACCACCGCCGAGCTCACGCGCGAAATCGCCCACCTCTACGCCAACGCGCAGAACTTCCTCTACCTCGGGCGCGGTGTGAACTTCCCCATCGCCCTGGAGGGCGCGCTCAAGATGAAGGAGATCTCCTACATCCACGCCGAAGGCTACCCCGCAGCCGAGATGAAGCACGGTCCCATCGCGCTCATCGACGAGAATATGCCCGTAGTGGTCATTGTCCCACGCGACGAGCTCTACGAGAAGGTGCTCTCCAACATGGAGGAGATCCGTGCCCGGCGCGGCAAGATCATCGCCATCGTCACTGAAGGGGATTTCACCGCCGCCCGCCTGGCAACGCACGTGATACCAATTCCGGAGACGCTCCCGCTGCTTACCCCCATCCTCAGCGTCGTACCCCTGCAACTGCTTGCTTACTACGCCGCCGTCGAACGCGGCTGCAATGTGGACATGCCGCGCAATCTTGCCAAAAGCGTCACCGTAGAGTGACCCTACCAACGCAACTGCACGGCAAAAGCCCACCCAGAGGCTGCGGGGATAGGCACGCAGGAAAGCCGCTCGCTGACATCGAACCCGGCAAGGTGAGCACTGACGTAGGCATCCACTGCCGCCAGCAGGTAAGCAGCCACCCATCCAGCAAGGGCAAGGTCCCGCCGCTGGGCATAGGCATCGCGGAGCGCACGCAAGCGGAACAGCTCCAGCGCATCGGCACCACCGGCGCTGGCATCGGCAATCTGGCGTTGGAGTTCGGCATAGCGCCGCTGATTCGTCACCGTCAGCACCGCACAAAGCGCATTGCCAGCCAGAAAGACCGGTGCCTTCCAGTATGCCCCTGCATACCATTGTCCCCAGCCTGGCAGCACCAGCGAGCGCAGCAGTGCTCCCGTCGGCGAAGGCAATCCAACACGGGCGGAATCCACACGCACGGAATCGCCCGAGGCTGCTGCCTGAACCACACAAAGAGCACCGAGCATGCACATCCCCGCAGCAACTCCCCCTGCACAACGGAGCATCCCTCTCCTACTCCTCTTACCCACCGAGCTTGACGACGTAAGCGGCGCCTTGCTCGTCCACTCTGTCTGTAGCAGGGTACGCTGCTGCTTTCACCTTGCAACTCACCAGCGCAGGAGCATACCTCGGAGCCGCTGCCCATCGCGCAACAGAAGCTCCACAGCGTACGCTCCCGATGCCAGCTCGGTCACAGAAAGTCGTATCGGCGGGGGCAAGCTCGTCCCGCTGTAGAGCACATGCATCCGCCCATAGACATCGTACACCCGCACTTGAATTGCCGGGATGCCCTCCCAGTGCAGCTCCACCGTCTCCGAAGCAGGATTTGGCATCACACGCAGCCTCCTCTCCGGAAAGCCCGGTCGTTCCGTAACCCCGGAGGGGACTCCGACCCCAATCCAGAAGTACGTCGGGCTCATCAACACCTGCCGCTGTGCACGGAGTTGAATTCGGAACAGCCGTCCTCGTAGCTCGTGCGGCACCTGCCACAGGTAGCTTCCCGACTCTGCGGGGACATTTCGGGCAATTTCGGTGAACCGACTTCGCTCCCCATCCCAGAGCCGCAGCTCCACGCGTGCCCCTGCGGGCAGCTCTGCTGCATTCCAGCGGATAAGCAACGGAGCTCCACTGGCAACCCTCTCCCCGCCGCAAGGGAAGACTACTCCATCGGCACACTGAGCGTGCAGCTCAAGGAGAGCAAACGCCGCAGCAATGCTGAGCATCACCCCTACCATTTGCGTCCACCGTGCTGTTGGACTCCATGACGGGCTATTTCAGCAGCACCTCCAGTTCCAGCCGTGCACCTGGTGGCCAATGCGGAGGCAGCGGAAGTGCTGGAATTGGAATCCGGTGCCAATCGTAGAAGTACGCCAGCCGCTCACCGCCCCATCTGTACCATCGCCACCACGTATTCGGATCAAGTGTTGCCAGCCGCCCATGCCACCAGTTCTCCGCCCGAAGCACCTCCTCGGCGCCGCAGATGTAGTCGTCATCACTGCCCAAAAGAGGGGCTCCTACATATCGCACCGCAACGTGAGCAATGAGCTTCCCAAGCCCTACCGAGCGCGCTACACTGTCCAACACCATGTTCGCTAGGGCTTCCAGCACAGTCTCCAAGATCTCCACCGTGCGCTCATCGAGCTTCCCTTCATCTTTTTCGAATGCAGCAAATCCAACGGTCACTACCGTGCGCTCCGTCAATGCACCATGCGCATATGTTACAAGGGTCCTCGCAAGAGGGATCTGCCCGCCTTCGTTAGGCACCACGTAGTACCCATCGTTGCTGGGAAGCCGTACGGCATCGCGCAGAGCGGCTCGGAGGGTATCAGTTCCAGCAGCAAAGCCCAAAAACAGCACAACCCCCTGATCCCCACGCAGCCAGCTCTCATATCCACTGCCAACTCGTAGCGAGCGGAGCCGCACCTCCAGGGAGGGGAGTTGCGTCCTCCGGTACACCGCCTCGGGATTCCTGAGCCGTGCCCCGCTCCGGCTTCGCAACTCCTCTGTAAGGCGAATCTCAAATGGTTGCCAGTGCGGGATGAATAATCCCGTGGAGTCAATCAACGTGATGATGACTCGGTTCCCACCCTTGGAGAGCACCGCATTCCCGCCCGGTCCCGTTCGGCAGCCGTAAACCGTTGACATCTCCCCATCTTGGAGCCGAGGGAGTTGAACTACGGTACCGGGGTCATTCTTGCTCGTTTTGACGACTATCCCACCAGCACCCCAGTCCCTAATGTCAATCCCGCTGCGCAGAGTCGCCGTATCCACAGGGTGGCTAAATGTCAACACCAGCTGTGTTGTCCGATCGTGCAGCCGCCGGGCGCGCGAATGCCCACCCAACTGTACCATCCCCACATTGGGAACAAGGGAGCTTTGCAACTCGCTTGCCGGAATCTCCTCTACGCTCCCATCCGGGCGTAGGAATCCGACCGAAACCAGCCGGAAATCCGAACGAAAGACGTGGCGGAGTGTATCGCGAACACCAGCGCTTAGTAGGGCTCCGGCACTATTGTCTCCATAGACCCACGGGTATCCTGGCGGGCGCCAATACCCCACGCTCAGCCCACTTTCGGGGTCTGCCCAGGGAAGTACATTGACCGTATCAGCGCAACGGTAGATGTATCCAGCGCGGACCAGTGTGTCGCTGAGCTCCTCGATGATGGGCCCCAGCCACCTCACAACGGGCGGTGGCTGGAGGCGCACGCCGATGAGCTTCTGCTCCCACACATCCCGCATGTATGCCCCGTCGTGCGCGCTCAGCGCAATCCACAATGTGTCCAGCGTAGGGCGAAGCCTAACCTCTACGACCACATCACACACGTGGTTGGGAAGTCGCACTGAGTCAAAAACCTCACACACCGGTTGTAGGAAACTGCGACCTTGCCCAGTGGGGAGAATTCTCCACCCCGTTATACTCCAGCATTGAGCAGTGTCAAGACGAAAACACGGTAACAGCTCCACCCAGAACCTCAGGAACTCATCCCATATCGGAACGAGCTCACACCGGATGTTGCAGCGTGGGAAAGACGACAGCACCTTTGCACACGTATCAAAGGGAGGAAGACCCCAAGAAGGATTCCACCCATCTGGAGGCTCTTGGACGAACTCAATACACACCCGCCGTACGGTGCACTGCTGTAGCTGCAACTCCATGCACGGTCGGAACCAGAAGAGCCGTCCCGGACCACAGTCCACCACAGGTCTATAGACCAAAACCCCTTCGGGAACATACTCGTATCCCGGCGCAGCTCCATGCCAGCGAACTGTTCGATAGTACCCGCCAGTCGTATCCCTTCGGTAGACCGAAATCCGAAGCCGCGCCCACGGCAGCTTCCAGACCGTGTAGGTGAACATGTCGAGCGAATCCGCATAGCCATCAACGATGACCACATCGTAGTCAATCTCCATCTCCTGGTCCACCACGCACGCCCGGCGCAAGCGGATAGTGTCCTTCTCCGCACGCTTGTATTGTGCGACGAGCTCCCAGAGCGCAAGCCGTGTGCACGTATCCACGCGCAGCACAATCGTTGGCGTATCTACGGTCATCACTTCAAGCCCATTGCGCAGCACCCGCCACCGCCAGAAGCAGAAAGTATCTACGGCTGCTGGTGCTTCCAGGCGCAGCTCTTGCCCCAGTGCGCGCCCAAAGCGGCTGTGATGCAATAGCCATGGAAGCAGCCGCGCCGCAACGACAGCAGAATCTTGCTCGTCGGCAGCACCCACCCGTACGCGGAACAGCGCCCGTTCGGGTACCACAAAGGGGAAGCGTTCGCGTGCCCCTTCCTCTCCGGTAATCAGTTCCCGATTCAGCTCAAGCCAGTATCCGCCTGGCTCTACCCCACGCAAAATGATGCAAAGGAGGGTGGAGTCTACCTTGTGGACCGTGTACTTGCCCGCTTCCACCGCTTCAGCTATATCACCCTGGAGCCGGAAGAGCCCAACAAACTGCTCTACCTCCACCCCCGGCGGGAGGGCTCGATTGAACTGCAAGCAGATGGTATCGTTGCACACGAGTGTTGCTGAGCGCTCCCACAACGTGTTGCGCACAACATGGTGCGGCGGCAGAACCGTTGTAAAGCGCACCGGTCCCAGCGATGCTACCAGCGTATCCCTACGCCCGGCGGAATCGCGCACCATCGCGATGGCGTTGACCCAGAGCACATAGCGCTGCCCGTAGTCCCATGCCCCCGTATCGGGCAGGAATTGTAGGAGCGTATCACTCTGCAACACTACCGAACCCGGTAGCGCAAGGACTCCCCACAGCGAGCGCAACGCTGTATCGGCAAGGTATTCCGGTACCACAACCACGGTCGGCAGCACAGAATCCGCTTGTCTCTCATCCGGCAAAGGGGAACGGAGTTCAAGCGAGCTTGCCAATATCGGATACTGCGCTGCAATCGTAATCGGTCCCAAAAGTGGCACCTCCACTTCCCCATCCTGCGGGAACACTACTTGCAACAGTGGCTGCTGTGCCCAGAGAGCCGCGCTACACACAGCACTGCATAGAATCGCCCGCATTGCCATTGCGACCTCCGGAAAGAACCAACCGCAAGCAAAGCTAAAAAAAGCGACCTGCACACCAGACTCAACTGCTTCCGCCTAGCCCCCGTCCCTTGCCCCCAAGATACCACCACACGGTTTGGGAAGCGCTCCCTACCCCCTTACGGCAGCGTCTTCCCCCACATGGGCATGTGAACCCGGCAGAGCCGGTCCATCAGCTCACTCATGCCGAACACTCGATGGTTACCGAACCCGGCTTTCACGTGGTCCCACACGACAAGGTAGATATTGCGCCGGAAGATTTCCTGGACCGTCGTTGGAGCCACATGCTCCTCTGCTGTCAGCAAGTAGGTATTCGGGCAGCGCAGATTGTAGAGCTCGTCAGCCACTTGCCGCACCGCTCCCTCAGAGTCCGCTTGAGGGATATCAAAACTGCCCGTGCTCTGTCCACATTCCAGAGTTGCTGGTCAGGGAGAACAAGGTCCACCCGCTCCCTCCTGGTCTGGGCTACGAATGGAATCCCAGCTCGAACCAGCAAACCCTGTACTTGCAACTCAAAATCCTTCCCACCCCTTTGCTTGCGGGATTGCGACACGCTCAAAAAATAGTCGCGCAGTAAGCGATACTGCCGGGGTGTAAGCCTTACACGACAGCCCCCCAAGACTTGCTGCAAAAGCTGGATGTCAACCTGCTCCTCGTACCTCTCCAGCACTTCCAGCGTTTTCACGAATAGCTCGCGGAGTAGCTGGTTGAAATTCGCTCGCACATAATTCTGATCGGCTATGTTGTGCGTACGCTCAAGCTCCACAAGAGCTTCCTCAACGATCTGCCGAGAAGGCGGCATCAGGCGCTGGCGCTGCACACGCAGCTGTTGCAATGAAGTCATTGCCTCCCGTTGCTCCGAGGAGCTTTACGGAAATGCAGCAGGTACTCAAATGTCGTCCCCATCGTGATGTAATTGCTGGGGTAGCCGAAGATGCCAATGCGGTTGACAATGTTCGTGCGGTCCCAGATGATGATGTTACGCAGCTCGTAGCCTACCCCCCGGAGTGCCTCGACCAGCGCGATGTGGAGAGTCACCCGCTGGTCCTCCCACCACATGTCGGGAATGTTGACCACGCAATGTCCGTCGGGACGGAGCAGTGGCAAAAGCGCCTCAAAGATGCGCGCCATCTCCCGTGTATATGGCTCCAAGGGTAAAGTCCCCAGGTCACGCGGGTCTTGGGAATACTGCTCAACTTTGAGGAACTGCTCGTTTTTGCGCTGGTCACTCCGGCGACTTTTGTTGAGGCGAGGACGATTGAGCAGATTCGCGTAGGGCGGAGAAGTGAATATCAACTTGACTGTACCCGGCAGCACATACTCTGGAATGCACCGCGCGTCGTCACAGACCGCAATTTGCTGGGTGTGCCGGAAGGCGTCCGTCTGGGCAAGCCGGCGCCGTGCAACTTCGACGTACTTCTCCTGTAAATCGAAACCGATAGCATTCCGGTCCAGGTCCTGAGCCGCAACCAACGTCGTACCGGTGCCGACAAAGGGATCGAGTACAAGCTCCCCCACGTGCGTAAACAGCTCGATGACGCGCCGGGCAAGGGCTATGGGGAAGGTAGCCGGATGTATCCGCTTGTCCCGGATATCACGCCCCTCGTAGGTAAATCTCCACACCCCAAGCTGGGCTTTGATCCACTCCTTCGGCGAGATGCAGCTCAGATGGCTCTGAGGGCAGCGACACAAGCGCGTGTAGCCTATTACTTCCGTTGTGCCGGCTGAGAGACGCTGGGCTGCTGCCCTACAGATGCATTCGTCATGGCTCCGTCTGGGTCTTTTCGGCTTTCCTGTAGCCTACCCATCCTTTTTGCCGGACGCAACTATGAAATTCAGCGCTCCGCACGCCCTTGCGCTGCTTGTGCCCGGCGCAGGACTCGAACCTGCACGCCCTTGCGGGCACTACACCCTGAATGTAGCGCGTCTGCCAATTCCGCCAGCCGGGCACGAGCGGAGAGGGTGGGATTCGAACCCACGGTGGGGTGGAAACCCCACAGCGGTTTTCGAGACCGCCCGATTCAGCCACTCTCGCACCTCTCCGGCACCGCAAAATTACAGAAGCAGCAGCGTTCGTTCGGCAGCCTCAGTGGTGCCCCTCATGGTCGGGAGAGGGCGCCGGAGCTCGCCGCGGCGCGGGACGCCCAACCGGGCAGGCAAGCTCCTGCCATCCGGCACGGGCAAAGCGCAGCCGCAACTGCAGCGTATCCCCAGCCCGCAACGGCTGCTGTAGCTCGTAGAGCATGATGTGCAGTCCCCCTGGGCGCAGCACGACCGAATCTTGCGCGGGGATCACGATCCGCTCCACCCGCTGCATCCGCATTCGCCCAGCATCGCGCACAGTCTCATGCAGCTCGATCCGCCCCACCTGCGGGGAGCTTGCCTCAAGGAGCGTATCGGGCAACTGCCCCAGATTCCGAATCACCCCATACGCCGCACTGGGGATGTTCCGCCCCGCTGGACGCGCCCAAAAGCTCTCCAAGCGGAGAGCTTGTCCGCCAGGCTGCGGGCTCTCCTTGCCGCCGTGCTGCAACTCCGGCAGACCCGACCACAGTGCGTGTCCCCCCAGCCATCCCACGACAACCGCTGCGACTGCACCACTCCACCACCTCATGGCAAGCGCTTCTGAAGCTGTTGAACATCCCTGACCACGCGTTCAATTGGCGCTTCCGTCCCGCTGTAGCGCCCAACGACGCGCCCGCGTCCATCGAGCAGCAGCAGCACGTCCGAGTGTGCGTAGAAGTAGACCGCCGTGCCGTCATCGGCGAACTCCGTCGGGCTCTTCTGAACGACGACGTCCACCGCACGGGTCAGCGCCTCTACGGCTTCAGGCTTCCCCGTTGCCAACACGAACTCCCCCAGCGGCAGCTCATGAGCTTGGGCGAATTCGCGCAGCCGCTCCGGGGTATCCCGCGATGGGTCGAAGGAGATCATCACCCCATGCACGCGGTGCTTGTCGGGCAATGCCTCCCAAATCTGGCGCATCCGCTCGGCGATCATCGGGCAGATATCGGGGCACTGCACGTAGAAGAACGCCAAGAGCACAACCGAGCCGGAGAAATCGCGCGGAAACTCCACCGTATCCCCCGTGTGCGTCCACAAGCGTACCTCCGGAAGCGGTGCCTCCCGGTGGGTGCATCCGGCAATGCCCACCAGGAGGACCACCCCTGCCACTACCTCACGGAAGCGCCGCATGTTGCCTTACAGCCGTGCTCATTCGCTCGGCTGCGACGATTGCCCCTGCCGAATAGTCTCCTGTAGCTGCTTCTCCGGCACGTTGTATTCGGGCAGGTACGCCGGCGATTTCTGGAAGCTGCTGCGCACGACGTCGTAGAGCACGGGCGTGTACGAGAGCACAATCAGCACCACAGCCGTTACCACCCACGGTGCCAGCCGATTGAGCGCCCGCACGGGCTCGTCGTGGTAGGCTTCGGCAACGGGGAACTCCAGGTGCGCTTCCCGCACCCGACGGGCAAACAGCGTGCCAAAGAACACCACGAAGTACAGCAGCATCGCTGCAAACATGATGATGCCGCCGATCATGGCAATCTCGGCATACGGCGCCCAATCTGCACGGTACAGCGGAGTCCCCTGCAAATCGGGATTCAGTGCCCCAGCACCCAGGTAGGTTCGGCGTGGCATCCCGTGCAACCCTCCGCGCATCATGCCCCAGGAAAAAGTAAGCACGCCCACCAGCCAGAGGTAGGGAACCGCCACCGCAGCCCCGCGCCAGAGCACTTCCTTGCCGCTCAACTGCGTGACCAGATACAGGCTCATCCCCAAGGACGCCAGCAGCACTGGACCAGCAACGGTCAGGTGGAAGTGCCCCGGAATCCACGATGTATTGTGCACCGCCATGTTCAGGTTGTACGAGGCATTGACGATGCCGGAGATGCCACCGAAGATGAAGATGATAAGCCCGGCAATCCAATAGCTGAACAGCCAGCGTTCGCGCGAGAAGTAGGGCAAGCGGAACATCCACCCAAACAGCCCGCGTCCGCCATTCTGGCGTCCGGCATATTCGAGCGAAGCCGCAATCGTGAAAGCAGTAATCAAACTCGGCAGTGCCACTGCGTACGTCAGCACGGTGTGAAGCCACTTCCACTGCGTCCCGATTCCGGGGTCGGCAAACTGATGGTGTGCCCCGACGGGGATGGAGAACAGGATGAACATCACGAACACCAGCCGCCCAGCAGCATCACTGAAGAGCTTGCCTCCGGCAACTTTGGGCAGCATCGTGTAGTACATCACGTACGCCGGCAACAGCCAGAAGTACACCAGCGGATGCCCGAAGAACCAGAACAGCGCCCGCGCCAGCGGTACATCCACCGTCTCCGTCCATCCCAGCGACCAGGGCAGCAGCAGGAAGAGCACCTCCACCGCCACCGACAGCGTTGCGATGAACCAGATGATGAAGGTCGCAAACATCCCCATCACCGCCAGCGGGACCTTCTGCCCAGGGTTCTCCTGGCGCCAGCGCCGGTACATCGGAATCCAGTTTGCCGCTCCGATCCACGAGCCCACAATCAGCAGTGCTGCCCCAAGGTAGAAGAGCGGATGCGCCTTCAGCGGTGGGTAGAAGGTATACAGCACCGACGCCTGCCCGCTAAACATCGCAATGCCAGCCAGCCCGGTCCCCACCAGCATCACAATTGCCGAAAGCCAGCCAATCTGCGTGTTGAGGGGCTGCTTGAGGAAGTACGGCACCACTGCATTCCCGAACGCAACGGCGAAGAAGGTCGTGAACACAATCGCGTTGAGCACCCCGTGCAAGGTCAAGCCCCAGTAGTACATGATCGAGCTGCGCAGGTCCACACTGCTCAGCGCCGCCACCAGCGGATCGGTCTCCCGCCCAAAGAGCCGGTCTACCGCCAAAAGGACTGCCCCGACGGTATCCAGCAGCAGCTTCAGCAGCGGGTCGTAGTCCAGCACCCCGGCGCGGAACAGCACCTGCATCAGCCCACCGTAGACACCGATGACCAGCAACACCATCGGCACAATCAGCTCAGTGCGAATCAGATTCCGGTATGAGCGCGTCAGTTCCATAGCCTCGGCTCCGCTTTATTGCACAATCCGAATGATGCCCACCATCTGCTGGTGTCCAATGCCACAGTATTCGTGGCAGACGATGGGATAGTCGCCCGGCTCGCGGAAGAGCACTCGGGCGTAGGTCACCGTCCCCGGTACCGCCATAAGATTGACATTGGTACGGTCGATGTGGAAGCCGTGAACCACATCCCCGCTGGTCAAGTAGATGTCCACCTCCGAGCCGACCGGAAGCTCAACGGGCGGCATCTGGTACGCCCACATTCGGGCAACGACGTGCAGCTCCCACCGCCGTTCCCCAGTCTGGAACAGCGTATCGCGCTCGAAGGGCTTCATCTCCGTCACGCATCCGGGGACATCCACACCAAAGCCCGTTGCCAACACCAGCAATCCCACAAGGAAGAGCGCCATCACTGCACCACTCAGTCCGAAGATCACGCGTTCCGTACGCACCATTGCTACCCCCGGCGCAAGACTTCGACATACACCGACAGCCACATCACTGCATACAGGAGCAGCAGCGCAACGAAGAAGGCAATCGCCCCTTTGGGCTTGAACTCCTCGGCTGCCATCGGAGGCTCCAGCAACTGTGGGACTTCCTGTACTGCAGCAGCAAATTTATCGCCTACCACCTACAGTCGTCTCAAGACTCCCGTCACCGGTGGAGCTGATCTTTGTCAAGTCAGTGCCAACGGCACTGCGGTGCACGTACGTCATAGGAAGCAAACCAATTGGGCATTGGCATGCTGCCAGCAGAGCTCCTCCGGAAGAAGCGCGACGGCGCCGAGCTCAGCGCCGAGGAGATCACCTGGTGGATCGAACAGGTCGTCGCCGGAGCTGTGAGCGAAGCTCAAATCGGGGCGTTCCTGATGGCAGCGTGCATTCGGGGGCTGAGCCTGCGCGAGACCGCCGCACTCACGCGGGCAATGAGTCAATCGGGTATCCGCTTCCACTGGCACCACCTGGGCAAGCCCATTGTGGATAAGCACTCCACCGGAGGCGTCGGAGACAAGCTCTCGCTGCTGCTGTTGCCGATTGTCTCCGCCTGTGGTGTACTGGTGCCGATGATCTCCGGACGTGCTCTGGGACATACCGGAGGCACGGTGGACAAGTGGGAATCCATTCGCGGCGTACGCACCGAGTTTGCACCGGCGGAGCTGGAGGAGCTGCTGCGCGCGGTTGGCGCCTTTCTCATCGGGCAATCCGAGGCGATCGCACCGGCGGACCGCATCTTATACCGCATCCGCGATGTAACGGCAACGGTGGAATCCATCGGGCTCATCACGGCGTCGATCCTGAGCAAGAAGCTCGTGGAGGACCTGGATGGGCTGGTCATGGACATCAAGGTCGGAAGCGGAGCTTTCCTGCCAACAGTAGAAGCAGCCCGCGAGCTTGCCCAGACCATGCAGCAGGTGGGCGCGGAGCTGGGATTGCCCATCCGCTGCGCCTTCACCCGAATGGATACCCCGCTGGGCACGGCGGTGGGCAACTGGTGGGAGGTGCTCGAAGCCGAACGTGCCCTTGCCGACTACGACGCCGCCCCGGCAGATGTGCGCCGCCTGACCGAAGTGCTGGCTGCACAAATGCTGCTTGCTGCCGGTGTTGAGCGCTCCGCTGAGGACGCCACCGAACGGGTCCGCCAGGTGTGGCGCAACCGCACGGCGTGGGAGCAATTCCACCGCTTAGTGCGGGCACAGGGTGGAAATTGGGACAATTCGCTCTCGGCGTATGAGCGGACTCCGCACAAAGCGCTGCTCGCCCCGGCTTCGGGAACCATCGTCCAAGTGGATGCCCGAACGGTGGGGCTTGCGGCTCTCCTCCTGGGTGCTGGACGCCGTACGGAGAGCGACTCGGTGGACCCCGCTGCGGGCATCCTCCTGCGGAAAAAGCCTGGCGACTCCGTCACCGCTGGCGAGGAGCTTGCCCTCCTGCTGTGCTCGCAGCCGGAGCGCTTCCCAGCAGCGCAGGAACTGCTCCTGAGCGCCTACACCATCGGCGAAACGGCTCCCCCACCGCCCGACCCGCTCATTGAGCTGCTACCGTAGCGCTACTCCCAGCGCACCTCGCTGTCCTCCCCGACGTTGATGCGCTGGAATCGCCCACAGACCAACGCCCCGCCACCGATGACGGAATCCTCCAGCAACACCCGTTGCAACTGCGCTCCCGCGTTGACAATCGAATTGCGCACGATGCTCTCGCGCACGTATGCTCCCTCCCCAATGGCAACATAGGGACCGATAACGGAGCGCTCCACCTGCGCATCCGGGGCAATGTAGACGGGCGGAATCACCGTGCAACTGGGCAGCACGGGATTATTGCCGCGTTTGTGCAGTAGGTGGCGATTGGTCTCCAGGAGCGTCTCCACCTTGCCGCAGTCGTACCAGGCGTCCACAAAAAAGATGCGGAAGCACTCCCCACGCTGCCGCATCAGCTCCAGGGCATCGGTGAGCTGGTATTCCCCACGCGTGCGCAGATCGCGCTGCACGAGCTCCTCCAGGCATTCCCGCAGCAGCACTGAGTTGACGATGTAGTACACCCCCACGAGCGCAAGGTCGGAAGGCGGATGCTCAGGCTTCTCCATAAACCCCAACACTTTCCCTTCGTGCAGCAGCACTACTCCGAAGCGCCGAGGGTCCTCCACGCGCTTGACTGCCAGATGGCTTTCGCGCTGTTGCAAAATGGGGGCAAGCTCCACCTCCACAATCGTATCCCCCAGCACGATGAGCACGGGTGTGCCATCGAGCCATTCTCGAGCGCACCAGATGGCGTGCCCCAATCCGTGCGGCTCCTCCTGCACAGCGAACTCCACCGGCACGTGCCCGTAGTGCGCGCGGACGTACTCGATGATGCGTTCGCCCTTGTAGCCAATCACCAGCACCAGTTCGCGTACCCCAGCCTGGAGGATGCTATCGAGGATGTGTCCCAGGATGGGCTTATCGGCAACGGTGAGCAGCGCCTTCGGCACAATGTGCGTGTGCGGACGCAAGCGCGTGCCGAAACCAGCAACGGGAACGATTGCACGCACCGGCATGAGCATCTCCAGTTGACCAACCTCACCGTGCGGACGCGGCAGCAGCGCCCGCTTCAGCTTCCCACTCGCTGCGCCGATAGCAGTCTCGGAGCAGCGCAGCCGGATGGTGCCGAAAATACAACTCCCCGCACCTTCACAGCGACCACGGATTGCGCTCTGCCCACAGTGCAAGCTCCAGCAGGAGCCAGCGCGTGACCGGCGAGCGCAGATCGGCGCGCGCGAAGAGCTGCGGATGCAGCACCCCCGCCTGCCACAGCTTCGAACCCTGCACATACGCCCGCCAATCTATCCGCTCCAGCCACTCCCGCAGCGGGATGCTGAAGCCGTGTTTGGGGCGATAGACCAACTCCGGCGGCAACTCCCGGCAGAGCAACTGCTTGAGCAGCCACTTCCCACCGTGCTGCTCCGACCATAGCAGCCACTCCGGCAAGCGGAATACCCATTCCACCAGCCGATGGTCCAGCAATGGCACCCGCACCTCCAGCCCCACCGCCATCGAGGCACGGTCCACTTTGGTGAGCATCCGCTCCGGCAGCCAGGTATGTAGGTCCAGGAACAGGCGCATGCGCAGCGGCGAGAGCTGCGGCTTCCAGTACCGCCGGGCAAAGGCAAGCTCATCGTAGTCGGCAGGCAAGCGCTCGCGCAGTGCCGGATGCAACAGTGTGCCGATCTGCCCAGCGTACATCCACACGTTCGTGTGCAGCACACACAACGCAGGCGGCAGCAGCGCGCGCAGCCATCGTATTCCCCGCAGCCCCCGACGCCGACGCATCAGGAAGGGCACCAACCGGCGCGAACGAAGAGGAAGTCCACCGCAGCCCAGCTCCCTTCGGCTGCGAATGTAGCCGGCAAAGAGCTCATCCCCGCCGTCGCCGGAGAGCACTGCCTTGAACTCCGAGCGCGCCACTTGTGCGATCGCCAGCACCGCAATTCCGGAACTATCCCCGAACGGCTCATCGTAGCTGGCAGCGTGGTGCTCAAGCAGCTTGGGGAAATCCCCGCCGTGCAAGGGCACTACGATAGCAGGTACCTGTAGCTGCCGTGCAACGGCTTCGGCATAGCGGCGCTCGCTCTTGTAGGCATAGTCGAAATCGGCAATGACTGCCCGCACGGGTGCCCAGCGCCGAGCATACGCCACCACCGCCGAGGAGTCCACCCCTCCGCTCAGGAACGCCCCCAGCGGCACATCTGCAACACAGTGCAGCCGCGCGCTCTCCCGCAGCAGCTCGTCCAACTCCTCGGCTGCCTGCTCGGCACTGGAGTAGTGCGCTACCTCGCCATCTGGAAGCTGCCAGTAGCGCCGCACGGTAAAGGTGGCGTGCACGGCGTCGAAGCACAGCCATGTTCCAGCTTCCAGCTTCTGCACGTGCTCGTAGATGCTGCGCGGTGGCGGGATGTAGTGGTAGGCAAAGTAATCCCACAGTGCCGCTACGTTCAACTGCAAAGGGAAATCGCGCACCCGTTGGAAGGTGCGCACTTCGGAGGCAAACACCAACTGCTTCCCATCCCAGCCGTAGTAGAGCGGCTTGATGCCGAGCCGGTCGCGCACCAAGTACAGGCGCTGCTCCTGCTCGTCCCAGAGCGCAAAGGCGAACATGCCGCGCAGCAGCTCCACACAGCCGATACCAAAGAGCTCATAGAGCGCCAGGATGACCTCCGTATCGCTGCGGCTGCGAAAGCGCCACCCCCGTTGCTGTGCCTGCCGGCGCAGCTCGGCATAGTTGTAGATCTCCCCGTTGAACACGATGCTGCAGCGCCCGGAGGGACTGTGCATGGGCTGTGCTGCGGCATTGCTCAGATCAATGATTGCCAGGCGGCGATGCGCGAATCCCAACTGGCGCCTTGGGTGCACCCAGATTCCTCCACCGTCGGGTCCGCGATGGCGCAGCGACTCGCACAGCGCCTGGAGTTCGGCTTCCTCCACCGGAGGTTCGCAACGCCATATCCCGGCAATTCCACACATCAGGGCAGCGCCACCACACCAAGCTGCACGGCACACCGCGCACCGGTCACCTGTGGGAGATTGCCCGTCTCCTGTGCCATCCGACGGTATGCCAGGTAGGCAAAGCAGAGTGCCTCCTTCGCCAGCACCGGGATGCCGTACTGTTGGCTTGTCACCACCACAGTGCCGGGAAGCTCCTGCTGCAGCAGCTCCAGCAGAAATCCGTTGCAGGCTCCTCCGCCGGAGACGACGAGGCGCTCGACCGAGCCAGCGTAGCGGCGCAAATTCTCGGCAACGCTCCACGCGGTAAAGCGCGTCAGCGTGTGCACGATATCCTCTGCCGGCACCTGCGCTGGAACGCACTGCTGCAGCAGTGCCCGCAAGTGCGGGCGCCCGAAGAGCTCGCGCCCGGTAGACTTCGGCGGCGGGGCAAGCACAAACTCTATGCTCTGGAGCGCTCTCCACAGCGGCATCAGGAGCCGCCCTGCCCGTGCCGTGCGCCCCTCCGGGTCGTAGCGCAGACCGAAGAACAGCTCCATTGCGGCATCAATCCACACATTGCCCGGACCCGTGTCCCAGGCACGCACCTGCATCGGCGAGCAGCCGCGCGGCAGCACCGTAACATTTGCCATCCCGCCGAGATTGACTACGGCAACATGCTCGTGCGATGAGCGCAGGAATTCGTAATCGAACAGCGGCACCAGGGGTGCTCCTTGCCCGCCCTGTGCCAGGTCCGCGCTGCGGAAATCCCCCACGACTGGGCATCCCAGCCACTGCGCAAGCGCTGGAATACTGCCCAACTGCAGCCCCACGCCGCCACCGGCAGCTGCAGGCTCATGCCAGACCGTCTGCCCGTGCACGCCGACAACATCCAACTGCCGTGGGGTTATCCCGATGCTGCGGCAGCAGGCATGGACTGCATCGGCGTAGCAGCGCGCCAATTCCCAATGCAGCCGTGCGACCTCGCCGATGGGAACCGGCTCCTCCTGTGCCCGCAGTAGCCGGTGGCGCAGCATAGGCGGGAACTCCTCGTGGTGGTGTCCCAGCAATCGGAAGCGGCGCCGACGGCGCTCCTGCCAGAACTCCGCCACGACGACATCCACGCCATCGAGCGAGGTGCCCGACATCACCCCGGCGCACCGCCGCCGTCGGCTCACCCACGCTCGACGGGAAGGCTGTGCGGCTCCTTCAACCACACCGATAGGCTCGGCAGTCCCACAGGTCCCAACGCCAGAAACGCCTCGGCGTACTGCACCCCAATGCGCGTCCCGAAGTAGCGTGCCCGCAGCTCCAGGAGCTGCCAGAACTCCGGGCGCGAGAGCACCGTCTCCGGCTCATTCTCCGGCGACACCCCCGGCACGTACACTTGCGAGGCGTGCGCCTGCACGGCGCGCATCTTCTGCTCGTAGACGTCGCTGATGTCCACGTAGAAGCTCGGCTCGAACTCGTACGCCTGCATATAGCAGAAGAGCCAGCGCGGGCGATAGGGCTGCTGTGGCTCTCCGTCGCCATCCGTCGTCACAAGCTTTGCCAGCCCACTGTGGAACCACGCCGTGCGCACCAGCTGGTGTACGCGCTCGTGATCGGGGTGCCGTTCAAAGGGCGGCGGCAGCAGGACAATCTGCGGACGCCAGCGGCGCAGCACGCGCACCAGTGCCGCAACCGCTTCCATCGTCAATGGAATGTTCCCATCGGGCAGCCCCAGGTTCTCGCGCACGTGGATGCCCATGATCTGCGCTGCCAGCTCGGCTTCGCGGGCGCGGAGCTCGGGATTCCCTCGGCTGCCGAATTCTCCACGGGTGCAGTCCACCACCCCCACGCGGTAGCCCTCGCGCACCAGGCGGATGAGCGTTCCGCCGCAGGACATCTCTACATCGTCCGGATGCGCCCCAATTGCCAGAACGTGCAGTGCTTCCCTCATCGTCCCGTCAGCCGGTGAATCTTCTCCACCCGACGCGCATGGCGTCCGCCCTCGAAGGGCGTCTGCAGGAACACCTGCACAATCTGCCACACCTCCTCAAAGGGCAGCAGCCGAGCCCCCAGCGTCAGCACGTTGGCATCATTGTGTTGGCGGCTCAGCCGCGCCATCTCCACCGTGCAGCAGTTTGCCGCGCGAACGCCGGGGAGTTTATTCGCCACAATGCTCATCCCCACACCACTACCACACAGCAGAATGCCGCGTTCGGCTTCTCCACGGGCAACCGCTTGCGCTGCCGGTGTGGCAAAATCGGGGTAATCGCTGGACTCCTCTGAAGTTGTACCGAAATCCAGTACCTCGTGCCCGGCAGCTTGCAGCAGCTCACGCAGCCGCTCCTTATAGGCAAAGCCCGCGTGGTCGGATGCAATCGCAATGCGCATTACAGGCGCCCTCAACTTGCCTTACGCTCCCAGAGTGCTGCGCTGCCAAGGTACAGCGGTCACACCTTCCAGGCAAAATTACTACGCCGGACCCGCCCGCTCTTCTCAGTGCAGCCGACCGAACTGCTACGCCATCTGCATCATCCATATGCAGCCCCACAGCCCCTTCCCAGGGCAGATACCCACACCACAGGGATTGCCTCGGTACGCCACAGCGCCTTTGGTTACTGCGCTACAGAGGCACCACCGGCTCCATTCGGCGCATTTGAGGCGGGACGGCATGCTATTCCGCCTTGCGGAGCAGCATCTCGGGGCGTCCCTCCATCCGGAGCTGCAGCAGCAGCCACCCTCGCCGCGGAGAGCGGTAGAAGAGCAGCTCCCAGAGCACCGGCAGGTCGTCGTAGTACTCCACGTACTCCAGGCGTAGCAGTGCTTTCCCGTGCCACTCTGCGCGGAGCAGCTCCCACCCCAAGGGCAGCCCGTGACGGCGCTGGAGCTGCCGAGTCCGCTCGCAGAGCTGTTCAAGCCACAGGGAATCCCGCTGGGGATTCCCCGCGGCAAGCTGCTGGTATGCCCGCTCGATCTCCCCCGCCATGAGCAGCTTGAAGAACTGGCTTGTGCGGCGCTCCAGCTCTCGGGGCACGGGCTGCGCTTGGGCAACCACCCCGAGCACCACCATCCCCACGAGTGCCCACCGCATTGCGCTACCGTGCATTGCCTACAGCGGGGCGAAAATAGCTTGCGGCAACAACCCTACCGCTGCCGAACAAGGAATTTGCCCCCGCGTAGCTCCACTACCACTGCGCTCCCACGCTCCACCTGGAAGAGTTCGCTCCGAAGATGCGTTGCGGCATCGGCAAGCTCTACGCGGAATCTGCCCGTCACAGGGACCTCGGCATACACCTCTACGCCAACATCTCCGCGGATGCCACCTGGGGTGTAGAGCCGTTTCCACAGCGTATCGCCCCAGGGGGAGCTCACCCACACCAGCACCGGCGAGCGGCGCCGCACCTGTACGCCCGGCGGACGCATGTGGCGCAGCTGCGTCCGTAGTGTATCGTACTCCACCGGCACGGACACATACGTCCAGCTCAACACCAGCCAGCCCGTCTGCGCCGAATAGCCCGGACCCGGCACCGAACTCAACCGTGCCAGCCCAATCACGGCAAGCGCCGACCCCACCAAGACCAGGCTCCACCGGGGGCGCTCACAGCGCAGACGAGGCAGCTTATCGGCTTTCTTGCTGCTCCTTTGCCGTGTGATGCTGCGCCACACCATCGCCGCTCGCATGCTGATGTGCCCATGCCTCAAGGTGACTCCACGCCCTCGGGGACCATTCGACCACGAGCAATCGCTGCTGTACGAGTGCCCTGTGCCGAATCCGAGGTCGGCGTTGCCCTGCCAGCCGCTCTATTGCCCACCGCTCTCCGAAGCGGTAGACACAGCGCTGGCAATGCACCAGTGCCACTGCATGGCTCCGGAGTAGCTCCTGGAGCTGCTCTGCATGGACGCTCCCCACGCACGGGCGTTCGATGCGCACAAAAGGCGCCCGTGCAAAGCGCTCCGGAAGCGGCATTCCGGCACATGTGAGCAGAACAACCCGCCCCGGCAGCGGCGCTGTCAGCGGCGGTGCAACTGTTGAGCGAATCCCGTGCTCCGGACAGGCTGCCACGCAGAGAGCACATCCCACACAGCGTTCCGGCACTAACTGCGCCTTCATGCCGTTTTCGAACTGCCGCATCACAATTGCCTCGTACGGACAATCCAGCGCACACTGCTGGCAGCCGTCGCAGCGCTCCCAATCAATCTGCGGATGCCACACCGCCTTCCTGCCCACAGCCGGAAGCACCGCAAGCGCAATACCAAAGATTCCCAAGACCAGCCACACTCCCCAGGGTGGGAACCATCGCAGCAACCACAACACCGCAGCGTACAGTGGGTCCACCTCCACCACTATCGGCAACACCTGCGTACCAAGCGCTTCCTGGCTCTGCACCGGAAACAGCAACGCCATTGCCAGCAGCGCTCCCGCACTCCAGAGCTGTAGCGGCAACGGTGGTAGCAATCGCGGTCGCGACAGCCTCCCCAGATGCACCCATAGCCCGATGAGGAGCAGCAACGTCAGGGCAATATGCCCAAAAAGCGCCACACGGAAAAACCCGCCCAGCTCCGTTGGCTCACCCGTCAAGAAGATCCGTGCAAGGGCAGCCGGGAATATGCCACTGCCGGCAAGCAAGCGTGCGATGAGAAATCCCACCAACTGTGCTTGCGTATCCCAGACAAGCACAAAGCCACTCCAGCCGATAGCGAGAACGATTCCCAACATCGCCAAACCGGAGAGCCATTCCAGCCAGCGCCGGAATCTCCCCTCCAATGCCATCGCTACCCCATGCAGCACCACGCCTACAAGCAAAGCATCCGAACTGTACCGATGCACGCTGCGCAGCAGCCCCTGCACGGAGTACCCTGACCATCCCGCTACCACCGCAGAAGCTTCCCATGGGCTCAGGGGATAGAACACAAAGACTCCCAGCCCACTCACCACAGCAATGGCAAAAAGCCAAACGCACAACGGCTCCAGAAAGCGCAATGGATTGTACGGTGAAGCACTCACCCGCCCAAGTAGGGCACACACCCACTCCACCCACCCTCGCCCCCTGGATGCTGCCGTCACCGCCCCTCCCGCTTCCGTTCCCATCGCCACCACACCAGCATCCCCAGCAAGAGCCCAACACCGCTCAGAAGCTGTGCTACGAATGCCCAATCCACCACATAGCGCGCCGCTGCAGGATCGTAGCGGAAGCAACGCAGAAAAACTCCTTCAAGAATACCCAGCCCCGTGCTGCCCCGACGCGCCTCCAGCAGGCTCAACTGCACATCGCGCAGCCGAGGCGATATCCCCATGATGAGCCGAACAACTCTCCCATCGGGCGCGACCACAGCAGCCACATTGGGATGGTCATACCCAAACGGCTGCGGACGCACCTGAATGCCGAGCTGCTGCAACACCACAGCAATGGCAAGGGAATCCCCACAGACGCCCATCCATTGCTCCAACCCCCACCGCTGGCGAAACCGCCGCACATCCTCAGCTCGATCCCCGGGATCGAAGGACAGCACCACCCATCGCACCGGAGCCCCCGTATACTCTCGACTCAGCTTACCCCAGCTTGCCGCCAAAATAGAGCACGTCTGCGGACAGCGCGCGTAGATGGGCAATACGACCGCTGGCACGGATCCCAGAAACTCTGGGAAGCGCACCTGCCCACCGGAATCGGTCTGCAGCACCACCCCTCCAGCCGCCGTTGTACCGTACAGCAGCAGCCCTGCACTCCATCCCAGTGCCTTCAGCGCACCTCCCATGTTGCCGCCAGCCATTTCCAGTTGAGCCAGAAGAACACCAGGAAGGTCACCAGGAACACCAGCGTCAGTACAAAGGTCCCCGGTGCAACGAACTTCCCTGCCGTCGAATGTTGCGTCCGCACCGGCGTTGCAATGGGCAAGGGCATATCTTCGGCGCCCTGTAGCCGAGGACCAAAGAAGACCGACGCCACAACGATACCAATCCAGGAGAGCGCCCCTAAGACCGCTAACAGTCCACCCAAGGCAAAGAGCACCCACAACAGATCCGCTACCGCCGGGAACTCATACCGGAACGGCGCCATGCTGAAGCCGATATCCCAATGGCGCCGGGGCACTCCAAGCACTCCAAGTCCAATCATGGACACCGCCAGAAGCGCAATTCCAATGGCGAACATCCACGGCTGGAGGCGTGCCAGCCCCATCCCCACAATACGGCGCCGAAAGACCAGCGGAATCAGGTAGTACGTAATCCCCATGAAGGTCAGTGTCGTCCCCAGCACGACCGTTCCCTTGAAGTGTCCCGGAATCCCCAACGTGTTGTGCACGATGATGTTGGTCTGCTCCATCCCGTAGATGACCCCTGTAATCCCCCCGATGAACCCAAACCCAATGATGGCAAGCACTGTCGCGCTGAAGGTCGGATTCCCCCATGGGGCTTTTGCCAACCACTGGAACAGCCCACGCGTATACCCACGTGCTCGCTGCGCTGCTTCAATCGAAGCCGGAACAGCAAAGGCGTGAATCATCGACGCCAGCACCGCCAGATACATCGCGTAACTGGTGTTCCACACCTTCCACACCGAGCTGACAGCAGGGTCCACCAGCAAATGGTGCGCCGATGCTAAGCAGATGAAGAGGATGTACAGCAGGAACGCAATCCGCGAAATGCGCTCGTTCACCGATATGCCACCCACCGTCAAGTACGCTGCCAGGTACCACACCGCCACCATTGCCGAGACGTTGATTTGTTGCGCTGGATGTCCCAATCCCCACCACACCAGTTTGTACAGTCCTGCGTCCAGCTTCGGCAGCACCCCCATTGCCCACAGCAGCGTGGGCACGTAGATGATGGCTCCGGAGACGAGCGTGATGACCGCAATAATTGCCGCTGCCGCCAGCCCATAGGTAAACAGCGGGAGTGTCGCTCCATACGTCCCCGCCCGCCGCGCCACCATGAGATTGCCAAAGAAGAGGAACACCCCCACAAGTGCCCCCAGGGCAAAGAGGATAATGCCCAAGTAGTACAGCGGGTGTGCCTGCAGTGGCACGTACGAGGTCATGAGCACATCGGCTTGCCCGGAAAGGATCATGGCATTGGTCAGGAGAAAGCCCGCCACCGTCAACCCAAACGCGAACCATCCTGTCTTTGGGGCACAGAAGGGGCTGTTGAGCACGATCGTCGAGCCAAAGTATAGCCCGGCAATCTCGAAGAAGACAATCCAGAAGATGAGCGCGTTGACCCCGTGCAGCGTGAGGATACGGTAATACCACTCCGCCGGGAGGAGATGCACGGTCTGCCAGCGCGTCAACACCAGGAGCAATGCACCCACAACTGCAATCAAGAAGGCGACCACCGCTGCAACAGCATTGGCACGGATGAGCCGCTCACCCGTGCGGTCCACCCGCAATCCCGTGATCTCACACAATCGGAAAATCGGCGCTTGGTACATCATCGCTTCCCTCACGTTGACCTACTGTTGCGGAGCTTGGAAGCGTTGCCGCAAGTGCTCGATCTCTGCGGCGCTCTCGACAACATAAATTTTGCCCGTCATCATGTGGTGTCCGATACCGCAGAATTCATTGCACACCACCGTGAACTCCCCTGTCTCCGTCGGACGGAAGCGCAGCACGTAGTCGTAGCCTGGGTAGACCATGAAGTTCATGTTGACCGGCTGCAGGGAGAAGCCGTGTAGCAGGTCCACCGAGGCAAGATGGAAGGTGTACTCCTGCCCCTTTTGCAGCACCAGTACTGGTGCCCAGCGCCACATCTGCCCCAGCAAGAATACATCGCTGTTCGGAGGTGGTGCAACAACTGGAACGCCGTTCTCTTCCCCAATCTGATACCGCGGTACCCACGCCGTGTGGAGCTGCATGTACTCTGCCGGCTCAATCCGGTAGGAGATGCTGGAGGGATTTTGCCGACCATAGATGTGCCATCCAATCATCCACACGTACAGACACAAGCACACGACAGTGGCAACGGCAACCCAACTGCGCTCGTCGCGTGCTACGGGCGTCTCGTACCATCCTTCCGCTGGTGGCTGCAGACTCATTGCCCTCCTCCTGCCTGTTGGACAATCTGAGCTTTGAGCTCTTCCGGAAACGGCGCCACAGAAGCGATCTCCATCACACCCCACAGCAGATAGGATACCGCATAGATGGCAACGCCGAGGAAGAGCAGCAGCAGTACATCGTCCAGCAAAAGCCGAAAGAGCGGGACTTTGGGGAATTCCTGTTCCTGCGTCGCTGCCATGGTTTGCTCTCCGAAGTTTTTTCACCGCCGGCGAAACTATCGCCCCCGCTATCCCGCCGCCAATGACCTTCTTCACCGAATGAGGTGAGCTTTATCACTGCAGGCGCTGATACGCTCGCCACACTACACCGATGCCGTAGTCGTGTACATGAGCGCACTGCGAGGACGCCCCATGCATCCGTTGCGCTGGCTCCTTCCGTACCTGCGGCGGCATCGCACGGCGCTGCTTGCCGGTGCTGTGAGTGTGCTGCTGGCAAATCTTGCCTGGGCATTCACACCCCGGCTGGTCGGATACGCCGTGGATTCCATCATTGCCGGAAGCACACTGCCGAAGGTTCTCCCGGCTCTGGCGGGCATCCTGGGGCTGACGCTCGTGGGCGGGGTGCTGACCTTCCTGATGCGGCAGACCATCATCGTAAGCTCGCGCACGCTGGAGTACGAGCTGCGGAACGACCTGGTCCGGAGCCTGGAGCGGCACTCTGCGCGCTTCTTTCTGCGGCACCCTACCGGCGAGCTGATGGCATACGCCAACAACGACATCCCCGCCGTCCGCGAATTCCTCGGACCGGCAATCATGAACAGCCTCAACAGCGCCGTCGCCATCGGTGTTTCGCTCCTGTTCATGTTCACGCTGGATGTGCCTATGACTCTGCTTGCTGTGCTCCCGCTACCGTTGGCAGCAGTGCTGACCTACGCCATCGGTCGGCGGGTCCATCAGACTTTTGTCACCGTACAGGAGCAGTTCGGCGAGCTCACCAACCACGCACAGGAGAGTTTCTCCGCCATTCGGGTGATACGCGCTTACGGCAGCCACGCAGCCGAGATCGAGCGCTTCCGGCAGCTGAGCTGGGAATATGCCCAACGGAACCTGCGCCTGGGGAAGCTGCAAGCGCTCTCCACACCGGCGATGTTCGTGCTCATGGCAGCGCTACAGCTCATCGTGCTGGGGTATGGTGGTTTCCGCATTGCCCAAGGCACGCTCACTATCGGGGAACTGACGCAGTTCTTCCTCTACACCAACGAGCTCATCTGGCCCATCGCTGCTTTGGGATGGGTGACTAACATCGTGCAGCGGGCAATGGCATCGGCAGCCCGACTCCAGCGCTTGATGAGCACCCCCGTTGCAGTTCCCGATACAGGGCAGCTTCGTGTCTCCCCTGCTCAAGTGCAAGGGGAGATTGAGTTCCGCAACGTATGGTTCCGCTACAGCCCTGACCATCCATGGGTACTGCGGGGTCTCTCGCTCCGCATCCCCGCCGGGAGCTTTGTTGGCATCACCGGACCGATCGGCGGTGGTAAATCCACTCTCGTTGCTCTGCTGACGCGGCTGTACGATCCGGAGGAGGGGCAAATCCTGCTCGATGGGCGCGATGTGCGCGAATATCCGTTGGAGACGCTGCGCCGGATTGTCACCATCGTCCCCCAGGACCCGTTCTTGTTCTCCATGAGCGTGGCGGAGAACATTCGCTTCGGAGCTCCCACCGCGCCCGAGGAGCGCATCCTGTGGGCAAGCCAGACGGCTGGATTGCACGAGGACGTGGTGCACTTCCCACAGGGCTATCAGACGTTGGTTGGCGAGCGCGGCATCACGCTCTCCGGCGGGCAGCGCCAGCGCCTTGCCCTTGCGCGGGCACTGCTGCGGGATTCTCCTGTGCTGCTGCTCGATGACGCCTTCTCCTCGGTCGATAGCGCTACGGAGGCACGCATTCGGCAAGCGCTCCAGCCACTGCTGCGGCAGCGTACGGTCATCGTGATTGCCCATCGCCTCTCCAGCATTCAGGACGCCGACCGCATCTTCGTGCTCGCCGAGGGGAGAGTTGCCGAAGCTGGAACACACGCTGAACTGCTTCGGCGTGGCGGGCTCTACGCCCGGCTTTGGCAGCTTCAATCGCTGGAGGCAGAGCTGGAGCGGCTCTCGTAGCCTCTGGTGATAGATCGCTGTAACGGCTGCAGCACCTGCGGTGTTATTGGCGCGGAAACGCCGGCACATGCCGGCGCAGGGTATGTCAAACTTCCTCAGCAGTACAGCCATGTGGGCACAATGGAAGCGGATGCTTGCCGTAGCAGCGGCGGTGGGAAGCATCGTATGGGTGGGCGGCATCATCGGATGTCAGCAGGGCGATCAAGTCACAGCACCGAGTACCAGCGAGTTCATCCCCAGCATTCCCGATGCAGCAGCATTGCCCAGCGAGGTAAGAGGGGGCGATCTACATCAAGACTTTGCAATGCATCCTCCAGAGAGGGACCGTCGCCGTGCACCCATCGGTGTTTGGCGCTGCTTGGGGCTGGATTCCGCACAACGCATTGCTGTGATGGCGTGCCTGCAGAGCTACGCCGAGGGTGTCCGCACGGTGATGCGCGAACTGCGGGAGTCGGAGCGCCAGTACGTCGAGCAAGCACGCCAGGCGCGTCGGGCTGTGTTGGATTCCCTGCGCCAGGGTCTCATCGACCGCCAGACTGCTGCGCAGCGGATGCGCGAAATCTCTCAGTGGCTGCGTGAGCAATTGCAGAACAACCCCGCTCGGCAGGAAGCACAGCAGAAGCTACAGGAGCTCAAGCAACAGCTCTGCACATGCGTTGCAGCAGTGCTGACCTCGGAGCAACAGCAGATTTGGGAGTGCTGGTGCAGTGGTGGCACGAACTGCTGCCCCACCGGACCTGGCGGTGACAGAGGTGGCGACCGCGGTGGTGACCGCGGCGGTCGCGGTCCGCGCGGCAACGGCTAAGCTGTCGCGTCCTCCTTTCCAGCTCCCCCTCCTGGAACGCAGGAGGGGGTTTTTGTTGCCATTGGTAGCTCAATGGCGAAGGTGCTGCCCATGCCGGGATAGCTCTCGCGCAAAAGGAGCCGCCCATTGTGGTATTCCTCCACGATGCGGCGTGCCAGAGTGAGCCCAATGCCCCAGCCCCGACGCTTGGTTGTAAAGCCCGGCTCGAAGATGCGCCGCCGCAGCGCTGGTGGGATACCGCGACCATTGTCCTGCACTTCGACGATTGCTCGCTCCTGCGCACGGTAAAGCCGCACAGCAACCCTGCCGGGGGGCTGCTCGATTGCCTCGACAGCATTTTTGAGCAAATTCTCCAGCGCCCACCCGAAGAGCTCTGCATTGACTGCGGCGGAAAGTTCTGGATCCAGCTGCAGGACGAATTCGATGCGTTTCTGCTGGGGCACACGGCGCTGCAAATAGCCGACGGCTTCCCGCACCAGAGGTGCCAGCGGTTGGACCCGCAGCACCGGTGGGGTACCAATCTGCCCAAAGCGCACTGCCACCATTTGCAGCCGCTCCACATCGTGGGCAAGCTCTTGGAGGGTCTCCCGCTGCTGCGGAGCCGAGCACTGCTGGCGCAGGATCTCCAGCCACGCCAGCACCGCCGATAGAGGCGTTCCCAACTGATGCGCTGCCTCCTTTGCCATCGCAATCCAGAGCCGCTGCTCGTGGCTACGGCGCAGCAAGCGCACCGCCCATCCCGCAACGAGGAGCAGAATCACCACCAGCACCGCTTGCAGGTAGGGCAACCACCGAATCCACCGCACCAGCTCTGAGGTCGTGTAGTAGATGCGCGCCAGCTCCACCCCGTCGCGGTCCGTCACGCGCAGCGGGGGGAACTCACGCCGCATCTGCGCAACGAGCTCCCGAAGGTACCGGCGCTGCCGCTCCAGCGACCAGGTCGTGTCCAGCCGCACGTTGAGCGTGTTCTGCGCATAGGGGAAGAGCGGCTCATCCTGCGGGTCGGTGATCACCACGGGGAAGGGAATCGTCGGCACGATGTGGTCCAGCAGCACAAACACAAGGGGATCGGTGTTGACCGAAACATCGGCAAACAGGTGCAGCATCTGCGCGTAGAAGCGCACGGTCTGCCGTTCGCGCTCGACGAGCTCCTGCACGATGAGCTGCGTTGTTGCCAGCACAAGCAGCACGGCAATTGCCCCCAGGGCAGCGATGACGGCAGCGAAGTGCCACAGGTGGAATTCCCGGCGCGCCATCACTCCAGCTCACCCAGTGCCAAGGGAGCTCCGGAGATTGCTTGCAGTGCCAGCGAGGGCTGCAGTTGGAGCATAAAGATTTGCCGATGCCGCCCAACGTGGAGTTCCACTCGGCAGGAGCGGCTTTCGGCAGGAAGAGCGAAGCTGACAACTCCGTGCAGGGGCAGCTCTGGCGCCGCCGAAGCATCGGGCATAATGCCCAGCACCTTCACCACCAGGTGGGTTGGCAGCAGTTGAAGCCCCTGTAGGCGCAGTCGGTAACGCCCTTGGAGTGCACGGCGCATTCGGAGCTGCACCTGCAGCAGGAGCTGCGTTGCCTGGGGGTGTAGCCCAATCCCAAGGCTATAGAGCGGCTCATCGCTGTAGGACGCGCCGGACATGTTCGCCGAGCTCCTGCACAGGGCACTCCCACTGCTGCCCCTCCCGGAGATGGCGCAGCACGAGTCTGCGCTGCTGCCACTCGGCGTGCCCGAGGATGATGGCAAGGCGAGCTCCGAGCCGATCGGCTTCGCGCAATTGGGCTTTGAGCGAACGGCGCTGGAGATCCCCCACTGCGCGGTATCCCGCCCGGCGTAGCTCCTCAAGCAGGGATAGCGCAATCGCGGGCTCCACCTCGGCACAGGCGACGTAGACCTCCACCGCCCCGTCCGGAGTGCGCTCCGGTAGCAGCAACAGCAGTCGCTCCACGCCGAAGGAGAAGCCCACCGCCGGTGTGGGCGGTCCTCCAAAGCTTTCGACCAGCCCGTCATAGCGTCCCCCGCCACCGAAGGCGTTCTGCGCGCCGAGCCGAGGGGAGACAAACTCGAACACCGTGTGCGTGTAGTAATCCAGCCCGCGCACCAAGCGTGGATTGAGCTCAAAGGGCACACCCTGCTGCTGCAGCATTCGGCAGAGCGCTTCGAAGTGCTCGCGGCTTTCGGCATCGAGATATTCCGTGAGTAGCGGCGCGGACTGGAGCAACTCCCGATCGCGCTCGTCCTTGGAGTCCAAAATCCGCAGGGGATTCCGTTCCAGCCGAAGCTGGCTCTCCGGCGAGAGCTTCTCCCGGACGCTCTCCAGGTATGCCACCAGCGCCGCACGGTAGCGCTGCCGCACCGCCGCGCTCCCCAGCGTGTTGAGCTGGAGCTGGTAGTCCGCAACGCCCAGCTCGCGCAGCACCGCCACCGCCAGCAGGATGACTTCGGCATCGCTTTCGGGATAAGGCGAGCCGATGCATTCGACGCCGTACTGGTGGAATTGGCGGTAGCGCCCCTTTTGCGGACGCTCGTAGCGGAAGGCGGCACCGTAGTACCACAGCCGCCACAGGGAGCGCCGAGCCAGCAAGCCGTGCTGGACCACAGCGCGCACCACCCCGGCAGTGAGCTCCGGACGCAGCGCCAGCTCCTCGCCGGCGCGGTCGGTGAACACGTACATCTCCTTGCCGACGATATCGGTGCTCTCGCCGATGCTGCGGACGTAGAGCTGGGCAGCCTCTACCAATGGGGGGCGAATCTCCTCGTAGCCGAAGCGTTCAGAGACCTCGCGGAAAACCCGCTCTACCCACCGCCAGCGTGGGCTCTCCTCCGGGAGCACATCGTGCATGCCGCGGATAGCTTGGATGCGGGCGCTCATTCAGGCTGCGCCGTTAGGGCTTCGGCGTGTTCAAATAGGCGGAGCACCTCCTGTGGAGTCTGCACCTGCAGGAGCTGAGCGCGGAAGCCGGGATTGGACAGCAAGCGCGAGGCTCGGCTCAACAGCCGCAAATGGGTCCCCACGTGGTCTTCATCTCCGACCAGCAGGAAGGCGATCTCCACCGGGGCGCAATCGGGGGCATCCAACTCCACCGGCGGCTCCAATGTTGCCAGTGCAGCCACAGGTGCGGCAACGGCGCGCGTCTTGCCGTGCGGTAGGGCGATGCCGCCTCCGATACAGGTTGTCATCTGCTGCTCGCGCTGGAAGATCACTCGGCGGACCTCCTCCAGGTCGCGCACCTTCCCCGTTGCCGGCAGCACATCGATGAGCCGGTTGAGCAGTTCGGCTTTCGAGCTAACCCGAATCCGCAGTAGCACCGTCTGTTCGCTCAAGACCGCAGCAATCCGCATCGGAGCACGCTCAGTGTACACCGTCGGCGCGTGCATAGACGCACGGGTAGCGTCACTGTTGCCACTGCTGAATCAGTTCAGCGAACCGCTGTGCGTGCTGGCGGGCAAGTTCTTCGCTGTCAGCATCGGTGATGAGCACCATGTGCGCGGTCTGCTGCTCGGGGAAGAGCACCACGGTGGAGCCGTCTTCGAGCAGCAGCTTGACTCCATCCAGCAGCAGGCGCTCCCGTGCGGGGTACTCCAGTGCGTGGCGCAGGACAGCGGCTTTCCGCTCCCACGGGCACGGCACCAGGAGCTCTTGCTGGAAGCGGTGCGGCAGTTGCAGGTCCAGCTCCGCCAAGTCGTAGGGCGACCGTGCGAGCATCTCCAAGAGCTTTGCTGCCGAGAACATCCCATCGGCAGCGAAGAGGAACTCCGGAAAGATGAAGCCGCCACGGGTACCGCCGACAAAGCGCACGTCGGGGTCGCGCGTGGCTTCCATCATCGCCGAGTGGGAATTCCCAACGCGCACGATGCGCACGTTGTGCTGCGCTGCCACCTGCTCCACCTCCATGCTTGCCGCCATCGGCACGGCGATGGCGTAGGGCTCCTGTGCTGCGTTGAGCAGCAGGAAGAGCTTGAGCACCAGGGTCAGTAGCCGCATCGAGGGATACCACCTCCCCTGCCGGTCCATGACAGCGATCCACTCCGCACCTGGATCGATGCGGAACGCTATTTGGCACCCCAGCGCCTGCATTGCTTGCGCCACCAGCGAATCCTCCAGTGGGGGGCATTCTCCGGCGGCTTCCACGATGTTGTTGAGGGCAAAGCTGCGGCAGCCCAGCCGCCCCAGGATTTGCGGGAACAGCTGCGCAGCCAGCCCGCAGGAGTAGTCCACCAGCACCGAGAAGGAGCGGCGGGCGATCGCCTCGCAATCCAGCGCCGCCAGCACCCGCTCGATGTAGCTTTCTGCCGACCGCTCGGCAAAACTGAGCCGTCCGAGCTGGTGCGCTGCCACACGGCGGAACTCCTCGCCGTAGAGGATGCGCTCGATGCGCTTTGCCATCTGCAGCGGGATATCGCGCCCATCGGCATCGAAGACCACCAGCTCGGCATATTCGGGATTGCGTGGGGAGCGCCGGACGTGTACGCCGGCGGCGTAGCGTCCGCTGCGCAGCTCCTGGCGCATCTGCGGGACAGAGGCAACCTGCAAGTCTGCCACATGGACTCCGGTGGAGAGCAACCCCGCCCCGAGCGCCCGCAGCACCATCCGGGCAACCGAGCTGGGATCGCGGCTCACCGCCACCATCGCCCCCATTGCCATTGCGCTACCCAGGGCTGTACCCAGCCGTGCGGCAAACTCCGGCGTGATGTCCACATTGGGAATTCCGGTGACCTTGGCGTTGAGAAAGACCCCACGCAGCCACCGTTCCTCCTGCACCAGGCTCTGCGTGAGCACCGCTCCGGCTTCCACCGACTTGCCCGCCCAGAGCTTCACTCCAGCGCTCAGCGTGGCTCCGCGCCCAACGACACAGTGCTCGCCGATGACGACCTGCTCCTCCACCGTTGCATCCTCCTCAATCCGGCTTCCGGCAGCAACGACGGCACTGCGGATCTCTGCTCCAGCGCCCACGACCACCTCCTCCCACAGGATGCTCTCCAGCACACATGCCCCCGGGGCGACGACACACCCCCGCCCCAGCACGCAGTTGGAAAGCTCCGCTCCCGGACCCACCCGCACGTGCGCTCCGAGCACGACCCGACCGCTCAGCCGCGCCGTCGGGGCGATCTCGACGCCCTCGCCGCAGACCACCCCCTCACTCCTTGGCTGCCCATCCAGCTCCAGGTGCAGCCTGCCCGTGAAAAAATCGCGGTGTACGGCGAAGTATTCGCCCAGGTTCCCAATATCGCGCCAGTAGCCCTGCCCGATGTAGCCGTAAAGTGGCAGCCCTCGGCGCAGCATCTCCGGAAAGAGGTCCTTGCCGAAGTCGTACTCCTGCCGATAGGGGATGAGCTCCAGCACCTGCGGCTCCAGTATGTAGATGCCGGTGTTGACCGTATCGGAGAAGAGCTCGCTCCAGGAGGGCTTCTCCAAAAAGCGCACAATGCGCCCATCGGCATCGGTGAAGACAATGCCGTAGGGGAGCGGATGCGGCACCCGCATGAGCAACAGAGTCGCCATTGCCCGGTGCGTGCAATGCCAGCCGAAGGCAGCCTCCAGGTCGAGCGTCGTCAGGACATCGGCGCTAATGACCAGGAAGGGTTCCGGTGCCAGCAGCTCAGCAGCGTTGCGCACACTTCCGGCAGTGCCGTAATCGGCTTCCGCCTGGACGTACTCAATCTCCACATCCCACGCCGCTCCAGTGCCGAAGTAGTTGCGGATATGTTCGGGCTGGTGGTAGAGCAAGCACACCAGACGGCGGATACCGTGGCGCCGGACGTGGCGCACAACTCGTTCCATGATGGGCATTCCCACCACGGGCACCATCGGCTTGGGGCGACGCAGCGTAAGCGGGCGAAGTCGGGTGCCAAACCCCCCTGCCATGATCACGGCTTGGCGCAGCATTCCCCGGACCGCGAAGAACCACCGGCGGCAAATTAGCGCCTTTGCTGCAAATGTGCGCTTAGCCACGCTCCCGAAGCAGCTGGCGTGCCCGCTCTGCGTACGGCTCCGGCACAAGGAGGCGAACCAGTGCCAGCGCCCCGACGGTGAACATGCGCGTGGAATCGCGTTGGGAGAGCACCAGCGCCGGAATCCCATGCGCACGGAGCCAGCCACAGAGCAGCTCGGCTTCCCACTCCGTTGCCGTGCTCCAGACTTCCTGCCACTGCTCCAGCTCCACACGCTGTCCGCAGAGATGGCAGGGGAGCTCAAGCGTCTCCAGCTCCGCTCCGCAGTAGGGGCACTCTACCGGCGAAATCGGCTCCATGACCAGGTTTCTTGCTGCACGCGCACAAACACGCTCAGCGCCAGCAGGGCAACGACGGCATTGCCCCACCACATCCCCACCGCCGGGGAGATGTAGCCCCGGTCGGCTAACTTCTCCCCACCGATGAGTGCTGCCCAGTAGAAGACGTAAAAGCCCAGGCTGACCAGCGCGCTGGTGCCGAAGTTGCCTCCACGCGTGAGCAATCCCAACGGGGCTCCTGCCAGCACAAAGAGCACGCAGGCAGCGGCGATGGCGTACTTCTTGTGAATCTCGACCAGGTACTGCCGTGCTTGTCGCTCGGCTTCAGCATATTCAGCAGAGAGGCTCTCCAGGCGGAATCGCACGGGTGCTATCCACTGGGCAACCCCTCCGGAACCAATCCCACCGGCAGCCTGCTCCAGATGGGTCCGCAGCAGCTCCTCCATCTGCAGCAGGAGCTCGCGCTGGCGTGCACGGGCGTGCTCGACGATTCCGCGCATCTGTGCAATGCTCATCTCGCGCTCGCCCCGGGCAAAGAGCCGTGCATCCGAGCGTACAAAGGCGTAATCGCGTGCGGGGATTTGCACCCACATCCGTTCAAAGCGCACGCGGCGATAGCGATACCAATTGGCACGCTCCTGCTCATGCAGTTCTCCGGAGTGCAGCTCCAGCAGAAAGCGGCTCATCCCCGTACTCAGGCGCAACCATGCGGTATCGGCATAAGCGACGGCGATGCGGTCCAGACGTGTAACGTCGTAGAGCGTCACCCCCAGCAGCATTCCGCCGTGTTTGGCGCGCGCCAGCACGGTGTATCCTTCCAGCTGTACAAAGCGCCCGGGTTCGAGCACCAGCGTTGGGCGCTTGCGCTGCACATCGGCAAGCAGCACCTTTGCCTGGTGATTCGCTTCGGGCAAAACCCGATCGTTGAACCACACGAGCACGCCCGTCAGCCCAAGCGCGGCAAGCAGCACCGAGCGCATCATCTGTGCAGTACTGACACCGGCGGATTTGAGCGCCGTGGCTTCGTGGTCGGCTGCCAGCATCCCGAAGACATACACGCTGGCAAAGAGTGCACCCATCGGCACCGCGAGCACGAACATCCACGCCAGATTGAGCCCGACAAGCTGCAGGATAATCCCGATGGGAAGCCCCTTGCCCAGCAGCTGCTCGCCATAGCGCACCAGGAACTGCATGAGGAAGAGGAACATCACCACCCCCGTGCCGAAAGCAAATGGTCCCGCATGTCGCCGCAGGATATATCGGTCAGCGATGCGCATCCGAGAGGCGTTCGCGCAAGCGGGCAATGGCACGCTCGTACTCGGCACGCCGGTGGGGTTCGCGCTGGCACAGCTCCTCGTAGATGTGCAGCGCTTGTTCATAGGCTCCCTGCTGCTCGTAGATGCGCGCCATGGTTTCGGTGAGCACCATCGGTGTCGGAGTCGGCTCCGGCTCTGGCGGCGGTTCTGTAGGGAGGGGCTCCTCTGGCTCGCTGCGTGGTGGGATGCGTGCCTGCTTCAGGCGCCGCGCCAGCAGCTCCAGTGGGCTGAGCTCCTCTGCTTCCATCGCCTCCTTGGGGATCCCTACGTTGGGGAAGGGCGGCAGCGGTGGCTCCGCTATTCTGAGCGAGCTCTGCGCAGGGGAAGACAGCCGCAGCGGAGCGAACTCCAAGCCCGGAATCAAGCGCACAATCGCGCTCCGCAACCGCACGATGGTTTCACCGCCTGCGGCTTCCACCAGGCGCAGGAGCGGGGTCGCCACAGCTGGTTCGGCTGTGTGCTCCTCCACGGCGGTGGGCGGCTCCACGCCTGGCTTGGCTGCCGGCACGGATGCAAGGTCAGCGGGATGTGCGGAATGTTCGGCGTTCTCCCGCGAATGCTCTGCAGGCGCACCATGCTCGGCGTGCTGCAGCAGCGCTGCATGGCGCGGGAAGCGCTCCAATGCCTCGCGGAGCAGCACCGGAAGCGCCTCCGGATGCACCACGGCGTAGATCCGCGCCAGCGCTACAATCCCCAGCGGGTCCTCGGGGAAGCGCTCCCGAAGCTGCTCAGCATAGGGCAAGGCTGCCGCGTACTCTCCGGCAGCAAGCAGGCGATTGAGCTGCTGCACCAACTCCCGGCGCGTCATCGCTCACCAGAGCCGCTGAAGCACGAACTCGGCAAACTCCTGCAATGCCGAACGTGCCGGCGAGGGCGGCAGTTCCTCCAAGGCACGCTGCGCGCGCTGTCCATAATGCCGAGCAAGCTCCTGCGTTGCCTCCACCCCACCCCAGCGGAGTACCTGCTGCGCCATCCAGCGCAGGTTGGCTCCATTGTGCTGCCGACGGAACCGGCGCAGGAACTCGCTTCGCTCTGCCGGACCCATCCGCTCCAGCGCAATCAGCAGGGGCAGTGTCAGCTTGTGTTCGCGCAAATCCTGCCATGCCGGCTTGCCCAGCAGTTGCTGCCGTCCGGTGTAATCGAGCACGTCGTCCACAAGTTGGTAGGCAATGCCAATATCCTCCCCGTAGCGACGCAGCGCTGCACGCAGCACAGGCTCGGCATCGGTGCTGACGGCACCGATCTCACACGCGGCGGCGAAGAGCGCCGCCGTTTTGCCGCGAATCACCTCCAGGTACTGCTCCCGCTCCAGACGCAACTTTCGATTCAACTGCACATGGCGCAGCTCCGCCGAGCTCATCTGCTGCACTGCACCGGCGGTGATATCGAGAAACTCCCACTCCCGCTCCTGCGTTGCCAGGAGCAGCCCTCGCGCCAGCAGGTAATCGCCCACAAGCACCGCAATCCGCTCCGACCAGAGCGCATTGACCGAAGGGAAGCCCCTGCGCTCGCGCGCGCGGTCCACGACGTCATCGTGCACCAGGGTTGCCGTATGGAGCAACTCTACCATTGCGGCACCGACAAAGGTGCGGTGCGTGATCTGCCCGCACGCAGCAGCACTGAGGAAGGTCAAAGCCGGACGGACGCGCTTCCCCCGGCGGCGGAACAGGTACCACAGCACCAGGTTCAGCAGCGGCACCGGCGTGCGCAGGACACGGCGGACGTAGCGCTCGAACTCCTCCAAGCTCGGGCGCACCAGTGCAGTCACCGACTGCAACGTCGCTGTGTTCACGACCGCCTCCGCTCAATCCAGCGCACCACCAGGATGCTCACCTCGTAGAGCACGTACAAGGGCATGGCAAAGATAAGCTGATTGATCGGGTCCGGCGTTGGGGTAAGCACCGCTGCCACAATGAGGATGAGCACCGCCGCATGCCGACGGTAGCGCCGCAACACCTCAGCTTGGACAATACCCGCCCACGCCCCGATCCCCAACAGCACCGGCAGCTCGAAGACCGCGCCCATGAGCAGCACGCTCGTCGTTACAAAGCCGTAGTACTCGGTCACATCCACAACGGTGCGGATCTGCTCGGAGGAGAAGCTTGCGGCAAAGCCCAGCATCGCTGGCAGCAGCACCGTATAGGCAAAGGCGATGCCCAACAGGAAGCACAGCGAGCTCCAGAGTGTCATGCGCCGCACCCAGCGCCGCTCGTGTTGATACAGTCCCGGTGCCACAAAGCGCCAGAGTTGATACAGCACAAAGGGGGCTCCCAGTATCACTCCCGCCACCAGCACCACCTTGACGTAGAGCATCGGCATCCCGAACGGGCGCAGATTCTGCAACTGCAGCCCCGCTCGATGCGCCGGATACAGCAGCACCGTATTGACCAACCACTCTGCGCCGATGGCAGCAATAGCGCAGCCGACGGCAATTCCGACTAAGCCCAAAATCAGCCGGCGGCGCAACTCCCCGAGATGCTCCCAGAAGCTCATCTCGGGTCCTTCTTCGAGCTCCTGCGGCGGCGTCGGAGTCTGTGGAAGCTCCACTGCCATAGGAGAGCCGAACTCGTTCAGACGCCACAGACGGCGTAACGGCGCAGAAAGTACACCGTGTCCGCCAGAGCCGACATATCCCTTGGGTGCAGCGGTGGCTTGCTATTTGCACGCGATTGCGCATTTTCGCGCCACGCCCATTGCCCAGAATCCCAGTGCCCGATGTCCCATAAGTCGGAGGGGAAGCCAATTGCCCAAGCCGCGACGCCCATTGGAGCTGTTCCCGGGATTGGAGTCTCTGCGGCAGCGGACGAGCCCGGCTCCGGCGCCGCAGGAAGCTACCCCGGAGAGCCTCTGGCAGCAATGCCTGCAACTGATTCGCGATAACGTCCCGGCACAAGCTTTCAAAACCTGGTTCGAACCGCTCAAGCCCCTGCGCTGGGAGCGCAACACGCTCACCGTGCAGGTGCCCAGCCAGTTCTTCTGCGAATGGCTGGAGGAGCACTACTACGGACTGCTGCAACAGGTCCTGCTGCGCGTGTTGGGTCCGCACGCACGGCTGGAGTACGAGGTTGTGCTGGAGCGTGGGGATGAACTCCAGCAGCGCGCCGTCCGGCTCCCCGCCTTCCGCACCCCGCCCGTGCAGCCCACGCTCCCGTTGAGCCTGACACCGCCTCCGCCGCACATCCCCATCACCCCGATCAACCCCCGCTTCACATTCGAAAATTTCGTCTGCGGCGCCAGCAACCAGCTTGCCTATACGGCTGCCCGCTCGGTTGCCGAACAGCCCGGGCAGACCCGCTTCAACCCGCTGCTCATCTACGGCGGGGTCGGACTGGGCAAGACCCATCTGGCACAAGCCATCAACAACTACCTTCTGCGGCGCAATGTCCCGCTCCGGCTCATCTACGTCAGCAGCGAGTACTTCACCACCGGCTACATCACCGCACTGCAGCAGAACCGTGCACACGAGTTCACCGCCTTCTACAACAGCGCCGATGTGCTCATCATCGACGATGTGCAGTTCCTGGCGGGCAAGGAGAAGACGCAGGCGCACTTCTTCCACATCTTCAACACGCTCTACCAGGCGGGCAAGCAACTGGTCTTCACAAGCGACAAATCCCCGCGTGAGCTCACCGACTTGGACGAGCGCCTGGTCTCCCGCCTGCAGTGGGGGCTGGTTGCGGAAATCCTCCCACCGGATTTCGAATTGCGGCTGGCAATTCTGCGCCGCAAAAGCGCCGATGAAGGGCTCCAACTGCCCGAAGAGGTGCTCGAGTACATCGCCCACGCCGTCACCGGAAGCGTCCGCGAGCTGGAGGGCTGTCTTATCCATCTGCTGGCACGAGCAACGCTGGACCGCTGCGAGATCACGCTCGACCTGGCACAGCACGCCGTTGTTGCCCTCGTCGGACAAGGCAACCCCTCCGCAGCCAACCCTGCACCCGCGCTGACGCTGGAACGCATCGCCCGCGAGGTTGCCGACTACTACGGCATTCCCCTGGAAGCCCTGCGTGGGAAATCGCGCAAGCACGATATCGCCCAAGCACGCCACCTGGCAATGTACCTGGCGCGCACGCTCCTGGACCTGCCCCTCAAGCATATCGGGCACTACTTCGGCGGGCGGGACCACACCACCGTTATGCACGGCTGCAGTGCGATCGAACGCGCGCTGCCGCATTCCTCTGCACTGCGGCAAGCCCTGCAGGAGCTGCAACAACGGCTGGGCTCCGCTCGTCCGTAGCCGCTGGTCGGATCTGCTCCTTAACACGGCGATGAGCTACGAGGTCCACGACTTCGAACGCGAGGTGCTCCAGCGCAGCTACTCCGTACCGGTGTTAGTGGACTTCTGGGCGGAATGGTGCGCCCCGTGCCGGATGCTCGCTCCCGTGCTGGAGCGACTGGCCGCACGCGCCAACGGGCGCTGGGTCTTGGCAAAGGTCAACACCGAAGAGCACCCCGAGCTTGCCTACCGCTACGGCGTGCGTAGCATCCCGAACGTCAAGCTCTTTGTGGATGGGCAAGTCGTAGACGAATTCGTCGGCGCTCTCCCCGAATACGTCATCGAGCGCTGGTTGGAGCAGGCGCTTCCCAGCCCGCATCGGAAGCTGCTACAGCAAGCCGAGCAACTGCTGCAGGCTCAACGCATCTCCGAGGCGCAATCGCTCCTGGAGCAGGTGCTGGCAGCCGAGCCCGATAATGAAGCCGCCCGCGCATTGCTGGCGAAGCTGCTGCTCTTTGCCGAACCGGAACGCGCCCGGGAACTGGTCGCCCCCATCGAGCCGGGCTCACCGCATGAGGAATTGGCCGAATCCATCCGTACGCTGGCACCGCTGCTGCAGTTGAGCTCGCCGGAGCAGCTTCCGGAGGCGCCAGTGCGACCGCTCTTCTGGAGCGCCGTGCAAGCCCTGCAGCGCGGCGACTACGCCCAGGCGCTGGAGCACTTCATCGAGGTCATCCGCACAGACCGCTACTACTCCGACGACGCCGCCCGTAAGGCGTGCATTGCCATCTTCAAGTTCCTCGGCGAAGAGCATCCAATCACGTTGCGCTACCGACGCGAGTTCAGCAGCGCGCTCTACATCTGACTACCGCCTGCGCCGCTTCGGCGGCTTGAGCGGCTTGGGTTCGGATGTCACAACGGGCAGCTCCAGCCGATTCACCCGCCCATCGAAGGCGAGAAACTCCACCCGCAACTGCTGCCGGTGCACGGCAACGTAGGCAGCAATGGTGGGCTCGGCGTATTCCGCGACCCAATCCAGCAGTTGGCGCCCTCCACTGTGGAAATCCTCTGCAAACCACTGCAGCAGCGGGGAAAGCCAAAGCGTGTTCGTATGCAGATCGAGCACACATCCTCTGGGTGAGCGGAAGAACTTGCGGGCACACTCGCGCAGTTGGCGCCGCAACGTCCCAGCGGTAAATGCTCGGCGCTGTAGTGCTGGGAAGCCCTCGGCGATGCCTCCAGCAGCGAAATGAAGTAGCGGTTCTCGAAATCGGCGCAGTTGCTCGCGAATCTGGGCAAGTGTGAGAAGCTGTCCAGCAACGCAGAAGGTGTCCGCCTGCAGCAGTGAATCCGGCTGCCCAATATAGCGGAGCCCTGGGCGGCGCGCCACAAGGGCAACCCCACAGGCATTGTAGGCATTGAGCCAGAAGCTCATCTGCGCCTCACGGCTCCAACGCTCCGGTTGCGCCTGTGCCAGAGAATCCAAGTAGCGCTGGAATCGCTCTTCGCGGGCAATGCCGCTGTAATGGACCCGACCGTTACGCGTGTACACCTGCAGAAGGCTATCCCAGAGAGCATGCTCGAAGGGCTCCTGCGCCTGTGCCCACAGGAGCGTTGCCCAGGCAACTGCCGCGCACCTGCCCAGCATAGGTTGCCTCCGGTGGCGAATTCAACAGTGCTCAAGCAACGTGCCGCTCGGCGTGGTAGGAGCTGCGCACCAGCGGACCCGACTCCACGTGCTCAAAGCCCATTGCCAAGCCGATGCGGCGATACTCGGCAAACTCCTCAGGTGTGACGTAGCGTTCGACGGGTAGATGGTTCTTCGTCGGCTGCAGATATTGCCCAAGGGTGAGGATGTGCACGCCGACGGCGCGGAGGTCTTGCATGACGGCGATGACCTCCTCGGGGCGCTCACCCAGCCCCAGCATCAGCCCACTTTTGGTGCGAAAGCCCTGCCGGGCAGCTTCCCGCAGCACGCTCAGCGTCCAGTGGTATTTGCCCTGGGGGCGGACCCGGCGATAGAGGCGCGGCACCGTCTCGGTATTGTGCCCCAGGATGTCGGGGCGGGCATCCAGCACAATCTGCAGCAGCTCCAGCTTCCCTTTGAAGTCGGGAATGAGCAGCTCGACCGTCACCCCAGGGCAGAGGCGGCGGATCTCTGCAACCGTCCGGGCAAACTGGGTTGCTCCGCCATCGGGCAGCTCATCCCGATTGACCGACGTGACAACCGCATGCCGAATCCCCATCTGGCGGACGGCTTCGGCAACGCGGCGGGGCTCGTCCGCGTCCACCGGGAGGGGGCGTCCGGTCTTGACGGCACAGAATCCACAGGAGCGGGTGCAGGTGTCGCCCAAAATCATAAAGGTTGCCGTCCCAGCCCCCCAGCATTCGGCGATGTTCGGGCAGCGTGCCTCCTCGCAGACGGTGTGGAGCGCTTTGGCGCGCATCATCTGTTTGAGCTGCGCGTAGCGCTCACCCCCGGGGGCGCGCACCTTGAGCCACTCAGGACGGCGTGGAAGCTCCCCTGCGGAAGGGCTTTCCACAAGCGGCAAGGACACAAATGCTGGGGAGCTCTCCATGGTGTGCTCAGCCAAGGTAGATTTTGAGCTCCCGAGCCTGTTTCATATTGCGCAAACGCCGGAGTGCTCGCTCACGGATTTGACGCACACGCTCGCGCGTGAGATTGAAACGCTCGCCAATCTCCTCCAAGGTTAACTCCGGGCGTCCATCCAATCCGAACGAATAGCGCAGGATCTCTGCCTCGCGCGGAGAGAGCCGCTCCAGGAGTGCGCGGATCTCCTGCCGGAGCGATTCGCGCTCCACTTCCGCATCCGGCGGTGGTTCGTTCTCGCTGGGAAGCACGTCCAGCAGGCGGCTCTCCTCTCCGTGCACAAACGGCGCATCCACCGAGAGATGCTTGCCCGCCAGGCGCAGGGTCTCGGCGACCTCCTCCGGGCTCATTCCCAGCTCCTCGGCAAGCTCAGCAGCGGTGGGCTCGCGTTCGTAGCGCTGCTCCAGCTCGCTGTACTTGCGCCCGATCTTGTTGAGTGCACCGACCCGATTGAGCGGCAAGCGAATCAGGCGCGCCTGCTCTGCCAACGCCTGCAGAATTGACTGGCGAATCCACCAGACGGCGTAGGAGATAAACTTGAAGCCACGTGTCTCATCGAAGCGCTTGGCTGCCTTGATGAGCCCCAGATTCCCCTCGTTGATGAGGTCATTCAAGGACAGCCCCTGGTTCTGGTACTGCTTCGCCACGGAGACCACAAAGCGCAGGTTCGCCCTGACGAGCTTCTCCAGGGCGCGCTCGGCTTCTGGTCCACCCTTCTTAATCTGGCGCGCCAGCTCGATCTCCTCCTCTGGCGAGAGCAGCTCGTACTTGCCGATCTCCTGCAAGTACTTGTCCAGCGAAGGGCTCTCGCGGTTGGTATATTGGCGCGTTATTCTCATCCTGCACGCCTGACAGCTTGTGGCACATCCTCACCGGCAGCCGCTTAGGACGCAGAAGCTGCCGGGGGTATTGTGCTGCACTGTGCCGTTAGCGCTGCAGCAGGAAGGCGCGCCAGTACCACCGTGTGCCCACCTGAAGCCCAAGCCAGTACAGGCTGCTGGCGGCTCCGCTGACCTGCCAGCGGAGTTCACCCACCGGTCCCGCCGGGCACGCCAACTCCGCAAGTTGCCGCCCATCAAGGCTCACAATCAGCGCCCGCCGGGCTTGCAGCCCATCGGGCAAGCGGTAGCGCACCACCACCTGCGACGCCGTCACCGCGAAGGCAAGTTCAGGCAGCAGTGCCTGCGAAGGCGCGGTGATTCCGACCGGCTCTTTGCCAATGCCATGTAGCTCAACCCGGAGCGTATCGCGGTGGAAGCGTCCGGCGTAGACTGCTATCAGTGTCCCCATGTGTTCTCCTTCGCGTGTCGGGGCAAAGCGGACGGTCAGCACCTGCCGAGCAGCCGAATCCAGGCGCAGCGGCAGTGCAGGGGGTGCCACCAAGGCAAACGCCGTATCGCCTTCAAGCCGCAGCTCGACAATTTGCAGCTCCAACACGCCAGAGTTGACCAGCTCGAGCACACGCTCACGCGATTGCTGCAGCTCAACCGAATCGAAGTCCAGCTGCTGTGGCAATGCACCGAGCTGCGGCACGGCTCCGTAGCCACGGAGCTTGAGCACCGGTGGCGAGCTCACATTGGCGCTGAAGTTGAGTTCGGCACGCCGCTCACCGACGGCGCTCGGTACAAACGCCAGTACCAGCGTGTGCTCTGCTCCTGGCGGCAACACTATGCTCCCGCCACCTGCCACCAGGCGGTAATCCCCGCTGTGCTCACCGGCAAGAGTGATGGCGAAGATGCGCAGCGTATCATCGCCTGCGTTGTAGACAACACCGGCAAGCGTCCGTACGAGGCTGTCCCTAACCTCTCCGATGCCAAAGTCCAGCTGCGTCTGACGCAATGCAAGGACAGGCTGTCCAGGCTGCACAACGGTCAGCCGCGCCGGCTGGCTTACGCTCTGCCCGCACTCGTTCCACACCAGGCAGTCGTAGAGCCCGGCATCGGCAAGCTGTGCTGCAGCAATGGTGTATTGCGGCTGCGTCGCCCCGGCGATGGCAACACCGTCTTTGCGCCACTGGTACTGCAGGTTCTGCCCCTGTGCCTGCACCCGGAAGGTGACACTCTGCCCTACGCGCACGCTCTGCGACTGCGGATGTTCCACAACCTGCGGCGGTCCAGTCACGCGCAGCTCCGTCGGCGTACTGTACGCAGGTGGCTCGCAATCACCGCTGACGACGACGTCGTAGATGCCCGAATCCGCCAGTTGCACAGATGCAATGGTGTAGCTCGATTGCATTGCCCCTGGAATGGGTGTACCATTTTTGCGCCACTGGTACCGCAGCCCTGCCCCGGTGGCGGTCACCCGCAGCGTGACCGATTGCCCTACGCACACAGTCAAGGACGCCGGCGGTTGCTGCGTAATCCGCGGACGCTCTCTGACCACCACCCGCACGGTATCGCTGGTGACCGAGCCACAGGCATTGCTCACCACGACATCATAGACGCCCGCATCCGAAGGCGTTGCCATAAACTGGTACGTCGCCTGAGTGGCTCCCGGAATATTCTGCCCATTGCGTCGCCACTGGTACGTGAGCGCAGTCCCCTGCGCACTGACGCTCAACACAACCGATTGCCCTTCGCACACCGTTGCCGGCTGCGGCTGTGCCGTAATCTGCGGCGGTCCAGCAATAGAGAAGTTTGCATCGCTGAGGTCGAAGAGGGTCGAATCCGCAGCATCCGAGATGCGAATCCGGTACTGCGTGCCCGGAGTCTGAGTGCTTGGGATGCTCCACTGGTAGCTGCCCTGCTGCGCCGAAACGCTGGCAACGAGCACACTCCAGGTCTGCCCTCCGTTGGAGGAGAGCTCAATCTTGACGTTCTGCACTCCGACGCTACTCCAGCGGATTGTCTGCGTTGAGCCCGCGCACCAGACTTCACCTCCATTGGGCTCCAGTACGCGAATCCCAGCCACCGTCAATGTCGTTGGCGTGAGGAAGTTCCAGGCATCCCCGGCAGTATTCCCGTTGCCATTGACGGCGTTGCCGGCTGCCCGCAGGGTGTACGTGCCAGGCGTGCTCGGTGCTGTCCAGCTAAAGCTGAACGACGCCTGCCCACCGCTCATCGTCTTCGGCTGCTGATGCGTCAGCTCCCCGTTGGCAAGCTGCAACCCCGAGCCCGTCGCCGGTGCCAGGGTGCCCGCATTTTGCCCCTGTTGGTCCTTGACGGCGATGTTAATCCCGGCAGCTTGCTGCGAGCTGTGAGCGACGATGACGGTCAAGTTCAGTGTCTGCCCCGGGCGCGTGGTCGTACTGCCGCTGAGGCTGAGCGTAGTTGCATTCGACTGCGCCCCATGACAGGTACAGCCCGAGGTCGTCACCCCAGTAATGCCACCGGAGTATGCCAGCGCTGTCAGCGTAGCACAACTCCAAGCGATTGCAATCCACCGCATCGCCGCTCCCTGTGCTATGGAACAAGCTTGCACAGCATCAAAAGCTGATTTTGAGCACATTACGTTCCGGATCGTACTGGCTGGCAAAGCGCTTCAGTGGCATAGTTGCCGGACCTTCGAGCACTCGACCATCTTCGACTGCAAACACACTACCATGTCCACATGGGGGCAGGCAAGGAATGCGCCCTGCCTGAGGCAACTCCACATCGCATCCTCCATGGGTGCAAACGGCGGAGAAGACCACAAATTCTCGCTCTCCAAGCCGAACGATGAGCACCGCTCGTCCACCGTTATGCTGCCCGAAGGTTCTCTTAACTGACCCTCCAACGCGTTGTAGCTCCGGCACGGTTGCCAGATCCAGTTCCACTGTGCCCCCAGGCTCTGTCGGCTGCTTAGTCTCTGAGGAACAGCTCTGAAGCCATGGAGCCAGTGCTGGAGCGCATACGCCAGCTCCCAACAGCATAAGTGCCCGTTGCAGAAACTCCCGTCTGTGTGGCATAGCTGCTCCCTCAGGGTTTGTTCGACACTGTCGCAGCCCCGTAAAAGCTTGCCTTGACGCGAATGCTCTCTCCCACACGGCTACCGATGACACCCTGGCGACCACGAATGTTGAAGTCGCGCAGCGAAATGGTGAATTCGCTTTGCACCTGCACCAGATCGCCCGGGGCACGCTGCCGTGTCTGCTCGCTTTCGAGCACATACGTCAGCGTAATGGGCAATTCCATGCGCTTGCGCACTCCGTGCAGAAAGAAATCGCCCACCGCAACGGCTTGGAGCACAACCCGTCCTGCTGAGCGCTCGGTGATACGCACTTGGCGTAACTCCTGGAGGTCGAACTCAATATGCGGATAGCGCTCAGCATCCAGCCACTCTGGGCTGCGCAGATGTTCATCGCGCCGGACGATACCGGTACGCATACTGGCAACGGCAACCCGAATCCGCCCGTGCGTTGCCTCCAGATTCTGCGGGTCCAGCACAAAGCTCCCCTCGATGCCATCGGCTGTGCCCTCAAACTCCTCCAGCGGCGCTGAGCTAATGAACTGACACAGGTTTTGCCCCACAGCATTGTTTAGCACAACCGTGCGCGCCCCTTTGAGCGGTAGCGGCAAAGCCGTCTGCGCCAGGAGCGGCGCAGAGACGATGAGCACGAGCATCACCCCAACGATGAACATTTCCACCTACCCATGATTGTGAGACATCCGACGAGCCAGCATCCTCCGAGCACGCCACCACCCCAGTACCGCAGCAGCACCCGCTACGAGTGCAACTGGTCCGGCAATGTCCAATCCCAGCCGGAAATCCGGCTGCCACTCCACCCGTTCCCGGACCGTTCCAAACACAGGATCCCCCTCGCGGTGCACCACCTTGCGGTACTGCTTTGTAAAGATGTGCATGCCCTGCAGTGCCCATACCAGCAAAACTGTCACGGCAATAAACGCTGCAGCCCATTGCAGAAGTTTCCAGCCGCGCATCCCCCTTTCGTCGCGCTCAGTAAAACAGATGGACTTGCACCGCAACCCGACCGCTCCGGTAGTGCTCGGTGTCTACCCAGCGCCACTCCGGGCGCAGCTCCATAAAGGGCAGCACAAAGAGCTGAGCACCGAGCACGAGCTGCGTCGTATATGGCACCGAAGTAAGACGCTCAAGAGCGCTTTCGCCATATTCCAGCCGCACGTACGGCATTACGGCATTCCAGAGCCACAGCTCCAGCTCTGCACTAATGCTCCAACGCCGTAGGATACCAGGCACGTGGAGCCGTGTGTATTCCACCCATCCGGCAGCGTGGTCAATCCAGCCAGCCCCGCCGAAGAGGCTCCAGTAGGCGAACTCCTGATTGCCGTACCAGGAGCCGCCGAGCCAACCAACCGCATGCCGCCACGAAGGCGCCAGCCAACCGTGGAACGCCGCAACAGTTGCCCGACTTGAGCTTACGGGGCGTTCTCCAGCATCCGTTCGGATGCGCACCTGCTCCAGCGCGCCAGCCCGAAAGGCGCCGACGGTCAGCCCCAGCCAGCTCGGGCGCATCCATTCCAGCTGAGCTCCCCACTGAGCAAAATCGGGTGCCATGAGGTAGGTCTCCTGCGGGGAATCGAAGCGAGCGCCCGGGAAGCGGCGTGCAAGGCGCGTGTGATCGTCGGCATAGATTCCCACCGGCGGTGGGAAGAAGCCGAGCGTTGCCGAAAGCGTCCCAGTCCACGGCGAAAGTCGTAACAGCCCACGCCACCGCTGCTGCCCCGGAAAGCGCAGTCGCCCAGCATTGAACCCGAACTCCACCTGCAGCGCTTTTACCGGCTGTAGCCCAAGCCGAAGCGCCCCTTGCATTGGGAAGACACGCCATTGCGGGGAAAGTTCGGGATTGTGAGCTTGGAATCCCTGCATGCGGAAGTCCGCTCCCATCAAAAGGCGCCCATCCCAGAGTGCATTGCCATGCTTGGCAAACCAGCGCTCAATGACTCCCAGCCCCAGGTCTTCCCACCGCAGTAGCCCCACATCATGGCTGCTGTACCATCCCAGCTCGCTACGGAGCCCGCCTCCGTGGAATGCCACATGGCAGGCTATACAGCGATTGCCCGTCAGTAGCGCAAACTGCGGTGTTGCCGCTGCAAGTGCTGTTGCCAATGTCCACAGTGCAAGCAGGCGTATGTATCCCATTTCCCCTGACCCTTCAGCGCATACAAACGCCACGGTCGGGCAGAAAGTTTCCCGTGCAAGCTCGGCGGCAGGCTAATTTTGTGCTGTATGTTACAGCCCCACGAAATCAGCCACAATGCCTGTACTGCGCCCCGAAGTCGAGGCACTCCTGGGACGGGAATTCCGCTGCCTGGACAAGGGCTTTGTGCGCTTGATCGACGTCATGGGCGATGACCGCGCCATCGTCCAGGCAGCGCGCGTCTCTTACGGCGAGGGAACCCGCACGCCCAGCGATGACCGCAAGCTCATCCGCTACCTCATGCGCCATCGCCATACCTCCCCGTTTGAGATGGTGGAGTTCAAGTTCCACATCAAGCTGCCCATCTTTGTTGCACGGCAGTGGATACGCCATCGCACCGCTAATGTCAACGAGTACAGCGGGCGCTACTCCATCCTGCGCGAGGAGTTTTACGAACCCGCACTGGAGCAGATTCGCCCGCAGAGTCCGGCAAACAAGCAAGGGCGTGCGCCAACGCCACTGCCCGAAGCCCAAGCCCAGGCAATCTTGGAGCGGCTCCGCCGAACCCAACAGGCACTCTACGCAGAGTACCAGGAGCTGCTGGCGCAGAACGTGGCGCGAGAGCTGGCTCGAATCAATCTGCCGCTATCGCTCTACACGGAATGGTACTGGAAGATCGACCTGCACAACCTGTTTCACTTCCTGCGGCTGCGGCTCGACGAACATGCCCAGTACGAAATCCGCGTCTACGCCCGCGCCATTGCCGAAATTGTCAAAGTCGTCGTCCCACTTGCCTGGGAAGCCTTCGAGGACTACGTGCTCGAGGGCGTGAGCTTCTCGCGCCAGGAGCAACGGGTTCTGCGCCATCTCCTGCATCCGGAGCAGCTTACCGAGGAGCTACTGCAGCAGGCAGGGCTGAGCGGACGGGAGGCGCAGGAGTTCCGCGATAAGCTGGCACGAATCTGCTCGCGGAGCAATGCGCTGGAGTGAGCCTTTCGGCGGGCTACTGCTATGCCTTGTGCTGTTGGGGTGCCAGCCACAGATGGAGCCCTCTGCCGAAGCGCCTCCGATGACGCCTCCGCCGGGATTCCCTCCGGTGCCGGTCCCGCCCGATAACCCCATTACGGCGGAGCGGCGGGAGCTGGGTCGCCGCCTCTTTTACGACCCAACGGTGCTTTCGCCCAACGGCACAATTGCGTGCGCAAGCTGCCACCGGCAGGAACGCGCCTTCTCCGATGCCCTGGCGCTGAGCATCGGTATCCACGGACGCAAGCACTGGCGTAGCACCCTGCCGCTCTTCAACGTTGCCTACGCCCCAGCACTGCTCTGGGATGGCAGCATCGTCTCGATTGAAGAGGACGTGCTCGTGACGCTCCAGGCAGCTTTGAACCTGGGCTGGCGCGATACAGCGGAGTTTGCCCAGCGGCTGCGGGAATCCCCAACCTACCGCGCCGCTTTCTATCGTGCTTTCGGGCAAGAGCCCTCAGCTCTGCTGGCAGCACGGGCAATTGCAACGTTTGTGCGCACCATCTTCAGCGGCACTTCCGCGTATGACCGCTTCCGGCAGGGCGATAGCAGCGCGCTCACCCCAGCACAGCAGCGTGGCATGCGCATCTTCTTCCGCGTCGGCTGTGCCGAATGCCATCCTCCGCCGCTGTTCACCGACTACCGGTACCATGCCACCGGCATGCTGGCGCACTACTGGGAAGCCGGTCGGGCTTCGGTTACGGGAGATCCTGCCGATTACGCCCGCTTCCGCACCCCAACGCTGCGGAACGTTGCGCTGACGGCACCGTACTTGCACGATGGTTCGATTGGCTCCCTGCGCGAACTGCTGCGCCGCTACAACACTGGGGGCTATCCGCTGCCGAACAAAGATGCCCGAATCCGCCCACTGGGGCTTTCCGAACCCGAACTGCAGGATCTGGAAGCCTTTCTGCAGAGCTTGACCGATTCGCTCCTCCTGCGCAACCCCGCCTACGCTGCTCCATAGCGGCTGGAGGCTTGCACGGCGCAGTATTTTTGCCCCTGCAGGCTGTGCCATAGCACAGAGAGCTGATGCGCGCACTGGTCTTCATCCCGATGTTTCTGGGCGCAGTGGGCATCTTCGCCTACAACGCCGTCCAGCTCATCCGCTTCCTCCGCATGGCGCGTCCGGAGCCACGCTGGGACCGGCTCGGCGCCCGCCTCCGGCAGACTCTGCTGGTGGCGTTTGCCCAGCAGCGGTTGTTGCGCGAGCTGCCAGCAGGGCTGATTCACGCTGCCATCTTCTGGGGCTTCCTCATCCTGCTGAGCGCAGCGGTAGAAGCCGTCTTGGAAGGCTTCCACCCGCGATGGTCGCTGAGCTTCCTGGGTCCGCTGTATTCGCTCAGCACGATTCTGGTGGACCTCTTCTGCCTCTTCGTTGTGATTGCCGTGCTGGCAGCCGCATGGCGCCGATACGTGCAGCGCGTGCCCCGACTCCAGGGTCCCCCTGCCGAACTGCGCGATGCCGCCCTTATCCTTGGGCTCATCCTGGTCATCGTCATTGCACTCCTGTTGCAGAACAGCACGCGCATTGCTCTGGGACAGGACCATGCATGGGCGGTACGCCCAGTTGCAGCACTGCTTTCGGTCATCTATGCTCCGGAGGCACCGCTGACGCGCGTGCTGTTTGAAATTGGCTGGTGGCTCCACATCGGCTGTATCCTCATCTTCCTCAACTACCTGCCCTTCTCCAAGCACCTGCACGTGCTCACCTCCGTGCCCAATGTCTTCTTCTCGCGCCCAGAGCCGGTCAATGCTCTCGCCCCGATAGACTTCACACGCGAGGACCTCGAGCAGTTCGGCGCCACCGATGTGGAGCATCTCTCCTGGAAGAGCATCCTGGACAGCTACAGCTGCACCCACTGCGGACGCTGCACGAGCGTATGTCCGGCAAATCAGACGGGAAAGGTGCTCGACCCGCGAGCCATCATCGTCGCGGTGCGCCAGCGTGCATTCGATCGATTCCCGATCCTGCTCAAACAGCGTGCAGGCAAGCCTTTGAGCGCCGAAGAGCAGGCTATCCTGGAACGCCGCTTCGTGGGCGATTACATCCCTGCAGAAGCCCTCTGGCAATGCACCACCTGTGGGGCATGCATGCAGGAATGCCCGGTCATGATCGAGCACGTCCCCGTCATCGTCGAACTCCGCCGTGGGCTGGTCATGATGGAGGCGAACTTTCCAACGGAGCTGCAGCCTGCGTACGGCAATTTGGAGACCAATAGCACACCGTGGGCATTCTCGGCTGCAGACCGTGCCGCCTGGGCAGAGGGATTGGGCGTTCTCACCCTTGCCCAAGATGCACAGGAGTACGACGTGCTCTTCTGGGCGGGCTGCGCCGGTAGCTATGACCAACGCGCCCAGCGTGTTGCGCGCGCCATTGTGCAACTGTTGCAGCACGCCGGCGTGCGCGTGCGCATTCTGGGCAATGAGGAGCACTGTACCGGCGACCCTGCCCGCCGCACTGGCAACGAATACCTTGCCGACCAACTCATGCGCGCTAACGTGGAGACGCTCAACCGCTATGGGGTGCGCACGATCGTGACCATGTGCCCACACTGCTACAACACGCTCAAAAACGAGTATCCCGCCATGGGCGGGCACTACACGGTGTACCACCATACGCAGTACCTCCGGCACCTCATTGCTGAAGGACGGCTCTCGCTGCCGGAACAGACAGAGCCCTTACTGCAGAGTGTCGTCTACCACGACTCCTGCTACCTGGGGCGCTACAACGGCGAATACGACGCCCCGCGCGAACTGCTCCGAGAACTGCCAGTGCTGGAGCTGCACGAGCCGGCGCGGGCACGCGACCGTGGATTCTGCTGCGGTGCCGGAGGCGGTCGCATGTTCATGGAAGAGCGCGTCGGCAAACCCGTCAACCGCGAACGCACCGAGGAGCTGCTCCGCACTGGGGCAACCACCATTGCCCTCAACTGCCCCTTCTGCATGACCATGCTCACCGATGGCGTCAAAGCCGCCGGGAAAGCCGACGAGGTTCAGCTCTACGACATCGCTGAACTGTTGCTGCAGCAGCTTTCCCCTGCCCCACTCCATGCAAATCGCAACGCGGATGCATAAATTTGCCGTAGCCAGTTCCCTTGAACTGCAGAACGCAAATGCTGCTCTACCTCATGCGCCATGCGGCGGCAGAATCCGCCGTGGGGGGCGGAGACGCCAACCGCTCACTCAGTCCTGCGGGTAGAGAGCAATTGCAGCGCCTTCTCCCGCTGCTTCTCGCCTTAGGTCTTCGCCCGGAATGGATTGTTGCCAGTCCTTACCGCCGCGCGATGGAGACAGCGCAGCTGCTTGCTGCCGGTATCGGATACTCCGGCGAAATCCTCTCGGACACTTCGCTGCTACCCACCAGTACGCCTACGGCGGTGCAGTCGTTAGTACTTGCCTTTGCGCAGGCATCGCAGCTTCTGCTTGTTGGGCATGCACCGAATGTGGTCACTTGGGTCAACCAACTGTGCGCCACTGGCTCGCTCCGGATTGCCTTCCCTTCGGGAGCTATCTGCTGTGTGGAGCTGGAGGACCCTCGGCGCTGGATGGGGCGGCTGTGCTGGCATCTTATTCCGCCGCCGGCATAGCCGAGCTCAGGAGCTGCTGGATCCGCCGCTGTGCCTCTTTGAGCGCCTGCTCGGCAGTGAGCTCTCCGTAGAGGGCGCGCACGACCGCTTCCTCAAACACCGCTTCGATATCCAGCCACCGCGGGTGTACCGGCGTCATCCGTGCTGAGCGCAACTGCTGCGCAAAGACGCGCCGGTAGGGGATTTGCAGCAGCAGCGAATCGCTGATGAAGGCGCTCTCGGCAGGGAATCCCGCCTCGGGAACAGCTCGGCAAAAGCGCGCCGCCACCGCCCCATCGGTAAGGAATCGCACAAGCTGCAGCGCCAGCTCTTTGAGCTGTGAGCCAGCGCTGATTGCCAGGTACTCCCCACCAGCAAAGGAGACACCCATTGCATCCGGGCGTGTGCCCGGCAGCGGCGCCACACCGTATTCGGCAGCCGTCGGCAGATGGCGAATCTTCTCGGCAAGCCAGGCACCGGAGACCCACAGTCCCAGCTTCCCCTGCAGGAAGAGCGCATCCAATTGGCGCTGTGTCTCGACCAATCCCACCCGTGCCAACCGAAGGTACTGCTGGAGTGCTGCCACCGCCTGCGGGGTCTCCAGCATGGGCATCCCATTGGAATCCAGGATATCCGCACCGAAGCTCCACAGCAGCGGTAGCACCTTTTTGTAGAGCCGGTGCGCATCGGCACCGTTGACCCCACACCCGTAGATGCCTTGCTCCGGAGCGTGGATGCGCGCAGCAAACTGCTCCAGCTCCGCCCACGTGCGCGGAGCTCGGTCGGGCAGCCCGGCTCTCCGCAGTAACCCTCGATGGTAGAAGAGCACACGCGTGTCTACAACCCAAGGAACGGCGTAGAGCCGTCCCTTCCAGTACGCTGGCGCCAGAGCAAACTCCACGAAGCGTTGGGGATAGATGCTGTCCTCGGGCAATTCCCACAGTACGCCGGTACTGGAAAACTGCGCCACCCAATCCGAACCCAGCTCCAGCACGTCGGGCGCAGTACCGGAATTGAACGCCGCCAGGAGCTTTGCTTTGCCCTCGTTCCAACTGAGTTCGGTCAATTCCACGCGGCAGCGGTAGCGCTGCTCAAATTCGGCAATGAGCTCCTGCAGCGCTCGGCGATAGGAGGGCTCACTCCAGAAATGCCAAAAGCGCACCACGCGCTCCGAGGGTGCCTCCGAAGGCGCGCATGCCCCAAGCAGGCATAGGGACAGCACAACTGCCGCGCGCATTAGCGTCCACCGCGGAAGAACAGCACCAGCGTCACGGCTGCCTGCAAAATCAACAGCACATCGCGCACCACGCCAACGACCACCTCCAGAGTACTCAGTGCTCCTCCGGGGACAATCACCGTATCGCCGGGATAGAGCAGCGGGTTCTGGCTGGGATCGCCCGTGCGCTGGTACAGCTCCAGGTTGTAGACCAGCACGCGCTCGACGATGGTGGTATCCACCCGCACGTCGCGCACGATGCGCACATCGGTCAATCGAGCGTACTCGGTCGGTCCTCCACCGAAGGAGATGAGCTGCACCAACGTAGTTGAGCTGGGCACAAGGTAGCGCCCTGGTGCCCGGACGTAGCCCCAGAGGTTGACCGGGATGGTCAGTCCCGTGCCGAAGCTCAGGTCGTAGTACGCCGCTCCGCCCAGCCCCACGTACGGCAGTGGTCGAGTCTCCTGCTGCTGTGGCGTGCGGAACAGGTCACGCTGCTGCGCCATGAGCGGCACAGCGGCAAGGAGCACCACAAGGAGCAGCTTCATTGCACCCCCTGCCCAGATGGAACTCACTGCGCTATCCAGAAGCTCTGCCACACCGAGCTTGCTCCTCGGTCCGGACGCCCTGGCGTCACACGGCTGATGCGCCATCGGTAGAGCACGCCCGGACGCAGCGGAAGCGCCCGCCCATCCTGGTTGTAGCGGATGCGCGGACGCGAATAATCCAGCGGCACTCCGGCAAAGACCCATACCGGGCGCAGCAGCCGCTCTGGGGCAGCGCTATCGGCTTCGAAGACGCGCAGCACTACGTAGCCCACATTGTTGCTCCAGCGGAAATAGAGCGAATCCGGTGCCGTTGCCACCGCCCCGATGGGCTCCTGTAGCACCGGAGGCTGCTCCAGTGTGAAGCGCACAACGGACGAGGGCGGTCCCTCTCGACGGTGGATCGAGCGGTCGAAAGCACGCACGACATAGTGGTAGGTGCGCCCAATCTCGACATCGGTGTCCACGTATGCAGTGTCCTCGGTTGTGCCGTACTCCAGTGTCGCCAGAAGGGAGAAGCCCACAGGGTTGCCCTCGGCATCGGTGCTATCGGCTCGGTATACGCGGTAGCCGCCCACCCGCAGCGGGTCCAGGGCATGCCATTCCAGGCGAATGCCGCCCACGCCATTGGCAGCGGCATCGGGCCAGGGGCGGATACCGCTTTCCCAGGCAGCGGTGTCCGGACTCCGCTCCACCCACTGCGGCGGCGGCAGGTCAACCGGTGGCTCCGTCGCCGTGCCACATCCCACAAGCAGCGCCACCACGGGCAGCAGACGCTTCATTGCAGCCGTTGGAGCAACTGTGCAATCCGGATGCTGAGCGCCAGCCGATGGACATTGCCCAACTGCTCCTGGGTCTCGGCAAGGAAGGCGTAGTCGGCAATCAGCATTCCAGCATCCACCCCAGCGCCCAGCGTCAACGCGCGGGAATGCATCCCCACGCGCAATGCAAAACTACGCCGGTAGAGCACTTCCAGCCCGTAGTGCGAGGAGCCCCCATAACGCCCTTCGCGGTCGTAGGCAAGAGTTGCTTCCAGATTCCAAAACTCCAGTGGCTGCGTCAAGGCAACGCCCCAGCGCACAGAGCTGGGCACTACATGCGGGCGCTGCGTGGTCCAGAGAATGCGCGTCTGTCCAATGTCGCGGATGCTCACACCCAGCGCCAGCCGGGGCCAGCGCTCATCGAAGGTGATATCCTTGAGATTGACGCGCAGCAGCAGCCCGACATCCAGCCCGATACCGGAGGCGCTGTGCTGGGCAATTCGCTGCCGCAGCAGCCGCACGTTGACCCCAACGGGCAGCTCCAGCGGGACGACAAAGCGCATCCAGCCGAAATCGATCGGGAGCACAATCAAGCGCGCCAGAGTGAGCCACACCGCATCATCGGCGTTGGGGATGAACTCCCCCTGTTCGGCACGGCGCACCAGCTCCTCGCGCTCCTGCGGCGAGAGCACCCGTGTCAGGTCTGGATAGCGCCGCAGATCTGGCACGGTAAAGCGCTCCCAATTCACCCCAACACGCAGCCCGCTCACCGGCAGCACAATGCCGGTGAAGAAGAAATGCGCCAGCGGCGAGATCGGCGAACCATACTGCGCACTGTACATGCCCGATAGCAGCGGCTCCCGAAGGAGCCCCACGCCGGCAGGGTTCCAGTAGAAAGCCGTTCCATCGGTTGCAACGGCTGTGAAGGCAGTTCCCATCCCCAGGGCACGCGCACCCAAAGGAATCTCCAGAAACGCCGCCGCATAGCGCTCTTGCTGCGCCCACAGCGCCAGCGCAAGCCCACACCAGACAACCCCATTAGCGAACGCGCGCCACACTGCCTCGCCGCTCGATCACTGTGTCACCCGCCCGCACGCGAATTCGGTAGAAGTAGACGCCATTGGCAACAGGATGCCCATCGTCGTCGGTGCCATCCCACCAGACTTCGTGGTAGCCCGGAGCTGTCGGCAATCCTGTCCCACCGCGCAGAAACCCATATGCTTCGGTTGGCACTGTCGTGGGAAAAACCATCCGGCGAATCGAACGCCCCGACGCCGTGTAGAAGCGCACTTCGACTTCGTCAACGTTGCTGCTACCCAGCAGCTCGTACGCCAGAAACATCTCCTCGGCGAAGGGATTGGGGAAAGTGCCCAACACGCGCAGCTCCAGCTGCGTGGAGACCTCCAACTGCACGCAAGTGCGTTCGCTGGCGTTGCCGGCGCAATCGTGCAGCACGGCGCAGAGGATGTGCTTGCCGCTCTGCAGGCGCGGGCGATAGCTAAGGGCTGCCGCCGTCATCGTCACCGCAGTGTCCACGAGCGCGTACTCCGTCGGCGGGACAGGCTGCCCGTTGAGCAGGAGCTGAATCGAAGCCGTATCGGTTGCAATTCCATTTTCGTCCACCGAAACAATGCCGATGCGGGGATTGGCCGAGATTACCGAGCGCGTCGGCAAGGCACGCCCTTCGGCGGTGATGCGCACCTGCGGAGGGCGCCGGTCCGAGGTAGTCGCAACCATCACCGTAGCGGGCAGCTCCAGCAGCGCCTGTAGTAGCCCGGGCTGAGGCTCCTCCGTGGGAATTCGCTGCCACAGCGGCAGACGCGAATGCCGCCGGTAGAGTGCCGGAGCCGAGATGCGCAGGTTCGTATCCTGGGTATCGTACCAGACCTGCAGCACAGCTTGTACGCGCATCCCGGCAGGTTCGACCGTAACGCGCAGCGCTGCCGTGCTGTCTGAGAGCCGCACCGGATGGATACCGGGCTGCTGCACCTCCACCCATGGCAACGCCTCCACACACACCAATGCCGCCTGTGCTGGCGCCCGCTGTGCAGCAACTTCAAGGAGCACTACACCGGGGCGTCCTACCCATTGTGTTGCGCTTCCATCGGTGCTGGAGCCAATCCCCGGCAGCAGCGCAAAGCAGGAGAGCAGCACACTATCGCTGCCCACATCGTTGATGCGTAGCCGATTTCCACCGGTGCTGAGGCTATCGGGCTCCAGCGCTACTCGGACCAGGCTGCGCGAGAGCACCGGCGGCGCGGCAATGAGCCAATCCAGCGCGCCATTGCCGGGAAGGTCCACCCGCTGTGCTGCCAGAAGTTGTGTGCTGCCATCGGACAGCAGCCGCTCCACGCGCACCGGCACCCCCGATGCCGGCGTCTCCGTCCAATTGAACAGCTGCACCCGCAGACGCGCCCCCTGCGCAGTGGGAACCATCCGCAGCGATGGCTGTGCCAGCGGAAGGCTATCCGCACCTGCTCGCGGGGAAAACACTGCCGGATCGGCAAGCCCGGGCACCACAATGCTCTCCAGCGGCGTTGTCTGAATCTGCCCCGACTGCAGCTCCACTCCGAACAGCGCCCGCACCTCCGCCCCCGGCAGCACCGAGCCTGCCGGAACCGGTGCATCCGTGCGATATAGCTCCGGCGCCACTGCACTGCAGGAGATCTCTCCCAGCGACTGCAATGTACCATCGGGCAAGTGTACGCTCACCGTTGCCCACACACGGCGCACTGCCTCACGGCTGCGTACGGGAAGCCGTATCCACAGCGGCTGCCCCGGCTGCGGTGGTGAAGGTTCCCATTGTATCGCCCCGAAGAGTACAGCTCCCGTACTCAAGCGCAATCCACCAAACACTGCACGGCGCGTGCCGCGTTCGACCGCATACAGCCGCACACGGATCTGCCCTCCCGAATACCCTTGCGGAATACGAACCCAAAAGCGCAGCTGTGGTGCGGAGAATTCTACGCGCTGCTCGCTTCCTGGCAGGTCATTCCCGCGCTCATCTGCAAGCACAATTCGGGCAACGCCGGAGAAGGGAATCTGCGCCGTCAGCTCGATCTGCTCGCCCGGATATGCCCATCCGCGCTGCGCCTGGAGCTGGACCGTATCGGTGGGTATGCGGAGCAGCATCGCCGGATCGCCCAACAGTGTTGCCTGCAGCAGCATCGAGAGCACGATCTCGTTTTGCAGCCCGTATGCCCGCGCCAAGTACAGCAGCTTTCCTGTGCGGAATACATCGCCGAGCCGCGCTGCCGGGCTTGGTGCGGCAAAGAAGCTCTCCAGCAGCGCCGTCGAAAGGAAGAAGCTGTTCTCCAGCCAGCCAAATCCGGAATTGCCCCATGCGGCGATCGCACCCTTGTCCGCAGCAAGCAGGAGTGTTGTCAACAAGCCGCGCCGGTAGACCTGCTGCTCAAAGGCGCCGGTAAAACAGGTCAAGCTGGAGACAACGGGATAGCGCCCGCGGTTGTTGAGCAGTGCAACGTCCTCATCGCGGAACAGTCCGGCATCCTCCCAGATTCCGCCACCGCCGTGCCCGAGGAAGTTCACCACCGCCGCGCCAGCGTCGAACAGCTGCACAAGTTCTGCCGTGTGCCCGCCGTACTTCTCCGATGGCTGCCCAACATAGAGCCGCCGCTGGGAGACCCCGTCGGGGAGGCGTTCGGCCAGCAGCTCCGTCTGCTGCACAAATCCGTTGACGCCCGCAATGAGCAACGCCCGCGGGAGGAAGTGGTCGGCATCGAGTGCGGACTCATACTGCTCCAGCTTGCTCACCACGGCATTGGCTTCGGCAAGCGTACGCGCCGGGATGCGCCCGACGGCAATCTCGGCAATCGGATCGGGCACCAGTGCACCCGTTGGGCTCTGGTACATCCCCTCAACACATCCGTAGGGATAGTCCGTTGGCGTCATCCCCCAGCGCCGAGTCTGCCAATGCTGGGGCGGGATCGCCTCGGCTGCGCCCAGCAGCACAACGTAGCGCGGCGGACGGCTCCAATTCCGCCAGGCATAGCGCAGGAACTCCGCAATTGCTTGACTGGAGGCTATGCCGTAGTTGAACTCGTCGTAGATGTCCTCCACATCCACCGCCATTGCCGAAAGCCCTTGCTGGCGGCGCAGGCGCAGCAGTCGCTCGACTGGATGCTGTGGCTCGGCTGCCTGTGGGCTGCGGCGGTCCCAAATGCCCTTGTGCGTGAGCAGCAGGTAGTCCGCTCCCACCGAGGTTGCAAGCTGCGAGGGCAAATCGCGCTCCATACGCTCCGGACCGCGCAGGCTGTCCACCGCAACAGCGTAGAAGAGCTCCTGCGGCGATGCCACGTAGGTCTGGAAGCGTACTGTGTAGGTTGTCCCACCGGCGCGTTGCGTCACACGCTCGACCGTGACGTTGACAATGCGGGAGATACCCACGCGGAAGACCATCACGTTCGGGCTGCGGAATCCCTCCAGCGCAAAGGTGTACACCCCGGGCGGAGCCATCGGCGGCACCGTAAAGAGGAGCTCATCATCCACGGCGCGGTACAGGCGCGGATACCGCACACGGACCCAATTCAGGTAGAGCGTCGGGGCGCGCTCGCCGGCTTCCGTGCAGTTGAGGATGTTAGCGACGGTGAGGGTGCTGTTCTCTGCTTCGGTGAGAATCGAAGCGGGGATCGGGGCAATCTGATCGCGCGGTGTCTGGAGCAACATTGCCCGTGCACCCGACCAGGATGCCCGTAGCACCCGGCGCTGGTTGAGGTAGATCTCTGCCGTATGCTCCGGACCCGGGCACGGGAACGCCGACACAAGCGTCCCGCAGAGCATCACCTCCAACTGCACAGGCTCAGACGCCACCGTTGCCGGTGCCGGCAGCGGCACGCGCACGGTCACGCTGGCGTTGGGTGTAACGCGCGCCCAAAAGAGCTGATCGCCGCGGAAGCTGGGTTCGAGCAAGTCCCGATCCCAGGTCTCCACCGCACCGAAACGCTCCTGCACGCGGTTCTCCTCCAGGATGACCGTGCTCAGGAAGTACTTCCCGCGCAAATCCGTTGCCCGGCGTGGATCGGTGATGCGCAGTTCGCCGGACTCCTCCACCATGCGTGCTCCAGGGGCAGTTCCCCAGGTGAGCACGTAGACGTTTTCATCGCTTTCGGGGTCGCGGTACTGGTCGGCATCGGGGTTTTGGAAGTTCTTCAAGTTCGGCTCGGCAAAGAAGGCGATGTAGTCCGGATCGGGCTCGTAGTGCTCCAGGCGCCCGTTGTTGTTGCGGTCGTAGACGTAGAGCGGCACTTGTTGCCCTCGGTTCCACAGTTGCAGCGTTTGCAGCTCCAGCGTACCGATGGGCAATCCCAATTGTACAAGCTCGCGGGCGGTCAGGCGCACCAGTCCCCGGCGCGAAACGTAGAGCTTGTACTGCCATCCATCGGGAGCGGTTGGAATGGGGCGTGGCACCACATCCGGTTGCAGAGTCCGCGCCACCGCAGCACGCTCCACCGACGCGAGCGCATCGACCACCGCGAAGCGTGCCGCCGAGGGGAGCGAAAGCCGCACCCGGAGCTGCCGAATCGCCTGCAGGCTATCCCTCACGGCGCGGTACGGTAGCAGCCGCAGCACAGCTCGGGCACTCCTTCCGGCAAATCCCAGCGGCACAAGCTCCACCACCGTTGATGCCACCGGAGCACATTCTCGGCATTCCCACAACGCCGCCGGTGCCGGCAGTGGGAGCAGCTCTTGCTCCACAATCTCCAGCCCCTGCACCCGCGCCTCCAGAGGGCACTCCAGCGGCAGGGCAAACCCGTAGAACGGCTGCTGGGGAAGCCGAAACGCCCACCGTGACTCCGGAGGAAGCTGAACGCTCCTTCCCCCTACCACCGCGAAGCGCGGAGAGGGAAAAGCGCACTCCACCACCAGCGTCCCCGGTCCCTCCCAGCGCCAGCGCACCTGGAGTTGCTCCGCCACCGCCGTGCATCCCCACAGAGCAACAAGGAGTGCTGCGCCCCTACACCAGCGCTGCATTGGAGGCAAGCCCTTGCTGTACACCCCAGCCGGAGCAGATGACGTGCGGGAAGCCCTCTTGAATGTGCGCATCACCACCGCCCGGCGTCGCGCAGAAACTCCTCATAGAGCACCAGCAGTTCGCTGAGCACCATCGCCGTTGCACCCCAGAGGGGAACGGGTGCGTCAATTGCCCAATACGGCACACGCAGCCGGCGTCCATCGCGCTCCCAAAACCCCACGCGCAGCCGCTCCCCTTGGCGCAGCAGCTCCAGCTGGACTGGCACCACCTGCTCCACCTCTTCGCAGTTGGGCACAAACGTCCCCCAGCGGAGCATCCCCAGCACCGGCACCATCGCTGCATGCGATGAAGGCACGTACACGGGGGTCAGCACCCCCAGCACTTCCACCTGCTCCGGTGCAACCCCGATCTCCTCCTGCCCTTCGCGCAACGCCGTCACTATCGGCGGTTCACCCGGCAAGCTCATCCCTCCGGGGAAGCTCAGCTCTCCACGATGGCGACGCAACTGTGCGCTGCGCAACGTCAGGACCACCGCCGGGGCAGCCTTCAGCTCCACCAACAGCACCAATACCGCCGAAGGGTAGCTCCCGGGCAGCGGGCGCAGCGGACGATCCCGTCCCTCCTCCGCCGGTGCCATCATCCGGTGGGCAACCTCACCGGGCAGCGGCTGCTGCAGCCGCCATCGCAAAAACTCCGCAAACTGTGCCAGCTCCCGCATCGCAAGCGTAGGGACGAACAACAGCGCGAACCTCCATCACACGCGCACACCGTCTCATCAGGAATTCCCACAAGGGTTGCTTCTCTGCCTCAATTGCTGTGCTGAGGTGCGGTTTTTTCGTATTTTCGAGCAGTGGTCAGTCCAAGCGCTCTGCGCCGCCTCATGCAGAGGATACCCATCCCAAACTGCGAAACCTGCCCCATCCGCTCCCAGAGCCTCTTCGGTGTCCTGCAAGAGCACCAGCTTCCCGATCTGAGCAGCTCCAAGGGTTGCTACTTCTTCCGCCGCGGCGAGGTCATCTTCCACGAAGGGAGCTACCCGGCGGGTATCTACTGCATCCACCAGGGCTCGGTCAAGCTCTACCGCAGCGATTCCGGCGGCAACGTGGTCATCGTGCGCCTGGCACGCGCGGGCGACCTCCTGGGCTACCGAGCATTGCTGAGCAACGAACGCTATACGGCAACGGCAGAAGCCCTGGAGGACACTACCCTGTGCTTTATCCCGCGCCAGACCTTCTTCGAGCTGCTACGGCAGAATACCGATTTGATGGCTGCCGTCACCGAGCTCCTCGCCCGCGATCTGCGGGCAGCGGAGACCCGACTGGCTTCCCTTGCACAAAAGAGCGTCCCCCAACGCCTGGCGGAGATCCTGCTCTACCTGCGTGAGCTCTTTGGCGAGGATGAAACTGGCGCGCTCAAGACCACGATGACCCGCCGTGAACTTGCTGAATTGGTCGGCACCGCCCCCGAAACCGTCATCCGCTTGCTGAGCGACTTCCAGCGCCGCAAACTCATCTCCACCGACCATCGCCACATCCGCATCCTGGACCCGGCAGGGCTGGCATACCTTGCCGACCTGGAGGATTGAGCTGCAAGTCATCGCGGGCGGTGACTCAAATCATTCGGTAGCCGTCACCGAGGTGCGAATTTCGCCCCGCGCATTGCCAGGGGGTATCCTATGATGGTGGTCGCCACAGAATCCCAGACGTGGCTGTGCAGCCAATGTCCACATGGATGGCTCAACCCACTGGCGGAGCTCAGCCCGGAGGCACAGCGCGCGATCGCGCAAAAACGGCGGGTGAAGCACTTCCCCTACGGTGCTGTACTGGCAGCCATCGGCGAACCCATCACAGAGGTTCTGTGCCTCTCCAGTGGGGCTGCCAAAGCCGTGTTGCCCGAACGCTCCTCTCAGCAGCTCCTGGTCGGGCTCTTCAAGCCTGGAGATGTCATCGGATTGCGGGACCTCTTCGGCGAGCGGCGCCATACGGTCAATGTCATCGCGCTGGAGGAGGTCACTGCTTGCAGCATTCCAGCGGAGCTGGTGCTGGAGTATGCCCACGCATCCCCGAACTTCTGGCTCCGCCTGGTGCAATTGCTGACGCAGCAACTGGAGCATGTCGAGGGGCAGCTCTTCGTGCTGCAGTCTCGCTCGCTCCGAGAGCGGCTGCTGGCGCTCCTCCGGACACTGCTGCGGACCTACGGACTGGATGAGCAGCAGCGGCTACGATGCCGGCTCCCGCTGAGCGAGCTGGCAACGTTGCTGCGCAGCTCCGTCCTCGCGGTCCGCAGAGCGCTCAACGCGCTCCAACGGGCACAGCTCCTTCGGTTGCAGGGGGATTATCTCGTCGTTGCCAACCCGCAGGCGTTGGAGCGGCTGCTGGGGCAGTTGTAACTCACGGCAGATGGCGTTGGAGAAACTCCTGAAGCTGCCGATAGAATTGCAGCACCTCGCCGGGGACATCCGCGTCCCCAAGCCCCCATTGGAGCCGGTACGAGCCCGTATCGCGCCGCAGCTCCAGGAAGACCACCATATTGCCCGTCCCCTGCAGGCGTAGCCCACGCTGCCGCCACTGCTCAAGCTGCTGGAGGAAGGGCTGGAGACTATCTGCCGGGCAACCACCGGCGGATTCGGTCCGTTCGGGCTGTCCCGGGAACTGGCTCCAGCGCAGAATCACACCATCAGAGCGCAGCAGGTAGCCGCTGTACAATCCTGTAAAGCCCCCACCTTGCCCCACCAGCAGCTCCCCTTCGATGGGCTTTTCGAGTGCAGCACTCCGGCACGCCCCCATCAGCAGCGCACCGAACAGAACGCCGAAGAGCATCGGTACCCCATCGCACAGGCTTCACATATCCGTTGACAAGCGCAGCCGCAGAATCCGGTCGTTGTCCCGATCGGCAATGTAGACCGTACGGTTGTACACCGACACCCCCGAGGGTGCACGCAGTCGGTAGGCGCCCTCCCCACGGTACGCGCGCACCAGCCGTCCTCCGGGCGTGAGCACAAAGAGGGAATCCCGTTCGGCATCCACAACGTACAGGTTGCCTGCAGCATCGAAGGCGGCATCCTCCGGTGCGGCAAATCGCCCCGGTTCCAGCACGGTGTTCTGCGTCACGGTCGGGTCGAACTTCTGTGTCCATCCCGCTCCTTCGCCGGTGATGTAGCGCAGCCATTGGACGCGGTACTGCATCGAGGGACCCCGCTGGAGGACGACCATCTCCGCTCCGTTGGCGCTGAGGGCAATGCCACTGAGCTGCTCGATGGCATTGAGTGCGATGCCCCCAGGGCGCAGCGTGGGGATTGGCGAACGCAGCCGGTCATCGGCTCCGATGTGGAGCACGGCGTCGTCGGGGTCGATCGGCGAGGCATTCTGCGGACCTGTGCGCGCAAGGAGGTAGCTGTTGTCCGGAAGGACAGCAACGCCGGTGAAGCGGCGCTGAGGGCGTTCCGGCTCTGCATACGCCAGCCGAATCGGAGCGCGGGCGATATCGTGTGCACTCTCCCGCAGCCGGATGCGGAAGAGCGCCCCTATCCGCGTTCGCCGACCGGAGAGGAGCGTATCCAGCTCCCCGCACACGAGCAGATCGAAATGCCCATCCTGGGCAATTGCCACCGGGCGCAAGAGCGGCGGCGAAGTCCCTACCACCCGCCCGGCAAGGTCCAGCATCACAATGCGGTCGTTGTCCGTATCGGCAACGTAGATGAAGGGCTCGCGCCCGACCAGCACCGCCGAAGGACGGCGGAAGCCCGTCCACTCCGGCAGCACGGGAACGTAGACCGTATCCCCCACGATCGGGCGCGGTGGCGGCGCCGTCGGCAGGGGTGGGCGCTCAGCGCAGCCGCCCGCCGCTACAGCCATCCCCAGGCAGAGCCATCGAAGCCAGCTCATGGAACTGCTGGAGGCAACACCTGCAGACCGACCCGGTGCACCGCTCCCAGCGGCGAGTGCCAGGCAAGGGCGTAGTCCAGCTCCAGCTGCACCGGGAAGGGCACCACCACCCCCGCGCCCACACTCCAGCGCTCTGGCGCATTGAAGCGAATCCCCGAACGCAGCGCGAGCATCGCCGGAAATGCCTCAGAGAAGCGCACGGCGTACTCGGCTGCCAGGGCATAGCTTTCGGCATTGTCGCTGGGATGGTCCAATTGTCCCAAGAGGCTCAGCCGCTGCACAGGGCTGTTGAGCAGCTCGCCACCCACACCAATGCGGAAGACCGTCGGCGGAGCAAAGCTCCGGAAGCCCTGGGGCGTTCCAGGCAGCACCACCGGCTGCTGAAGCTGCCCCTGCGCCCGCAACGGAGCACCGTAGGCGGAGACCACCACCGCAAAGCGCAAGCTGCCCAGCCCCGTCCAGTAGAGCGTCCCTGCATCCCAGGCAATCCCCTCCAGGCGCGCCTCAGCCCATTGCTCGCGGATGTAGCGCAGTGTGATGCCGGCGCTGAACTGCTCGGTCAGGCGCCGAGCGTAGCTGAGCCCGATATTCCAATGCCCGAAGCGCCACTGCCGTCCGGTGCCATAGGGCTGGAACTCGGTGGTCTCCGGAATCGGAGGCAGTGCCAGCACTGCAGCGCTCAGGGCGGCGCTTCCGAGCTCGCCCAGCCGCACGCTCCCGTAGGCAGTGTGCACAGCGATATCGGCAACGAAGCGGAGCGTGCTGAATTCGGCGCTGTAACCGGGCAGCTCGGCAACCAGTGCAGGATTGAGCCACACGGCACCTCCCTGCGGCAGTGCTACGGCAACGGCATTGAGCCCAGCGGAGCGCGCTCCTTGTGCGAGCTTGAGCGCCGTTGCCAGAGCTATCCCCACGCGCTCGCTCCCAAACTGTGGGAGGAGCTGCGCTTGCAGCGGCACGCAGACCAACAGGAGTAACACTTGCCGCATCACTCAGTGCCGAGCAACCCCGCCGTCCACATTGATGGTCTGCCCCGTGATGATGCCCGATGCTGGCATCGCCAGGAAGGCAAGCACGTTCGCGATATCCTCGGGCTCATCGGCACGATGGACCGCCTGTTGCGGCAGGATGTGCTGCAGGATCGTCTGCGACAGCGGTGCCGCGTTCGGACGCTGCGTTGCCGTCAGCCCCACGGTGATGGCATTGACCGTGATGCCGTAGCGCCCGACTTCGGCTGCCAGCGAGCGCACAAACCCGATGATGCCCATCTTTGCCGTGACGTAGTGTACCAGGTACGGCGTTCCCAGCCAGACCGTATCGGAGGACAGGGCAATGATGCGCCCGAAGCCGCGCTCCTTCATCGAGGGCAGCACGGCTTTGACCGTCAGGAAGAGGCTGTTGAGCGTCACCTCCAGCATGTAGCGCCACTGCTCAAAGGTCAACAGCTCGAAGGGCTCCTCCTCGTAGAACCCCACGTTGTGCACGAGGATGTCCACGCCACCCCAGTGCGTGCGGATGCACTCCATCATCGCCTCCACGTCGTCGGGCTTGGTCAAATCCGCGCGGATGGTGAGCACCTCTCCGCCCAGGCGACGGACTGCTTCAGCAGTTTGGCTGGCATCGGCGATATCCGCGATGGCGATCCGGGCACCCTCTTGGGCAAGCCGCACGCAGAAGGCGCGCCCATTACCGATTGCCGCCCCCGTCACCAGTGCCACCCGTCCCTGCAGCCTCTGTTCGCTGCGATATTGCTGCATTCGGGTCTACCGACGGTCCGTCAGGATATCCTCCCCGGTACGATTCGCCTGCATTCCGGCAGCAATTCGCTCGCGCGCCTCAGGGGTGAGCAGCCCCAGCTCCTTGCCCACGCGCTCGAACACCTCCAGGATGCGCTCCAGGTGCTCATCCTCGTGCGTTGCCATGTAGCTGGTGCGCATCATGCTCATGTTCGGGGGTACCCCCGGCGGAATAAAGGCGTTGACGAACACCCCGGCATCGAAGAGCTTGCGCCAGAAGAGCAGCGCCGTCTCCACATCGCCGACGATGACGGGCACAATTGCCGTCTGCCCATCGAGCGTGTGGAAGCCCAGCTCCTTGAAGCCCTGGCGCATCTTGTTGGCATTGCGGATGAGCTTGTCCACCAGCTCCGGCTGCTCCTCCAGGATTTCCAGCGCTGCCAGCGCCGCAGCGCACGACGCCGGCGTGGGGCTTGCGCTGAAAATGAGCGCCGAGGAGTGGTGCTTCAAGTAGTTGATCACGCGCTCCGGACCGGCAACGAATCCTCCCAGTGAGGCGAAGGTCTTCGAAAACGTACCCATCGTCAGGTCCGTCTGCTCCGTCAGCCCGAACATGCTGGCAGTGCCCCGTCCACCGACCCCAATCACCCCGATGGCGTGGGCATCATCCACCAGAACGCGCGCACCATAGCGATGCGCCACCTCCAGCAGGCGCGGCAGGTTGACGATCTCTCCGGTGACGGAGAACACCCCGTCGGTGACCACCAGCTTGCCCGCCGACTCTGGAATGCGCGACAGGACCCGCTCCAGGTCCTCCATATCGTTGTGCCGGTAGCGCACAAATTCGGCAAAGCTCCCCTTTGCCATCAACGCACCGGCAACGATGGAGGCATGGTTTTCGCGGTCGCTGATGACGTAATCGCCCTTCTGCACAAGCCCTGCGATGGTCCCTATCGCGGTCTGGAAACCGGTGCTGAAGAGCAACACCGCCTCATAGCCCAGGAAGCGTGCCAAGCGCTCCTCCAGCTCGATATGCAGATCGAGCGTACCGGTCAGGTAGCGTGAGCCCGAACATCCGGTGCCGTACTTGCGAATGGCAGCGATGGCAGCTTCCTTGACCTTCGGGTGCGTGGTCAAGCCCAGGTAGTTGTTCGAGCCCGCCATGATGATCCTCCGCCCCCCGATGGTTACGACCGGACCCTCGTTCTCCTCCAGGGGGTGGAAGTAGGGGTACAATCCCTGCGCTTTGACCTCATCGGCGCGCGTGAAGGCAAAGCAGCGTGCGAACAGGTCCACGGCTCACCTCTGTGCCGTCGCACATGCCCAACGTGGCGCAAATATCCGAAAAAGTCCTCGACAGGGGAGGCTATTCAGCGGGAGCGGCACCGGGACTGCCACAGCACGAAGCGCAGCGGGAGCTCCCGCGCTCGGCTGATCCCAATGCGCGGCGTTCGCCGCACCGCCTCCGGTGCAATCGGCTCCGGCGGCGGCACGATGAAGAGCTCCGCCGAGCAGACCGAGCGGAAGTTGTCGCTGAGCTCAAACCCAAACGCCCGCGCCAGATTTGCCGGACCCCGGCACAGGGCTTCCCATTCGACCTCTCCCCGACGGCGCCGCATCAGTTCCTCGCCTTGGAGCACTTCAGCGGCGCGGAGCAGAATTGCCCCGGGGCGCCCCTCCGGCTCCGTGACTATATTGACACAGCGATGCTGCCCGTAGATGGCATACACGTAGAGGATGCCCCCGGCTGCAAACATCGGTGCTGTGCGCTCACTCCAGCCCCGCGCAGCATGGTTTGCAGCATCGCCTTCGGGGAGATACGCCTCGAGCTCAACCAATCGGGCAGCGCAGACCCCTTTGGGCTCACACTTGACCAGCACTGCACCGAGCAGTCCCTGGGCAACCTCAACGGTTGGTCGTTGGTAAAACTCCCACCCATACGCTCGCTCCGGTGCGAACACTTCTGCAGCGCTCATCCGTCTTATCGCTTCGGTTCACTCATCCAGCATTGCCCGATGGCACGGCTGCAAATTGGGCATATCGACGTTACAGACCCGGTTCTCCTGGCACCGATGGAGGACGTCACCGACCGTGCCTTCCGGCTCATCTGCCGGCGCATGGGAGCCGACATCGTCTACACCGAGTTCATCTCCTCGGACGGTCTGGTGCGCAATGCGTGGAAGTCCATCCAAAAGCTCACGCTGCACCCGCAGGAGCACCCCGTTGCAGTGCAGATCTTCGGCGGTGACCCAGAGGTGATGGCGCACGCAGCCCGTATTGCCGAGCAAGCCGAACCGGACTTCCTGGACATCAACTGCGGCTGCTGGGTGCAGAACGTCGTCGCACGCAATGCCGGTGCAGCCCTTCTCAAGGACCCCGACCGTATGGTGAAGCTGGTCCGAGACGTGGTGCGCTCAACACAGCTGCCCGTAACGGTCAAGACCCGTCTGGGATGGTCGCGCGATTCGATCCTCATCGTGGAGCTGGCGCAGCGCCTGGAGGAGGTCGGCATTGCTGCCCTCTGCGTCCACTGCCGCACTCGCGACCAGGGACACTCCGGCAGCGCCGATTGGTCCTGGATTGCGCGCATCAAGGAGCGGGTCTCCATTCCGGTCATCCTCAACGGGGATGTGCGTACACCCGAGGACGCCCGGCGCGCCTTTGAGCAGACCGGCTGCGATGCGGTCATGATCGGGCGCGCTGCCATTGGCAATCCCTTCATCTTCCGGCGGACAAAGCAATACCTGCGCACTGGCGTGCTGCCGCCTGAGCCCTCGGCATCTGAACGCATCCATGCGTGCCTGGAACATTTGCGGCTTCTGGCAGAGTTTGTGGGCGAGGAACGGGCTGTATGCCAATTCCGCCGCTTCTACGCCGGCTACCTCCGGGGACTCTACGGCTCCGCTGCTGTGCGCAACGAGCTCATGCAGCTGCGCGAGCTTGCCGCCATCGAAGACCGGCTCCTCTCCTACGCTGAATTCCTTAGCCACATGGCTCATCCGCTGCCCAAAGCGAGCATCTCAGCGTAAGCCTCATGCGTGGCGGTGCGGAGCACATTTCCTGGCTACGACAGCACGTACGCTCGGAACTGGAGCGCTTTGGTGTCCGCGCCGAAAGCCGTCTGCTCTGCGCCGTCAGCGGTGGAGTGGATTCCATCGCGCTGCTCGATGTACTGGCGGCACTGGCGCCGGAGATGGGATTCTGGCTGGGGGTGCTGCATGCTGATCACGGTCTGCGCGGCGAACAATCGCGCCAGGACGCCGAGTTTGTGCACTCCATTGCCAGTGCGTACGGGCTTCCCTTCACCGAAGAGACGCTGCCGGTTGCAGAGTATGCCCGAGCCCACCGCTGCGGGCTGGAGATGGCGGCACGGCAACTGCGATATGATTTCTTCACTCGCCATGCGTGCCAAATGGCTGCAACGCACCTTGCCCTCGCCCACACGGCTGATGACCGTGCCGAAACGCTCCTGCTGAACCTGCTGCGCGGTGCCGGCATTGATGGGCTCAGCGCAATGCCCCCCAGCCGCCAGCTCACCCCCGAGTGCCTGCTGATTCGCCCGCTACTGGCGGTGCGCAAAGCCCAGCTTATCGCCTACGCTCAAGCGCGGGGGCTCTCCTGGCGCGAGGATCCCAGTAACCGCGACCGCCGCTTCCTGCGCAACCGCATTCGCTGGGAGCTGCTGCCACTCCTTGAGAGCATCACCCCGGCGGCGGTGAGGAAGCTCTGTCAGACGGCAACACTACTTGCCCAGGCACGGCAAGGAATTGCCCAGCTCCTGGAGCCACTCCTCCAGCAGGCGGCACTCCCTGAGCCCGGCTTCCACTTCCCTGAGGAGCAGCTTCGCAGGCTTCCGGAATTCTTCCGCCTACAGCTTTATCGCTTGGCGCTGCAGCAGCTGGGGCAGACCTATGCCCCTGGGCAATCTCATCTCCAGCGCTTGCTGGAGCTGGAGCGCCTCCCCACCGGAAGGCTCCTACCGCTGGGTCAGGGGCTTTATGCTGTCCGCGAACATACCGGTATCAGCCTCCTGCGCAGGCTGCCCCCCCTGCAGCATCGGCTCATCACCGGCTGCGGCACCTACCGGCTCGACGGCTGGGAGCTGGAAATCACCGAGGTCCCTGCCGAGGAGGTTCGCTTCACGTCCGACCCAGCTGTGGAGTACGTCGATGCCGAGCGCTTCCCGGCTCAAGTCCTCTGGCGAGCAGCTCGTCCTGGAGACCGCTTCCATCCGCTTGGGATGCCGGCACCGATGAAACTGGGGGATTTCCTCACCGCACAGCGCATTCCCCACTACCGCCGCCGAAGCCTCTCTGTGCTGGCTGAGGGCTCACGTGTCCTGTGGCTATGCGGCGTGCGCTTGAGCGCCGAAGTGCGTGTACGACGCGAAACCCAACGCTTCCTTCGGCTTCACTTGCGGAAAGTCTTACCAGATGCCTGCTCGGATGTATCCGGAACGGATTGAGCTCAACGGACATCGCTTCCGCCGCTTCCTCACCCGGCAGCAGATTGCTGCCATCGTAGAGCGGCTGGCACAGCAGCTCCGGAGGGACTACGCCGGGGTTACGCCTGTCTGCCTCATTGTGCTCAAAGGCGCCTTTGTGTTCGCTGCCGATCTGCTGCGCGCAGCGGGCATTCCCTGCCGCGTGGAGACCATCCGCGCCCGCAGTTACGGCACGGCAATGCATTCCAGCGGGCGGGTGGAGATCCAGCCCCCGGAGCTCTCGCTCGCTGGCGCCGATGTGTTGCTCATCGAGGATATCGTAGACAGCGGACTGACGCTGCGAGAGCTGCTCGGCTTCCTGCGCCGACAGCAGCCGGCGTCCCTGCGCATTGTGGCGCTATTGGCAAAGCCCTCTGCACAGGAGCTGCAGCCACAGCCCGATTACATCGGGCTTGAGATTCCACCGCTCTTCGTCGTCGGCTACGGCATGGACTACGCCGAGCACGGTCGCTACCTGCCCGACATCTACGCTCTGGAGGAGCCCGAACAAGGCAATCCCACGCAGGAGCGTACGTCCTTTGCTGCAGTTGATCTATCCCAGACGGCTGAATGAATCGCCCACGGAACCCCTCGCGTCCTCCCATGCCCGATGGGCAGCCCCCAGTCGGACGCACCTTCCGCACCCTGCTGGGCTGGCTGCTGCTGATGATGGGCATCCTGTTGCTTTATACGCTCTTCCGCAGCGCCGAGCGCCCCGAATGGACGGTCACCTACACGGAGTACCTGCAGCTACTGGAGGAGGGCAAGATTGCCTCGGCAACGATTGTCAAATCGCGCTTCAACGACTACGAATTCCGCGGGGTGCTCAAGGAGCCTATCACGCTCATCCGCGACGGGCGTCCGCGCCAGGTGCGCTATATCGTGACCAAGCTCGGTGTGCTGGATGCTGAAACCGAGCGCCGATGGGCAGAGAAGGGCATTCAGTGGACGTACGAATCCGGCGACAACCCTTGGTGGGATAGCCTCATTTCGGTGCTCCCCTGGGTTGCGCTCATTGCGATCTACTTCCTGCTGCTGCAGCGCATGCAGGTGGGCACAACGCGCAACATCTTCTCCTTCGGCAAGGCGCGCGTTCGTATCAGCGACCCCTCGCAGCCGCGCGTCACCTTCGATGATGTTGCCGGAGCCGAGGAAGCCAAGGAGGAGCTACGCGAGATCATCGAGTTCCTGCGGAATCCGGAGCGCTTCCGTGCGCTTGGGGCAAAGGTGCCCAAGGGAGTGCTGCTCGTCGGTCCGCCCGGCACGGGCAAGACGCTGCTGGCGCGCGCCGTTGCTGGCGAAGCCGGGGTGCCCTTCTTCTCCATCTCAGGGGCGGACTTTGTGGAGATGTTCGTCGGCGTGGGCGCCAGCCGCGTGCGCGACCTCTTCGAACAAGCCAAGCGCCACGCCCCTTGCATCGTGTTCATCGATGAGCTGGATGCCGTCGGACGGCAGCGCGGCGCAGGCTTGGGCGGTGGGCATGACGAGCGGGAGCAAACGCTCAACCAGCTCCTGGTCGAGATGGACGGCTTTGAGCAAAACAGCGGCATCGTGGTGCTGGCTGCAACGAACCGCCCCGATATTCTGGACCCAGCACTGCTGCGTCCGGGGCGCTTCGACCGTCGCATCGTCGTCGATCTCCCCGATGCTCGTGGGCGCGAGCAGATTCTGCGCGTCCACACCCGGCGCATCCCGCTGGCACCGGATGTAGACCTGGCGCGCATTGCCAAAAGCACGCCGGGATTCTCTGGAGCCGACCTGGCAAACCTGGTCAACGAAGCCGCACTCCTGGCAGCCCGCCGCAATAGCCGCCTGGTGACCATGCAGGACTTCGAGAACGCCAAGGACAAGATCCTGCTGGGCATCGAGCGCAAGAGCTTGGTGCTCTCCGAACGCGAGCGCGAAATCACCGCCTACCACGAAAGCGGACATGCCCTGTTGGCAAAGCTCTTGCCCAACGCCGATCCCATCCACAAGGTCACCATCATTCCGCGCGGGCGCGCCCTCGGCGTCACCGCTCACCTGCCCGAGGAGGACCGCTACACCTTCACCAAGGAGTACATCGAGGACCGCATCACGATGATCCTGGGCGGGCGCGCAGCCGAAAAGCTCATCTTCGGACGCGTCACCACCGGTGCTGCCAATGACCTGGAACAAGCCACCCGCCTTGCCCGCAAGATGGTCTGCGAATGGGGCATGAGCGAGGTCATCGGTCCGGTTGCCCTCAGCAATCGGCACGAAGAGGTGTTCCTGGGACGCGAGATCGTCCAGCCGCGCGAATACAGCGAGGAGACCGCCCGGCTCATCGACGCCGAGGTTCGCCGCATTGTCAACGAAGCCATGGAACGCGCCGAGACGCTGCTACGCGAAAATCTGGATGCCCTTCATCGCCTGGCGCAGGCGCTGCTGGAGCGCGAGGTGCTCGATGGCAATGAGGTCGAGCGCATCCTCCGCGGAGAGGCGTTGCCGCCGCTCTCCTCCGATGGGCATGCCCGCGCAGCGCAGCCGGCTCCCAGCACGTCGACATGATCCGGTTGCGGCGGCTCCAGCCACTGAAGAGCTGGAATACCTTCGGCATCGCCGAGACCGCCACCTACGGCACCGTATGCACTCGGGTGGAGCAACTCCAATCCCTCTGCCGGCGCCGTGAACTGCACGGGCTTCCTCTCCTCCCGCTCGGTGCAGGCAGCAACGTGCTCTTTGCTGAGCCATTCCCCGGAGTGGTGGTGCGCGTCCGATTGCGGGGCATCCGCTGCATTGCGGAATCCGCACACGAGGTGCTCGTCGAAGCCGCTGCCGGCGAACCCTGGCACAACTTTGTGCGAACATGTCTGACACAAGGCTGGTACGGCTTGGAAAACTTGGCGCTCATCCCCGGCACAGTCGGCGCTGCGCCAGTCCACAACATCGGTGCTTACGGGGTTGAGGTGGCGGAGTTCCTGGAGGGGGTAGAGCTCTTGGAATACGAGAGCGGGCAACTCTTTTGGCTGCCGGCTGCGGAGCTGGGGCTGGGCTACCGCAGCAGCCGTCTGCGCACGGAGCTCTTGGGGCGGGGGATTCTCACACGTGTCCGCTTCCGGCTGCTGCGGCGTCCGCATCCGCGTGCGGAGTACCCGGCACTGGCAGCATTGCTCGAACGGGAGCGTGTTCGGCATCCCACGCCCTGGGACATCTTCCATGCCGTGTGTCGGCTCCGCCGGCAGCGCCTTCCCAATCCGCGCCGCCTGCCCAACGCCGGGAGCTTCTTTCGCAACCCCATCGTGCCGGCATGCTGGGCACAGGAGCTCCGGCAGCGCTATCCAGAGCTACCGCTCTTCCCCGCCGGTGCGGATTCGGTCAAAATCCCGGCAGCCTGGCTCATCGAGCAGTGCGGCTGGAAGGGATACCGCCGGGGGAATGTCGGCGTTGCTCCGCAGCATGCCCTGGTGTTGGTCAACTATGGCGGGGCGTCCGGGCGGGAGATTCTGCAGCTGGCGCGGGAGATTGCTCGCTCGGTGTGGGAGCGCTTCCGGATTCGCTTGGAGCCGGAGGTGCTGATTCTCCCTGCGCAGGCATGGCAGCCATAGCCGCACCGTAGTCAGCGGGGAATTCCAGCAACTGCACGCCCTCCTGCGCGGAAACCGCGCGCATCTCCGGCGAGGGCGGGCGCAACCCCTGCTGCACCATCAGGCTGTAGACTGCCTCCAGCACGCCGTTGATGAACTGCCCGCTGCGCTCGGTCGAATACCGCTTTGCCAACTCCACCACCTCGTCAATGATGACCGCCACTGGCGTCTCCGGCATCGCCAGCATCTCCGCGATGCTCAACTGCAGCAGGATTCGGTCCAGGAACACCAGGCGCTTCAGCTCCCAGTTGAGCAGGACGCCAGCAAGCAGCTCCTGCGCCAGTTCCCAATGCTGCTGAGCTGCTTGGAGGAGGGAACGGGCAAAGGCTATCTCCTCGGCATCCCACTGGATCGGCGTATCGGCTTCCAGCTCGGCAATCTCCTCCACCGAGAGCAGCTGCTGCGGCGGCATCGGAGGCACATCGGTGAACTGCCGGTAGAAGATATGCTCGAAGAGCGCCTCCCAGGGCAGCTCGGCAGCAACGGCAGCGGCAAGGATCTGCAGCACCTTCTCGCGCGCCAGGCTCCGGCTGCCGCGCACACTACTGCGGCGCCGTAAAGGGAACAGCTCCACCCGCTCATCCTCCTGCTTGCGCCGCCTGGGCATCTGTGGCTACCCCGCTCTCATCCGTGCAGTATGCTCTGGGCAAGTTCGGCAGCCGCCTCTGTGGGCGGTTGATTCCGCTCCTGCGCCAGCTGGAACACCCGCAGCAGCGTGGTGTAGATCCCCTCAACGCGCTGGAGTACGCGATCCCGGTCGTACTCACCCTCCAGCTCGGCAGCAACGTTGATGAGTCCGCCAGCATTGATGACGTAGTCGGGCGCATACAGGATGCCGCGCTCGTGCAGGCGAAGCGCGTCGGCGTGCTCATCCTGGAGCTGATTGTTTGCGCCCCCGGCAACAATGCGGCAGCGCAGGCGCGGAATGGTACGTTCGTTGAGCACACCACCGAGCGCATTCGGCGAGAAGATATCGCACTCCACATCGTAGATGGTCTCGGGGTCAACGGCGGCGATGGCGTTGCCCAGCTCTGCCTGCAAGCGCTGGACTTTCTCCGGGAAGATGTCAGTAACGTACACCGTAGCGCCTTCGCGCACAAGATGCGCCACCAGATGGCGCGCCACGTTGCCCGCTCCTTGTACGGCGATGGTGCGTCCGGCAAGGGAATCCTCCCCGTAGACCACCTGCACACAGGCTTTCATGCCGCAGTACACTCCGTATGCCGTTACCGGCGAGGGGTCGCCGCTCTTGCCCGCCACGCCCGTCACGTAACGCGTCTCTTGGCGAATCCACTCCATATCCTCCACAGTCGTGCCCACGTCTTCGGCGGTGATGTAGCGTCCGCCCAGGCTTTCCACAAAGCGTCCAAAGGCACGGAAGAGCCCCTCGCTTTTCTCTGTGCGCGGATCGCCGAGGATGACCGCTTTGCCGCCTCCGAGCCGCAGCCCTGCCAGAGCAGCCTTGTAGGTCATCGCACGGGAAAGCCGCAGCACATCCTGCAGTGCTTCCTCCTCGGTGCGGTAGTTCCACATGCGCACGCCCCCCAGTGCCGGACCCAACGTCGTATCGTGAATGGCAATGATTGCCCGCAACCCCACCGCCGGTTCCCAACAAAAGACCACCTGCTCATGCCCGTAGGCGCGCATCTGCTCAAAGACCGACATCCGCCCTCTGCGACTGTTGCACCCTCAACGAGCGCGGCAAAATTAGTGCAAAAGTGAACGGAAAGCGTTGCACACTGCCCACTCCGATAGCCCGTCTTACGCTGCGGTGCATCGTTTCACAATGCCGTTGTCGACAATGTTGAACCTCCTGCGCTGGAGCCTTCCGCTGCTGATGGCGTGGGGAGCTAATCTTGTGGCGCAGCAGCCACAGGAAGCTGCTCCCTCTGAGCCAACTCCTGCACAGCACACTGTGGCACTCCGCACTGATACGATTGCCGTCGCCGGACGCTGCGGACACTGCCAGAAGCGCATCGAAGGCACTCTCAAAGAAGTCGAGGGCATCCATTCGGCTCGCTGGGACCGGCAGAGCAAGCTGTTGGTAGTCACCTACGAGCCTGAGCGGATCTCGCGCCGGCAGATCCAGGAGCGGATTGCAGCTGTTGGGCACGATACCGAAGAAATTCCCGCCCCTGACGATGCCTACGAACAGCTCCCCAAGTGCTGCCGATACCGTCCGGAGTGAGGCTCCCGCCGCCGAGCACTCCCGCGCGGAGGTGTATCCCGTGGTGGGGATGCACTGCGCCGGGTGCGCTGCAACGATTGAGCGAGTGCTGCGTGCACAGCCGGGAATTGCACAGGCGGAGGTTAACTTCGCTGCCCAGACCCTGACGGTCCGCTACGACGCGCGGCGCTGGAACGCAGAGCGGCTCCGCGAGCAGGTGCGCCAACTGGGCTACGACCTTGTACTCTCGGCGGAACACCTGGAATCCCCGCAGCGGGAACGGGTTGCGCAACTGCGCCGCCGAGCGATGGTGGCGGTTATCTTCGCTGTGCCGGTCATAGCCCTTTCGATGCTCCTACACGGGCGGGTACCGGCGCTGCTCCTGCTGGCGCTGACGCTTCCGGTCGTCTGGAGCGGGCGAGAGTTCTTCCTCACCGCATGGAAGCAGGCACGGCGCCGCCAAGCGAGCATGGATACGCTGGTGGCGCTGGGGACGGGAGCAGCACTGCTGCTGAGCCTGGTCGGGACATTTGCACCGGAGTTTGTGCAGCAGCTCGGCTTTGCCGCGCCCCTGTACTACGAAGCTGCTGCCGCAATTCTGGCAGCCGTGCTCGTGGGACGCTTCATCGAGGAGCGCGCTCGGCTGCAGGGGTCGCGGGCTATCGAACGCCTACTTGCCCTTCAGCCCAAGACCGCTCGCCGTGTGCGCGAGGGTGGCGAAGAGGAGGTGCCCGTTGCCCTGCTGCGCGAAGGCGATATCCTCCGTGTGCGCCCTGGTGAGCGCATCCCCGTTGATGGGGTAGTCCTCGAAGGCAGCTCCGCCGTGGACGAGAGCGCGCTCACAGGCGAGCCCATCCCGGTTGAGAAGCTCCCCGGCATGCGCGTATGGGCGGGAACGGTCAACACAACGGGCAGCTTTCTCCTGCGCGCCGAACATGTGGGAGCTGCCACTGTGCTGGCACAGGTTGTGGAATTGGTGCGCCGCGCCCAGACGCAGAAAGCCCCGCTGCAGCGCACGGCTGACCGCGTGGCAGCGGTCTTCGTGCCCATTGTGCTGGTCTTGGCACTGGGGACGGCGCTCGGCTGGGGGCTGCTGGGTCCGGAGCCTCGATGGGCATATGCGTTTCTGACGGCGACTTCGGTGCTGCTGATTGCTTGCCCGTGTGCCTTCGGGCTGGCAACGCCGATGGCCTTCCTCATGGGCATCGGACGCGCTGCCGAACAGGGCATCCTGGTGCGCGAGCCTACGGCGTTGGAGCAGCTCTGGCGCTGTAGCGCAGTGGTGCTGGATAAAACGGGCACGCTCACCGAAGGCAGACCCACCGTGGTGGAGCAGTTCTGGGTGCATGACTCCCCCGAACACCGCGCCGCGCTGGCAGCCCTGGAGGCACGCTCGGAGCATCCCCTGGCGGCAGCAGTGCTGAGCGTGCTGGGTCCGCCCGATCCCACCCTGCCGGTGGAGCACTTCCAGGCGTTGCCGGCACAGGGAGTTCGCGCCATCGTTGCCGGGCGCACCTACAGTATCGGCACGCCGCGCATACTTCCCGAAGCCCTTCTTCCGCAGCCGCTGCGCGAGCGCCTCTCCGAATGGCAGGCTGCCGGATACACACTTGTGCTTGCAGCCGTCGAGGGCAAGCCTATTGCTGCATTCGCCCTGGCAGATGTGCCCCGTCCGGCAGCGTCCGAGGCAGTCGAGTACCTGCGCTCGCGTGGCGTGGAGGTTCACCTCCTCACCGGCGACCATGCTACCGCAGCCGCCCGAATTGCTCGGCTGACCGGCATTGAGCATGTGCGCGCTGGAATGCTCCCGGGTGAGAAAGCCGACTACGTCCGCACCCTTCAGCAGCAAGGACACCGCGTTGCCTTCGTCGGCGATGGCATCAACGATGCTCCAGCATTGGCGCAGGCGGATGTGGCTATCGCTGTAGGCACTGGTACCGACATTGCCTTGGAGACGGCAGCGCTGGTGCTGGTCGGAGGCAATATCCACCGGCTCGTTGCAGCATGGCAGCTTTCCGAACGGCTTTACCGGATTGCGCGGCAAAACCTGGCATGGGCATTCGGCTACAACGTGCTGGCATTGCCGATCGCTGCCGGACTTGCCTACCCCTGGACGGGCTGGCTGCTCTCGCCCATGCTCGCCGGTGTGGCAATGGCAGCAAGCTCGGTCTCGGTCGTGCTCAATAGCCTTCGCCTGCGCCGTGTGCGCCCCACACATCGGGAGTCCCGACGGAATCCTTCCACAACACAATGGCAGAGTCAGTAACTTTGCTGCGGAGTAAAACGCCGCTGCGGTCGTCCCGTGCGTGGCATGGGGCAGACCCTGTGCGGGGTAAGGCTCTCCAAGCAAGTCGGACCAAGCATACGCAGAAGGGATGGCATTCAAGCTCAAGCCGTTCCGCAACGAGCCGCACCTGGACTTCAGCATTGCCGAAAACTTCAAGCGGCAGCGCCGTGCCATCGAAGAGGTGCGGAAGCGCTTCGGGCAGGAATATCCCAACCTGATTGCGGGCAAGGAGGTATGGTCGCGCGAGAAGCTGCGCTCGATTAACCCCGCCCATCCCAGCGAGGTGGTGGGCATCTTCCAGAAAGCCACGCGGCGCGACGCCGAACAGGCGCTGCAAGCCGCCTGGAAAGCCTTCGAGGAATGGAAGCGTGTGCCAGCAGAGGAACGCGCCCAGTACCTGCTGCGGGCAGCTCAGGAGATGCGCCGCCGCCGGCTGGAGCTCAATGCCTGGATGATCTGCGAGGTAGGCAAAAACTACGCCGAAGCCGACGCCGATACCTGCGAGGCAATCGACTTCCTGGAGTATTACGCGCGCGAAGCCATCCGCTACGCCCAGCCACAGCCCGTCACCCCAGTGCCGGGCGAACGCAACGAGTACTTCTACATCCCGCTCGGTGCAGGCGTCATCATCCCTCCGTGGAACTTTCCCTTAGCCATTCTCACGGGGATGACCTCTGCCGCCATCGCCGCCGGCAATACCGTTGTGGTCAAGCCCTCCTCGGAATCGCCGATGATGGGCTGGCTCTTGGCGGATATCTTCCGCAGTGTCGGACTTCCCGAAGGCGTGCTCAACTTCGTTGTCGGCAGCGGTGCTGAAGTCGGCGACTACTTGGTTGCCCACCCGCGCACGCGCTTTATTGCCTTTACTGGCTCCATGGAGGTGGGCTTGCACATCCACGAACTGGCAGCAAAGCCGCAGCCAGGACAGCTCTGGATCAAGCGCACCATCCTGGAGATGGGCGGCAAGGACGCCATCATCGTGGACTCGGAAGCCGACCTGGACGCCGCCGTCCAGGGCGTGATCATCTCCGCCTACGGCTACCAAGGGCAGAAGTGCTCCGCCTGCTCCAGGGCTATCGTGGACAAAGCCGTCTACACTGAGTTCGTCCGCAAGCTCAAACACGCTGTCAAAGCCCTCAGCATCGGAGACCCGGCGGAGAACTACCAGGTCGGACCCGTCATCTCCGAACGCGCCCGCGAAAGCATCCTCTACTACATCCGGGTCGGACGCACAGAAGGGCGTCTCCTGGTAGGCGGCAATGCTATTGCTGACCTGGACGGCTACTATATCGAGCCGACCGTGTTTGTCAACGTCAAACCGCGGGCGCGCATTGCCCAGGAGGAGATCTTCGGTCCGGTCCTTGCCGTCATCAAAGCCGAAGGCTTCACCGATGCCCTGCGCATTGCCAACGGCACAATCTACGGGCTGACCGGCTCGGTGTACTCGCGCAATCCGGAAAAGCTGCGCCGCGCCCGCGAGGAGTTCCACGTGGGCAACCTCTACTTCAACCGCAAATGCACAGGAGCCCTGGTCGGCGGGCACCCCTTCGGCGGCTTCAACATGAGCGGGACGGATTCCAAAGCCGGCGGACCCGACTACTTGTTGCTCTTCCTGCAAGGCAAGAGCGTGAGCGAAAAGCTCTCCTAAACTTTGGGCGCAAAGCGCCGATTCCATAGGGCAGGTGAACTGCATTGCGCAGCTAAACGTGGGGCGCAAAATTGGGTCGGTTGCAGTGGTCATTCTCGGGGCACTATTCTTCCTCCTGCCTCCGATCCATTGGTTTGCATGGGTTGCCCCCTTGCAGAGTGAGCTGCGCGAGTGCAGCAACGACGCTGTGCTGCTGGCAGCGCATCTATACGACCCAGCGTTCACCACAGCCGGACGCGTTGACACGCTGCAACAGCTTTTGCGGATGTTGTTGACGGATCCCGACCGGGAATACCCATATCCAGGCTCTCCAAGCTTTCTGGACTCGCTTGGGCTTTATACCCCATCGGAGTTCCATCCCCGGCTCCGCGTAGAGGTTTTCGCGCTCGGGCTGCACCTGACGGAGCTTCTGGCTCAAGTCGAGGCAGCACAGCTTCGGCAGCACTTGCTTGCACTCTGCTGGCTTGTGCTTGCCATTGCAATTGTGTTGCTCTCGCGCCAGTGGCAGCACCGGAAGCAGCAATGGCAGCAGATTTACCACAGTGAGCTACGCCTACGGGAATTGCTGGATTCGCTGCCCGATTTAGTGCAGTCCGTTGACCAGAACGGACACTTCCGCTACGTCAACCAGACGTGGAAGGAGACCTTGGGCTATACCGATGCGGAGCTTGCCTCGCTGCGCGTATGGGACATTCTCCGCCCCGACCAGCGTGCAAAATGCGAACTGCTCTTCCAGAAAGCCTTTCAGCAGCGCAGGCTTTTTCACGTGGAGACGGTCTTCTGCGCCAAAGATGGGCGTTCCATCTTCGTGCGCGGCAACGTGACCGTGCGGGAGGATCCGATCACGGGTGAGTCCCTCACCCGTGCCATCTTCCGCGATGTTACGGAGGAGCATCGCCAACTGGAGCTGTTGCGCTACCAGGAATCCCTCTCCAGCGCCCTTGCCCGCGTTGCCCAGAGCCTCCTCCACGGCTCCAATCCGAACGAGGCGCTTCCCCAGGTGCTCTCCATCATGGGCGAAGCCTTCAACGTCGAGGCACTGTACCTGGTGACTCTGTCCCCACAGGGGGATGCCCAGCCCTTTGCCGTATGGCTTCGGGAAGAGGAGCGCAGCGCGCTGCTGGAGGAGGGCTTCCGCCAATGGGGAGCGGAATGGAACCGCTCGATGCGGGACCGCCTCCTGGCATTCGCTGTCGTCGAAGGGTACGGCGAGGAGCTTCCCGAACCCTACCGCCAGCGGGGTGTTCGGGCGCTCCTGTGGGTGCCGATCTCCACGCCGTACGGCGCACTCTGGGGATTCATCGGCGTAGAGGATTGGAAGCAGGACCGGTTTTGGTCCCCAACAGAGCGCACCGTGCTGCAAAACCTTGCAGCACTGGTGCTCTCAGTCCTTGACCGATTTCACGCCTATGAACAGCTCCAGCGCCTTGCTGAGGATCTCCTGGAAGCTCATCGCGCCGTAGAAGCACACGCTGAGGAACTTCGTGCCGCCAACGAAGCCCTCCGCGAGCGCAATGCCGAAAAGGACCGGATTATGTCCATCGTCTCGCACGACTTGCGCTCTCCGCTCAGCGGCATTCGCGGACTTGCCGAGCTCCTCCAAGGTGCTGAAGCCGAAGATCCGGCGCTCGTACGGGAATTCGCCCAGCTCATTACCGACGCTGCAGACCAGCTCCTGGACTTGATCAACGACCTGCTGGAGGTCACCCGGGTGGAGTCGGGGCGGGCACGGCTGTCACTGTCGGAGGTGGACCTATGCCAGGTAGCACACAGTGCCATCAAGCTGCTTGAGCCCATCGCCCGCTCCAAGGAGCTCATGCTGGAGTTGGATTGCCCTGACACTCCGCTGTTGCTCACGGCTGACGAGCCCAAGCTGCGACAGATTCTGAATAACCTCCTCTCCAATGCCGTCAAGTTCACCCCGCGCGGTGGGAAGATTTCCACGCGCATCCGCTCCACGGAAAATGGCGTGCAGCTCGTTGTGGAGGATACCGGCATTGGAATTCCACCGGAACATCTGCCGCACCTGTTCGAAAAGTTTGGTCCGCATCAGCGTCCCGGGACCCAAGGGGAGCGCGGAACGGGGCTGGGCATGCCCATCGTCAAGCATTTCGTGGAGCTACACGGAGGCAGAATCGAGGTAGAGAGCACCGTGGGTGTGGGCACGCGCTTTACAATCTGGTTGCCCTTTCGCCCACCGGTGGAGCAGCAGCCGGCTGCTATGCAGGTGAATACCGGAGTCTCCTCAGGCTGAGCGCACCAGCTCCTTGGGCTCCAAGTAGAGCCGCCGAGGCTGCGGGAGCTCTTCCACGCTCCTCCCCGCCGCATCGATGAGCACGGGGCGGTAGTCCGGGCGCTTGATTCTCTCCTGGATGGTCATGAGCGCCTTGATGAGCGCCTCCGGTCGAGGCGGACAGCCCGAAACGTACACATCCACAGGCAGGAACAGATCAATCCCCTGCACGACGGAGTAGCTACGGAACATACCGCCGGTGGAGGCGCACACCCCCATGGAGATGACCCACTTGGGTTCGGGCATCTGGTCGTAAATCTTGCGAACCACCCACGCCATCTTGTACGTCACCGTCCCCGCTACGATGAGCAGGTCGGACTGGCGCGGGGAGAAGCGGAAGACCTCTGCACCAAAGCGCGCCACATCGAAGCGCGGACCCGCAAATGCCATCATCTCGATGGCGCAGCACGAAATCCCCAGCGGCATGGGCCAGAGCGCATTGCGCTGTGCCCACTTGACCAGTGCCTCTACCGTTGTCGTCAGGAAGCCATCGCGTTCCAGTGTGCTGAGCAATCCCATTTCTCCCTCAGCTTGTGTGCCGCCGTAGCTATGGATAAGAACGAACGGATGCGGCGTTTCGTTCAATCCCAGCGCAGAACCCCTTTACGCCAGACGTAGACCAATCCTGCCAACAGCAGCCCGACGAAGAGCGCCATTGCCACAAGCCCCGCTGCCCCAAGCTGGCGGAACTGCACTGCCCAGGGGTACATGAACACGATTTCGATGTCGAACACGATGAAGACCATGGCGACCAGGTAGAACTTCACGGAGAAGCGCTCGCGGGCGGTGCGGATGGGCTCCATCCCGCTTTCGTACGTAGTGAGCTTGCGCCAGACCGGACGGCGCGGTCCCAGCCGCTCGGCAAGTAGCAGATTGGTCACGCCAAAGAGCACCCCTGCTGCAACCATCACCAGCACTGGAAGGTAGGCATCCATCGTGTCCACCGTGCACTGTGCTTGCATTTCAAAAATACGCAGCCCTGCGCCTTTGCTTCCCTGCTTGAGCTGTGCCGCACCCAGCGGGAGCGAACATTCCCGCAAGCCGTGGGGGAAAAGGCGCGGACACGGTACACATCCACCCGTCCACTGGACTGGCTGGCGCGCTGCACCGAAGTGCAGCAACCATGTATCTTTGCACGTGGAGCATTCGCAGGGCAGTCGGCAGCATGGATTCGGAGCATTCGCCTCGGTTAGCGCAACAGTTGGGCTTCTGGAGCGCGCTAGCAATCGTTGTCGGCAGCGTCATTGGCTCGGGCATCTTCAAGAAATCCTCGGTCATGGCGGCGCAATTGGGCTCGGCGGAGCTGCTTCTGCTGGTCTGGGCATTGGCGGGAGCGATCACGCTCTGTGGGGCGCTCACAAACGCCGAAATCGCCAGTATGCTGCCGCTGACCGGTGGACAGTACCAGTTCTTCCGCGTCATGTACGGGGATTTCTTCGCCTACCTCTACGGCTGGGCAATGGTTGCGGTAGTGCAGACGGGCTCGATTGCCTCCATTGCCTATGTCTTTGCGGAGCACTTCGGCTACTTTGTGCCCCTTCCGCGGCTTCCGGAGCAGGTGGAGCATGCCTGGGCGCTTGCTGTTCCCGGCATTGGCACGCTCTTCCCGCTGGAGAATCTCGGCGTGAAGCTGCTCACGCTGGCAGCAATTTGGGTGCTGACGGTGGTAAACGTCTACGGGGTACGGCTGGGCGGGGGCATCCAGGTGCTGCTGACGGGGGTGAAGCTGGGTATGCTTCTTGCGCTGATCGCTATTGCGTTGGTGGTAACGGGGTTGAGCACACCGGGGACGAGCACTTCACCCTCGCTTCCAACACCGACAGGATGGCAGCTTGCTGGGGCATTTGCTGCTGCGCTTTCCGGGGCATTCTGGGCATACGACGGCTGGAACAATGTTACCTATGTTTCCGGAGAGGTCCGCTCCGCCGAACGCAGCGTTCCGCGCGCATTGGTGCTGGGGATGGTGACGGTGACGGTAATCTACCTGTTGGTCAATCTCAGCTACGTCCTGGCGCTCCCCTTGCCGGAGCTGGCGCGCTCGCAACTGGTCGGTGTGGACGCTGCCCGCGCCTTGGTCGGTGAGCCCGGTGCACTGCTGCTGGCAGTCGGGGTTATCATCTCCACGCTTGGAACGACCAATGGCACAATCCTTGCCAGCGCACGCCTCTCCTACGCCATGGCACAAGCCGGTAGCTTCTTTCCACAACTGCGGTATGTCCACCCTCGGTTCCGCACTCCAACGCGGGCGCTCTGGCTCCAAGCCCTCTGGGCAAGTGTGCTGGTCATCAGCGGGAGCTTCGACATCCTGACCGACATGCTCATCTTCGTCAGTTGGGGTTTCTACGCCCTGGGGGCAGCGGGGGTATTCGTGCTGCGGCGCCGCTATCCGCAAGTGCCGCGCCCGTGGCGTGTGTGGGGATATCCCCTTGTGCCGCTGCTCTTTGTGCTGTTTGCCGCGCTCTACGTGGTGTTGAGCCTACTCGAGGATATCTCAGCCTTCCGCGCCGGAGAGAGCCCAATTGTGCGCACCGTTGCCGGCATTGCGCTCACCTGTGCGGGAATCCCGCTGTACCTCCTGCTGCGCCGCCGCGATACCTCGGCAGAGGTGTTCCCCAAGCTCACAAGGACCAATGAAAGCCGTGCGATTCCACCTGCACCCGACGACCCCTGAGCAGCGCAAGCTTGTGCGCATCGCCGAAGCACTGCGCCACGGCGCCATTGTGCTCTACCCAACTGATACCGGCTTTGCGCTGGGCTGCCAACTGGGCGACCGTGATGCCATCGAACGGCTGCGCCTTATCCGGCACCTGCCGCACGGGAAGCCGCTCACCTTCCTGTGCGCCTCGCTCAAGCATATTGCCGATTTCGCCTACGTCACCACGAACGTCTATCGCATCCTGCGCCGCTTGGTGCCGGGTCCGTACACCTTCATCCTTCCGGCAACGAAAGCCGTCCCGCATTATGCCCAGGACTTACGGCGCCGGACTGCCGGCATCCGCGTTCCCAACCATACGGTCAGCCTGGCTCTGCTGGAGACGCTCGGCACCCCCATCATCTCCATCAGCGCCGTGAGCGAGGAGGAGCAGAGCGTTGCCCCGGAGGAATTGATCGAGCGCATGAGCACGCAGGTGGACCTCATCGTGGAAGCCGAACCGTACGACTTCGTGGGTCCCTCCACCGTGATCGACATGACACAGGAGCCCTTCCGGATTGTGCGCCGAGGTGCGGGGCTGGACTACGCCCTGGAGGTGCTACCCGACGATGTAGAGCTTGCCTGAACTACCGCACGATTTCAAGCGGGCGCAGCAGCTCACGCCGTCCCACACGGCAGCGGCACAGGTACAGCCCCGTTGCCACCGATGCCAACCGCACGGTGAACCGATGCATCCCGGCGCCGTATTCGCCCGACAGCAGCACGCCCTGAGTGCGCCCGTGCAGATCCACAAGCTCAATGTGCACGGACGCCGGCTCCGCAAGCGATAGCTCTGCTGTGACCGCAGTCGTGGCGGGATTGGGGTAGAGCCGGAAGTGCAGCCCCGGCTCCTCCGACGGCTGAACCCCGACGGTCTGGAAGAGAGGCAAGGGGGAGAACTCCCGCAACAGCACGCGCTGTGCTTGCGTCTGCGGCGCCCCGAACCACTGCAGGAGCGCAGCGGCGTAGAGCTGGCGGTAGTCGTACTGCATCAGCAAATCGCCGCGCGGATCAAGGTGCTCCAGGTCCGGATCCTGCCCGTGGATGCGCCCGCCGAGCACCTGGGTGCCGAAGACGAACATCGGCGCGGCGGTGCCATGGTCCGTCCCTGCGGTGACGTTCTCCTGTACCCGGCGCCCGAATTCAGAGAAGGTCATCCCCGCGACGCGGTCGGCATGCCCGAGCAGCCTGAGGTCGTCGATGAAGGCTTTGACCGCCGTGGCAAGCTCCTGCAACAGCGAGGCATGCACGCCTGTGACTCCGCCCTGGTAGGCATGGGTGTCGAAGGCATTGCGCTCGATGCCGACCAGGTAGACCCGCGTCTGTAGCCCACCACTGATGAGCCGCGCCACGATTTGCAGCTTGCGTGCCAGGTCTGTGTCGGGATAGCTTGCGCGATTTGCCCCGCGCTCGGCAGCTTCTCTGACGCGCTGGGAGTACTGCTGTGCTGCCCGCGCAATGGTACGGACGAACTCCAGCTCATGCCCTGCCGGCGTGTCCGGTGCCGGTGCCCCGCCGAAGGGGTCCCCTGTGCCGCCCACCAGGCGGTAGAACTCCTGTGGGTCACGGAAGCTGATGCCCATCGGTCCCCGCTCGCCCTGGAACAGCAACGAGCTTGCCCCTCCGATCTGCACTGCCAAGGGGTCAGGCGGCAGTTCCCCTGGTGGCAGCTGCTCGGTGAGCGTCTCCAAGTAGCGCCCGACCCATCCCGTGCCCAGAAAGACATCGGCATCCGTTGCGGTAACCCAGATATCGGTCCCGCGGAAGTGGGAACGGTCGGGATTGGGATAGGTCACTCCCTGCACGATTGCCAGTTCGCCGCGGTTGTAGAGCTCGGCAAAAGCAGCCATTGCCGGATGCCAGCCCAACGTATCGGTCAGCGGGAGCGTCTGCGCTTTGGGAATTGCCAGCGTGGGACGGGCGGCGTAGTAGAGCGGATTCTCCACCGGCACGATCGTGTTGAGCCCGTCGTTGCCCCCTTGGAGCTGCACCAGCACAAAGACCCTGTCGCTTTGGCTGCTGAGGCGCCGCAGTGCATCCAGCGTCGGCGCAGCCGCCAATGCCCGTACGGGCAATCCTCCCAGTGCCGGCAATGTCGATAGTGCTATCCCCGCCCGTGCCGTCGCCTGAAGGAATTCGCGCCGCTTCATGATGCACGCTCCTGTGCAATCGGGACTTCTCAGGTCAACTGGAACTCCGGCATACGCACAATCGCCTTCAACAGCAGGCGAATGCGCGCATCGACATTCGGAGCATTCAGGTTCCACTCGTACTCGGGAGCACCCTGGAGCAGCTCCTGCAGCAGTGCCTCCTGCTGCTCGGCTGTGATGGGGTATGCCAGCAGGAAGCGCACTACCTGCGCGACGAATTCGCGCGCGGAGTTGTGCCCGGGGAACTTCCGAGCAAACGCAATCGGATCGAAGCTCACCGGCAAACGGGCGCCGTTCCACGAGCGCCCCTCGATGAGCATCTCCGCAATGCGCTGCCGCAACGGCAGCGTCATCGTGGTCAGCCACAGATGGTGCCCCTTCCAGCCCTCGACCGTCGGCGGATTGAACAGCTCCAGCTCCAGCGCCGTTGCTGCACGCACCGCGTAGGCGTATATCTCCGGCGAGCGGATGCCCAATTGCCGCAACAGCCCCACCAGTAGGTCCAGCGGCGATTTGATCTGAGCGCCGTAGAACTCCGGTGCGAAGAAGTGGGCACTGCCAAGCAGCACACGCAACACCGGACGTAGCTCGAAGTTGTGCTGCCGAAGGAGCTCTGCCAGTTGAGCAACGATGCGCTCATCGGGCACGGCGTAGACAAAGAAGCGGTAGAGCTTGCGCGCCAGGAACTCCGCACACGCCGGCTGCTCGAAGATGATGCGGATGGTGTCATCCGTGCCCCAGCGCCCGGTTTGCCCCAGGAGGGTCTTGATACCATCATCGAAGCGCTCCCGCACAAAGACCGAGCGCAGACCAATAACGCGCCATCCGGTCAGGGCACGGGTTGCCGCCACGACGTCCCATTCCGTGTAGTTGCCCACACCGAGCGTGAAGAGCTCCAGCAGCTCGCGCGCGAAGTTCTCATTCGGAGCACCGGCGCGGTTCTCGTTATTGTCCAGGTAGATGAGCATCGCCGGGTCGGAGACAATCTCGCGCGTCAACTGCCGAATGTTGCCCCAGACCATGCGGCGGAAGAGCTGGTTTTGAATTGCCAGGTACTGGGGGATGCGGACCTTCTCGTGCTCCACAGTGAAGTGGTTGTGCCAGAAGAAGACCATCTTCTCGCGCGCCGAGCGGTCGGTCTCCACCATCAAGCCAAGCCACCACCGTTGGAGCTCCGCCGTGCGTTGACGGTAGAGCGTGAGATCATCCTGCCGCGAGGGCTCCTGTGTACTCCAGGGAGGAAGCTCCGGCAGGGGCAGCTCCTGCAGCAGCGCATCCACGACCTGCTGTGGGGTCTGCTCCAGTGCCCATTGCACCTCTTCGGGCGTGCACTGGAATCCAGCACGGCGGAGCAGATGCCCTGCGCTGCGCTCATCCCACGGGAGCTGAGGCGACGGTACGTATGGCTCCAAGCCTGCCTGCACCCGAATTGGTGCCCCCGAGAGCAACCGCCCGAAAGGCTCCAATGCCGAAGCCGGAAGAAGCGCAGAGAGAAACTCGCGGCGCCGCATGATTATCCCTGCACTGCTGCCACAGAAATGCGCCCGAACGAGCGCGACCCTAATTTACAACTTTTCCTCAACCGCACGCCGCCACAGCCGCCACCACCGCCGCCCGTAGACAAGCGTTGCTACCCCAATGAAGCAGAGCGCCACCGCAAGTATCCAGGGCAGGAATGGCACCTGGAAATACGCCGCAAACAGCGCGGTTGCCGTCACCGTTGCAGCAAGCTTCCCCGGCACCAATGCAGGCAGCGCAACAGCAAAGCGGCGCCAGGCAATCCAACCACCCAAGAGCACCACAAGCTCGCGCAGCAGCAGCACAGTGGTGAACCACACAGGGAGCCTCCCCTGCAGGGTCAGCACAACAGCAGCCGTCCCCGCCAGCAGCTTATCGGCGAGCGGATCGAGCAACTTGCCCAGTTCGGTGACCTCCCCACGCCGCCGTGCCAGCATACCATCGAACATGTCCGAAAGGAAGGCAAGCAGCCCTATCGCGACAACCCATCCGGTGGCATCCGCCAGCAATGCCCACGCAAGCAGTGGGAGCAGCCCCAGCCGGGCAAGGCTAATCACGTTCGAAGGTGTCCAGCGCCACTGCATCACGCCGTCTCCGCCACAGCAGACTCAACAGCGCCCCAATGCCTATCCCCACCACCATCGGTTCCAGCTCAGCAAGCCCCTGCGGCATCCAGTGGCGCAGGAGCATCCACAGCAGGCTCGCCAACGCCGTCATCCCCATCAGCGGAACCGCCCGATGGGCGGGCAGAGTATAGCGGCGCGAATATCCCAACAGATAGGCAAACAGCAGCGCCGGCACGGCAATGGAAGCTGTGCGCAGGATCAGCTCTACTGCCGAAGGAATCAGGTACGCCACCAGCGCACTTCCCGCTGTTGTCAGCACAATTGCCAACTGTGTCCGACGCCGGACCGACCAGGAGCGCAATCCCGGCACAGCACAGAAGAGGTCATTACCCAACGTTGCCGCCGCCAAAAAGGTATAGCTCTCCAGCGTGGACATCACCGTTGCCAACAATGCCACAACGAAGAGCCCCTTCCACCCTGCCGGAAGTACGGCTTCTGCCAGCGCTGGATAGGCATTCAGTGGAGCCGTCTCAACGTATGCTCGCGCGTAGAGCCCCGCCAGAAGGGTGAGCGCATCGAAGGCACACCACAGGCAAACCGAGACCAGGATACCCCGCCGAGCAAGTGCCGGCGACCGAGCCGCCGCACACCGCTGGTAGAAGCTGGGATCCACAAATGTCTGCAACGCAATAGCGAACCACACAGCAACCCCCATCCACCCGAGCTCTCCGGGCACGCTTCGATGCTGCGGCGGGAGGCGCTGCCAGAGCTCCTCCAGTCCACCCAAGCGCCCTGTAGCGAAGAGAAGGAGGACCACAAAGCCAGCGTACATCAGCACGAACTGCAGTGCGTTCGTCAGCACATCGGCGCGGAAGCCGCCGATGAGCAGATACACTACCGAGAAGACCGTGCCCAGCAGCAGCGCCGTCTCCAGGCGCCAGCCCAGGAGCGTTGCCAGCATCTGCGCCAGCATCAGCATGTACGCAGCCGGAATGGTGATGACCAGCAAGATTAGAGCTCCAATCCGCCCGGCGGCACTTCCGTACAGGCGCTGGAGCTGCTCCGGCAGCGTCAGCGTCTGCTGCGCCCGAATCCGTCCGGCAATCCACACGGCAAAGCCCACCGCGGCAAGGTAATAGGGCACTCCAAGGCACAGCCAAGCCACCACGCCGTAGCGGTAGACAAACTCCCCAACACCGAGGATTGCTCCGTACCAGGTCGCCACTACCGTGGCAACGAAGAAGGGCAAGCTCAGGCGCCGTCCGGCAAGGAGGAACTCCTCCGCATCCGTCCCACTGCCGCGCTCCCACCGTGGTGCAATGCCGAAGCCGATCCCCAGCAACACCAGCGCATAGAGCACAATGGCGAGCCAATCCAGCGGCTGTAGCGTCATTGCGCCTGCGCTTGCAATGCCTGCAGCGTGCGGAACAAGCCCTCCGGAAGCGGCACCTGAGGGCACCATCCCAGCTCGCGACGGAGCCGTTCCGGAGAGCACACACTCCGGCGCAGCTCGCCCGGGCGCGCCGCGCAGTACTGTGGGGCAATCCAGCGCCCGGTCAACTGCTGCAGCATGCGAAGCAGCGCATTGACGCTGGTCTCTACACCTGTGGAGCAGTTATACACGCCCGAGGCTGCCGGCTCCAGCGCTGCAAGATTTGCCCGTGCGACGTCTTCCACGTAGATGTAGTCGCGCGTCTGTTCCCCATCGCCGTAAATCAGCGGCGGCTCGCCTGCCAGGAGCTTGCCCAGGAAGATCGCCACAACTCCGGCTTCCCCTTTGGGATTCTGGCGCGGACCGTAGACGTTCGTGTACCGCAGGATGACTGCTTCGATGCCGTAGAGCCGGGCATAGCACTCCAGGTACTTCTCCGCTGCCAGCTTGGAAACTCCGTAGGGGGCAATCGGAGCCGTCGGATGTGTCTCCTCTGCCGGAAACTCCCGCTGCTCGCCGTAGATGGCTCCTCCGGTGGAGGCGAAGATGATGCGCCGAACCCCCGCGCGGCAGGCTGCTTCATAGAGCCGGAGACTACCCAGGATGTTCTGCCGGGCATCCTCCTCCGGATGCGTGACCGAGTAGCGCAGGTCAATCTGTGCGGCATGATGGTTGAGTACCTCGATGCGCTCCCGCCGCAGCAGCTCCTCTACGGCTGGGTCAGCGATATCCATGACCACAAGGCGCGCCTGCGGATGGACGTACTCCCGCCGTCCGGTGGAGAGATTGTCGATGACGAGCACCTCATGCCCGGCAGCAACGTAGGCATCCACAACGTGGGAACCGATAAAGCCTGCGCCTCCGGTGACGGCAATCCTCATCGCTGGGTGGCGATATCGCGGCGGTACATCTTGCCTTCGAAGGCGATGTGCTCGACGGCATCGTAGGCTCGCTGCCTTGCCTGTTGCAGGGTCTGTCCCAGCCCAACAATGGAGAGCACACGCCCGCCCGCGCTCCAGAGTGCGCCGTTTTCAAAGCGCGTCCCGGCGTGGAAGACCAGCACGTCCGGCATTGCCGCTGCCGCATCCACTCCAGAGATACGCGCCCCAGTTTGCGGAGCATCCGGATACCCTTGCGATGCCAGCACCACACAGCAGGCGCTCCGCGTTGCCTTCAGCTCCCCAGGTCGGAGCCGTCCTTCCGCCGCGCTACCCAGCAGTTCGAGCCAATCCGTTTCCACACTCGGCAACACTACTTGTGCCTCCGGGTCTCCAAAGCGCACGTTGAATTCGAGCACATATGGCTCCCCATCCACCAGCATCAGCCCCGCGTAGAGGCAGCCGACAAACGGAGTTCCCTCGCGCGCCATCCCCTGCACCGTCGGCGCGATGATACGCTGCTGGATCCTCTGGCAGAGCTGCTCCGGAATGGGCACCGGTGCATACGCGCCCATTCCGCCGGTGTTTTTCCCTCGGTCGCCTTCGAGCGCCCGCTTGTAATCGCGCGCCGGCGGCAGCACACAGAAGCGCTCCCCATCGCAGAGCGCAAGCACAGAAAGCTCTTCGCCGGCGAGGAACTCCTCGACGACGAAGGTCTCGGCAGCCTCTCCGAAAGCGCCCCCCAGGAGTGCTTCCAGGCTCTCGAGCGCTTCCTGGCGCGTGGTGGCAACCGTTACGCCTTTACCGGCAGCCAGCCCGCTGGCTTTGAGCACAACGGGCAGCGGGTGTGCCTCAACATAGCGGCGCGCTGCTTCGGCGTCACGGCGTGTGAAGACACGGTAGCGCGCCGTTGGAATCCCGTAGCGCTCCATAAAGCCCTTGGCAAAGGCTTTGGAGGCTTCCAACTGCGCTGCGGCTTTCGAGGGACCAAAGACGGCACTGCCAGCATCTCGCAGCACATCGGCAATGCCTTCGCTGAGGGGCTGCTCGGGTCCGACCACCACCAACCGAATGCGCTCCAGCCGGCAGAAGCGCGCCAGCTCTCGATGCTCTTGCGGGGGAATCTCCAACGGGCGCGCCAGCTCCCAAATGCCGGGATTGCCCGGTGTGGCAAAGAGCTCCGGACGCTCACCCGAACGCGCCAGCGCCCAGACCAGCGCATGCTCCCGCGCCCCACTCCCGATGACCAACACCCGTAGCGCCATCTCTGCCTGCGTACTGTTGAGCAGCATGCAAAGTTAGCCCACCGATGGCGCTCAAAAAAGAACAGCGGTGCGTGCCTGAGCACGACACCGCTGCCAGAGGTAACAACAGGACACAGGCTATCGCGAGTAGAACTCCACCACCATCGGCACTTCGCAGATGACCGGAATCTCCTCCCGCGGCGGGATGTAGAGCAAGCGCGCCGAGAAGTCCGCCTTCGACACCTCCAGGTACGGCGGTGCTTGTCCGGCGTTGCGCACCGCTTCCTGGATGTCCGGAATGCGGCGACTCTTCTCGCGCACGCTGATGACGTCGTTGACATTGACGCGGTAGGAGGGGATATCTACCTTGCGCCCGTTGACCTCGATATGTCCGTGGCGCACGTACTGGCGCGCTGCGTAGATTGTGCGGGCAAAGCCTGCACGCAGCACCAATGCATCCAGCCGCCGCTCCAGGAGTTGGATGAGATTGTCGGCAGTGTTGCCCGGCAGCCGGCTTGCTTCCTCGTAGTAGCGCCGCAGCTGCCGCTCGTGCACGTTGTACTGGAAGCGCAAGCGCTGCTTCTCCAATAGCTGCCGCCCGTAGTCGGAGAGCTTTGCCCGCCGCTTCTCCGGTCCGTGCTGCCCCGGAGGATAGGGCTTGCGCTCCATGTACTTTTGCGCCTTCGGCGTCAGCGCAATGCCAAGCTTTCGGGAGAGCTTGACTTTGGGTCCGGTGTACTTCATCTGCGTGCTTGTACGTTTGGCTTACCAAAGTGCAAAAATAGCAAGCGCGGCAGAGCTGCTCAGCGCAGCTGCTGCAAAGCTGCTTTGATAAGCTGCTCCAGTGTTGGCTTTTCCGGAGTCTGCTGCAGGGCAGCAGCAACAGCGCGTTCGGCTTGCGCTCGGGAGTATCCCAGCGCGATCAATGCCGCAATCGCCTCCTGCCGCACCCCGGCGGCGACGGGCACGTGCTCGTCCAGCTCCAGTTGGGCAATGCGCTCATGCAACTCCAGCACCAAGCGCTCGGCAGTCTTGCGCCCAATGCCGGGGAAGCGCTGCAGCGCCGCAACATCCCGCTGGAGCACTAACTGGCGCAGCTCCCCTGGGCTCATTGCCGAGAGGATCCCCAGCGCCGTTCGCGCGCCAATGCCGGGCAGACTCCGCAGCAGCTCAAATGTCTGCCGCTCCGCTCGGCTGGCAAAGCCGTAGAGGCGAATTCCGTACAGCCCCCGCTCCTCTTCGACCAGCAGCGCAACAACCCATAGCCGCACCCGGCTGCCCACCGGAGGCAACCGTTCCAATGTGCTTGCAGGCACAAACAGCTGCACGCCAATGCTGCCACAGTCCAGCACAACTCCATTGGCGGTGCGCTCCCGCAGCTCCCCCTCCAGGAACTCCAGCATCGGCTCTACCAGATGGTCCAGCCCCCGTCAACGACAATGTTAGCGCCAGTCACATAAGCAGAGGCATCGCTTGCCAGAAAGAGCAATGCCCCGCGGAAATCCGTCGGCTGCGCCATCCGACGCAGTGGGGTGCGCTCAGCATACGCCTGCACAAACCACGGCTCCTGCTTGTTCTCCACGCCGCCGGGCGTAATTGCATTGACCCGCACGCCGCATTCGCCCCAGTACGCCGCCAGAAAGCGCGTCAGAGCCAGCACGGCGCCCTTACTGGTTGGGTAGACCGGCGATTTGTAGAAGGTCTGCTGCCCATCGGGACGGCGGTAGAGGCGCTGGTCGGGCGCCACCAGCCCGTATGTGGAGGCGATATTGATGATGCTCCCGCTACGCTGCTGCGCCATGACGCCACCGAAGACCTGGCAGCACAGGAACACGCCCGTGACATTGACCTCCAGCACACGCCGCCACAGGTCCAGCGGGTAGGATTCCACGCGCGAGAGTTCCGGCGCCGCCAATGGGTCCTCGACCATGTCATTGACCGCAGCGTTGTTGACCAGGACATCGATGCGCCCGAAGTGCTGGAGAATCCGCCGGCAGGCGCGGCGCAGCTCCTCAGGCTGGGTGACGTCCATCCCGATGCCGATCGAGCCATTCCCCAGCTCCTGGGCAAAACTGCAGCATGCCTCCTCCTGCAGGTCTGCAACGACGACGTGGGCACCGGCGGCAGCCAACGTCCGACAGTGCTCGCGCCCGAGCAGTCCCAACGCCCCCGTCACAATCGCCACCCGACCAGTGAGGTCGAACAGCTCTGCCGGCTTCATGAACGCACCCGAGGTCGAATGTTGAAGTTACCAATCCGGCGGAATACGGGTTCGACGGGCTTGCCGCGCAGGAAGCGCCGCACATTGCCCGAATCCACCGCCTGCTTGACGATGGGGAGCACCCGCTGGTATGCCTCCAGCGTGTAGTCGATGTCGGCGTCGGTGTGGGAGTAGGAGAGGTTGTGGAAACCGCTCCAGAGGATGCCGCAGCGGAGCAGCTCCTGCTGCAGTAGGGACTTGAGCTCGAGCGGGTCCCCCGCTGTCGGGTCGAACACGACCGTGGTGCGGCAACCGTAGCCGATGCAGCGCGTGTAGGTCATCCCTAGCTCCTGGGCAATGGCATTGTAGCCATCACGCAAGCGGCTCCCCTGGCGCTCCAAGTATTCCGGCACGCGCTTCTCCTCCAGCTCCAACATGGTCGCGTGCGCGGCTGCCAGCGAGAGCGCCTCTCCGCCGAAGGTGGTGAAGAAAAAGACGTCCTCCTCCAGCAGCCGCATGATATCCCAACGTCCGGTGAGCACCGACAGCGGCATGCCGTTGGCAATTGCCTTGGAGAAGGTTGCCAAATCCGCCTGCACCCCAAAGCGCTCCTGTGCTCCCCCCAGCGCCAGCCGGAAGCCCGTCCACATCTCATCGAAGATGAGCACGATGCCGCGCTCGGTACACACCTGGCGCAGCCGGTGGAGGAACTCCTCCCGTGGAGGCTCGAACGTAACCGGTTCCAGGATGATCGCCGCCACGTCCTCATCGAGCGCCTCGAGCACGGAGTCGAAGTCATTGTACTGGAAGGTGTAGGTCAACTGCCGGACCGGCTCCGGAACTCCGCGTGCCCGATCGGTGACGGCGATGTACCAATCGTGCCAGCCGTGGTACCCACAGCAGAGCACGACGTTGCGCCCCGTATACGCCCGTGCCAGCCGGATTGCGGCGCTGGTAACATCGGCACCCGTCTTGCTGTAGCGCACCGCTTCGGCATTTGGCACAAAGCGGGCAATAAGCTCGGCAACCTCCACTTCCAGCGGATGCATGAGCGAGAAGGTGATGCCCTCCTCCAACTGGCGGCGAATCGCTGCATCTACACGCTCGTAGCAGTACCCCAGCACGAGCGGTCCCACCGCCATCGTGTAGTCGATGTACTCGTTGCCGTCGACATCCCAGACGTGCGAGCCTTTCCCGCGCTGGAGGTAGATCGGCGCCACTCCCTGGATGTACTGCGTCGGACCCTTCGCCAGGGTCTGTGTGCCGCACGGGATACGGCGCTGCGCCCGCTCCCAGAGCTGCTGCGAACGGGTGATGGTGGGATAGTCCGCGTTGAATCCCACACCGTTGGGCATCTATGCGCTCCTCTTTCTGTGGAAGCTATCCGCGGCAATAGGACGAAGGGGCTCTGCAGGCAATGTGCTACAGCTGCTGCAGCATCTTGCGGGCACGCACGACGAACTCGCTGTTGGGGAATCGCTGGAGCAGGCTCTGGAACGCCGCACGCGCCTTCTGGCGTTCGCCCTGCCGGAGGTAGATCTCGGCAATGAGGGCTTGTGCCGCCGCTGCTTTCGGGGCATTGGTCTCCGCAACGGGATGGAGCTCTGCCAAGGCTTCGGCATACTTACCCTGGCGGAAGAGGAGCTCCCCACGCCAGTATCGGGCGTTGCTCTGCAACGTGGGGTCGCCGGTGCGTCCGGCAAGCGGTGCCAGCAACTCCAGCGCCTCGGCGTACTCCTGGCGGGCAATATGCTGGAGTGCCCGCACGTACTCACGCTGAGGTGCGGAGGAGACCGCCGGCACCTGTGGCTGGCTGGATGACGTCCGCGGCTGCTCCGCAACGTGCACCCCGGCACTATCGGGCACGGAGGGACTGGGGCGCCGGGTGCGCAATGGACGAGCAGAAACACGCCCTGTGCTGCGACGCTGCCGCGACCGCTCCTGCACCTGTGGACGGGATTGCAACTGCAGGGTGCCCTCCAGCATCTGTGCAAGTTCGCTCAACAGGAGCCGCATCTGCTGCAGCTCGATTCCGACCTCCTCGACCGCTTCCCGCGTCTGGGTCTGTTCGGAAAGCAGTTGCTCCATTGCTTCCCGAAGAGTCGGAATCTTCCGCGGTGCAGGAACCCCGGCGATCGCACTATCGGGTTGCTCTGCCGGCGGCGCAGGGGAAACCGTCGGGACAGCTCCCGGTGCCGGCGGCGGGAGTTGGCGTTCCAACACCACCAGCGGAGAAAGCCCTGGGCGCACCGGCTGCGGGCTCGCGCAGCCAAGCCACCCAATCGCCCACACTCCGATGCAGAGCCAGCGGCGCATCCTCCCCTTCAAGCTCCGCAACCCTCGTGCCAAAAACATCAACGCCGCCGGAGGCACTCCGGCGGCGCTCACGCGGGCGGGCGATGGGATTCGAACCCACGACCCCCAGGGCCACAACCTGGTGCTCTCACCATACTGAGCTACGCCCGCCATTGGGCACTGCGAAATTACCGAAAATCCTGTCCATCTCCCGCCAACGCCGTAACTTCTCCACCCTTGCAGGGTTACTGCGCCGGGGTAAATGTCCACTATGCACGAGGGCGTCCATGCGTCGCTGGAGCCTCCCATTTCTGCTCTCGGCAGCTCTGGCATTGCTGCTGCAGGCGTGTGTCAAGCCGACCGAACCCACCGAGCCGAAGGATTCCTGCTGCAATGGCTCGCTGACGGTCCTGGTGTACGACAGCACCAGCGGCAAGCTCATCACAGGAGCCTCCGTCAAAATCCGCCGCGAGCACAGCGACTACCAAGCCACAGCAACCACCAACGAAGCCGGAGTTGCCGGGTTCGCCCACCTTTGCGCCGGCACGTATAGCATCCGCATTGCCGCCGAAGGATGTACCGTCGTCGAGCTCTCCCTGGAACTGGAATGCAACGGGCATGCCTTCCTCCGAGTGCCGCTCCGCTGCGAACGTTCGGACAGAGAATGCTGCCGCGGCGCTATCGTTTTTGCCGTCCGAGATAGTGCAACGGGTGAAGCCATTGCGGGGGCATCGGTACAGCTCCGCCAGCGCAGTGTAGTCCTCGAGGAGACCCGCACTAACGGCGAAGGCGAGGCAACCTTCGATGGCTTGTGCCCAGGGGAGTACGTGCTCGTCGTGGCAGCGGAGGGCTACCGAGCACGTGAACTGACCGTGACACTGGAATGCAACCAGGTCCGCCGCTTTGCAGTCGCCCTCCAGCAGAGGAGCCGGGAGTGCTGCAACGGGGTACTGGAGATCGTCGTCTACGGCATGCACAAGCCGCTGCCGGAGGCAACGGTACGGCTGTGGCGCCATGGGCGCATCTATGCTGAGGCTCGCACCAACCAGCACGGTGTTGCTCGCTTTGCCAATCTGTGCATGGGGCTCTACGACGTCAGCGTGCATCCGCCGGTAGGGTTCCATCACGATTTGCTGCCGAAGGAGACCCAAGTTGAGCTGGGCTGCAACCAGGCACGGGAGCTGCGAATTGAGCTGCCCCCACGTAGCGACAACTGCTGCGACGGCGTGATCGCCGTCGTCGTGCGCGACAGCCTCTCCAATCAACCACTGGAGGGAGCCGTAGTCCGCCTGTGGAGAGCTTCCGCCCTTTTGGAAACAAGGACTACCAATAGCTCCGGAGTGGCACGCTTCGAAGACCTCTGCCCCGGTCGCTACGGCGTGAGCATCCACTACCGCTCCGGGGACAACACCATCGGCAAGGAGACCGAGGTGGAGCTGGGCTGCAACGAGCGTGCGGAGCTGCACCTCCTGCTCCGAGTCCGCTGAACACCGCATTGCACTGTTGGGCACTTGGGAGGGGCTCCCCACGCGGAAGCCCCTCTGTGCCCGAAGAGCACAGCTTCTTCGTCCCTGCGGGCAGCGACATGTGTAACGCTTGCGTCCGCACAATGCGTAAGGTGCTCGTGCTTGTAGGACTCAGCTCCGCGCTACTTGCCGCACAGCGGCTTCCATCGGTCTCGGTCGAAGAGGTAGCCCGGCGCATCGCCGCCAAGGACACCTCCATTGTGCTGCTGGACGTGCGCACACCGGCAGAGCATGCTGCCGGAGCACTTCCCGGCTCGGTGTTGATTCCGGTGCAGGAGCTGCCCGAACGGCTCTCTGAGCTGAAGCCCTTCCAAGGCAAGCAACTGATTGTCTACTGCCGCAGCGGGAACCGCAGCGCTCGTGCCACTGCTCTGCTGCGCGAACGCGGCTTCAACGCACGGAACATGAGCGGTGGCATCCTGGAGTGGCAGCGCAAGGGCTATCCGCTTGCACCGCCTCGGCAATGAGGTGGCGGGCAGCACAGTGGTGCTGCGGCGCATTCTTCGCTGCCACGCTGCTGGGGAGTGCGCAGAGCAGCTTCACCGTTGTGCTGCCTTCGGGACGCGCGCTCCAAGTACCCCTTGCCCGGATTGGAGGGTACCCTGCTATTGGACTTGCAGCCTTGGCGCATGCCTGGGGTGCAAAGGCACGGCTTGCCCCCGATAGCATGGCACTACACTTTGCCACCGGAGCTATCCGCAGTGCTCCACAGAGCTTCTTCCTTGCTTGGGAAACTTCGCAGCGGCAGGGCATTCTCCAATTGCCAGTCCCTGCACGCCCCAGCGTCCAAGGGCTGTTACTGCCTGCGTCAGAACTCCTGCAGGCAGTTGCCTCCGTGCATGGATGGGAGGTTGTCAGCACTGGACCGACCAGCGTCCGCTTCACGGATTCGGGTGTGCCGGCAGCAGCTCCAACGCCGTCTGCAGTGGAGCGGACTCCCAGTGGACTGCGTCGTCCGCCCCTTCCGCCACTGCCTATCCCCGTAGATACAACCCCACCGCGGCGTTCCCTGCCCTTCCGGGGACTGCCCTCGCCGCTTCCAGCATTGGCGGCTCTGGGCAACGAATTCAGCATCTCCCCAATCCGCATCGTAGAGCTGAGACTGCACTCCCAGGGCAACACGGTACAGCTCCGGCTTACCGCCGACCGCACCATTGAGCGCTACCAGCGTCCCGAATGGAAGGGCAAGCTGCTCATCCTCCGCATTCCGGATGCACTTCACGCGGCAGGGACACCGAGCTCGCCCGAACTGCTGGACTTCCGCGCCGAACGCGTTCAGGAGCTGCTGCGCTATCGGTTCCGCTTCCGCTCCGATATCCTCTCCTGCCGTTGGCAGCGTAGTGGTCCCCGCAGCCTCCTCATCGAGCTCACGTTCGCCCGCAGTGCGGCTCCACGGCAGTGGGAGCTGGATGTCATCGTGCTCGATCCTGGGCACGGAGGCGAGGACACCGGCGCTCTTGGCGTCACGGGCACGCGGGAGAAGGACATCACCCTTGCCGTCGCCCGTAAGGTACGCCAACTCCTTGCACAATGGCTCCCTGGCGTCCGGGTCGTCCTGACGCGAGAGGGCGATGAGTTCGTTCCTCTCTACCGTCGCGGGCAAATTGCCAATGAGCAGCAGGGCAAGCTCTTCATTAGCTTGCACTGCAATGCTGCTCCGGAGAAGCCCCATCCCGCCCGAGGGGTGGAGACCTACGTCCTTCGCCCCGGGCGCACGCCCGAAGCCATTCGGGTTGCCGAGCGGGAGAACGCCGTCATCCGCTTTGAGCCAAATCCGGAGCGCTACCGCGGGCTTCTGGACGAGCAGCACATCATGGCAACTCTGGCACACAGCGCCTTCATGCGGCTCAGCGACCGCCTGGCTGCCCATCTGCAGCGGGAACTGGTGCGCTCCACTGGTTTGCCGGACCGGGGCATCCAGCAAGCGGGCTTCTACGTGCTTGTCGGTGCCAGTATGCCCGCCGTACTGGTGGAGATGGGGTTCCTGAGCAATCCCGAAGAGGAGCGCTTCCTACGCTCCGAACGTGGGCAACGGCGCATCGCCGAAGGCATCGCGCGCGCACTCCAGCGCTACGCCACCGAGTACCGCCGCCTCCTCGGCTCCGAACTCCACTGACTCAGGAGCTGCCGCAGGAACCTTCCCGTGAGGCTATCCGGTGTTGCCGCAACCTGCTCGGGCGTGCCCTCCGCCACCAGGTAGCCTCCGGTATCGCCTCCCTCCGGACCCAAGTCGATGACCCAGTCGGCGCACTTGACCACCTCCAGGTTGTGCTCGATGACGATAACGGTGTTGCCGCGTTCGACCAACTGCGAGAGCACACGCAGCAGCATCCCGATATCCTCGAAGTGCAAGCCCGTTGTGGGCTCGTCCAGGATGTAGAGCGTATCGCGCCCGCCTTTGGAGAGCTCGCGCGCCAACTTGACACGTTGGGCTTCGCCGCCGGAGAGGGTCGGCGCTTGCTGCCCGAGCCGGATATAGCCCAGCCCGACATCGGCAAGGACTCGGAGCCGCCGGGCAATCTGTGGGATATCGGCGAAGAACTCCAGCGCCTCCTCCACGGTCATCTCCAGCACATCGGCGATGGATTTGCCACGGTAGCGCACCGCCAGCGTCTCACGGTTGTAGCGCTGCCCTCGGCATGCATCGCAGCGGACGTACACATCGGGCAGGAACGCCATCTCGATGCGGCGGACGCCTGCACCCTCGCACTCCGGACAGCGCCCTCCAGGCACGTTGAAGGAGAAACGCCCAGGGGCATAGCCGCGCATACGCGCCTCCGGCAGGAGTGCAAAGAAGCGTCGGATCTCGTCGAATACGCCCGTGTACGTTGCTGGGTTCGAGCGCGGTGTGCGCCCAATGGGGCTTTGGTCTACCATGACCACCCCACGCAGGAACTCCACCCCGTGGAGCGCGCGGTAGGGTAAGGGCACCACCTGGCTGCCGTAGAAGTGGCGCATCAGCGCCGGATAGAGCGTGTCGCAAACCAGGCTGGATTTCCCCGAACCGCTCACCCCAGTCACGCAGATGAAGGTCCCCAGCGGGAAGCGCACGGTGAGCTCCTTGAGGTTGTTCCCCCGGGCTCCCTCCAACACCAGGAAGCGTCCGCTACCGGAGCGCCGCTGCGAAGGGATCGGTATCTGCCGCTCCCCGCACAGGTACTGCGCCGTCAGCGACCGATGGCGCAACTCCGCCGGCAGCTGGTGCAGTTGCGCCGGCGATGTTGCAAGGACGACCTCACCTCCGTGCATGCCCGCCCCCGGACCGATGTCCACCAGGAAATCGGCAGCCTCCATTGTGTCGCGGTCGTGCTCGACGACGACAACCGTATTGCCCAGGTCGCGCAGCTGCTTGAGCGCCTCCAACAAGCGATGGGTATCCCTGGGATGCAGTCCGATGCTGGGTTCATCGAGCACATACAACACCCCAACCAGTTGCGCCCCCAGTTGAGCCGCCAGGCGAATCCGCTGCGCCTCACCCCCGGAGAGGGTTCGAGCTGGGCGGTCCAATTGCAAATACCCCACGCCGACCGTACACAGGAAGCGCAGGCGTTGCGAGAGCTCTTGGAGAATCACCTCGGCAATGCGCCGCTGGCGCGGCTGGAGCTGCGCGGGCAACTGCTCCAGCCACTCCAATGCCCGCTCAACGGGCAACTGGCACAGTTCGGCAATGTTCTTGCCCGCGATGCGCACCGCCAGGTACTCCGGCTTGAGCCGCCCACCATTGCATGCGGGGCAGCGGCACGGGGCACGGAATTGTTCCAGCCATGCCCGTTGCCGCTCGGAAGCCCGCTCGTACTGTTGGCGCAGCAACGGGATAATGCCGTGGAACTCCATCTGTGCCGTTGCTCCCCAGGGGGTCCGCACCTCCACGGCGTGGGAACTTCCCCACAGGAGCTGTTGCCGGAAGTGTTCGGGCAGTTCCTCAAAGGGCAACTCCAAGTCCACCCCCGCATGGCGCGCCAACTCCGCCACCTGCTGGCGCACGACAGCCCAGCCCGCGCGTTCGAGCACCGGGATTGCCCCGTGCGCAATCGAGCGGCGCGGATCGGGCACAAGGAGCTCCGGCACAAAATCCCACACCTCGCCCAGCCCTTCGCACTGCGGACACGCCCCGTAGGGTGAGTTGAACGAAAAGCTGTTCGGCGCCAGCTCCTCGTAGGCGCGTCCACAGTGCGGGCAAGCACGCCGCGTGCTCAGCAGCACGGGCTGCCACTGCCCATCGGGCTGCTCGATAAGCAGCAGGACGGATTGTTCGCCCAATTGCAGTGCCAGCTCCAGCGATGCAACGATGCGCTCCTGCAGCCGTGGGTCTGCCGTACAGCGATCCACGACCACCTCGATATCGTGCGTGTGGTAGCGGCTGACCTGGAACCCCGGCTCCAGCTCGTGGAATTCTCCATCCACGCGCACCCAGACAAACCCTTGGCGCCGCAGCTGTTCGAAGAGCTCTCGATAGTGCCCCTTGCGCCCACGCACCAGCGGTGCCAGAATCTGAAAGCGCTGTCCCCGGGGCAGTGCCAGAATCTGCTCGACAATTTGGTCCACGCTCTGCTCACGCACCGGCACGCCGCATTCAACGCAGAACTGCTCCCCAACGCGCGCATACAGCAGCCGCAGGTAATCATACACCTGCGTGACCGTGCCGACGGTTGAACGCGGTGTCACGCCGGTGGTTTTCTGCTCGATCGCAATCGCCGGCGAGAGCCCCTCGATGAGCTCCACATCGGGCTTCGGCATAACGCCGAGAAACTGCCGGGCATACGCCGAAAGGCACTCTACATAGCGCCGCTGCCCTTCGGCGTAGAGCGTATCGAAGGCAAGCGAGGACTTGCCAGAGCCCGACACCCCAGTGATGACAATGAGCGCATTACGGGGTAGCTCCAGCGTGATGTTGCGCAAGTTGTGCTCCCGCGCACCGTAGATGCGGATGCTTGCCAGCTCTACCTCGTCCATGCCGCCGATTGCACTGCTTCGTACTGCAACAATCCGCAAAGATAGCGGGGGTGGCTGTAATTTTGCAGCATGCTGCCGATTCTCACACCCGAACAGATGCGCCGCGCCGATGCGGCAGCCATCGAGCACTACGGGGTCCCTTCACTTGTGCTCATGGAGAATGCTGCCCGCTCGGCAGCCGATATTCTGGAACGCCGCTACAGTGGGGTAGTGCGCCACCGCACGGCATTGCTCCTGTGCGGCAGTGGCAACAACGGCGGCGATGGCTTTGCGCTTGCCCGCCACCTCCACAGCCGGGGATGGCGGGTCTTCCTTTGGTGGACGGGGAGCCGCGAGCGTATGTCGCCGGAGACTGCCACGAACTTCGAAGCTGCACGGCGCCTGGGGCTGCCCATCACCCACATTAGCGAGGAGCGTTCGGCACCGCTGCCACCGCCGGCGGAGCTGCTCATTGATGCCCTACTCGGCGTTGGTGCCCGCCCTCCTCTGCGCGGCACCATCGTGGAGCTGTTGCGCGCCGTGCGCTCGCTGCCGGCACATCGGGTTGCGCTGGATGTGCCGACGGGATTGGATGCAGAGACCGGCTGCGCCGATGCCGATGCATTCGCCGCAGAGCTCACCATCACGATGTTCGCGCTCAAGACCGGTCTGCTCCTCAACGATGGACAGCGGCTCTGCGGCACGATTGAGATCGCCTCGCTGGGCGTGCCGGCAAGCATTGCCCACGAATACGCCGACACATGGGCGCTGGAATGGGAGGATGTCCGCCAGCGCTTTCCCAAACGGTGGCGCCGGAGTACGAAGTTCGACTACGGGCGTGTTGGCATTATCGCTGGCTCGGCAAGCATGGCGGGCGCAGCGGCGCTGACGGCAAACGCGGCAATCCGCACCGGCGCCGGATTGGTCTACCTCTACACTGCGGGACGCATCCACTCGGCAGTTCTGCCAGAGATCATCGCCCGCCTTCTTCCCTCCACGCCCGAAGGCTGGATGAGCCCGGAAGCACTCCCGGCACTGCTGGAGCTTGCCGAACGTGTAGATGCCCTGGTCGTTGGTCCAGGATTAGGCGCAGCAGCCCTTCCCGTGCTGGAGCAACTCTGGGCGCAGCTTCCGGAGCGGCTTCCCGTCCTGCTCGATGCTGATGCACTCCGGCTAGTGACCCCCTCGAGCCAGCTCCGCCCGCAAGTGGTGCTCACCCCTCACGTGGGCGAGTTTGCACGGATGACAGGACTGGAGCGCGTCCGTGTCGCCTTGGAGGCTGCCCGGCTTGCGCGGCAGTGGGCGCTGCAGTGGGGCTGCGTCTTGCTGCTCAAGCATGTTCCAACGGTCATCACCGATGGTCGGCGCTCGTATTGGAACCTCGGAGGCAATCCCGGCATGGCAACCGCTGGCAGCGGGGATGTGCTGGCGGGGATGCTCGGTGCGCTGCTGGCGCGCGGAGTGGAGCCATTGGAGGCAGCGGCTCTGGCAGCATTCCTGCACAGCGCCGCCGGCGACCACTGCGTCCGCTCCGGCTCCATGGAGAGCCTCACCGCTTCTGAACTCATCGCCGCGCTGCCGGCAGTGTTGCCTTCGGAGCTGGCACAATGAGCCGAAAGCGCCTTGTACTACTCCTGCCACTGCTCTACGCACTCGCTATCGCAGTGCTCTCGCATATGCCTGTGCTGCAGACCCCGCAGACGCTGCCTTGGAGCGACAAGCTGCTGCATGCATTGCTCTACGCAGGCTTTGGAACGTGCCTGCTGTTGAGCGTGAGCACGCACCGACCGCACTGGAGGCGGTGGCAGCTCTGGGGTACTGTTCTCTTCCTCGGCGCCCTGTACGCCGCCATCGATGAGTGGCACCAGCGCTTCGTTCCCGATCGCATCCCCGATGTGACCGACTGGGCAGCCGATGTGGCAGGACTTACGGCAAGCCTGCTGCTTTCTCGTCTGTGGCTCCCGTGGTGGATGCAGACGCTGCGGTGATGGGCTTCCGCGTTGTGGCATGCGATAGCGGCAGCCGCGCTCGCGTGGGCATTCTGGAGACGGCGCACGGTGCCATCGAGACCCCTGCCTTCATGCCCGTTGCCACCCAAGGCACGGTCAAGGCACTGGAGCATCGCCGCTTGCACGAGCTGGGCGCGCAGCTCCTGCTGTGCAATGCCTACCACCTATACCTGCGCCCGGGGAGCGCCGTCATCGAGCACTTCGGGGGCTTGCACCGCTTCATCGGCTGGCAAAAGCCGATTCTGACCGACAGCGGCGGCTACCAGATCTTCTCGCTCCAGCAGCTCCGGCGCATCTCCGAGGACGGCGTCCAGTTCCGCTCCCACATTGACGGCTCGCTCCACCACTTCACCCCTGAAGGGGTAGTCCAGTTACAGCGCCAGTTGGGCTCGGACATCATGATGGTGCTCGACGAATGCATCGGCTATCCGGCGGAGCGGCATGTTGCCGCTGCCGCTATGGAGCGCACGCTGCGCTGGGCACGGCGCTCACGGGAGGCGTTCCGGAACTCCGAGCCGCTCTACGGCTATCCTCAACTGCTCTTTGCCATCGGGCAAGGGGGCACCTACGCTGAGCTGCGCCGTCTCTGCCTGCAAGAGCTCTGCCAATGGGAGTTCGATGGCTACGCCATCGGCGGACTCTCTGTGGGCGAACCCGCCGAGCTGATGTACGAGATGGTCGAGGTCTCCGTAGAGGTGCTGCCCGCCGAGCGCCCACGCTACCTCATGGGCGTGGGCACGCCGGAGAACTTGCTCGAAGCCATCGAACGCGGCGTTGACCTCTTCGATTGCGTCCTGCCCACGCGCAACGCTCGCAATGGTCAGCTCTTCACCACCCGTGGCAAGCTCAATATCCGCAACGCCCGATGGCGCTTGAGCGACGAACCGATTGACCCCGCTCTGCCCTTCTACGTCAGCCAGAACATCACGCTGGGCTACCTGCGCCACCTCTTCCTTGCCGGCGAGCTTGCCGCACTGCAACTGGCAACCGAGCACAACCTTGCCTTCTACCATTGGCTCCTGGAGCAGGCACGCCAGAAAATACGCCAGAACAGCTTTCGTCAGTGGAAGCGCTCCATGCTGGAGCAGCTCCGTCAAACAGAGGTTGCACCCTGAAGGTCCCCGAACATGCCGTTTGCATACGCTGCTGCTGCACCGCAACAGGGCGCCGATCCGATGGCAGGGCTCCTGAGCACGCTGCTCTTCTTCGGCGCCATCCTGCTCATCTTCTACCTGATGATTCTGCGCCCGCAGATCAAGCGCCAAAAGGAGCACCAGAAGATGCTCAGTGAGCTCAAAAAAGGCGACCGCGTCGTCACCACGGCGGGCATCCACGGTACGGTGACCGAGATCGAGGACAGCGTCGTCGTGCTCCAAATTGCCGACAACACGCGCATTCGCCTGGAGAAGTCCGCCATCGCAACCGTGCTCAAGAAGTAGCACCCGCGCCGTTGCGCGCCATGACCGCACAGCTCAACACCATCGAGGAAGCGCTCCGCGAGCTTGCTTCCGGTCGCATGGTCATCGTCGTGGACGATGAGGACCGGGAGAACGAGGGAGATCTCATCTGCGCTGCGCAGTTCTGCACGCCGGAGATCATCAACTTCATGGCATCGAAGGCGCGCGGGCTCATCTGCGTTGCCATCACCGAGCAGCGAGCGCGCGAACTGAACTTGGACGTTATGGTACGCACCAACACCGCACTGCACGGCACGCGCTTCACCGTTTCGGTGGACTACATCCACGGCACCTCGACGGGAATCTCCGCTTTCGACCGTGCAGCGACAGCCCGAGCCCTGGCAGACCCGGAGAGCAAGCCTGAGGATTTCGCCCGCCCAGGGCATATCTTCCCTCTGGTTGCCGTCGAAGAGGGTGTGCTGCGCCGTGCCGGGCACACAGAAGCCGCCGTAGACCTCATGCGACTGGCGCGGCTCAAGCCCGCCGCCGTCCTCTGCGAGATCCTCAACGAAGACGGCACCATGGCGCGGCTGCCACAACTGCTGGAGTTTGCCCAGCGCCATGGGCTGGCAATCATCACGGTCAAGGACCTCATTGCATACCGGCTGCGGACCGATCGGCTCGTCGAACCCGTTGCCCGCGCCACGCTGCCCACGGTCGTGGGAACGTTCCAAATTGTCGTCTACCGCAACCGAGTGGATGGGCAGGAGCACGTTGCCCTGCTCAAGGGCTCCTGGCAGCCGGAGGAACCGGTGCTTGTGCGCGTGCATTCACAGTGCCTGACGGGCGACCTCTTCGGTTCGTTGCGCTGCGACTGCGGTCCACAGCTCCATGCGGCACTCCGCATCATCGAGCGCGAGGGCAAAGGTGTGCTCCTGTACATGCAGCAGGAGGGGCGCGGCATTGGGCTGAGCAACAAGATTCGCGCCTATGCGCTGCAGGAGCAGGGACTCGATACCGTCGAGGCGAACCGCCATCTGGGGTTTGCCCCAGACCTGCGCGACTACGGCATCGGAGCTCAAATCCTGCACGACCTGGGCGTCCGCAAAATGCGCCTCCTGACGAACAACCCGCGCAAGATCGTCGGGCTGGAGGCGTACGGACTCGAAGTCGTCGAGCGCGTTCCCATCGAAATCACCCCCAACGACTACAACTGGCACTACCTGCTGACTAAGCAGCACAAGCTCGGGCATCTGCTGACACTGGAGTCTGCGCAGCAAGGGTATGTCCAACCCGAAGCCCAAGATTGCCATGTCGGAGGTCATCTACCTGACGCGCGAGCGCTTTGAGGAGCTACAAGCCGAGCTGCGGCAGCTGCGCAGCCAAGGTCGGCGCGAGATCGCCCAAAAGATCGCCGATGCCCGCTCCCATGGCGACCTTTCGGAGAATGCCGACTACGACGCCGCACTCCAAGCCCAGGAGATGCTGGAGATGCGCATCGCACGGCTGGAGCGGATTCTCTCGCGCGCGCGGATTCTCGACCCCAAGGAGCTGCCCAACGACGGCAAAATCTACATCCTCTCCACCGTCAGGCTACGCAACTGCAAGACTGGCAGCGTGGTCGAATACACCCTGGTCAGCCCTGAGGAAGCAGATTTCGAGCAGAACAAGCTCTCGGTGACCTCGCCCCTGGGGAAGGCATTGCTGGGGAAGTCCGCCGGCGAGCGCATCCGCATCCAAGTCCCCGCCGGAGTCATGGAGTACGAGATCCTGGAGGTGCGGCGATAAACCGGCACGCCCTTTGTGCCGTCTAAGTGCACGGGAAGTTCCTCCATCCTGGGGTGCAGCCGTGCCAGCTCCTCAGGCGCTCAGCTTGGCAAGCGATGAAGAGCTCATCGAGGAATTCCGCAACGGGGACCGAGAGCGGGCTGCCGCGCAGTTTGTCCGGCGATACCAGCGCTTCGTCTACAGCGTTGCATACCGCTATCTGGGGCGCCACGAGGATGCTCAAGATGCCGCTCAGGAGGTCTTCCTGCGCGCATTTGAGCATCTGCACCGCTTCCAGCAGCGAAGCACACTGCGGACGTGGCTCTACCGGATTACTGTTCGCGTAGCCCTGAGCATGCTCCGGCAGCGTCGTCGCTTTGAATGGACACCGCTTAGCCAAGCCTTCCCGGAAGAAGGGGAGCCCGCCGCACAAACGTCGACTCCGGAGCAAGCACACGAGCGGCAGGAGTTCGAGCAGTACTTCCTGCGCCTGCTTTCGACACTGCCGGAAAAGCAGCGCGAAACCTTTGTGCTGCGCTACTTCGAAGGGCTCTCCTACGAGGAGATCTCGCAGATGCTGGGCACCAGCATCGGCGGGCTCAAAGCGAACTACTTCCTGGCGGTGCGCAAGATCGCCACTGCACTGCTCAACGGTCCATATGCCGAGGAGTTCCGTCGGCGCCTTCCACAGCACCGTTCCAATGGAGCAGAGCGGACGGACATATAGCCGAGCTGAGCTGGAGCAGCTTCTGGCGGATTACGCCTTTGGGCAACTCCAGCCCGAAGAAGCGCAGCGCGTGGAGCACTCCCTCGAGCTCTACCCGGACTTAGCTGCCGAGGTGGAGCTGCTCCGGCATGTTTTCGCACACCTTGACGAGCTGGAGCCGATGCGCTCGCTGGAACAGCGTTCGCGCAATCTCTCCGTACAAGTGCTCCAGCGCTGGCAGCAGGAGGGCGCACGGCAGTCCTGGCGGTGGGTTCGCCTACTACTGCCTGTCGCAGGATTGGGGCTGCTACTGTGGTTGGGTCTGCGTCCACCGCATTCGGATTCTCTCGGGCACCATCTCTCGACCTCGGAGACGGTGCAACAGGTGGAGCTTCTGCCCGAGACGCTCTCATTCTCGGAAGGGCTTCTCACCTTTGCCCAGTGGAGCGCAGGGATCCCACCGGTTGCACGTCCTCCAGGCACGGCGTTGCCGGTGGCACTCCCGACTGCCTCCGCTGCCGATTCCCTCTGGCAAACACTGCTCCTGGAGCTGGAAGCTCTCGATGCGGAAGCTACTGCTCCATAGTCTTCTGGGCTGCACGTTGGCACTATGGGCGCAATCGCCCACCGGATATGGGGAGCGCTGGGAGGCTTCCCGGCGTGGCTGGGAAGTTACAAAGCGCCACCTGGAACGCTGGAAGACCATCCGCTTGCTGGAGGAGCTTCGGCTCGATGAGGACGCCAGTGCGCGCTTCCTGACGCGCTACTCCGAGTACAACCGCCAAATCGACTCTGTCCTCCAGCGCATGGACGAGCTCTCCCGCCGGCTGAACCAGCTCCTGGAGGAACGTCCGAGTCCGGAGCAGCTCCAGCGCTCCATTCAGGAGATGCTTGCCCAACAAAACGCCCTGCTGCAACTGGTCCGGCAGCGGACCGAAGCCGTACGCCCATTGCTCACCGAAGAGCAGTTTGCCCGCTATCTCCTCTTCGAGTACCGCTTCCCGAAGGAGGTCGAGACGCTGCTGCTCCATCACCTACGTACTCGGAAGCCTCGGCACCACCCGCCACGATAACCGTTCGTCCTGAGTTTCGCGCCATTCGTCCCGGAAGCAGCGCCGTTGGGCAAATCCCTTCTTGTAGCCCGCAAGGAGGGCACCGTAGTTTTGCACCCAGAAGCTTGGACAACGGGCTTCCCCTTTGGGGTACTCTTCCGACGCTCCCACCTTCCCACCACAGGACCTGGGTTGCCGGGAACGGCACCCGGGTCTTTTTTTGCCCGAAAATCGGCAACTGGGCGATAATTTTGCGTTCGTGAAACTGCCCCCATCGACTAAGGGTTAGGTCACCACTCTTTCAAGGTGGCGGTACGGGTTCGAATCCCGTTGGGGGCACGGCGCTGGGAGGGCAATGGGAACCTATGTTGTGACAGGGTGTGCTGGCTTCATTGGGTGGCGAGTAAGCGAACTTCTGCTCACCGCAGGGCACCGGGTCATCGGCATTGATAACCTCAACGATGCTTACGACCCACGACTCAAGTTGTGGCGCCTACGCCAGTTGGAGCAGCATGCAGCCTTCACCTTCTACCCGTACGACATCACAGACCGGGAGCGCTTGGAGCCCTTGATCGCTGCCTCCACCCCGGAGGCAATCCTCAACCTGGCTGCCCGTGCCGGAGTGCGCCAAAGTGTGGAGAACCCGTGGCTCTACTACGAAACCAACCTCACCGGTACGCTGAATCTGCTGGAGCTGTGCCGACGGTACGGGATTGCGAAGTTCGTGCAAGCCTCCACCTCCAGCGTCTACGGGGCAGCAGCTCCCCCGTTCCGCGAACAGGATGCCGCAGCACAGCCGTTGTCCCCATATGCAGCTTCTAAGCGGGCAGCAGAGCTGCTCTGCTACACCTACCACCATCTCTATGGTATTGACGTGACGGTGCTCCGCTACTTCACGGTGTACGGTCCTGCCGGTCGCCCGGACATGAGCCTGTACATCTTCATGGAGCGCCTGCTGCATGCGGAGGAGATAGAGATCTTCGGCGATGGCTCGCAGGAGCGCGACTTCACCTACGTTGACGACATCGCCGAAGGCACGATTCGTGCGCTGCGCCCGCTCGGCTACGCCATCATCAACTTGGGCAATAGCCAGCGAGTCCGATTGCGCGACGCCCTGGCACTACTGGAAGAAGCGCTCGGGCGCCGTGCCCGCATCCGGTACCGCGAAGCCCACCCTGCGGACGTCCGCTCCACCCAAGCCGATATCAGCCTGGCACAGGCTCTCCTGGGATGGACACCGAAGGTCTCCCTCCCCGAAGGCATCCAGCGCATGGTCCAATGGTACGAGCAGTACCGCCGGGAACTGCCAACTCTGAGTCTATCTGCCCTGCAATAAGCCGGGTGCACACGGGAGGGCACATGCCCCCCATCTCTGGATAGTACATCCGGCAACGGTCCCATGGGCATACGCGTTCGAGAGCAGCAGCTCGGTATCCTCGTTCTCGGTGTAGCGCTGGCGTATGCGGGGCTGACGCTGTGGAGCGCTCCCGCCTGGACCGTTGACGATGCGTACATCCTCTTCCGCTATGCCACAAACTGGGCACGCCTGGGAATCCCCACATGGAACCCCGGCGAGTCACCAGTCGAAGGATACACCGGCACCCTCTTCCTGGCACTGCTGACTGCGGGCATCCACATTGGCATCCCGCCAGAGCTGAGTGCCAAGGCGTTGGGAATCGCCGCTTACTTCGGAGCGGGGCTTGTACTGTGGCGCCTTCTAACGGAACTGGAGGTGCATGTGGGCGTGCGCGCTGCAGCCGTCCTGCTGTACTACACGCTGGCAGAGCTCTTCCCCCATGCGCTCAGCGGCTTGGAGACTACGCTCTTCCTGGCGCTCCTGCTGACGGCAACGTGGTGTGCGGTGCGATTTCGGCTCCGGCAACGCTTCCCCGAACTGCTTGGGGCAGCACTGGCTTTGGTGGCTCTGGCGATGGTTCGTCCAGAAGGAATACTGCTCAGCGCCCTGCTTATCGGAGCGCTGCTGTGGAGTAGCCACACCGGTGCGGTACCATGGAGGTGGACGCTGGCATTAGCGGTGCTGGTGCTGCTTCCCGTGGGCGCGGTGACCCTGTGGCGCTGGTCGGTCTACGGTGCCCTCCTTCCCAACACCTACTGGGCAAAACTCGGAAGCGGCTTCACCGCGCATGCAGCGCGTTCGCTCGTGGAGTTCGCAGCGCTCTCCTGGGCGGCGGCATGGGTTGCCGCGCTAATGCTTGCACTTCCGGAGTGGGAGGAAAGCCGCGCCCAGTTGCACCGCTTCCGTCCGCTGCTCCCAATTGGCGTAGCACTGAGTGTCGGGATGGGGATAGTGTTGCTGAGCTACTCCCGCAGCGAGCTGACGATGAACTACGCCCACCGCTTCTGGGTGCCCTTCTATCCGCTGGGACTGCTTGGAGCAGCGCTCTTGGCGGAAATCGGGCGGCGCACCGTACGTCCGGAAGCCCGCCCACAGCGCGCGCGGGCAGTGTACGCAGTAGTGCTCCTTCTCATCGGCATGCAGTGCGCTGTCCAAGTGGCTCTTTGGCGATGGGAAGAGCGGAAGTTCCTACGTGACTATGAGCAGCTTCTCCAAGAGGAGCATGCTGCTGCAGCAGAATTCCTCCGCCGCCTCCTTCCATCGGATGCCTGGATTGTGGTCTATCCCGACGCCGGACTTATTCCCTATCGCACGGGGCTACGCACGATCGATTTCGGTCGGCTCACCGACGCCTTTCTGGCACGCCATCGCTGGGGTGGGAGCGCACGCGACACGCTCATCCTGGCGTACGTCTTCCGGCATTCCCCTGCAGCGTTCGTATTCAAAAGCCGCTGCCGCGACCGCGTCTGCCTGACGGCAGAAGCCGATGCCCTACGTTCCGATCCCCGGTTTGCCCAATACGAACTTGCACACGTCTTCGACACGCGCGCCCGTGCACATGCCCACAGCTACTTCCTGCACGTTTACGTGCACCGCCGCTTCCTCCCTCAGGTACCGTCCTCATCGCAATAGCACTCCCTGGCAAGCAAGGAGCTCGTAGCATGCCTGGGCAAGCCGCTCGGGAGCATCGCCTTCAAGCCAGTGGATGTGTTCATAGCGACGGAACCAACTCCATTGCCGCTTGGCATACTGCCGGGTGCGGCGCTGCATCAGCGCAAGCGCCTGTTGTGCTGAGAGCTCTCCGCGCAGGTACGCAATGCACTCTTTGTAGCCGTGCGTGTTGAGTCCGGGGCAATCGGGTGCAAACCCCATTGCCAAGACCCGCTGGGTCTCCTCGATGAGCCCGTGGGTCCACATCCACTCCGCCCGGCGGTTGATGCGCTCGTAGAGTTGAGCGCGTTCCCAGGCAATGCCTATCCACACCGTGCGGAAGGGGCGTGGCGGTGCCGGAGATGCCCGCTGCGCCTGCGACAAGGGGATCCCCGTGGCGTAGAAGAACTCCAAGCCACGCAGAATGCGTGCGGGGTTCCGATCGGGATAGCGCGCAGCCAGTTCGGGATCAACCTGCTGGAGCTCGGCATAGAGGGCATCGCGCCCTTGGTGTAGGAGCCGCTGCTGCAATTGGCGCCGAATCTGCAGCCGCATCGGCATCGGCGGCTGTTCAAAGAGCCCGTAGCAAAGGGCGTGAATGTAGAAGGGCGAGCCTCCTACCACAACCGGCAGCTTGCCGCGTTGCGCAATCTCTGGAATCAACTGCAGGGCATCGCGAGCAAATTCGCCAGCACTGTAGTACTGATCCGGATCGCAGATATCTACGCAGTGGTGCGGCACGCGCTGGCGCTCTTCCGGCGTCGGTTTCGCCGTGCCGATATCCAAATAGCGATAAATCTGGCGCGAATCCGCCGAGATGACCTCCAGGGGCACCCATCGGGCAAGCTCCAAAACCGTCGCGGTCTTGCCCGACGCCGTCGCCCCTATGAGCAGGGCTACGACGGGTTCGGTTTGCTGTGCACGTCCTGCCACCCCTCCTTGCCCAGCAGCGGAACGAAGCGGAACTCCCCGAACTCCTCGTACTGGTATTCCTGCTCGGACTGACGCCGCACGCGCACCAGGACTTGCGATTGTAGGTCGCCCACCGGGATGACCAGCCGTCCCCCGATGGCGAGCTGCTCCAGCAACGGCTTTGGGATTTGCGGCGCCCCCGCTGTGACGATGATAGCATCGTAGGGGGCATGTTCCGCCCAGCCGATGCTGCCATCGCCGAAACGGGTCTGAATGGGCAGCCCCAGCTCCGCAAAGATGCGGCGCGCCCGCTGGTAGAGCTCCCACTGGCGTTCGACCGTATAGACCTTCGCACCCATGAGCGCCAGTAGAGCAGCCTGGTACCCACTACCGGTGCCGATTTCGAGCACCTTCTCCCCGGGCTCAAGCTCCAGCAGCGAGGTCATAAACGCCACCGTATAGGGCTGCGAGATGGTCTGGTTGAAGCCCAGCGGCAGCGCCACGTCCTCATAGGCACGATGCACGAAACTGGGATGCACGAAGCGTTCGCGCGGCAGACGTGCCATTGCCGCCAACACGCGCTCATTGCGAATGCCACGACGCCGCAGGTGCTCGACGAGCATCTGGCGCAATTCCGCGTAGGGATCGGGAAAATCGTTCCGTTGCTGCTGCATCAGCTTTGCTGCTCCTGCGGTAGCCCTGCTCCAAGGAGTTCGACCAAGCGTTCCCGCAAGCGAGCCGGCGAGACCCCAAGCTCAAGCACGCCTCCGTGCGCAATCGAGATCTCCCCGCTCTCCTCGGAGACCACAACCACCGTGGCATCAATTTGCTCGCTCAACCCCAATGCGGCACGATGGCGTGTCCCAATGGCACGACCGGTCACATGCGTTGCCACACTCAAAGGGAGGATGCAGCGCGCTGCCACAATGAGCTGATTCTCAATGACCACCGCCCCATCGTGGAGCGGCGAGCGTGGGTTGAAGATCGACAGCAGCAGCTCCTTCGTCACAATCGCCTGCAGGGGCACACCGGTTTCGATGACCAAGCGCGGACTCTGGGAGCCGGCAAACACAAGCAGCGCGCCGATGTGCTTGGTTGCCATCTCGGTAACGGCTTCCAGCACCTCATCCAGCACCGGTGCCATCGGCGTACGCAGGAGCAGCCGCAGCAACTTCGTTCGGGTCAACTGCACCAATACCCGACGCAGCTCCGGTTGGAACAGCACCACGAACGCCAACAACCAGACGCCCGCCACTGTGTGCACGATCCAGCCCAAGGCAGCGAATTTCCCTACCTCTACCACCACGCTCAGAAGCAGCAGGAGCGCCAGCCCCAGCAGGACCTGCACCGCAGGCGTATCGGAGAGCGCCCGGTAGAGCCAGTAGAAGAGCGCGCCCACCGCTGCAACATCCAACACATCCACCAGGGTCACCTGAAGAAATCCAACCCGGAACAGCTCAATCATTGCCCGTTGTGACCGGGTGTGCGGTCGCGCTGCCGTCGCTCATAGGCAGCCACAATATCGGCAACCAGACGATGGCGCACAACATCGCTGCGGTCGAAGTAGACAAAGGCAATGCCTGGAATGCCCTGCAGCACCTCCTGCACGTCCACCAATCCCGACGCCGAAGGCTTGGGCAGGTCGATCTGCGTCACATCGCCGGTGATGACCGCCTTCGAGCGCGGACCCAGGCGTGTCAGGAACATCTTCATCTGCCCGACGGTGGCGTTCTGGGCTTCGTCGAGAATCAAGAACGCGTTGCTGAGCGTGCGCCCGCGCATGTACGCCAGTGGCACCACCTCGACGATCCGCCGCTCCATCATCGAGCGGAGCTTCTCCGCGCCGAGCATCTCGATGAGCGCATCGGTGAGCGGTCGGAGATAGGGATCGACCTTCTCCTGCAGGTCCCCCGGCAGGAATCCCAAGGATTCGCCCGCCTCGACCGCAGGGCGCGAGATGATAATGCGCCCGACCTCATCCCGCTGCAGTGCCGCCAGCGCCATGGCAACGGCAAGGTAGGTCTTGCCCGTCCCCGCCGGACCAATGGCAAAGACCACATCGTGGGTGCGCACCAGGCGGCAGTACTCCAACTGCTTCGGCGTACGGGCACGGATCGCCCCCTGCCGTCCGACGTAGATGACCTCCTCCTGCTCCTGCGGGGAGCGCAACCCGCGCTCAGCAGCAATCAGCTCCACAACCGTTGCAACATCCTCCGGCAGCAATCGCCCGTTGCGCCGCAGAAGGTAGATGAGCTCAGCAAAGAGCGCTTCCAGCGCGGCGATCTCCTCGGCATCACCCCGCAGCACAACAACATTGCCCCGCACGATGACTGCCCCGCCCAAGCGGCGCTCGATCAGGTGGAGATACTGGTCGTTGACCCCAAAGAGCGCAAGCGGCTCGACATCCGCCAGCGTGATGCGCTTCTCGAGTACTTCCGTCGGCATGCCTACTGTGCAGTCTCAGCGCTGCTTCTGCGAATTTCCGCTGCTATAAACGAAGAAGTTCGCTCTCCAGTTGGAGCTGCCGTGGGGTGCCGCCACCCCCGGCGGTCGGGCACCCCATCAGAACGCGCTCACTCCCCACGCTTTGAGGGCGTCTGCGGCGCCGCCTGTTGCGGGGTCTCCTGTTGCGCCGGTGCTGCGCTCTGCTGCTGCGCTAAGCGCTTCTTGCGGTAGTAGGAGCGTTCGGCACGCAGCTCCTCCGGTGTCTTGGGACCCGGCGGCGGGATGCGCAAGACCTGCCCTGGATAGATGATGTCGGGATTGCGAATCTGGTCGGTGTTGGCAATCCAAATCTTGGGCCACTGCAGCGGATCGGCGTAGATATCCGGCTTGCCGGAGATGTTCCACAAGCAATCACGATCGCGCGCCCAGGTACCGACGGTATAGGTCTTTTCGCGCTTCTCGCGGTAGAGCCCGCGGATTTCCCGTGCCAACTCGATAATGCGGTTGTAAAACTCCGGCAGCAACGCGATCTTCTCCGCGCGCAAGGCGTTGAGTTCACGCTCCAGCGCCTCGATCTCTGCACGCCGGTCCGCCAGGACATCATCGGGCAAGCCGCGGTATTCGCGCACACGCCCCTCCAGTTGCCCCAATCGCTGGCGGAAGCGCTCGACATCGGCTTGAGTAGCTTCAACCAGTGCATAAAGCTCCTCGTTGCACCGGCGCACATCTGCAACGGTTTGCTGGAGCTGTGCTTCCAGGCGCTGGACTTCACTGCTGACCGCCTGGAACTGCGCCTGCAACTGGGATACCTTTGCCTCCCACTCTTGAATCCGCAGCTCCGCCTCGGCTTTTGTTAACTGCTCATCGGGTTTGGTCGGATCGGGGCGCTGCTGTGCTACAACTGCTGCGCACGCAGCCAAGAACAGTGCGACGCTATGCCGCTTCATTGCATCCTCCCACTCCTTGTGCAACATTAGCGCGGCTTCTTCTGGGTTCGGATCTCTACCCCGGGCTGCTCCTCTGGAGCCGGCGGTGCCGGTGTGTAGTCAGGCCAGGAGTTCGGCCACGTTGCCAGCTTCTCGCGCACGAACTGCTGCTGGCTCTGGCATTGCTGCAGTTCGCGCTGCCGCGATGCAAGCTCCCCTTGCAGACGCCCTTTCTCGGCTTCCTTCCGCGCAATGTCCTGGCTCAGTTGCCGTTCCGCTGCCCGCAGTTCACGCAGCCGTTGGAGCTGCTCCTCCGTGATTTTGGGCGTACACCCCACCAAGTACACCCCCACGAGCGCCAGCACCATCGGAAGTGCTGCGGAGACTCTCATGGTGCCCTCGCATTGCTGTGAGACATCCGACGCTGCCACAAACTTAGGGCAAATTCCCTAATGTTCCACTGCACGCCTTGCTGCGCTCGAACTTCCACCCGTAGCGTTGCAGCCATTGTTCGGCATGTGCCAGCATCGCTGGTGTATCCACATCTTGCCAGAAGTGCTCCCCGATATCGAGCGCATACACCTGCCCCAGAGCAGCAAGGCGGCGTACTCCATCGGTGAGCGAAGCATCCCCTTGGGTTTCTACCACCTCCTGTAGCGCCGTCAAGAGAGCCGAGCCAGCGACGAAGACCCCGGTGTCCACCGCATTGTAGGCTTGCAACTCTTTGCCAATGGCGCGCACTCTACCCTCGTGGACCATCACCTTGGTGGCATCGGCAAGGTCGAGAATGCGCTGCAGCCGGAAATCCACGCACAGAGCAATTCCCTGCGCCGGAAGCGGCTGGCGTTGAAGCCAGCACAGCAGCTCCGGCTCCACAATATGGTCGCACATCAACAGCAGGAAGCGCTCCTGCAGGAGCGGAGCCGCTGCCAGCACCGAGAGCCCGTTTTGCCCCTCAAATCGCGGATTGTGCACCCACCGGCAACGAAGCTGCCCGGCGTAGGTGCGGAGGAACCCGGTTATCTCCTCTGCCCGGTAGCCGACGACGACCACAGCGTCCGTGCAGCCTGCCTGCTCCACTCCGCGCAACACCCACTCCAGCAGCGGACGCCCTGCAAGCGGGACCAAGGGCTTGGGATGCATTCCATGCGGCTGTAGGCGAACTCCCTTCCCTGCAGCAATGATGAGTGCCTGCCGCAGCATTACGACTGTGGGAGCCCCTGCCGTGCTGCCCTCCACTGAAGAGCCAACTCCCGCAGCGCCCCACAGAGCATCCGGTACTGCTCCGCCAAGGCATGTTGGACCGGCTCCCCAGGGCGCACGTGCGGGCTTTTGAAGTAGAAGCTCAGCCAAGTTTGCGGACCGCGCCACCCTGCGCGCGCTGCCAAGTCCAGAAACAGCACCAAATCCAGTACCAACGGCGCCGCCAGAATCGAATCCCGGCAGGAGAAATTCATCCGCAACTGCATCGGATAGCCCATCCACCCCACCAGGTCTATGACGTCCCAGCTCTCTTTGGCATCCCCGCGCGGCGGGTAGTAGTGGATGCGCACCTTGTGGTACAGCTCCCCGTAGAGCTCCGGATAGAGCTGTGGCGAGAGTATCCCATCGAGCACCTCGGACTTGGTAGCTTCCTTGGAGCGGAAGCTGCCTTCGTCGTCGAGCACCCAACCGTCCCGATTTCCCAGGATGTTGACCGAGAACCATCCCTGAACGCCGAGGAGGCGCATCCGCAGCGCCGGAGCCAGCACCGTCTTCAGCAGGGTTTGCCCGGTCTTGAGGTCTTTGCCCGCAATCGGCACTCCCTTGAGCTCGGCGAGCTCCTCCAGTGCGGGGATGTCCGCTGCCCGATTCGGCGTTGCATTGGCATATGGGATGCCCTCCTGCAGCGCCGCGTAGGCGTAGATCTGCGACGGGGCAATTGCCGGGTCGTTGCGCTCCAATCCCTGCTCAAAGGCTCGCAGCGAGCGATGGCAAGGCGCAAGCTCAAGGTACACCTCCGTTGATGCGCACCAGACCATAACCGCCCGCTCCGCCCCGACAGCTGCCTTTGCCTGCCGGATATCCTCGCGGAGCGCTTCCGCCAGCTCCCGCTTCGTTCGCCCCTGCTTGACGTGCGGACCGTCCAGTTTGCGCACGTACTGCCGGTCAAAGACTGCCTTCATGGGGCGGATTTGGCGGAGAAAATCCCGCAGTGCGTGCAAGTCCTGTTCCTGCAGCACCCCGGCAGCACAGGCGGCTTCGTAGGCATCGTCTGGGAAGATATCCCACGCAGCGAAGTGTAGCGCCTCAAGCGGTGCCAGCGGCAGCACCTCGGAGATGGGCTGCTCGCCTCCATCCTCCTGGAGCGGAATGCGCCCCAGTTGTGAAAAAGCTCCAATCGGTTGGGCACGCCCCCGCCGAATCGCCTCCACTCCGGCGAGGAAGGTTGTCGCAACCGCGCCCATCCCAGGCAGTAATACCAGCAGCGGTCCGGTATGTGGAACCATCGCTTCCCCTCTGCCGCTTCACCCAACTACCGGTCAATGTCCAAACGTAATTGCTCGACAAAGCGCTGCTGCCGCTTCCGGGTCCATCTCCACAGGAGTAGCACCGCAGCGTTGAGCAGCACAAGCTCCCCAGCAAGGAATAGCTGCGGCATCCCCGCCAGGCAGCAGACAAAGAGCGCACCCGTGCGGTAGTTCGAGCTCAAAATGCTCCAGCCCCGAACCACAGGTAGCAGGAGCTGGCGGTACAGCTGTGCCACGCGTCCCGCACTGCTGCCCTGCGCTTGGCGCAGCAGCAACTCCTCCCCGCTCAGCCAACGTTGGACGGCACTGTAGAGCTGATACAACGGACGGAGCACCCACGGTACCTGCTCCCACCGGGCAGCAAGCACGGGCTTGGAGTGCACGAGGTATTCGTACAGTTGACGCTGCCGTTCGTAGGCTCCCGCCTGTACGAAGTGGCTCAGTGCAGCTCCTGCAACCAACGCCCAAATCCATTCGCCCACGCTCGAGTGCAGGGAGAGTCCCAGCGCCAAGTACAGTGCTGCAAAGGTTCCATGGTCGCATACTCCATCCACGAGCTTCCCCAGCTCGGAGCTCTTCCCGGTCAAGCGTGCCAGCTGCCCATCAGCTCCGTCCAGCACATGCCAGAGCAGCATGCAGGCAAATCCCACCCAGCAGGTCCATCCGTACTGCCAAAAGCCGTAGGCGAGCGCAGCTGCCACCCCACTTCCCAGCCCTGCCAGCGACAACAGATTCGGGTGGATGCCCCACCGAGCCGCCCGCTGCGCCAACCACCAGCTTGCCGGATGGATAATCCAGCGGTTCGTCCACTCCTCGATCTCCGCCGTACGCCAAGCCCACCGGGCATGCGGCTCAGCCTTCCCCAAGGCTTCAGCGACGGATTCCGCCATCGGCTGCGTCCCGACCTTCTCCCCATAGCGTCGCTATTAGCGTGCGCGGACGGGCACGCTCACGATGTTCGCACAAATAGATGCCCTGCCATGTGCCCAACCCCAGCTGCCCGTCCACCACAGGAATCAGCAGCGAACACCCCAAGAGCACACTCTTGATATGCGAGGTCATGTCGTCCGGACCCTCGACCGTGTGCTCGTACAGCCGAGGATCCTCCGGCACCAGCCGGCGCAAAAAGCGCTCCATGTCGGAGCGCACGCTTGGATCGGCATTCTCATTGATTGCCAGGCTTGCACTGGTGTGTTGCAAAAATACGTGCAGCAGCCCGACCTGCACCTGCTGCAGCTCCGGTAGCTGCGCCAGAATTTCGTCCGTGACCAAATGGATACCGCGCGGCTTTGCCGCAAGCCGAACGACCCGCTGCACCCACAACATTTGCACTCCACCACTGCAGCAGCAGAAGACGAAGAACGCGCTTCTGCTCAGGCAGCCTCAATGCAAGGGAAGTTGCGCCGGCGACGCGTCCCCACCAGCTTGCCTGCCCAGGGCTCCCACCCAAGTGCTCTCGGTTGCCGACAGCTGCCGTATCTTCGCTTGACAACAGCGCAGGGGCACCATGAGCTTCCATACCATTCCCGAGCTGTTCCTGCAGGTCGTTGACCGGTTCCGGACGGAGTCGGAGCAGAGAGCGCACAAGCCCGCTTTTCTGGTCAAACGCGCCGGACGCTACCAACCGGTGACCTACGCTGAGCTCGCCGCACTGGTCTACCGCTGCGCTGCCGGACTGCTCCGCTTGGGAATCGCTCCGGGAGACCGCGTCGGGATCGTCTCGGAGAACCGCTTGGAATGGGTTGTAGCAGACCTGGCAATTGCCGGCATCGGAGCTGTCAGCGTTCCGGTGTTCCCAACTCTGACGGGCGAGCAGATTGCCTACATTCTGGACCACAGTCAGACCGTTGCCGCCTTCCTCTCCAACCGCTTCCAGTGGCAGAAGCTGCGCCCGGTGATGTCCAGCATCGGGTACTTGCAGCACCTCATCCTCTTCAGCGAGGAGCCTGGCGTGCCCGTGCTTCAATGGCGGGAGTTCCTGGAATCCGCCCCTGTGGAGCAACTGCCGCGCTGGGAGCAGGAGTATCGCGAGCGGGCAGCCTCCGTGCAGCCCGATGCCCTGCTGACGCTCATCTACACCAGCGGCACGACCGGAGTCCCCAAAGGAGTGATGCTCTCCCACCGCAACGTTGTGGAGAACGTCAAAGCCGCGCTGCGGGCAGTACCGATCGATTCCTCGGATGTGCTGCTGTCCTATCTCCCGCTGAGCCACTCCTACGAGCGCACCACTGGGTATTACAGCGCCTTTGCTGCCGGTGCAACTATTGCCTTCGCCGAATCGATTGAGACTGTCGCCCACAACCTCACCGAGGTGTGCCCAACCGTGATGACAAGCGTTCCCCGGCTCTTCGAGCGCGCACGCTCTCGGGTGACGGCAACACTTGCGCAGCAGCCCCAACTTCGGCGACGTATCGCCCTCTGGGCACTCGATGTTGGGCGCCGGGCATGGCACGAACGGCAACGCAGAGGGCGCCTCTCTGCTACAACGGCTGCGCAACTGCGGTTTGCCGACCGCCTTGTCCTCCGGAAGCTCCGCGAACGCTTCGGCGGGCGATTGCGCTTCTTCGTCTCCGGCGGGGCAGCCCTTCCAGTGGATGTTGCCGAATTCTTCTTCGCCATCGGCATCCCCATCCTGGAGGGCTACGGCTTGACCGAAGCCGCTCCGGTGCTCACCGTCAATCGGCTCGACGATATCGAGCTGGGCACTGTAGGCAAACCCCTGGACAACGTGGAAATCCGCCTGGCAGAGGATGGGGAGATCCTGGCACGCGGTCCGAACATCATGCACGGCTACTGGCGCGACCCCGACGCCACCGCCGAGGCAATCGATTCGGAGGGCTGGCTCCACACCGGCGACATCGGCTGCTGGAGCGCCCGCGGCAACCTCATCATCACCGACCGCAAGAAGCACATCTTCGTCAGCAGTGGTGGCAAGAACATTGCACCTCAGCCCATCGAACAGCTCCTATGCCAGAGTCCCTACATTGACCAATGCCTGCTCATCGGTGACGGGCGCCCGTACTGTACAGCGCTGATTGTGCCCGATTTCGAAGCCCTCACCGCCTACGCCGCCGAACACGGCATTGCGGAAAGCTCTGCCGAGGCATTGGTGCAGCATCCGGCAATCCAGCAGCTCATCCAGCGCGAACTGGATCGCCTGCAGCGTCCGCTTGCCCGCTACGAGCGGGTCCGCCGCTTCACGCTCCTGCCCAAGCCCTTCTCGATTGAAAGCGGGGAACTGACCCCGACGCTCAAAATCCGCCGCAGCGTCGTTGAACGCAACTACGCCGAGCTCATCGAGGCGATGTACCGGCTCAAGCCGTCCGAGGAGCAGTAATTTTGCCCTCGGCATCGTCCCCTAAGCCGCCACAGCGCAATGGAGCACAGCGTCTGCGAACGTGGGTTCGTCGTTGACCTCTTTGCCCGCCGGATTTTCCCCGCCGAGCTCTCCGTCGAGCAGGGGCGCATCCAGGCGATCGTGCCCGTAGAAGCTCACCAGGTCGAGCGGGTCTACCTCCTCCCCGGCTTTGTGGATGCCCACGTTCACGTAGAGAGCTCGCTGCTTCCACCGCCGGAGTTTGCGCGTCTGGCAACGGTGCACGGTACGGTTGCTACGGTCTCCGATCCGCACGAGATTGCCAACGTGCTCGGCATCGAAGGCGTCCGCTACATGCTGCGCACCGGGCAGCAAGTGCCCTTCAAGTTCTGCTTCGGTGCCCCATCGTGCGTGCCCGCCACCCGCTTTGAGACCGCCGGAGCCGAACTCAGCGCCGAGGATATCCGGACGCTCTTCGCCGAGGGCATCACCTATCTCAGCGAGATGATGAACTTCCCCGGCGTGCTCTCGGGCGACCCTGAAGTGCTGGCAAAGCTTGCTGTTGCCCGCGCTATGGGACGCCCAATCGACGGACACGCCCCGGGACTGCGTGGCGAACAAGCCCGCCAATACGCCGCCGCCGGTATCACAACCGACCATGAGTGCACCGAGCTGGAGGAGGCGCTCGACAAAATCGCAGCGGGCATGAAGATCCTCATCCGCGAAGGCTCAGCTGCGCGCAACTTCGACGCCCTCCATCCGCTGCTGCGGCTGCATCCGGACTCCTGCATGTTCTGCACGGATGACCAGCACCCGGACCTCTTGGCGCTGGGGCATATCAATGAGCTGGTTCGCCGCGCAGTGGCGTTGGGATACGACCTCTTCGATGTACTGCGCGCAGCCTCGCTGCATCCAGTGCAGCATTATGGGCTGCCTGTGGGCTTGCTCCGGGTGGGCGATCCCGCCGATTTCATCGTCGTTGAGGATTTGACCGACTTCCGTGTCCTGCGCACGTACATCAACGGAGAGCTCGTTGCCAGCAACGGCAAGCCCTTGCTGGAGCATCGTACCGTAGAGTGCCCCAACCAATTCCGTGCGCGTCCCAAGCGCGTGGAGGAGTTCCGTCTTGCAGCACAAGGGACACGGGCTCGGGTCATCGAAGCCTATGACGGACAGCTCCTGACGGGAGAACTCGTTCTCCCCGTTCACGCCCGCGATGGCGAGGTACTCCCCGACCCCGAACACGACATCCTCAAGCTCACGGTGGTCAACCGCTATACCGATGCGCCTCCGGCAGTGGCGCTCATCCGCGGATTCGGGCTGCGGCGTGGGGCGCTTGCTTCCAGCGTTGCCCATGATTCCCACAACGTCATCGCTGTCGGCACAAGCGATGAGGAACTCTGCCGCGCCGTCAACGCCGTCATCGAACACCGTGGGGGCTTAGCCGTTGTCGAGGGCGAAGAGGTGCTGGTGCTCCCGCTCCCGATTGCAGGATTGATGAGCCCGGAGGATGGCTACACCGTTGCCCGCCTGTACACTGCGCTCGACCAGCGGGCAAAGCAGCTGGGCTCGCCCCTGCGCGCCCCCTTGATGACGCTTTCCTTCATGGCACTGCTGGTCATCCCCGCGCTCAAGCTCAGCGACCGCGGGCTCTTCGACGGGCGCAGCTTCCGCTTCACCTCGCTGTGGGCAGAGTAGCTCAGACCCGCTGGGGGACCCGGCGAAAGGCGTAGAGCTGCTGCCGGAAGTACGTGACCACGTCCATCCACAGCCGCTGCGGCAGCGGGAGGTCTTGGCGACTCAGCGGGAACTCCGGATCACTCAACCCGTAGCCTTTGGGCTTCTGCAACGGCGGGAAGTATGCCGTCCCAAAGAGCCAATCCCAAATTGCCAGCTTCGTGCTGAAGTTCTTATTGTGCGCCTCCGGGTCCGTTGCATGATGCCACCGGTGCATCTCCGGACCGTTGATGATGTATTGCAACCAGCCCGAGCGCACGTCGATGTTGGAGTGAATGTACATGCCCCAGAGCGCATCGATCGTACCTTTGAGGACTGCTACCTCCGGGGGTGCCCCCAGCAGTACAATTGGAGCGAACTCGACGGTCTGGTTGATGAGAATCTCTAAGGCATGGGAACGCGAGCCGGAGAGCCAATCCACTGCTTGCGCCGAATGGTGCGCTTCGTGAATGCGCCAGAAGAGCGGGTGCGTGTGCTGCAGACGATGGAACCAGTAGATGTAGAAGTCGTGCGTGACCAGGAAGAAGAGCAATTGCAGCCAGATGGGCCAGTCCGACACCAGGCGTAGTCGCGACAGCCCCGTGTGCGTGTCGATGAACTCGATGATAAAGGAGATGACCATGCCAAGCGCGTAGCTTTGCGCGATGGTGTAGAGGAAGAAGTCGTAGAACCAGCCCTCGCGGAAGAACTTCTGTCCCTTGTCGTAGGGGAAGAGGCGCTCCAACGTGATGATGATGGCAGCGCCAAGGACGATTGCTATTGCCGAGAGCCAGCGGATATCTCCCAATCCCATCTGCTTGTGCTCGGCTGTGCTACGGACGCAAAATTATGTGGCGTCGCGGACAGCTCTCAAGCGCGCCGTCTCCTGCAGCAGCAAGGTTTGCCAAGCCTCGGCAAGCAGCCTCTGCCGGAGAAACGCCTGAGCAATCCGATGGAGCAAGAGCTGCTCTTGGAAGGGCTCGCGCTCAGGCGCCCGCAGCAAAGCAAAGAGTGCTGCCCAGGGCTGCCCTGCAGCAAGCTCAATCTCCACCGAGTCGGCGTGAATTCCTTCGGGAAAGTGCGGGAACTCCGGATCAGGCTCCGGAATGCGCTCTACACTCGCCAGCAATGCCAGGTCCTGCCCGGTCAAGACAGGGCTGTGCCGAATTGGCTCGGGCAAGGCATCAATCCCGATGCCGCAGCCGCTCGGTCGCGGCATCTCAAACAGGGCAGCTCCCGATGCCCGGCAGTACCAGTTATACCCCAGCCGCCCGACCAAGTCCATCCGGTTCGGGTCAATACGCCCGTTGACCATGACGGATTCGGCAACGTGGAAGAGCACCACCTCCAGGAGCACCAGATTGCCATTGCCTCCGCGCTCCCGTGCCAACGGGATATGCTCCAGCAGGACGCACTCCATGATGAAGGGCGATTCCGCCACCCCCGGCGGGCGCACCCGCTGGCTGGGGTACTTGCTCAAACCAGCTTTCGCAAACTCATCCACTCCGGCATCGTACTCGGCAGAGGCAAGGTTGGCTTGCTCGGCAATTCGGTAGGTGACAACGCTGATGGTGCACTCCCGCGTCTGCAGCAGGTTCTCCAGCGTGTGCTTGGGAAGCATCGTGCGCAGGGAGTGCGCCGGACCAATTGCTACAATTGGGGGATGCGAGGCGAAGGCGTTGAAGAAGCTGTAAGGTGCCAAGTTCGCCCGTCCCTGTGGGTCCAGCGTTGCCACCAGTGCAATCGGGCGCGGAGCAATGCCGCTGAGCACCAACTGGTGGCGCTCCCGGTAGGAGAGCTCCGAAGGGTCAATCGCGCGCATGCTCACACGGTGAGTAGCTCCGCTGGAACCTCCTGCAGCAGCTCGCCATCGAGCGCACCACGGAACTTCTGGAAGTTCTCGGCAAAGAGCCGCTGGAGCCGCCGGGCGGCTGCGTCGTAGGCATCTGGATCTGCCCACAACTGGCGCGGCTGCAAAATTTCTGCCGGCACTCCAGGACAGCTCTTGGGCACCGCCAGCCCGAAGAAGGGTTCGCGCTCGTACTCGACCGCATCGAGTGCCCCGCTCAGCGCTGCTCGCAGCAGCGCCCGCGTGTACGCAATGCTGATGCGGCGCCCCACACCGAACCCACCGCCGATCCAGCCCGTGTTGACCAACCACACCTGAGCCCCATGCTGGTGCAACCGCTCTTGTAACATCCGAGCATAGACCATGGGCTGATGCACCATGAAGGGCGCCCCAAAGCAGGTGCTGAAGGTCGGCACAGGATCGGTAATGCCACGCTCGGTCCCTGCCACCTTTGCCGTAAAGCCCGAAAGGAAATGGAACATCGCCTGCGCCGTGCTCAAGCGTGCTATCGGCGGCAATACCCCAAAGGCGTCGCAGGTCAGGAAGAAGATGTTGCGCGGATGCCCAGCACGGTTTTCGGCAACGACATTCTCCATGCCAAACCGCGAGTACGACGCACGCGTGTTCTCCGTGAGCGAAGCATCGGCATAGTCCACCTCGCGCGTGCGCTCGTCGTAGACGACGTTTTCCAGAATCGTGCCAAAGCGACGGCTCAGCGCGTAGATGATCGGCTCGGCTTCGGGCGAGAGATTGATGACCTTGGCGTAGCAGCCATTCTCGAAGTTGAACACCCCATCGGGGCTCCAGCCATGCTCATCATCGCCGATGAGCGGACGCTCCGGATCGGTCGAAAGCGAGGTCTTCCCCGTCCCCGACAGCCCGAAGAAGAGTGCCACATCGCCCTCGCGCCCCACATTGGCAGCGCAGTGCATCGGAAAGATGCCCTGCAGCGGATAGAGGTAGTTGAGCACGGTGAAGACCGTCTTCTTGATTTCGCCTGCGTACGGAGTGCCACCGATGAGCGCCGTGCGCTCGCCGAAGTGGATGATGACAAAGACCTCCGAGCGGGTGCCATCCAGTTCTGGAACCGCCTTGAACCCCGGGGCATGGTAGAGCGTAAATGGGGCATCGAACTCCTCCTCCCCAGCAGGGATGAACATGTTGTAGGCAAAGAGGCTGTGCCAGGCGGATTCGGTAACAATCCGCACTGGGAAGCGCCATCGGGGATCGGCACCGCCATAGCAATCCCTCACATACAGCGGACGGCGCTGTAGGTAGGCAAACAGGCGCCTTTTGAGCGCAGTGAAGGCATCAGCGGAAAAGGGGCGGTTGACTTCCCCCCACCACACGTGCTCGCGGCTGGAGTCCTCCTCGACGATGAACTTATCGCGCGCGCTACGTCCAGTATACGGCGTCGTCCGTACGATGAGTGCTCCATGAGCCGAAAGCACTGCTTCCTCGTTCCGGAGGGCATGCTCGTAGAGCTGCGCCGGTGCAAGGTTGTAGTAGAGCGTCCCTGTATTGACCAACCCTTGCTGTTCCAGCCACTGTCGAACGGTCTCGGGTGATGCCATAGAGGAAGCTCCCACTCTGCAACTTACCTGTGGCACAAAAATCTGGCTTTGTCGCCAAACGGTACACCACTGGCGCTCACAGTCCCGAGCCCCCAGCTTGCCTGCATGGCTGCTGCGCAACGCCTAAGTTTGCATCGCAAACGGGCTCACGTATCGGCAGCAATGGAGCAACAGACCCGTCTTCGCACCTCTGTGCATTCAGACACCGTGGTGGATTGGCACGAGGTCGCCTACCTGCTGCTCTGTTCCCGACGCATTGATGAGCTCGAGGAGCAGCAGCTTCTCCCTGCGGGCAAGATCACGTACCAGTTCTCCGCCAAAGGGCATGAGCTGGCGCAAATCCTGCTGGGCTTGCACCTGCGCCATCCCCACGACGGGGCAACCGTCTACTACCGCTCCCGCCCCTTTATGCTCTCGGTGGGCTTGACCCTTGCGGAGGCGTTTGCCGGTCCGCTGGGCAAGGCAACCAGCCCGAACGGAGGACGTGACATCGGCGTCGTCTTCAACCTACCCCCCCGGCGTGGGGTGACCGTACTGCCTGCCAGTGGAGATGTGGGGGCGCAGTATACCCCCGCCGCAGGCTGGGCACAGGCGATTCTGTATCGCATCCAGGTGCTCCAAGACAGCTCCTGGCACGGTGCCATCGCCGTTGCACTCGGAGGGGATGGTTCGCTTGCCACCAACGGATTCTGGGCAGCGCTGACCATGGCAACGACGCTGCGGTTGCCTCTGCTTTTCTTCGTGGAGAACAATGGCTACGGCATCTCCGTGCCTTCGACACGTCAAGTTCCCGGCGGGCGCATTGTGCCGAACCTCCGCTCCTTCCAGAACCTGCGCCTGTGGGAGGGCGATGGGACCGACCCCGAGGAAGCCGCAGCTCTCATCGGCGAAGCAATTGCCTTCGTGCGCTCGCACAACGGTCCGGCACTACTGGAGCTCCACATCCCTCGGCTCTGCGGGCACTCCAGCGCCGATACGCAGGCATACAAATCTGCAGAGGAACGCCAGCGGGAGCTTGCCCGCGATCCACTGGAACGGCTCCGCGGCTTCCTCCTGCGCACGGGCATCTTCAGCCCTCCCCAGTGGGACGAGCTCTGCCAACGCGTCGAACGCGATGTCCACGCAGCGCTGGAGGAAGCATTGGCGCATCCGGAACCGGCGCCCGAAACCGCACGGCGCCATCTATTCTTCGAGCCGGATGCTCCCCAGCGCGTTGGAGGATTGCTCCCCGAGGGCGCCATTCCTTTGGGGGGCTCGACCACACCCATTCGGCAAGGTCCCCGCATCAACATGGTGGATGCCATCCGGCGCACGTTGGAGCACGAGCTGGAGCGCAACCCGCGCATGCTCGTCTTCGGGGAGGATGTCGGCGTCAAAGGTGGCGTCCACGGGGCAACGCTGGAGCTGCAGCGCAAGTTCGGCGCTGAACGCGTCTTCGATACCTCGCTCTCAGAGGAGGGCATCATCGGACGCGCCGTCGGCATGGCATTGGCAGGACTACTGCCCGTGCCCGAGATTCAATTCCGCAAGTACGCCGATCCTGCCACCGAACAGCTCAACGATTGTGGGACCATCCGCTGGCGCACCAACGGCGCATTTGCTGCCCCCATCGTCGTGCGCATCCCAGTTGGGTTCAGCAAAGTGACGGGCGACCCCTGGCACAGCGTCTGCGGAGAGGCGATCTTTGCCCATGCTCCCGGATGGCGCATTGCCTTCCCCTCCAATGCCGAAGATGCCGTCGGACTCCTCCGGGCAGCTCTGCGCGGCAACGACCCGGTGCTCTTCTTCGAACATCGCGCCCTCTACGATACTGCCTTGGCGCGGCGCCCCTACCCCGGGGATGAGTACCTCCTCCCCTTCGGACACGCTGCCGTCGTGCAGGAGGGCACGGCGGTGACCATCGTCACCTGGGGAGCAATGCTCTACCGCGTCCTGGAAGCGGTGCAGGCACTGGCAATCGAGGCAGAGATCCTTGACCTGCGCACGCTGGTACCCTGGGACGTGGAACGAGTCCTCAGCTCGGTCCGCAAGACCGGACGCTGCCTCATCGTGCACGAAGACACCTGGACCTGCGGGATAGGCGCAGAGATTGCCGCAACTGTTGCCGCAGAGGCATTCCGCTGGCTGGATGCCCCGGTGCAACGCTGCGCAGCGCCGGATTGCCCGGTGCCGTACAACCGGCGCCTCATGGACGCGGTCATCCCAACAGTGGAGCAGATTCGGCAGACCCTGGAGGCACTCCTCCGCTTCTGAGCAGCTCTACAAGCCGGTGCGCCACAACGGTGCTCCCACCGAGACGTTCGCGCACAAACGCACGGGCTGCCGTCGCTGCCTGCTTGTACTCCTGTGGCTGCTGCATGAGCCGTTCCACCCACTGCCGCAGCTGCTCAGCATTGCACACAACACAGAGTGCCCCAACCCGCTGCAAGGGCGCAGCATCGGGGGAAGCCGCAATACGCGGACCGCAGGCAATGGGGATCCCATATGCTGCCGGTTCGACCACGTTGTGCACCCCACGTCCGAATCCGCCTCCCACGTACGCTGCCTGGGCGTATCGGTAAAGCCCCAGGAGCAGTCCGACCCGATCCACCACCAGCACGGCGGGCTTACCTTGTTCCGGCGCTCCAGGCTGACTCCAGAATCGTGCCTGCGGAAAGAGCCGCTGCACCTGCTGCAGGTGTGCCGCATCAGGCACATGCGGCACCAGGACAAGTGTGAGCCGCTGCCCCAGCTCCTGCGGGAGCTCCTGCAGCAGCCGCACCAGCAGGCGATGGTCGGCAGCCCAGGTGCTTCCGGCAATCAGGACCCAACGCCCGGTGCTGTACTCTGTAGGGAATTCCAACTGCGGCGCCGCCTGCACGGCTTCCCAGATGCGGTCGTACCGCGGATCGGGAATCGCCTCCACCTCGGACACCAAGCGGCGGAAGTAGCGGGCGTTCTCCTCTCCCAGCGCCAGCACTCTCTGGAAGCTCCCCAGCAGACAGCGAAGTGCTTCCCGCAGCGGTGGAAGTCGCCACAGCCAAGAGCGCGGAGCCGTAGCAGCAACGAGCATCGCCGGAATCCTCCACCGCCGAAGCTCTCGGAGATGCCAGGGCCAGAGCTCGTAGCGGACAAACACCGCCGCAACGGGGCGCAACTGCTCCAGCTCCCAGCGCACCGCCCGAGGCGTATCCGGCGCCATGAGCACAACTGCATCGGCTTCCGGTGCATGCCGATGCTGCCGATACCCCGCCGGCGAGAAGAAGGAGACAACGAACGGCAGCCCGGGGAACTCGCCCTTCACCCTTCGCAGCACCGAGCGGATGTGCTCATATTCCCCCGCAGATGCACAGTGCACCCACAGGCAGCCCGTGGGGAGCTGTTCCGGAAGCGTTGACCGCCATCGGGAGCGTTCAGCCGCTGCGCTACGCCAGTGCGGCAGCACCCTTGCGCCTGCGTGCAGCAGCGCGCTCACACCGGCCGAAAGCCAGCTCAGTACTCGTGCGCATTGCTCCATGGGATGCCCTCGCCGAAGGCAGCGAAATTACGTATTTTGCCACCCTGGCGCGAGTCGCATGAATACTGTGCATTCTGCATCGCTCCACGCAGCCGTTCTGGCGCGCAAGGTGCGTCGCCGCCACCTTGAGTACCTGCTCTTGGCGGCGATCCAAGGCTTCTTCACCGGCGCACTCACGCCCGCAGTCCAGCTCCCCATCGCCCTGCTGCTGGCAGCAATGGCGCTCACCATGGGGGCAATGTTGGCGTGGAACCGCGAGGTGCGACGCCTTGTTGCCAATCCGTACCAACGCCTGGCAGCGGATGCACTCGAGATCGCGTTGCTCTTGGGTACGCTCGCACTCTCAGCCGTCGGAGCGATGCTCCTTCGGCTTCCGCTGCTCTCCTACCACGGACACCTGAGCTACGCCCTACTGGGCTACATTGTGGGCTCCTCCGTTGGGGAATCCCTCTGGCGATGGCGCGTATACCGGCAGCTCTCGCCAGAGCAGCAGTTGCGCTACGTCCGGAATCTGGGGCATTCCCTGCTCCTGCCCTACTCCTGGCGGCAGCTTCGGCAATCGTGGAAGCGTAGGGAGCGGCAATGAGCTGTACACTGCTGGCATGGACATTCCTGTCGCTGGTATCCCCGCCGGACATTCCGCAGCCACTGCTGCAGCCCGCCATGCTTACCCTTCGCCCAGCTGTTGCAAAGACCCAACGGCGCACCGTGCGCACCCCGGGCAAATCAGCCCGGAAGCTCGCTCCCCGGAAGCCCTCGCGCCGCTCTCCACAGCATCGGCACCGTTCACGGCGCGTCGCACCGCGCTGGACGCTGCTCCAGGACACACTACTGGACCCCAGCCTGCGCTACCGTATGTATCGCGTCACCGGAACCCATCCCTTGCGACTCCACCTATTGAGCTTCACTCCAACGCCCACAACCGAACTTCGGCTGCTCCCTGCGCTGCCCAACCGGCTGGAGCAGCTCTCTGAACTCATTGCCCGCTGCGATTCGACATTGCCGGATGCAACCATCCTGGCAGCGGTCAACGGGTACTTCTGGTCCGCACGGACCTCCCCAGTTGGTTTGGCTGCCAGCGAGGGCGAAGTGCTTCAAATGCACCGATACAAGCGCTGGAGTAGTATCGCCTTGGACCGATACGGGCGCGCAACCATTGACACGTTCTCGCTGGAGTTCCTGGTGCGTTTACCCTCCGGCGTGCAGCTTCCAATCGTAGCGGTCAATGAGCGCAAAGACACCTTCGGGACAGTGCTCTACACGCGCTTTGCCGGCGATACTATTCCTCCGCCATCCTCTGCTCCTACGCCTTCGGTTGCAGAGGATGAGGAACTGCTGGATTCGGCTGCCGCACCCGCTGTTGCTGCCCCTGTGGAGCACTTGGAGGCACAAACGCGAAAGCTTCGGTTGCGCTATCTACATAGCCCTGCGCTGAATGCCCGCGCGCCGTGCCTTGTGCTGGATACGGCGTCGGGAGCGGTCTCGATGCCCTTGCGGGGCTGCGTACTCTCGGTCGGAAGCGAAGTGGCTGCCGATTCGCTCCCCCGCCCCGGAGACACTGTGTGGCTGGAGAGCCGGCTGCTCCCGAGGCTGCACCAGCGGATTGTGCTGATGTGCAGTGGGACACCTCGGATATTGCGAGCAGGGAAGATACGGATCGAAGCGGCACGGGAGGGAACTTCCTCGAGGCGTTTTCTACAGCAGCGACGCGCCCGAACGGCAATTGGGATAGACCGCCACCAACGCCTTCTGCTCCTTGTCGTCGAGCAGAATGAGCATTCCGCCGGTGCCACCGTTGCGGAATTGGCACGGCTCATGCATCGTCTCGGAGCGATCGAGGCGCTGAACCTGGACGGCGGCTCCTCAAGCGCACTCTGCATTCGCGGGCTTGGATGCTTTGGGAGTGCCCGTCCCGTTGCCTCCGCGCTTGCAATTGTGCGCAAGCGCCGCTGAGCGTGCGGCTACGGCACTATCGATTCGGCAATCAAGCGCGAGCGATCGTAGAGCCACTGCAGTAAGGGCTTGCGCCCAATGACAATTGCCGCCTGCACGGGCAACCCCTTCTGTAGCTGCAATAGCACCCTGCCGCCCCGTTCCCGCACGTACTCGCTCTGCAAGGATGCGCGCACGGTGTAGACCGGCTGCCCTGCGCCGGCGGCAGTGATGTTCTCTGCTACGCTGAGCACCTCTCCTTCGAGCTGCTCCCACTGCCCCGCCGGATAGCCCTGGAGCAGATAGCGCACGGGCTGCCCCGGACGCACCAACAGGATATCTGCCGGCTCGACCAGGAGCTCCGCCTCCAGTTGCGCCTCCGGGGTAAGGGTGAGCAACTCCTGCCCAGCACTACAGTACGCCCCAACGCCTGGAATGCGCAGTTCGGTAATCTGCCCATTGGCAGGAGCCGTCAGCACGTACGAGCGCAACTGCTCCTGCAGCAGACGCTGCTGCGTGCGGAGCTCCTGTAGCCGGTGCTCTGTGGCATCGAGCCGCTGGACTAACTCCTGACGGCGGGACTGCAGGTACTGCATCGCGCGCAGCTCCAGCTCGCGCAGGGCTGCGAGAGCTTCCTCGTACTCTTCACTGCTGGCAAACTGCCGTTCGTAGAGCGCTGCCGTACGCTCCCAACGTCGCCGAAGCAACTCCTGCTGCCGAGCAAATAGCTGCACGTCCTTGCGGATGAGCTGCGCGATTGCTCGCACTGACGGACTGCGCCACGTCCGCTGTGGGAATTGCCTCAAAAGCTCTGCCGGAGTCCCGCCAGTGGGTAACCAGCGCAAGAGCTGTCCCAGCTCTTCGACCTGTTCGCGCTCGTGCTCCAGTTCCCACTCCACTGTCTGCAGCCGTGCTTGCACGTCCGCATGCCGGAAGCGCACCAGCGTATCCCCTTGGCGTACGACCTGGTGCAATTGCACCCGCAGCTCCTCCACAACGCCATCTACTGGGCTACGCAGGACATGCACAGGAACATGCGGACGCAGCATTCCCCGGCATCGCACGACGACTTCGATCTGCGCAAACACTGCCCACAGGAGCATCCCCAGCAGCCCGGCAAAGGCAATCCAGAAGAGCCAGATTCCCGTTGGTCCGGGGCGGACCAACTGCGACTCCAGCGTCTCCGGCACCGATTCTGCTGGCAGAAACAACTGCTGTTCAAGCCAGTTCCAATCCGACCCCTGTCGCCTCTGCGGTGTCATTGGTAGAATTCGAGTTCGCCCTCAAGTGGAAGCTGCCGGTGCCAGAGCGCCGCATACACGCCCTGCCGCTGCATGAGCTCTACGTGAGTTCCCTCCTCGACGATCCGTCCATCGGCAAGGACTGCAATTCGGTCGGCAATGCGCACGGTGCTGAGCCGATGGGCAATCAGCAGGATTGTCACACCCTCGCGGCGCAGCTCCTCGAGCAGGCGCAGGAGCAGCTCTTCGGTTGCCAGGTCCAGATTGCTCGTTGCCTCATCCAGCACCAACACCCGAGGCTGCCGATACAATGCACGGGCAATTGCCAAGCGCTGTCGTTGCCCACCGGAGAGCAGCACTCCGTGTTCACCCAACAGGGTATCGTAGCGGGCGGGCAACTGCGCAATCACCCGGTCAATCCCCACGCGGCGGCACACCTGGATGACGCGCTCCCGATCGGGCTGCAAATCCCCGTAGGCAACGTTCTCCAGCACTGTCCCGTGGAAGAGCTCGATCTCCTGCGGCACAACCCCGATGACCCGGCGCAGCCACTCGGTGTCCAGGTCGCGGATGTCCACCCCGTCGAGCAGAATTGCACCCTCGGTGAGCGGGTAAAGCTTAAGCAGCAGCCGCACCAGGGTGGTCTTCCCCGCACCCGATTCCCCCACGATGGCGGTGATTTGCCCCGCGGGGATGTACAACGAGCACTCGCGCAGCACGAAGTTGCCAAAGCCGTAGCGGAAGGAGCAGTGCCGGAACTCGATCTCGCCCCGCACTTGCTCTGCCCGCAGCCAAATTCCGCGTCCGTGCCGTTGGGGTTCGCTCTCCAGGACCAAAATCTCGAAGAGCCGCTCGGCAGCCACGACCGCATCCTGCAATGTCTGCTGCAGCGAGAGCAATCGCCCCAGCGGCTGCGTCAGAAGCGACACCAGGAACGAAAACGCCACCAGTTCTCCCATGCTCAGCCTGCCCTGCAGCAGGAGTGCTCCCCCGACCCAGAAGACCACCAGCAGCACAAGCGAGCCGAGCAATTCCCCTGAGAGCGACGCCACCAGATGCTGCCGCAGAGAACGCCCCAGGAGGCGCACGATGTTGACAAATCCCTGTTCGGCTTTCCACTGCGCTGCGAGCTCTGCCGTCATCGCCTTCACCGTGGCGATGCCGGAGAGTGTAGAGGTGAAATGCGCCTGCAGCTCCGCTCCACGCTCGGCAAGTGCCCGCTGGGTGCGCTGCATCGGACGGCGCAGCAGGGCAATCACTGCAGTATACGCCGGGAATATCCCCATTGCGCCCAGTGCCAGCGTTGGCGAGAGCAGCCACATCAGCCCAAAGGCGACCGCCAGCATCGTGGCATCCACCAGGAGCGTTACGGCGGCGGTGGCGATCGCATTGCGCACCTTGACAGCATCGTAGACCCGCGAGAGGAGCTCTCCGGTGCGCCGAGCGTCAAAGAACTCCTGCGGCAAGCGCAGCAGATGGCGGAAGTAGCCCAGCACCAGCGCTGCATCCACCCGCTGTACGATCTCAAAGAGCAGTAGCGAACGCACCCACCCAAACAGCGCCCGCAGGGCAATGGTGCCCAGCATCGCAACCCCAAGCGCATGCAGCAGCACGAGATTGCCCGTGGGGAAGACCACGTCGAAGAGCAAGCCGGCGTAGAGTGCCGAACCCAGGCTCAAGAGCGTATAGAGCAACGCCCCCAGCGTTGCCTGCGCCAAGCGGCGCCGATGCGGCGCCAGCAGCCGTAACACATAGCGCAACGGCGAAATCCCCAGGTCCGCTTGCCGGAACTCCTCCCGCGGCGCCAGGATGATGACCACCCCGCTCCACTGCGCCAGGAACTCCTCCATTGGCATCCAGCGGAGTCCTTCGGCGGGGTCGCCCACGAGCACCCGCTCGCGCCGTACCTGGTAGAGCACAACAAAGTGCGGGCGCCGCCCTGGCATCATGAACATATGCACAATGGCGGGCAGTGGTAAATCGGGCAACATATCCGGCAAAATCCGTGCGCCCTTTGCGTAAAATCCCAACTCCTCGGCTGCCTTGATGATACCCAGCGCCGTGGTGCCCTCGCGTTCGGTTAGGGCATACTGGCGCACCAGTGCTATCGGGATTCGCAGCCCCCAATAGGTGGCAACCGAAGCCAGTACGGCTGCTCCGCAGTCGTTGGGATCATGCTGGCGTATGACCACCGGGCGTCGACGCATCGGGTGAGAGCCCTCGCACAGCCTGCCGCAAAATTACGCGGGAGCACCGCCTCCCCCTCTCGTGCACGCCAAGAGCCTCAGTTCGGCATGCCGTGCCACTGGAGTGCACGCATGCGTTGCCGCCGAGCACGCCACAGCACAATCCCCACAATCAGCCCCAGGATGTACGGGAAGACCAACAGCAGCACAATCCCCGAACGTAGCACCTGGGCAAAGGTTGGATCCCCGCTCTCCACCGCCGAACGGCACAGCGCACACTGTGCCCATCCTACCGATGCCGGCAGCATAAGCAGGAGAAAGACCGCCTTGCTCGCACCCCGCATCACCTTACCGCCGCAGCCATACAGCAACGCCATCGGGAATTAGCCCTGCAATCATTGCAACCAGCAAAATCAAAGGCGCGACGATGGCGTATACCAGCGACAATCGCTCAAAGCGCAAATGCATGAAAAACGCCATGATGAGCCCGGCTTTCATCAGCGCCAAAATAGTCAAAAGCGCTGTCTTGAGCCATCCCGTCAGATGCGCTATATCCACAAAGTACGCCAAAGCGCTCAGCACAAAGAGCCAGCCCCACACGACCAAATACGTCCGGATTGGAGCGTGCACAGCCCCTTCGGCTTCACCCTGATGTGCGCTCTGCTGTACCATCGGCTGTTCCATTGCCCACCCCTCAGAACAGGTAGAACATCGTGAAGATGAACACCCAAATGAGGTCCACAAAGTGCCAGTAAAGCCCGGCGATCTCTACGTTTGCATACGACCCACGCCGGTCGTAGACGCCCTTGGCAACCTGACGGGCAATAATGCCCAGGTAGATAACTCCGCTGAGCACGTGGAGTCCGTGGAAACCTGTTAGCGTGAAGAAGTATGCGCCAAACTGTGGTGGACCAAAGGGGTTCCACCAGGGGCGCACACCGTAGTCGACGATGAGGTGCGTCCACTCATACGCCTGGCAGCCCACGAAGGTCAACCCCAAGAGCATGGTTAGGGTCAAGTAGCGGACCGTTGCGCGCTTGTTGCGCTCGTAGGCATTTGCTACTGCCAGCGCCATCGTCCCGCTGCTGCTGACCAGGATGAAGGTCATAATGGCGATGAGCAGCAGTGGAATTTCGCTTCCCCCGATGTGCAGTGCGAAGACCTTTCCCGTATCGACCCACGCCCCCACGCTGGCGCGGCTGGTGGCGTAACTCACCAAAAAGCTGCCAAAGATGAAGGCATCCGAGAGAATGAAGATCCACATCATGAGCTTCTGCCAACTTACCCCGAACGGGGATACCCCGCCAGCCCAGGGCGAGCGGACTTCCACCGCTTGTGCGTGTGCGCTCATCTTCTCCTCCACTTGCTGTTGTGCTGTCATCGGCTCAAGAGCAGGACGAGCACCCCAACCCAGACTACCGTCAGGAAATGCCAGTACAATGCCGTCGGTGCCAGACGCCGCTGGAAAAGCAGCGGACGCTTCCGCACCGCCACCAGCGCCACCAGTGCAATCATTCCACCCAGCAGGTGTAATCCATGCGCAGCAGTCAATACGTAGAAGAAATCTGCCGCAGGCATGCGCGCCAAGCCCAACCCACGAGCTACCAACTCCTGCCAGGCAAGGAGCTGCCCTCCCGCGAACAGCCCACCCAGTGCCACGGTGAGCCACAGCAATCCAATTGGGATGGACCCGGTAAAGCGGCGCTTGCGAACGCGCCACTGAACAATCCCGAGCGTGGCGCTGCTTGCCAACAGCACAACCGTGTTCACCCACACAATCGAGGGGAGTGTAAACGTTCGTCCATCAACGCCGATACGTACGACCGCCGCACTCGAGAGCGCGGCAAAGAGCATCGTCACCCCCACGATGAGCAACCACACAAAGAGCTGCCCTGTCGGCATCAACGGTCCGCCTCCTCCCGGTGGGAAGCCATCCCGCCCGAATTGCCCGACGTTACCTCCCGACCAGCGCCGGACTGGAACGCGCACTTGCATGGTCAACTCGCTGCTGAATGCCCGTTCCCATCAGCATGCCCATCGGCACCATTACCGGCGCCTCCATCTCCGGAGGCAGCTGCCGTACTGGCAACCACATGCATCCGACGTCCGGGCTCTCCTGTGGGCTCCTGCTCCAGCGGTACCGTCTGCGGCACAAAGTCGCTTGATGCCCCAGGCACGCTGTAATCATATGCCCAGCGGTGCACCACCGGGAGAGTTTCCCCCCAGTTCCCGTGCGGCGGCGGGGAAGGCGCCTGCCACTCCAGTGCCGTCGCCTGCCATGGGTTGGCATCCGCCTTCTTGCCCCACCACAGACTCCGCACGAAGTTTACCAAGAACAACACCTGCGCCGCTCCCACGACAAACGCCGCAATGCTGATGAACACCTGGATGCTCTGTGCATCCGGCGCCAGATATTGCAAAACGCCGAATCCATAGTACCGACGCGGCACCCCCATAAAGCCCAGGTAATGCATGGGGAAGAAGACGGCGTACATCCCCAAAAACGTCAGCCAGAAGTGCAGCTTGCCGAGCCGCTCATCCATCATCCGCCCGAACATCTTCGGGAACCAATGGTACAAGCCCGCAAAGACCCCGAAGACCGAGCTTGTCGCCATGACGATGTGGAAGTGCGCCACCACAAAGTAGGTATCGTGCAGCTGGATATCGATCGTCGGATTCCCCAAGAAAATACCCGTCAGCCCACCGGTCACAAACGTGGAAACAAAGCCGATGGCAAAGAGCATTGGCGTGGTAAAGCGCAGCTTTCCACGCCAGAGTGTCCCCAGCCAGTTGAAGGTCTTGATTGCCGAAGGAACGGCGATGATCAATGTCGTCAGCGTGAATGCCGCGCTGAGCCAAATGTTCATCCCACTGACAAACATGTGGTGCCCCCAGACGATGAAGCTCAAAAACCCGATTGCCAGAATCGAGAGCACCATCACGCGGTACCCGAAGATCGGCTTGCGCGCATTGTTGGAGATGATCTCGGAGGCGATCCCCATCGCCGGCAGAATCAGGATGTATACCTCCGGATGCCCCAGGAACCAGAACAGATGCTGCCACAACAATGGATTACCACCCTCGCGTGCCAGATGCTCACCCCCGACAACGATATGTGTCAAATAGAAGCTCGTTCCCAAATGTCGGTCCAGCAACAGCAACACCGCTCCGGCAAACAGCGCCGGAAAGGCAAGCAAGCCCAAAATCGCCGCCACAAACAGCGCCCACACCGTCAGCGGCAGCCGCATCATAGACATCCCCTGCGTGCGCAGGTTCAGCGTCGTGGTGATGTAGTTCAATCCTCCCATGACCGAGGACACGATGAACACCGCCATGGAAACCAGCCACAGGGTCTGTCCAAGCCCTGAACCCGGTACCGCTGCCTCTACTGCACTCAGCGGAGGATACGCCGTCCATCCCGCTGCCGCTGCACCCCCAGTCACAAAAAGCGATGCCACCATGATGATGCACGACAGCAAGAAGACCCAGTAGCTGAGCATATTGACAAACGGGAACGCCATATCGCGCGCCCCGCACTGCAGCGGGATGAGGAGATTTCCAAACCCTCCCAGGAAGATTGCCGTCAGAAAGAAGAAAACCATCAGCGTCCCGTGCATCGTCATCATCGCCAGATAGGCATCCGGACGCAGGACGCCGCTCTCGTCAAAGAGTGCCGGGAAAAGCTTCGCAGCTATCGGGACAGATTCCCCCGGCCAGGCAAGCGGAATGCGCATGAGCCAGGACATCACCAACCCGATTGCGCCCATGATAAGCGCAGTGATGATGTACTGGACAGCGATGACCTTGTGGTCCATGCTAAAGATGTACTTCCGCCAGAAGCTCAGCTCGTGCGCGTGAGTAACGCTAGCTTCGGCGTGAACATGCGGCGTTGCCATAGGTAGACGCCTGCTTTACTGAGACATGCTCGACAAGAGCTCACCAACAGGAGTTTGCTCCTGCTGCCAACGTTCGAATTCCTGTGCCGACTCCACAACCAAGACACCCCGCATGATGTAGTGACCTTGACCACAGAGCTCGGCACAGGGGATATCGTACGTACCCGCGACGGTCGGCACGAACCAAAAGCGTGTTGTCATGCCCGGGACAGCATCCTGCTTGACCCGCATTGCCGGAATGAAGAAGCTGTGCAGCACATCCTTCGCGTTGATGAGCACCTCCACGGGGTGATTGAGCGGCAAATGCATCTCCGTTGTGAAGAAGTCATCCCGCCCTGCTGGGTCATCTGGGTCAATGCCGAATGGGTTCTCATCGCTGATAAAACGCGGGTCGAATCGCCCCAGCTTCCCATCCACCCCAGGATACTGGAAACGCCAGGCAAACTGCTCCCCAATGACACGCACCCGGAGTGCATCCGCCGGTGCTGGTCCCTGAATTTCAAACCACGCCTTCGTCCCTGCAGCAATGAGCCCTGTCAACACCACTGCCGGAATTAGCGTGTAGGTCAGCTCCAGCGGCTTGTTCTCCAGATAAAAGTACGCCCGCTGCTCTGCCGAACGTGCCCGATAGCGCCAGACAAAGTACGCCAGCAGAAGGTGCACCAGCACGAACACTATACCAGTCACCACCAAGGTGATATTGAAGAGCGCATCAATCCGCGCCCCATGCACTGACGCCAGCGGCGGCAGCCACCACCAGCGACCTCCAATCGTCACCACCCCAACCGCCACCAGCAGGAGCACCGCCAGCGCAAAGAGCACCCCTTGAGAGCTGGAACGCTCCATCACACTCTCCCTCGTGTGCCATTGCACATGAGCTGACCTGGCTCAGCAGCACGCCTTACCTTCCTCACCAAGCGCACTGAGGAGCACACCGGACGCAAATATACTAGTTTCTCCCTTGCTCGACATTGACTGTGGTACAGCTTTAAGCCGCCAGTGTATTACCGCAACCACCATGCTCTCCTACTGCACAAGCTGCACACCCCTTACGTGCCACCTGGTTGCAGTACAGCCAGGAAATGTGCAATCGTAGCATGGAGCATAATTTTGCGTAGTGCACAGTCTTGGAGTTATACAGGCGGCGTAATGAGCGGATTGTTTGCCGAAGTTCAGGCACCTCAGCGTCCCCTGGAGCCCCCACTCAAGTGGGCAGGAGGTAAGCGCTGGCTGATACCTATCCTCAAGCGGCTGTGGCTTCCACATCGTCACCGTCGCCTGGTCGAACCATTCTGCGGAGGGCTTGCTGTCACACTGGGGCTAATGCCGCAACGGGCATTGCTCAACGACATCAACCCGCATCTCATCAACTTCTTCTCCTGGCTCAAGCGCGGGCTGCAGATCACCATCCCAATGGAGAATGACTCGGCGCTTTACTATCGTCACCGCTCGCGCTTCAACGAACTCATTCGCTCGGGGCAGGGCAATTCCAAAGAAGCAGCCGAGCTTTTCTACTACCTCAACCGCACTGGCTACAATGGGCTGTGCCGATTCAACCGCAAGGGGGAGTTCAATGTGCCCTTCGGGCGCTACCGGGTAATCAGGTACTGCCGGGACTTTTCCGAGTATGCCTCGGTATTGGCACAGTGGGAGTTTATCTGCGGGGACTTCGAGACGGTACCGCTCGAAGCTGATGATTTCGTATATGCTGACCCTCCGTATGACGTCGAATTCCGCCAATACAGCGCCGAAAGCTTTGGCTGGGAAGACCAGGTCCGCTTGGCTCGATGGCTGGCGCAGCACCCAGGACCCGTGGTGCTTTCCAACCAGGCAACCGAACGTATCGTGCGGCTCTACCAGGAGTTGGGCTTCAAGCTCACGTTCGTAGATGCCCCGCGAAGGATAAGCTGCACCGGAGATCGAACCCCAGCGCGCGAAGTCATAGCAACGCACAATCTTTGATGTCTCTCGGGAACACCAAGACTGGTCAAGTCTTGGAAAGGACAGTAATCCCTGCACTCGAAACTGCAGGATACGCCTATAAGCGGCAAGCCCGCATTGGAAAGAAGCCGGACGGTAGCCCTTACAAAGCCGACTTGCTGGTCGCTGACCCAGTGACCGGGCGCAGGATTGTGGTGTCGCTCAAGTGGCAACAAGTTCCCGGAACAGCCGAGCAGAAGATTCCCTTCGAAGTCATGGTGCTTTCGGATCTGCTCGAAAGCGGAGAATGCAACGAGGTCTACCTGGTTTTAGGCGGAACTGGCTGGACACTGAAGGACTTCTACCTCAACAGGGGACTTAGCAGGTATATGCCAGCTGCTGACCGAGTCAAAATTGTTACGCTGGAGGAGTTTATCGAACAAGCCAACAAGCGCCAGCTGTAGACGACATTGCAGCTGCAAGATGCTAAGGTTAGCCTTAAATACATTGCCAGCTATCTATGCCGTATGAAGGCGTATACTCTGTTTCTGCCCCGACGTGCGCAGCCGAATCCGAGGCTGCACACGATGACAGCTTTCCACACCAAGAGCAGAGTCTCTCGCCCTGGTGCCCTCGGTGATGGATAGGCAGGTATCCGGAAGCGGAACAAACATTGACTACCGTTCGCATGTCGTGGACCATAATTTGTTCTTCTTTGCCCCTGATCCCACATGGCAGCCCGATCCGTACGAAGGACCCTACGACATGGAGGAACTCGCTGGGGTTCAACTCACCGGGAACATCGGTGGTGACCCTCTGTTTGTAGATCTGGGCAGCAATGATGTACGGCTTAGAAGCGGCAGCCCTGCCATTGGCGCTGGTGCAATCCTCAGCGAACCTACCACCGATTTCTTTGGTCGTCCGTACCGAAGACCGCTCTCGGTAGGAGCAGTCGAAGTGGAAGATACCCCACAGGTCGAGCACTATGGCGGAGAAGCCCCCAGCCTGTGCCTCATCCAGTGACAGGCTCAACACTCAAGATGTGGGTAAGCTCCCGCCGAGTGGAGTAGGTGCGTGTCTGGGACGTTATAGGCAATGAGCACCGTTGCCGCTGGCATTCGAGCAATGATGGCACAATAGAGCTAAACGTCGAAGGCTCAGGCAACGTCGGTCAAGTGGAGTGAACCGATACTTGCGAACCGCATTCTGCATCAAGACCATCCCAATCCCTTCAATCCCACGACCACCATGCGCTTCTCGCTTCCGGAGCGCTAGCACGTAACGCTGCAGACCTTTGATGTACTCGGCAGAGAGGTCGCAACGCAGGTGGATAGAGATGGAAGCTGGTGCGCATTCGGTTGTTTTTGGTCCCAAAGGTAAGGTAAAGCCACGTTTCTGTGCTGTATGGTGATGTTCGTAGCGTTCAGTACATCCTCCCTATGTGCACAGCAACAAGGGACAGCTCGCCAATCTCAGTCCCTTGCTCCCATCGAGCGCCTGTGGTGGATCGTTGCAGAAGCAGTGACAAGCAAAAATGCAAACATGGTTCAAAGCGCAATCGCCCAATGGCGGGATGTAGGCACATTCGACGCCTTTTCCATTGGGCTTTTGCCGCCGACTTTTACGAACTTGGACACCTCCATTATGCTTGCCAACCAGCTGCCCGAGCAAGTCCCGGGTCGGCTGATTGTAGGTGTTTTCCCCACCGGTACAGACGGATGGGAAACGAGCTTCAACCAGCAGTTTGCCCAGAGGCTGGCTCAGCTGGGCGTCGTCTATGACAGCACAAAGGCAATGCCTCGAGAAACCTGGCTGGAGAGTCTCCGAGCATTGGAAGCATCTACTTGGGCGTACGTTTTGGAACAGCCCGCACGTCGACCAACGGCAGCCGAGGTGGAGGCATCGGTGAGTGCATTTGTGCAGCATGCCCGAGAGCAAAACAAAGGTGCAGTGCTGTGGCTCTCTGCTATGATGTTGCGTTAGCGGGAAGATATTGAAATAGTTCGGCAGTTGTGGGCAGCAACGGGTGAACAAGTCGATGCCGTCGTATGGATGGATCTCCCGATTGTTTCACAAGACCCTGGGCGATCGCTGGAAGGACTGTTAGACACCGTTCTCTCCCTTACCTCACCGCAAAAAGTAACGATTCAATGGACGCACAATCCCAATCTCATCACGAAAGACACGGCGGGGACCTTAGAGTACATCGCTACTTGTCAGGCAAAAGGGATCAACCGTTTTGTGCTCTTAGCCAACCCTTGGCTGCTGCAGCAAGAGCCTTGGGCGACGTTTTATCGGACCTTGCACAAGGCAACGTCGATCGAGTGGAATGAAGCGTTGCCAGAAAACTGGGTTCTGCATCAGAACTATCCCAATCCCTTCAACTCCTCGACCACCATTCGCTTTTCACTATCGGAGCGACAGCACGTGACGCTAAAGGTCTTTGATGTGCTGGGCTGAGAAGTAGCGACGCTGGTGGATGAACTGCTGTCCCCCGGCGAGCATTCGGTGCTATTTACTGCCGAAAGCGTTCCCAGCGGGGTATACATGGTGCAGATGAGCGCCAATACTGGGGTGCGGGGGCTTTCCATCGTACTGGCGAAATAAGAGACAGCGGCACGTCTCCCTTGCGAAACACCCCCAGCACAAACAGCTCGGGGTCAGGTGAGCACGGTGACAGCAGCGCACGATAACACCAAGGATCTGCCAACAATGTGGAGGAAAGTTTCGGAGATAGCGGCTCGATACCGCCTGTGTTCCCGATTGCATTTCAATTGCGCTCCT
>Ga0197143_1000021_pt1 | contig 163231 bp, 138 predicted proteins | sample GBS70_MetaG_FD_148603 | JGI IMG/M metagenome (GOLD analysis project Ga0197143, IMG submission 148603) | Sediment microbial communities from Great Boiling Springs, Gerlach, Nevada, United States - GBS 70_MetaG | ecosystem: Environmental > Aquatic > Thermal springs > Hot (42-90C) > Sediment... | reverse complement strand
ATAACGGCATTCCAGTTCTTATAGACGATGACGGTCATAAAGTGCCAATCCGCTCGTCCTTCGCCGTGAAAGGTCGGCTGATAAGCTTCCACGCGGAGGATGCGCCCCTGTTCTTGTTCGGCCTTGAGAAGAGGCCAATGGTTCTTCTTGAACAGATGCAGGAACTCGTCATAGTGTCCCCACTTGATCTTGTAGTAGTAGGCGACGACATAGGGCTGATCCGTTGGTCTCTGCGGCCTGGCGTGAAGAGAAACGAGGACGCCGAGGGCCACTAGGAAACCCAGAAGGAATCTCAGTGGTGGCCTCTGGCCGCATGCATGGATCAGAGATCGAATCATCGGCACCTCCAGAGCTCAAAAGGTATACTGATAACGGAGGAAGAGGCTGCGTCCGGGAGCGTCCATTCCCCACGTGACGCCGCGATAATTTCGATCGGTCACGTTTTCGACGTCGAGGATCAGTTGATGGTTTTCGCCGATGCGGAATCCCGAGCGGACGTTGAGGACAACGTAGCCGGGAACTGCGCGATAAAGTGGGGCGCTTTGAACGCCAGGACCGAGCACGCGATCCTGGACCTGCGCCAAGGTCTCTCCCGTGGGGATCAAGACATCATCGTCTGTGCCCAGACGACCATCGGGACCAGGAGCGACGAGTCCGCGCACGGTGGCGCCGTTGCGGAAGAAGCTGGCGATGCTCGCGCGCGAGCGCGTGGCTCCCGTACGTCGGTCTTCCAAGGCGAGCGTCGAGAGCCGCGTCTGGCGAGCGGCCGCGTGAAGATATGGTTCGATCCAAAACCGACGCGTGGGCATATATCGCACGCGGAGCCATGCATCTGGGGCTGGAAGGCTCCCCTCGATATTGGGCGGCTGACCCGTGCTCCGATCCTTCGCCGAAATGTACGTGTACAGGATGTCGAGGTTCCACCGTTGGGAGAGCTCGAGAGTCCCCGTGTATTCGATCCCCCAGAACCGCGCATCGCCGAAATTCACGCGCACGAGCACAGGGGCTGAAGAAGCCGCAACGAAGACCGTCCCATTAGGCGTTTGCGCGATAATCGGTTCGCCCCCCAGAGAGAGTCCGACCGCTCCCGGGGGAAGGATCAACGCCTGCTTGGCAATCATACGCGTGATGTCGTTCAAGAAGGTGGTGAGTTCTCCTCGAAAGCGAGCATGTCGGTAGCGCACACTGACATCATAGCTCCAACTCAGTTCGGGCTTGAGCGGAGCGACTGGGCGTCCTGTCGAGACGGCTGTGCGGTCTGCCGTAGAGCCAATGAATCCGCCAAAGGGTGCGACGTCTCGAGCGGAGACTTCAAAGCCGGAGCCTGTGAGTCCGAGCGTGCCGAGATCTGTCATGCTCGGCGCGCGGAACCCCCGGCTGAAGTGGAGGGAGACGCTGAGCGAGTTCCCCAGCGGGATGAGGACTCCGGCGCGGCCGCTTACGTCCCAGACGTGAAGCGCGTCGCTGGGCCAGAGCGGGCGTCCCTCCACAATCGGCGCATCTTCAGCTCGAACGCGGTAGTGCGCCCCGCTCACGCGGAGGCCTCCGATCAGCTTCACCCATCCTTGTCGCGGCTCGAAGACGTCCAGGACGTAGGCGCCCCCGTGCGCATAGCGAGCGCGATCGGGAACGCGCGGACGGCGCAGCGTTATCCCGAGAGTAACGGGATTGAGGGCAAAGGCGGGAGCGCGCATTCGTTCATGATACACCTCCCCGCCCAGACGAAGGAAATGTCTGCGCCAGAACGTCTCGGCGCGCGCCTGAAACCCGTGAACGTGCATCCTCTCATACTCGTGGACGATGGCCGCGCGCGGATTCCCGCTGCCGCCTTGATTCACCCGCTCCTCGCGCTGCGCCGTGAAGGAATAAGAGAGCGCCAGGTAACGTCTCGGCGCGCGCCTGAAACCCGTGAACGTGCATCCTCTCATACTCGTGGACGATGGCCGCGCGCGGATTCCCGCTGCCGCCTTGATTCACCCGCTCCTCGCGCTGCGCCGTGAAGGAGTATGAGAGGGCAAGGTAGTCCATTCCGGCGAATGCCTGGCGATCATACCGCACATAGAAGAAGTCGAGCATCAGATTCCGCAAATCGGCGATGAGATTCCCATCTCCGCCGAGCAGTTGATCGAAGCGCTTCCCCCCGTCTTGCTGCGCCCGTTGATAGTGGACCCGAACGGAGGACGCTGGCGTGGGAGCCCACAACAGATTCATGCTCCCTCCATATTGCGTGAAGCCAGTGTCCGGTAGACGCGGACCGTAGAGCACGCTTGAGGGAAGGCCCAGGAATCGCGTCACCGCGGAGTGGGAGTCCAAGCCGCGTCCGGGTCGGAGCGTGTTGACGCGTCGCCCAACAGTGTTGAGAACGAGTCCGAAGGTGCGCATCCCCAATCCGGCGCGGAGGTTCGATCCCACGCTCCAATCTGCTGTATTCATCGTCGTCGCCCAGCTCCCGTGCCAGATCCTGCGGTCGGTAGCCAGAGGCGGAGCCCACGTCAGGAGTTGAAAGCTTCCGCCCAGGGCATCGCTCCCGTAATCCGCGCTACGCGGACCGCGCAAGACCTCAATGGCTTCGACATGCGTGGGGTCGAGCAGGCTGAGAAAGGTATGAATGCCGGAGCGCATTGCCGATGTCGAATATCGAATGCCATCCACGTAGAAGTTGACCTTATTGCCGCCGAGCCCGCGAATGAAAACGCCTGCGATCGTAGGACTTGTCCGCTGCAGATGGACGCCCACCTCTTCGTTCACGGCTTGAGCGAGGACGGCTTTCGCGCGAACGGCCACCTGATCCGACGTGATTACGCTCACCGATTGCACAGCTCGCGCCGTCTCATCTATAACTCCTCCTTCTCCTGTGACGGTCAGTGCCTCGGTGAACGGTTCGACTTCTAGCATCACGTGCAGGCGAGTCTCTTCGGCCGTCATAATCCGGACGGGGAGACGCCGTTCCGCGAAGCCTCGTGCGTGAACGATCAGCTCGTAGACCCCACGCGGGACATCAGTGAATGTGAATTCTCCGACCTCGTTTGAGAGCGTGCTGGCGACCGTTCGCTGATTGTGCCGCAAGAAGACCTGTGCGCCGGGGATGCGCGCCCCCTTCGCGTCGAGAACGGTACCTCGAATCCATGCGTGAGATTGAGCGCGCGCTCCTTCGGAGGCGAGGTCCTCCAGAGGCAGGCCGAGTAGAAGGAGTCCGATCCCCACGCGGTAGAGACAGTTCATCATAATCATTCCTCTCCCCATGCCATAGGGCTTCTCATTCTACCGACTTCTCGCTGGGCTGCCAAGTATCTGCGCGCGTGAAGACAGTGCGAGGAAGGCCTTCCCTCCGGCAAGGTTCTCCACATCTTCACCTTTTTGAAGAAGAGCGCAGATTCTCGGAGCTCGATCTGGAGATGCCCCCTCTCTCAGCCCATTGTGCGACCTATGTAACCGACGCCTTGGTTCGAAAAGTACTATAGTGGAGGAGCTTCGATGCGGATCAGTGGAGGCAAGAGGTGGCCGTCGTCGTGGGGTGTTCCAGACCTTTTCTCCGGCAGTATCGCCTTACTGAGGTGGTGCGGCTTAAGGTCCTGGTTGGGGAAGGGCGAGAGCATACTATGAGCAGCGGACTCTTTCTCCGGGGGAGAGCATTGGCCGGTCTGAAGAGGTGAGCCCAACGGAGGTCATAGACCGGCCAAGGGCAAGGCGCAGATATTATAGCGGCTTCAGGAGGGAAACCGCTATGGTATAGGGACGCGTGCCTCGGCTCATCCCCCGCTCTTTTCGCTTCCGAGGATGAGCATTTCGGTTCGCGTGCCGCCGGTGATCGTGGCGGGAATGCATCGGTCGGGAACGACCCTTCTGGCCCGTCTGCTGGATCGGCTCGGGCTCTTTCTCGGGCAGCGGCTGGAGAGTCATCATGAGTCGGTCTTCTTCCTGCACTTGAATGAACTCATCCTCAGGCAAGCGCGAGCGTCCTGGGATCGCCCCGATCCGATCCACGAGTTTCTGCAGAACCCGGAGATCGTCCAGATGACACTTCGATGTCTGGAGAGAGATTTGCTCTCCTGGCGTGTTCGAGAGTACTTGGGATGGCGGCAGTGGTGTCGGTATCGCTCTCTGGCGCGACTGGATCGGCCGTGGGGATGGAAGGACCCGCGCACTGTCCTCACGCTTCCCCTGTGGGTGGAGCTCTTTCCCGACGCGAAGATTATCTTCATCGTGCGCCATGGTGTTGACGTGGCGCAGAGCCTGGTCGTTCGGGAGCAGCAATATCTCCGATGGCAACAGGACCGGTTCCGCAGGGCGTTCCATCGGCCCAGTCGTCGGACGTATCTGGAGCGCGTGGGCTTTCGAGGCTCTGTTCGGTGCTTGACGCTCGAAGGAGCGTTCGCCCTATGGGAATCTTATATTGCTCATGCTGAGCACTGGCTCGCACGGATCGCCAACGAGCGCATGGTCGTGAGATACGAAGACCTCGTGCGCGCACGGATTCCTCATCTTCGCGCGCTCGCTGAGTTTTGTGGCCTTTCGAATGTGCGTCGGTCGGATGTGGAGAAGGCCGCGAAGGAGGTGGAGGCACGCCGAGCGTATGCCTTCCTCGCCGATCCGATGCTTAGAGACTTCTCCGACCGTGTGCGCGCGAGTGCGTGGATGAAGCGGTACGGATATTCGGACGTGGGGTGACTGATCGGCGTGAGGGAGGGGCTTCAGGTGTGAGAGGGCGCCTTCGCGACGGCGCACAGGATTACTGCGAACGCAGGGCTTCCCTTGCTCGAACGTGAGCTTCTGGATGAAAATAGGAGACGCGCGTGTCGCACTGGGGAGCGCTGTGTGATGAAGGCCGAAGGGGGGAGCGATGAGGCGGATCTTCTTCCGAGTGGTTGAGCTCGCAGCGGTGCTCATTCTCCTGGGGGCGTCAGCAGAGGGCTTCTGGTGCTCGCAGCCACCGGTGGGAGTCGATGTGGAAGGACCTCAGCGCGCGGAAGCGGTTCGAGAGCGCGAGGTCCCGGAGGTGTATCGGCGCACATTCGAGATGGTCTGGAGCCGGGTGAAGGAGACGTACTACGATCCGACCTTTGGCGGGCTCGATTGGGAGGATGTCCGACGGCGGTATGAAGCGCGGCTCGAGGCGGTTCGGACGGAGTCGGAATTATACGATCTGCTGCGCCAGATGTTAGGGGAATTGCGGCGTTCGCACTTTCAGATTTTCCCGCCGGGGACGTTCATCGAGAGGGAGTCGGAAGCCGTGGAGAAGCGAGGCAGTGTGGGCCTGGACGTCCGCGTCCTCGGTTCTCGCGTGGTCATCACCCGCGTGTGGGCGGGCTCTTCGGCCGAGCGCGTGGGTTTGCGACCAGGTTTTGTCCTTCGGCGGGTAGGCGATCAGGAGGTGAGCGAGCTTCTCCGGCGATTCTCCATGAGCTGGGAGCCAGAGGTGCGACGTCGGGCGCGGGTGGCCCAGGCCGTGCTCGCGCTCATGGAAGGGGAGGCGGGGACGTGGGTTCGCCTGCAGTATGTGGACGGCCGCTCCCGTCTTCGCGAGGTGCAGCTTCAGCGGGAACGCGCCGCGTGGGAATGGTCCGAGCGCTTTGGGAATTTCCCCCCGATGCCGATGACCTTCGAAGCACGGCGCATGGGGAATGTGGGGTACATCCGCTTCTCCCCCTTCGTCGTCGGCTTGATGGAGCGCATTCGGGCGGCGATTCGGGACTTTGCCTCGGCCCCAGCCCTTATCTTCGACCTGCGCGGTAATCCCGGTGGGATAGGAGCGATGGCGGCGGGCATCGCGGGAATGCTCTGTGAAATGCCGACGACGTTGGGGACGATGACGCTTCGTTCGGGCCATCTGAATCTCGCCGTTTTCCCGCAGCCGAATCCGTACCGAGGCCTCGTCGTCATTTTGGTTGATGGGCACACGGGTTCGACAGCAGAGATCTTCGCCGCCGGACTTCAGGAGATGGGACGCGCTCTTGTCGTCGGTGAGCGGAGTGCGGGGGCAGCGCTTCCCTCGCTTTTTGAACGATTGCCGACAGGCGCGCTCTTTCAGTATGCTGTCGCGGATTTCCAAACGCCGAAGGGGATTTTGATCGAAGGGCGCGGCGTCATCCCGGACGTTGAGGTCCGGCTCACGCGGCGGGCTCTGCTGAAAGGGCGAGACCCGCAGCTTGAGGCGGCCCTTCGTGTGGTTGCTCGTCGCCTGGCGGCTGCCGAGGGGCAGCGGGGTGGTGGCGAGGTTCTATCACTTTTCGGAAAGGAGGAAGCTGAGATGGGACGTCGAGTGATCGAAGCGGTGATGCTGTGCGGAATCGTGGCTTCGTCTGCCTGGGCGGCGCAAGAGGCGAGGACGTCGCAGGCGGTCGAGGCGACGGTGGATCAGGTGCTCGAGCGATACATTCGCGCCTGCGGGGGAAAAGAGGCTTTGGAGAAAGTGACGAGCCGCGTCTCGCGCGGGACGGTGGAGATCCCGGCCGCCGGATTGCGCGGGACGTTTGAACAGTATGCGCAGGCGCCGAATCGGGTCCGGGTCGTTGTCGAATTGCCGGGATTTGGCGCCATCCATGAAGGCTTTGATGGCACCACCGCGTGGGTGAAGGACCCGATCACAGGGCTTCGAGAAAAGAGCGGTCGGGAGCTATTGGCGATGCGGCTCGATGCCGATTTCTATAAGCCGCTTCGGTTGAAGGAGCTGTATCCGAAGATCGAGATGAAGGGGAAGGAGACTGTAGGCGGAAGTGAGGTCTACGTCCTGGAAGCCGCGCCTGCTGAGGGAGGCACCGAGCGGTGGTATTTCGACGTCTCAACGGGATTGCTCGTGCGCCTGGATGTGGAGCGCGAAGGGCCGCAGGGGAAGATCCCGGTGGAGGTCTATCTCGAGGACTATCGCGAAGTCGATGGTCTTCGGATGCCCTTCACGGTGCGGCAGGTCACGCCAATTTTCTCTCTGATCTTCAGGACCGAAGAGGTGAGGCACAATGTTTCGATCGAGAGTGAGAAATTCGCGAAGCCGAGGTCGTAGCTGCCGGACCATCCCTGGCAAGGTCGCTGGCTCCCTGGGTGCGGATTTTGAAGGGAAGGGAGGGATCAGGATGGAAAAGCGGTGGATATGGGCTTTCGTGTTAATGCTCAGTGGGCTGAGTGCGCTTGCCTCTGGGCAGGTGCATCAGGGGAGACGGATTGTGATTCCGCGTCTCGTGGCGGATGTCGAAGCCGTTCAGCCGGGGCGTCCGTTCACCGTCGGTGTGCATTTTCAGATCGAGTCCGGATGGCACATCTACTGGGAGAATCCGGGAGATGCGGGGTTGCCCATTCGCGTCACCTGGAGCCTGCCCGAGGGCTTTCGCATATCCCCGCTCCGGTGGCCGACGCCTCGGCGATATACGGAATCCGGAGGGATGACGGCCTTCGGCTATCAGGACGAGGCGATGGTGCTGGCGACGGTCGCTCCTCCAGCATCTGTGTCGAGCGAGACTGTGACGCTCGAAGCGATGGCCCATTGGCTCGTGTGCAAAGAGGTGTGCATACCGGGCACTGCGCGACTTGATCTCACCTTGCCCGTCGGACGAGCGACGCCGAGCGCTGAGGCGGAGGTGATCGCGCGCTTTGAGCACGCTGTTCCACAGCCGGTGAGCCGAAGCCCTGTTCGGGTCGCGAGAGTGGAGTGGACGCCTCAGGGAGCGCTGCGGGGAATCCTGCGCCTGGAGCTCTCCGGACGCGCGGCGGTGCAGGATTTCTTCCCGCGACGTCTGGAAGGCGCCACGATCCAGCATGGCGGAGTGAAGGTCTCCGGGCGTTCGATTCTCATTCCTCTGGAGCGAAAATCTGGAGACGAGATCGGAGAGGTGCTGAGCGGTGTCATCCTGACGGACCAGGGAGCTTATGAGTTGCGCGCGAGGCTCAGTTCGGAGCTTGTGCGAGCGGAATCTTCGGGCACGCATCCGCCGGAGAAGAGCGAGGTCGAAATCGGAAAAGTCGGGGAAGCGACGGTGCCGGAGGAGGCTTCGGATGGAGGCGCCGGCATCGGAGCGGAATGGTTGAATCTGCCCTTCCGCGTGAGGGGACAAGACGAGCAGCCACGTTCGCTCGGGATGATCTTGCTGCTCGCGCTCTTGGGGGGACTGATCCTCAACGTCACCCCTTGCGTGTTGCCCGTCCTCTCGATCAAGGTCCTGAGCTTCGTGCATCAAGCGGGTGAGGATCGTCGGCGCGTGCGCCTGATGGGGTTGAGCTTCGCCGCCGGTGTGCTCGTCTCGCTCTGGGCGCTGGCGGTGGTCGTCCTGGGCATACGGGCGACGGGTGAGCAGATCGGATGGGGATTTCAGTTTCAATCCCCCGCGTTCATCGTCATCATCAGTACGGTGATCTTCATCTTCGCCCTCAATCTGTTCGGCGTCTTTGAATTTCGGAGTCCGAACGTGCGCGCGCACTGGCTAGAGAAGCCGGGTCTGGTGGGGGCGTTCTTCACTGGCGTTTTGGCGACGACGCTGGCGACGCCGTGCACAGCGCCGTTTTTGGGCACCGCCGTCGGATTCGCCTTCACTCAACCCGGGCGCATCATCGGGCTCATCTTCACGGCGATCGCCCTGGGTCTTGCTCTCCCTTATGTTGTGCTCTCGTGGAATCCGCACTGGTTGCGATTCGTCCCGCGGCCCGGGGTGTGGACGGTACGGTTCAAGCAAGCGATGGGATTCTTGCTCTTGGGTGCCTTGCTGTGGTTACTCGATGTCTTGGGGAGTCAGATGGGACTCGAGGCGGTCATCTGGACGGGGGTCTTCCTCCTTTTTGTGGCCGCGGCCATGTGGGTGATTGGACAAATTGAGCCGCAGGCCTCGCGGGTGCGCCGGTGGGGGAGCTGGGGACTCGCGGCGGCGCTCGTCGTCGGAGGATACATCTGGGCCTTCGAGAAGGAGCTGCGGTGGCGACAAGCGCGCGCCCTTGCCGCAGAGCCACGTGCGGCGCCGATGTCGGAGGGGGAGATCGAGTGGAAGCCGTTCTCCCTGGCGGACATCGAGCAGCGCGTTCGACGTGGGGAGACGGTCTTCATTGATTTCACTGCCGAGTGGTGTTGGAATTGCAAGGTAAATGAGCGAACCGTCCTTCACTCAGAGGCTGTCCGCCGGAAGATGCACGAGCTGCGCGTGACGGCCATTCGTGCCGACTGGACGAATCGCAATCCCGAAATTACACGGATGCTCGCGAAGTTCGGCCGGTCGGGCGTCCCGTTTTACGTGATCTTCCCGGCCGGCCGATTGACGGAGCCGATCGTGCTGCCGGAGCTCTTGACACCCGGTCTGGTCATCCGGGCTTTAGAGGAGGCCGGACCGAGTCGGCTCCTTGGGGAGCCATTGAGTACGGCTCAGTGACGCACTCTTCCTCGAGGAGCCGCTCGGGGCGGATCTTCGAGGTCGGATATCACAAGGAGGGGACTTATGCGACTTGCCGCGCGCATGGCACGGTTAGGAACGGAGACGGCTTTCGATGTCCTGGTTCGTGCCCGCGAATTAGAGCAGCAGGGACGGGAGATCATTCATCTCGAGCTCGGTGAGCCGGATTTCCTCACACCGGCGCCCATCATTGAAGCGGCCTATCGCGCATTGAAGGAGGGATGGACGAAGTACGGCCCGTCGGCGGGGTTGTGGCCCTTGCGTGAGGCCATCGCGGAAGATGTCTCGCGTCGGCGAGGCCTTTCGGTCTCCCCGGAGCAGGTGGTCGTCACGCCGGGGGCAAAGCCCATCATTTTTTTCTCCATCCTCGCGCTCGTTAATGAAGGCGATGAGGTGATCTATCCCAATCCGGGCTTCCCGATCTACGAGTCTATGATCCGCTACGTCGGAGGCGTGCCTGTGCCGATTCCTCTTCGCGAGGACCGCGATTTCACTCTCGATGTGGAGGAATTGATCGGCAAGATCACACCACGCACTCGGATGATCATCCTGAATTCCCCCCACAATCCGACCGGTGGCGTCATCGGATACGAAGAGATGAAGGCGATCGCCGGAGCCGTCGTAGATCGAGACCTCATGGTCCTCTCCGACGAGATCTACAGTCGCATCGTCTTCGAGGGGGAGCACGTGAGCATTGCGCAGTTTCCGGGGATGCTGGAGAAGACGATCATCCTCGATGGGTTTTCCAAGACGTATGCGATGACCGGATGGCGGTTGGGCTATGGCGTCATGCGGGCGGATCTCGCCGTGCAGATCGCGAAGCTGCAGACGAATTCGACCTCATGCACAGCCTCGTTTGTGCAGATCGCTGGGATCGAGGCTTTACGGGGGGACCAAACGCCCGTCGCGGAGATGGTCGCGGAATTCCGTCGCCGTCGGGATCGGATTGTCGCGGGCCTGAATGCGATCGAGGGGTTCAGGTGTCGCGTTCCGAAGGGAGCCTTTTATGTCTTCCCCAACATCACGGGGACGGGATGGACATCGAAGGCGCTTGCCGATTATTTGCTCGAGGAGGCAGGTGTCGCCTGTCTGGCGGGGACGGCCTTTGGTCAATATGGGGAGGGATACATTCGCTTCTCCTACGCGAATTCTCTGGAGAACATCGAGCGGGCGCTCGAGCGCATCGCCCGCGCTATGGCGAAGGCTCAAGCCGCTGCCTGAAGCAACGCGCAGGAGGTGATGTGCGGTGAAGCAGGTTCTGGCCGAGCATATCGGGAAGACGATCGAGGTTCACTATGGCGGGCCTTCCGCCGTTCGGGGGAAGCTTGAGGACATCGTGGATGGCGTCGCGCGATTGAAGGACGAAGAGGGGACGATCGTCTACGTCGCGCTCGATAAGATTCACGCCTTTTGGGAGGTTCGGGAGAAGGAAAAGCCGCTCGGCTTCGTCGTGAAGTGAGCGGATGGGATCAGCGCTCCGGACATTCGATTCGGAAGCGATCTTGGGCCGAAGCGGTGATCTCTCGACCAGCGGCCTGTTGGCTTCGGATGAAGGCGATCAAAGCTTCTCGGATGGTCATCCCTGTGGGGATGACTCGCCGAGCTGCGGCGAGCATGATATATCCGCTTCCTCCCTGGTGCAGATAATCGGAGGTGGCCAGCCGATAGCTCACTTGGGGATCAATTGGTTGGCCATTCAGCAGAGCCGTTCTCAGCTCACCCCGACAGGCGACGATCTGAACACCTGAGAGGGCATCCGTGACCCGGTCGTTGCCGCGCGCGACCAGGTGGCGAATGAGTTGAAGGAGCGTCTCGCCGGAGATCTCCAGGACGACGATCTCGTTCTCGAAGGGCATGACTTCGTAGATCGTCCCCAGCGTGATCTTGCCCCGCGCGATGGAACGGCGCAGGCCGCCCGAGTTTTGCAACGCAGCGTGAACGGGCTCTTTGGTGAGCTGCTCGGCCGTGTGCCGGATGACGTCAGCGACGAAGGCTCCGAGCGATCCTCCGCCGAGGCCTTTGACTAAGTCGTGACCGGCTCGGCCGATGACCGTGCGCATCTCGGCTCGAAGACGTTCTCCATATTGAGCGACGAGCTCTTTGACCGCTCGATCTTCACCGGCGCTGGCATCCACGCGGATCGGAGCTGGCCGGACGCGGATGTCCATTGCCGGGGGGGCTTGGGGCGTTTGGGCGCGAAGTGGTCCGCTTCCCAGGGCGAGAAGCGTTGCGAGCGCCCAGATTTTTCGATTTCTCTTCCGCCAGATGAGCATCCCTTCCGCGGAGTATAGCATACGGTTTCTCGTCGGGAAAGGATGTGCTATAGTGCCAAAGCAAGGAGATGAGTCAGCCGATGAAGATCATCGCTTCAGTGATGGAGCCGACGCTGGAGCGCATCTTGGCGACCATGGCCTCGGTGAGCGAGGTCGCCGATGGGATTGAGGTACGTCTGGATGCCCTCGGTCTGAGTCCGGCCGAGGATCCGACATCGGTGCTCACCCACATCCTGGAAGCGACGGTGAAGCCGATCATCCTGACCTACCGACCGCGCGAGGAAGGGGGGTATGCAGAGGCGTCGCTCGCAGACCGTTGGCGGCTTTGGTCGAAGGTGATCGCGTGGGCGGAGCGTCACGAGCAGGTGAGCGCGCGTCTCCTCTATGACCTAGAGGTAGATATAGCCGAAATGATCCACGACACCGCTCCTTCTGAACTCGCGCGCTCCTTTCCCTGGGAGCGGGTGATCGCCTCGCATCATCGGTATGACGCGCGACTCGAAGACGTCACGGCCATGTATGAGCGCGTGAGCGCTCTCCCGGCTCGGATTGTGAAGCTCGCCATCTTCGCTCACGACATCGGGGATTCGCTCGCCATCTTTCGTATTCTCGAACGCGCTCGGCAGGAGAAACGCGATCTGGTGGGCGTGGCGATGGGAACCGCAGGACTTCTCACGCGCATTCTCGGGGTGGCTTATGGCAGCGCGTTCACCTACGGAGCGGCAGCGGCGGGACGCGAAGCCGCCCCTGGGCAGATCCCGGTCTCGGATTTGCGGAAGCTGTATCGAGTCGCAGAATTAGGGAGGCAGACTGTCGTCGTCGGCGTGATTGGTCATCCTGTCGGACATTCGCTTTCTCCGCTCGTGCATAATACGGGCTTCCGAATCCTCGGATTGGATTTCGTGTACATCCCCTTCGAAGTCGCCCGGCTCGATCGCTTCATGCGCGACTTCGTGCGTCCTGAGACGCGCCAGATCCCCTGGCGGCTTCGCGGTCTGAGCGTCACGATTCCGCATAAGGTCGCCGTCCTGAGCTTTCTGGACGAGCTGGAGCCTTTAGCGCAGCGGGTCGGGGCTGTGAATACGATCGTGATCGAAGGCGAGCGGCTTCTAGGGTATAACACGGATGTCGCGGGAGGAACGGAGCCATTGGCCGAACGCCTCGCTCTCGATGGCGCGCGTGTGGCGATTGTGGGAGCCGGAGGAGCGGCTCGCGCCTTGGCCTACGGCGTGCGCGAGCGCGGAGCTCACGTCTTGCTCTTCGGGCGACATCTGGAGCGCGTCCGAGAGCTCGCCGAAGCGATAGGAGCTGGCGCTCATGCGCTCGATGAATTAGCCGAGCACGCATTCGACGTATTGATCCACGCGACTCCCGTCGGCATGACGGGGTATCCGATCTCGGAAGTGATCCCCGAAAAGGCCTTGCGCCACCGGCCCTTGGTGTATGATCTCATCTATACCCCTCTAGAGACGCCGCTTCTTCGTCGGGCGAAGCAGATGGGATGTCCGGTGCTCTCCGGAGTCGAGATGTTCCTCCGACAAGCGGCTGCGCAGTTTCGGCTGTGGACGGGTCAGCAACCGCCGCTTGATGCCATGAGAGCATGCGTGTATACTGCCCTGAGTTGAATTCTCAGAGACGGTGAGGAGTAGAAGCGGCGATGATCGAGATCCGAGTGCCGGGTTCGACGTCTAATCTCGGGGCTGGGTTCGATACATTAGGATTGGCGCTGCGCGTGTATCTGAAGGTTCGCGTGGAGAAACGGGAGGCGAGCGCGACGACGCACGAAGTGGTGGTGGAGGGTGTAGATGCTGCACTCATTCCCGCAGACGAGCGCAACCTGATCCTCCGCGCGATGCACTTCGCTGGGGAGCGAGAAGGGATTGCTGTCCCCAAGGTACGCCTCTGGATCGAGAATCACATTCCGGTCGCGCGCGGGCTTGGCGGAAGCGGAGCGGCCATCGTCGCCGGACTGACGGCCTTTGAAGCAATGACCGGGCGTGTGCTCGGCGAGGAGAAGCTGCTCGCCTACGCCTACGAACTGGAAGGACATGCCGACAATGTGACGCCCTCGGTCGTCGGATCTCTTGTCCTCACGTGTCATACCGAGGAGGGGCGGGTAAGGTATATCCAGGCCGAGTGGCCTCCTGAATTGAAAGTCGTCGCCATCGTCCCGGATGTCCCTCTCGCCACGGAGACGGCGCGTCGCGTCTTGCCTGAGCAGATTCCGTTGCGGGATGTCGTCTTCAATCTCCAGCGTGCGGCGCTCTTTTGCCCCGCCCTCCTTCATCGCCGATTCGAGCTGGTGCGCGAGGCCATGCGCGATCGCGTGCACCAGCCGTATCGGCAGAGTCTGGTCCCCGGTCTCTCCGACGTCCTGCAGATCCGTGATGTGGATGGTTTGATCGGCGTGGCCTTGAGCGGCGCTGGACCAACGGTCATCGCCATCGCGTCGAGTAATTTCCGCAGGATTGGCGAGGAGTTGGTCGCCGTCTTCGAACGGAACGGCGTGTCGGCCACGGCGTTGATTCTCGATGTAGATACGACCGGACGCACTGTCTCCCGATCGGAGGTCGAGGGAGAGGTGTGAGGGGAACGCTCACGTTCGGGAGAGGGCTCGGTCACTTCTCTCGCGGGGAGCAGCTTCCGCCGACTTCTGCAGAACTCCGCCGTAAGGAGGGTCCTCAGCGATCTGATCTCCGCCCGCCATCGGGAGCGTAAAGGAGAACGTGCTGCCGACGCCCGGCGTGGATTCGACCCAGATACGTCCGCCGTGCGCCTCGATGATCCGCTTGCAAAAGGCGAGACCCATGCCGCGTCCGGGGAAGGCGTCCTCGGCGTGAAGCCTCTGGAAGGCGTGGAAAATGCGCTCCCAGTGCTTGGATTCGATGCCGATCCCGTTATCGCGCACGTAGAAGATGTGTGCGCCGTCGGAGGGCGGAAGGCCGCCGACGTCAATGATCGGACGGGGCTTATCGTTGAACGTGAGAGCGTTCTCAATGAGGTGGAAGAAGACGAGACGAAGGGAAGCGGAATCGGCGAGAACGATGGGCAGGTGACCGGTGAGGGTCACAACGGCGTTCCGTTGTTCCAGAAGCGGGGTCAAGGCTTGGCAGAGCTCCTCAAGCAGGCGTTTCACATCGGTCGGCTCGCGGCGCAACGTGTCGGCTCTGATGCCGAGGAGCTTCACGAGGTCGCCGATCATGTCCCGCAAGCGGAGGGCCGCGCTCTCGATCGTCGAGAGATAGTCGCAGAGCGGCTCGCTGAGCGTCCCACCGGCCTCTTCTTCGAGAAGTTGCGCTGCGTTCAAGATGATCTGCAGCGGCTGCCGTAGATCGTGGGAAATGATGTGAAGGAGCGTCTCCTGATCCTGTTCGGTGCGTCGCAGCGCCTCGCGTAAGCGGTCGCATTCGCGTTTCAGGAGGCGCATGCGTTCCTCTGGCTCCGTATCCTCGACGAGCCGTTCGGCCTGGTGTTGGGACAGAACGAAGTTCCCCTGCTTGTCAAACAGGGCGTGCGAGGAGAGCGCGACTGAGAGGAGCGTTCCGTCCCGCCGCCGCAATGTGAGCGTCCCTTGTGCTTCCCCCCGTGTCTGCACCTCGCGAAGGAGCATCTGGAGTGCTTTGTGCGCGGATTCGGGTAAGAGCGAAGTCATGGGCGCGCCCACAAGCGCCGCCTTCTCGTAGCCCAGTGCCTTCGCCATCCCTTCGTCGAGATTCTGCACTCGCCCTTCGGCATCGAGGAAGAAGGTGAATGTCGCAGGGGCTTCGGCGAGCGGAGAGCTCTCAGCAAGGGGAGGGGCCTTCGCCGCGCCTGGGGGAGGGCCCGAGAGGAGCGAACGCCGCTGTTCAGCAACGTCAGCGAGCAGGCGTTTGAACGCTCGGGTTAGTTCATCCAACTCGCGCAACCCATAGAGGCGCGTGTTGGCGAGCTTCGCCGTGACGAGCAGGAGTTCGGAGGCGAAGATCTTGAAGGCTTCGATCACGTCGGCCGTCGAGGCGCTGGACACGCGGTGGGGATCGAAGAGCGTCGTTCCCGAAGTCCCCTGATCCGAATGCGCAAGCAGTGGCGCCCGTTCGGCCGCTCGTCGCAGGGCGCGCTCGACGAGGAGAAATGTCGGGTGGACGCCGAAGAGTTGGTTCAGGCAAGATCGCACGTGATGGTGAAAGGCCTCGTCCAAGAGGCGGGCGATCGGTTCGGCCTCCGGATGCGCGAGCATCTCCTCGAGCGAGGAGAGATCAAGAGGAGGAATCTTGCAGTGGGATGGACCCTGCAAAACGCGCTGCAGACGCGCGAGCATCTCTTCTCGCTTTGTCCCTTTGGGAATGAAATCTTCGGCGCCGACTTCGAGTCCGCGCAGCACGTCCACAAATTGGTCGCGGACAGTGTAGAGGATGACCGGAATGGCGCGCGTCGCTTCGTCTTGCTTCAGCTTCCGACAGACATCGTAGCCGTCCATCTGCGGCATATTGAGATCCAGGAGCACCAAATCCGGCGAGCTCTCGCGGGCGAGAGCAAGCGCCTGCGGGCCACTCGTCGCCGTGAGGACGTCATAGCCCGCTTGGGCGAGTATCCGCGCCGTGAGCTTCAACTCGATCGCCGAATCGTCAACGACGAGAATGCGCTTGGTCGTCATCAGTCTCTCTCCCTTATCCCCTCTGCACCCTGTGCGAGAGGGAGCACATCGCAGCCAGGAGAAGCTCAAACCGCAATTCATGCTGGAAGCCGCTCTTCCAGCGACTCGGCCAGGATGCGCCTGATGGTCTCCAAGAGCTGTCGCGGAGTATACGGCTTCCGTAAGACATGGACATTCTCCACGCGAATCTCTTTCAGACCGCTCTCCTCCGGATCGTACCCAGTGGTCAGGAGGATTCGCGTCGTCGTATCCTGTGTCCGAATGCACCGCGCTGCTTCAATCCCTGTGAGCTCCGGCATCAGGGCATCAAGGACGAGGAGCGCAATCTCCTGTCGGTACGCTTCATACAACTTCAAGGCCTCTCGCCCATTGCGCGCCTTCAGAACACGGTAGCCGTGCATGCGGAGCACTCTCTCTTCCAAATCGAGCAAGACCGACTCATCATCGGCGAGCAGAATCAGTTCGTTCGAGCCCCGGATGGGACGAGTCGTCGTCTCCTCCTCCTTCGCGATCGCGGCACGCTCGGTGAGGGGTAGATACAGATCGAACCGACTCCCCTGACCGGGAGCGCTGTCAACAGTGAGGAATCCGCCATGAGCGCGTACGATCCCGTAGACGACCGAAAGGCCGAGGCCCGATCCCTTTCCGACTTCTTTCGTCGTGAAGAAGGGCTCGAAGATGCGAGCCTGCACTTCCGGCGTCATTCCAACTCCCGTATCGGCGACCGAGAGGCGCAGATATCGGCCCGGCGGGGCGTCCGGTGGCAACGGGGGCACGTCCATCTGAGTGAGCGCAATTGGGGCGCACGCGATCGTGAGCGTGCCTCCATTGGGCATGGCATCGCGGGCGTTCACAGCGAGGTTCATGATGACCTGTTGCAACCCGACAGGATCGGCCTCCACATAACCCACGTCTTCGGCAATGTCCAAGCGGATGGCGATCGTCTCCGGCAAGGTGCGGCGCAGAAGGCCGACCATCTCCTTCAGAAATTCCCGCGTGTCGAAGACGGTGCGGTGTGCTTCAATGCGGCGACTGAAGCTCAGGAGCTGACGAACAAGCTGCGCGCCACGCTGACCCAGGGTGAGCACATTCTGCAACAGCTCGCTGCGGGGATCCTTCGACCCCAGCTCCCGAAGGGCCAGTTCGGTGAAGCCGAGCATGCCCGTCAGCAGGTTGTTGAAATCATGGGCGATTCCACCGGCCAGCGCGCCGATGGCTTCGAGCTTCTGGGCTTGTAGGAGCTGCTTCTCGAGACTCTTCTGCTCGGTGATATCTCGCACTGTTGCTCGATAGTAGAGGGCGTCTCCCTTTTCGTCGAATTCCGCCACGACATTCATGCGCACGGGGAAACGCGTCCCATCGCGTCGGACCATCTCCAGCTCTAATTCGCAGATCTCCCTCCTCTCCTGGAGCAGAGAGCGCGCGTGTTCGAAGGCGCGCCGACCACGCTCGTCAGTCACATCGCCGAAGGTGAGCCGTCCGACGACTTCCTCTCTCCGATAGCCGAGCCAACGAAGCTCCGTCTCGTTGATCTCCAGGAATGTGCCATCAGGGGCGAGCGTATGATACCCATCGGGCGCCCGGTTGTAGAGATCGCTGTAGCGTTCCTCCGACCGGCGAAGCGCTTCTTCCTTCTGCTTCAGCTCAGTGATATCGGAGGTCACGGCCAGTGCACCGGCGAACGCCCCCTGCTCGTCCCAAAGGGGAGCGACGGCGATGAGAAAGGTTCGCACCTCGCCCTCCTTCGTCCGCATTCGCACCTCGTAGCGAGAGCTTTCGCCTCGGCGGCACTTCTCCGTCTCCGCGGCTACCCGAGGGTGATCCTCTTCGGGGATCAGAGTCAAGACGGAACGTCCGACCAGATCCCCCTCGGTGTATCCCAACGAGCGCGCGAAGGCGGGATTCACGTAGCGGATGATCTCGCCAGCGTCCACGATGAGGATCCCTTCCTGGGCCAGCTCCACCAGTTGTCGGTATTGTTCCTTCATGCGCTCGGTGGTCTGATGCAGCTCTTCCAGCTCACGGTGTCGGCGCTGGAGCGCCTCATAGTAAGCGCGGAGCCGAACGACCATCTCGTTGAAGGCGCGGGCGAGTTCGCCCAGTTCACTCAAGCGCGGGATGCGAGCGCGCGCGCTCAGGTCTCCCCGTCGAACCTTATGGAGGGCCTTGGCCAAATGGCGAATCGGATCCGCCACGGTCTGTTCCAGGATCAGGAAGACCACGAGGGCGAAGATCACACCACCGACGGCATGGATGAGGAGGCTCAGGCTGAAGTGTGTCTTCATGCGCGCATCGAGGGCTGTCGTATCGAGAGCGAGCGCGAGGACGGCCGCAGCGTCCTTTGTGAGGTATTGGTCAGCCGTTGCCGAAATCGGCGCGAGCGCCAGATAAAGAGATTCGCCTGCGAGCGGTTGGCAGAGAACGCGCTGCTCCTGCAAAGCCTGCTTCACCAACGGGGGGGCTTCGGGAAGGACGGCGCGGACTTCTCGTCCGACCAGGTCGGAACGATGGGCCGCGAGAATGCGCTGCGTGCGATCAGCGAGCAAGACATATCTCACGCGGCGGTCGCTCGCCACGCTCTGGAGGATCGAGGTGAGCGCTCCGTGATCGCGACGGATGAGCAGCGCTTGAACGGGATGTCGGAGGCTGTTCGCCAGATTATAGGTGTCCGCGCGGATCTCTTCTCGCGCGGCGCGTTTCCACGCGTAGTACTCCACCAGCAGCAACATCCCGGCCAGCGAGAAGATGCCGGCGAAAGCGGTCGCGGCGAGCATCGCCGAGAGAGAAGGCGCGAATCGGTGTTCGGATTCGCGACTCATGGGACCTCCCGAATCACCGCGAGATCGAAGAGCTGGGTGAGGTCCGCGATCTCGCGCACGATGTCCAATCGGCGGTGGTGTTCGATGATCCGCTCGAGCGCCGCGCGTCCCTCCGGCGTCCCGAGCGTGCGAAGGTTCTCCTCGCGGTCAAGGAATCGAATGTGCTCGAGCATCGCCATGGCCTCTTCGACCGAGATGCGCGCACGCTCGGCGAAGAAGCGCACCGTCTCTTCCGGATGCGCTCGTCCGTAAGCCACTGCGCGGAAATAGGCGCGGAGCACTCGTTGAATCTCCTCGCGGCGTTCGCGGAGCACGCGTCCCTGGACCGAGAGCACGTCAGCGATCTCTCCGGGAAGCTCCCGACTCGTGAAGAGAAGGTTCGCGCGCGTCTGACGGACGGTCAGTGTCAGCCACGGCTCAAATGTCAGCAGGGCGTCAATCTCGCGCCGCAGAAACGCGCGCTGGCCATCCTGAAGGGAGAAGTTCAGGAGAATAAGGTCCTCGTTTCTCAAGCCCGAGCGTTCGAGGAGGCGCGCCCAGAGATAGCTCCCGACGCCCCAGGGACTGAGGCCTACCCGTTTTCCCCGTAACGCCTGGAGCGTCGTGATCTCCGGCTGCGCGATGAGCCCTTCGGCGCCTTCAGAGTACGCGAGCAGAGCAACACCTCGCACCGTCTTCACCCTCTGCGCGATTTGCAAAAAGCCGCTCATACTGCTTGCGAGCGCATCGAGCCGATCGGCCTCATATGCTTGAACGGCCGCTGAGAAGGAGCTGAATTCTCGCAGCTCCACTGCCACCCCTTCCTCCCGAAAGAACCCTTTTTGCTCAGCGAGGCTGAGGAACCCGTGCCCGGGAAATGGGCTATATCCAATGCGAAGCGGTCCGGGCGACGGCTTTCCGCAGCTCATGCCGAGGACGAGAAACGCGAGCGCTCCCGCACTCATCCTGCGCTGAAGGCGTCCGAAGGAGACACCCTGAGGGATGAGCTTCATCTCCTGCCAGCCCCTGCTGAGCATCAAGCATCCACCTGCATGAAGTCATACGCCCCCCTCCCCCCGTGAGGGCTTGGCAAGGCTCCCTTATTTTTAGGGGCAGGGGGTGGATCGGGCAATACGCCGTTTGCCGGATTTCCACAGAAAAGAGGCCGGAAATCGAGGGTGGGCTCGTGAAAGCCCGCCCTCAGACACTCTTTGGGGAGTGGGCACCTGGAATCAGGGAAGCGGGTGGGGAGTGGAGAGCCCCTTCCCGGGTCCGTAGAGGATTCGTCCTGGGCGAGCTCCCGTATGCTGCCCTTCGTGAATGACGAGGACGCCATTGACGAGCACATGGCGAATCCCCTCGGCATACTGGTGCGGATCCTCAAATGTTGCGCGATCTCGGACATGCTCCGGATCGAAAAGGACCACGTCGGCAGCCATTCCAGGACGAATCACGCCGCGGTCCCAGAAGCCGAAGACCTGCGCCGGCAGGCTCGTCATCTTCCGAATGGCGTCCTCCCACGACAGGAGGGCCTTTTCGCGCACGTATCGGCCGAGGACGCGCGCATTGTTCCCGTAGCCTCGGGGGTGCGGCACCCCCTGTCCCGGTTCCAAGACGCCGGCGTCCGAAGCGATCATGGTGAAGGGCTGTCGCAGAATGTGCTCGATGTCGCGCTCGCTCATCTTGTGGTAGACCATGGACACGCGCGCCTCACTGGTGAGGAACATCTCGATGATCTGTTCGGCTTGCTCCTCAACACCCGCCTTTCGCCGGGCGAGCCGTGTGATCTCGGCGATATTTTTGCCGTTGAAACTCGGGTCGGGGCGGTACTGGGCCACGTAGGCATAGGAGTAGTCCTTGAAGCCCTGATCGCGAAGACTGCGGATCATCTCTCGCCTGATGCGCTCCCGCAGTGTGGGGTCTTGGAGTCGTTCGACGGCTTTCGCTCGACCCCCGTCATGAACCCAACTGGGCAGGAGCGTTTCCAAACCCGTGCTGGAAGCCGGATACACATACTGGTCTACGGTCACGGGAAAACCGCGCGCGCGCGCCTCGTGAATGAGTTGGACGGTGCGGCGGCTCTCACCCCAGAGCTTTTTACTCGACACCTTGAAGTGGGAGATATGTACGGGCAGGCCCGCACGCTCGCCGATAGTGAGCGCCTCTTGAATCGCCTCCAGGACGCCGTTGCCTTCATCCCGGATATGGCTGACGTAGATGCCCCCGTATCGCGCGGCGACGCGAGCCAGCTCGATGATCTCTTCGGTCTTGGCGTACGTTCCGGGGATGTAGATGAGTCCGGTCGAAAGGCCGACGGCGCCTTCTTGCATCGCTCGTTCAACGAGCTGCTTCATCCGCTCGATCTCTTCCGGGGTGGGCAGGCGCGCATCCTCGCCCATCACGGCGCGGCGAATCGTGTTGTGTCCAACGAGCGTCGCCACATTGATCGAGGGTCCTTGCTCGCGCAGTCGGCTGAGCGCCTCTCCGATCGGAAGCCAAGAGCCTCCGCAGTTGCCCGTCACAACAGTGGTCACGCCCATACGCAGGAAGTTTTCGGCCGTCGGTCGGCGCAAGATCCCGCTTTCGATGTGCGTGTGGACATCAATGAAGCCGGGAGCGACGATGAGACCGCGCGCATCGAGCACGCGGGCCGCTTCTTCCGGTCGGATCTGGCCAATCGCTACGATTCGTCCCTCCCGAATCCCAATGTCGGCGATGAACCAGGGATTCCCCGTTCCATCCACAATGCGTCCTCCTTGAATCACCAGATCGTAGGCGGGAGCTGTCGCCCACGCCGTGAGCCAAAGGAGAATCGCAATCAAAATCGCAGATATCCAGGTCCGCTGTCGCATTGCTTCCCTCCTCACAGTGAGATCATGTTTCAGGCAAGGGAAATATACGCGTTCTCTTGGCTTCCCGCTACATTGAGTATAGGGTATCGCCGGCTTGAGGAGAAGCAGCCCCGGGAGCATCGCGTGCCGCTCAGCCTTCTTCACCTCTCAGAGTCCACCGTCCGACTCCGGTGGATCAGAGATGCGCGAGAGGCGAACTCGGGACGGTCGGTTCATCTTATCCTCGCAGGGCGCTCAGCGAAGCTGGCCATTCCGCAACCCCGCACTCCGGGCATTGGGCCTCCGTGAAGCGGATCCATGACAGGAGCGACTCCACCGAGAGGGGAACGTGCTCCTCGGCAATCGGGCTGATGAACACGATCTCACCGTAGCGATCGGCGATGTAGAGTATCCCGCGAGCTGCAGCCCCGTATTTCCGATGTGCGCGCTCGTCCTCATCCACGAGGATGGGGAAGGGCCAAGAGTGCGCCCGTGCTATCGTCGCCACTGCCTCGTGCGGACCGGGAATGATCGCCAGGACCTCGGCCTCCTCTTGAAGAAACTCCGCGTAGCGCTCGGCCAGCGCCGACAGGAGCGCGACGGCGGTGGCATCGCGCTCCCGCCCAAGGAAGAGCAGGATGAGCGCTCGCCGCCCCCGATAGTCCGAAAGACGTATTCGCTGCCCCGTCACGCTCGTGAGCGTGATATCCGGCAGTAGCTCTCCCACAGGCGGATGTGACATCCTCTCGCTCCCTGTCTCAAGCTCAGGTTCAAGCAGAGCGGTGGAGTATATCACGGCTTTGAAGTGAGGCTCAATGTGATCGGCAGCGAGGAAGGTACGGCCTTGATACCGATTGGGGAACGTGCTCCTTTGGCGTTCCTGAGGGGTGCTGGGCCTCTCTCGCTTGCTGCGTGAGGATTTCGCTTCTTACCATTTCCCCTATGCGGTGGCCGCGCTCAAGTGGAATTCTTTTGCACATCACCTCGCTTCCGAGCCGGTGCGGGATCGGAGACCTCGGTCCAGAGGCGTATCGGTTCGTGGACTTTTTGGCCGAGACCGGGCAGCGCATTTGGGCGATCTTGCCCTTGGGACCGACGGGGTACGGCGATTCTCCGTACCAATGCTTCTCAGCCTTCGCAGGCAATCCTCTGTTGATTAGTTTGGAGAAACTCGCTGAGGAGGGATTCCTCTCGCCCGCCGATTTGGAGGGTGCAGACTTTCCGGAGAATGTGGTGGAGTACGAGCGCGTAGTTCCGTTCAAACTGGCGCGCTTGCGGACGTCCTTCGAGCTTTTCAGAACGCGGGCGTCGAGTCGGGAGCGAGGGGAGTTCGAAGCGTTCTGTCGGGAGAATGCGTGGTGGCTCGAAGACTATGCGCTCTTCATGGCCGTCAAAGAGGCCCATGGTGGAGCCGTATGGACGCAGTGGGATCCCCCGATCGCCCATCGGGAGCCGGGAGCGCTCTTGTGGTGGCGACGGGAGCTGGCCAAAGAGATCGCGATACACATGTACGTGCAATTTCAATTCTTCCGACAGTGGGAGGCGCTTCACGCGTATTGTCGTCAGCGGGGCATCTGGATCATGGGCGATCTTCCAATCTACGTCGCTCACGATAGCGCAGATGTTTGGGTCCATCGCGATCTCTTCCATCTGGACGCGGAGGGGAGGCCTACGGTTGTCGCCGGAGTTCCTCCGGATTATTTCAGCGAGACGGGACAGTTGTGGGGGAATCCGATCTATCGCTGGGAGGTCATGGCAGGCTCCGGATACGCGTGGTGGATAGATCGCGTGCGGTGGATGCTGCGTTTGGTGGACATCATCCGGCTCGATCATTTTCGCGGGTTCGAAGCCTATTGGGAGATTCCCGCGACGGAGCCGACGGCCGTTCGCGGCCGATGGGTGAAAGGGCCTGGCGAGGCGTTCTTCGAAGCGCTGGAGCGGGCCTTGGGCGAGTTGCCTATCGTCGCCGAGAATCTGGGAGTGATCACGCCTGAGGTCGAAGCCTTGCGTAAGCGTTTCGGATTTCCCGGCATGGCTGTCCTTCAATTCGCGTTCGGCGGGGATCCGCGCACCTCGCCCTTTCTCCCCCACAATCACGAGCGCGATCTAGTCGTGTACACGGGCACGCACGACAACAATACGATCGTCGGATGGTGGAATGAGGAGGAGAGCACCCTGGCTCCGGAGCAGGCGCGCCGCGAACGAGAGCTAGCGCGAAAGTATCTCGATCTCGACCATCGGCCGGTGCATTGGGCGTTCATCCGCGCGGCACTCGGATCGGTCGCCGATCTGGCCATCATTCCGCTTCAGGACGTGCTCGGGTTGGGAAGCGAGGCGCGAATGAATCGTCCAGGACAACCGATGGGGAACTGGCGTTGGCGCTTTCGTCGCGAGGAGCTGACGCCGGATGTTCGCGCGCGGCTGCGGGAGGTGACATGGCTCTATGGCCGATTCCCCTCGTGTTCGCCTCGGGACGTCGGGATGCAGCGCTAGGTTGTGGGAGACGGATCGCAGGGACGGAGATGGCCGGAGCCTCTGCGCGCGACTGCCTCTGAACCGCACAGGAGGGGCACACTGCCTGAGGCGATCGCTTGTGCGGATAGTGCTCCCGTGGTCGTCAAGCGGCTGATCTCGGCAGGCATCGAGCGGATCTCAGCGACGTCCCTTGGATCAAAACGCTCGGTCATTCCCTCTTAGCTTCCATCCAGTTCCGTCCCATGCCGATCTCGACAACAAGGGGAACGTTCAAGCGATGCACGTTCTCCATCTCCGTCGTGACGAGCTCGGGGACGATCTCTCGCTCCTCTTCTGGGACCTCCAGGAGCAGCTCATCATGCACTTGCAGAAGGAGGCGGCTCTTCAGCGCATTCTTGCGCAGCGCGTGATGGACGCGAATCATGGCCAGCTTCACCAGGTCGGCAGCTGTCCCCTGAACGGGCGCATTGATGGCCTCACGTTCGGCGCGGGCGCGCAGGCTCGGATTCTTGTTCGCGATGTCTGGGATTGGGCGAATGCGTCCGAAGAGCGTCCGCACGTATCCGGTGCGTCGCGCCTGTTTGGGTATCTCCTCCATGAATCGGCGCACGCCCCGATACGTGCGATAGTAGTTCTCGATCACGCGCTGAGCCTCCCGGCGCGAGAGTCCCGTGCGCTGCGCCAGACCGAAAGCGCCGATGCTGTAGGCAATGCCGAAGTTGACGATCTTCGCTAAGCGTCGCAGCTCCTGCTCCTGTTCCGGGGTTTGCGCGCCGAAGACCGTTCGAGCGACATGCGCGTGAATATCGAGGCCGCGCCGAAAGGCCTCGGTCATCTCCGGATCGCCCGTGAGATGGGCCAGGATGCGCAGTTCGATCTGCGAATAGTCGGCCGAGAGCAGGAGCCATCCCGGTTCCGCGACGAATGCCCGGCGAATGCGACGACCAAGCGGAGTGCGCACCGGAATGTTCTGTAGATTCGGAGAGGCGGATGACAGGCGTCCCGTCGCCGTCCCCGCTTGATTGAACGTCGTGTGCACACGCCCAGTCGCAGGGTTCACGAGTCGGGGGAGGGAATCAAGATAAGTGCCCTTCAACTTCACCAGTTCGCGATAGTCGAGGATCAGGCGAGGCAGCTCATGGTCTCCGGCCAGTTCTTCCAGCACGTCGGCGCTCGTCGAGATGCGCCCTGTCTTCTTCGTTCGCCGCGTGACGATCAGGCCGTGCTCTTCCAGGACCTCCCCTACCTGCTGTGGCGAATTGATGTTGAACTCGCGTCCGGCCGTCTCATAAATGCGCCGGGTGAGCGCTTCGATCTCTCGCTCCATCTCCTCCGAAGCCTCCCGCAGGGCTTCGACCTCCACGCGGATACCGATCCGCTCCATCTCTGCGAGGATTCCGATCAGGGGCAGCTCGATCTCGCGGTAGACGCGCTCCAGTTCCATTTCAGCGAGTCGTCTGGCGAGCACGCCGTTTAACCGCAAGATGACATCCGCCGCTCGGGCGCTCGCGCGCCAGGACGCGGGTTCCTCCTCCCATTCGATTCGGAGATAGTCGCGGGCGAGCGTGCGCAGATCGTACTTGCCGCGATTGGGATCCAAAAGCCACGCCGCGATGAGAACATCCTCGAGCGTTCCTGCCGGTTCGATCCCTTGCGAGGCGAAGACCTTCAGAGCCGATTTCACATCATGCGCGCATTTGATGATCAATCCGTTTTCGAGGATCTCGCGCACGATCTCCCCTGCTGCCGGCACAGCCGTGACGTCCACATAAATGGCCGCGCGCGGTTCGAGCGCCAGCGCAATACCACGGATGCCTTCTTCGGACGCAGCGAGGGAGAACGCGAAGCGATCCGCCGCCCACACCCGCTCCACCCATTCTCGAAGCGCGCGCTCATCAGAGACGAACCGATACTCTCCCATCTCCTCCTTGGTCACAGCGGCCGTCGGCCGCTCGGCCGCGATCTTCTCCACTTCCACGATATCCTTGAGCAGGGAGGCGAATTCCAGCTCGGCGAACAGCTCGTACGCCCGATGCGGATCCGGCCCGCGATATCGGAGCTGTTCCAGCTCGATCTCCACGGGGAGATCCGTTCGAATCGTCACAAGCTCGCGCGAGATGAGAATGAGGTCGCGATGATCGCGCAGTGATTCCCGATAGGACTTCTTCTCGACCTTCTCCCAATTGGCGAGCGCCTGCTCGAGCGTGCCGAATTGGCGAAGAATCTGAACGGCTCCCTTCTCCCCGATGCCCGGAGCCCCAGGGATGTTATCCGTCGAATCCCCCCAGAGGGCGAGCAGGTCCACGACCTGATCCGGCCTCACGCCCAACCACTCTTCGACCCCTTTTTCGTCGTAGTAGACGTAGGCGTGACGATCGGCCTTAAGAAGACGAACGTGTGCGCTCACGAGCTGGCAGAGGTCCTTATCGTTGGAGACGATGACGACATCCATTCCCTCATGAGCGGCGCGCCGCGCGAGCGTGCCGATGACGTCGTCGGCTTCGTAGCCTGGGATTGCCAGCGTGGGGACACCTAGCGCCTCGCACACTTTGTGAATGTAAGGAATCTGCAGGGCGAGATCGTCGGGCATCTCCGCGCGATTGGCCTTGTACGAGGGAAAGAGCTTGTGTCGGAATGTCGGCTCTCCCGTGTCGAAGACGACGGCCAGGTACTCCGGCTTCTCCTCGAGGATGAGCTTGCGCAGCATGGTCGTGAAGCCGTAGATGGCGTTCGTGGGGAAACCGCGCGACGTCGCCAGACCGCGAATCGCATAATAGGCGCGGAAGATGGTGGACATCCCATCCACGAGGAAGACGCGCCGTATCATAGGTTTTTATTTTACTCTCGCGCTCTCTCCCCCCACAATATGCGGGCGCGTGTTCTCTTGTGTCGGACACCTCACATTGACAAAGCGCGCACCCTCTCTTAATCTCCGGATTTCTCGTGCGGAAAAATGCGGACAGGAGGGGAAATATGCGAAAGCGCGCTGTCGTGCACGGTATCGTGCTCGCTCTTGTTGTGGTTCTGGCGAATCCCGGGGATCAGGGCGGTTCAGCGCGAACATCTCCACAGCTTCGGCCGGTCATCACGGGTCGGAGTCTCGCGTTCTCGCCCGATGGTCAGCTCATCGCCACGACGGGGGAGTATGGATGGGTGTTGCTCTTCCGCGTCGCCGATGGGAGCTTCGTGCGAGCCCTCATGGGACATATTGGACCGACTGTTTTCGTCACCTTCTCCCCGTCGGGAAGCCTGCTCGCGTCCGGAAGTTTTGATGAGAACTTTCACCTCCATCGCGTCGCTGATGGCGACCTCCTGATGACGCAGGTGGGACATCAAATGGGCATCAATGCGATCGTCTTCACGGCTGACGAGAGGATGATGGCATCGGCGAGTACCGATCGCGACATTCGCATCTGGCGCGTCGGCGAGAATCCGGCGCTTCGGATCTTGCGCGGGCATCGAAATCGAGTGGAAGCGCTCGTCCTGACCCCGGATGAGCGCGAGCTCATCTCGGCCGGATTCGACGGCACGATCCGCTTTTGGAGCTTTCCCGAAGGGCGCACTCTCGGTGAGCTCTCGGCCGACAACGCGCGCGTTCTCGCACTCGCACTCTCCCCGGATGGGGAGTGGTTGGCTTCGGCGGGGACCGATCGGACGATCAAGATTTGGGATCGGCAGGAGCGGACGCTCGTGCGGATTCTCGAAGGGCATGCGGGGGCGGTGACCGCTCTCGCTTTTTCCCCGGACGGGACGCTCTTGGCCTCGGCGAGCGAAGATCGAACGGTTCGGATCTGGCGCTTATCCGATGGGGAGCTCGTCCGAACGATCTCCGCCCACGCGGGCAGCGTTCTCGACGTTGCGTTCTCTCCCGATGGGACGCTGGTAGCCTCGAGCGGGTCGGACCGAGCACTCCGCTTCTGGGCCGTGAGCGACGGAAGCCTCGTGCGGGCGATCATATCGCCGATGGCGCGCTAGGGTCCCCTCCGTTGTCTGAGGTTTAACATTCCTCGCGAGGATGAGCCCTTCGGAGCGACTTCGGGAGGCGTGTCGGTGGGGATCAGGAGAAGAAGGGACGCCACTTCTCCTCGGGCGGAGGAGGAGTAAGCACGCTCCCTCCGATCAGACCGATCAGGGAGGCGGCCAGAGCCGGATAAATCGTCTCGACCCCTGTTTTCTCAGCCAGCGAGGCGAAGTGCCAAATGAGTGTCATGAGCATCCCGCCGAGAATGGAGGCGATACCGCCAGCCGTCGTCACGCGCTTCCACAAAAAGCACGCCAAGAGCGCAGGTGTAATCCCCACGCCGTACATCGTGTAGGAGAACAAGGCCGCGCGCAATACGGTCTCGAAGAACTGGATAAGAATATAGCCCAGGACGCCGAGAGCGATGATGGCCAGGCGCGAGGCGAGGATGAGCTGCCGCTCGGTCGCACGGGGATTGACGAATCGCTGATAGATGTCTCGGACGAGGCTCGTCGCCGGAACGAGGAGAAAACTATCGCCTGTAGAGGCGATGATGGCGACGGCCGCTGCCAGCAGGACGCATCCGGCGAGCGTCGGCAATCCCTCGCGCGCCACATAGAGAATCACCTGTTCGCTCCGCCCTGACGCGAGTTCGGGGAAGAGACTCGATCCGATGACGGCCAAAACGACGATCATCGTCTCGATGGCGACGGTCCCGAGGATCCATCCGATGACGGCACGACGAGCTGTGCGCTCATCGCGCGCGGAGAAGAAGCGCTGATACATATTGGCTAGGCCGAGCATGAGAAGGAGCGTCGGCAGCGCGTAAGAGAGAGCCTCCGTCAGCGTGAACCGTCCCATAAGGCTCAGCCGTTCGGCAGCAGCGATCTCTCCAAAATGAAGGATCAAGCGTTCTCGAACGCCCTCCCATCCACCCGCTCGCGCGATGAGGAACGGATAAGAGAAGAAGATGCCGCCGAGCATGAGAAGACCATTGAAGATGTCCGTGTAGGCGATCGAGAGCAGTCCGGCCGTTGCCGTGAACGTCGTCACAAAGAGAAATGTGATCAGTGTGCCCACCGCCGGATCAAGTCCCGTGACGATGTTCAGGACCAACCCGCCAGCGCGGAATTGATATGAGGCGATCACCGTGTAGGCGATGACCGTCACCAGTGTGCCCAGCACTCGCGCCCACTGGTTATACCGCAGCTCGAGCACATCGGGGACGGTCAGCTGCTCGAGCCGGCGCGCTCGCCCGGCGATGAAGTAGATTGCTCCGAGGGCGACCCACACGCCAGCGTCAAACCAGAGCGCGGCGAAGCCCTCGCGATACGCAAGACCCGCCCCGGCGATGATCGAACCCGAACCGATCCACGTCGCCAGGAGTGTGCCGACGAGCACGGACGCGCTCAGCTTGCGCCCAGCGACCATGAAGTCGGCCGACGTCTTGGCGACGCGTGAGGCATAGATGCTGACGCCGGTCAAAAAGACCAGGTATATGAGGACGACGCCCAGATACACGTTCATAAAGCATCCAGCGTATGGGAGAGCGAATGGCCGTGTCAATGGGAACGTTGGATCCTCGGCGTCGGCGACGGAGAATGCGCATCACCCGGCGCTCTTGTCCACGTGGCTTCTGGTGCGGCCGACGCCTCGCTTTTCAGGAGGATGACCACAGGAGCGTGGAGTGTCCCCACGGATCACGCTGCGCCAGATATGCCCGCAGTGTGGGCCCGTTCGATCTCCCCCTCTCCGGTTCCCCTCGGAGGTGCGTTTCTGATGGAGCGTTTTCAGGAGGATTCCGGTTCAGTCGCGAGCCGAGTGATAGCCGCGTGGACGAGGTCCCTGCAGGAGGCGCAGAAAGCGTTTGATTTCAGATCCACGTGCTCGACGGAGTTCGAGAAGTGCATGACGCATTCGACGTCTAAGCAGTGAACAAGTCCAAACGTGTGACCCAGCTCGTGGAGCGCTTCCTTCTCGCAGCGTTCGAGCAGGAGTCGGCGGTCTTCTGGCATCCCATAGAAGCGTTGATCAAGGCGATGGAGCGAGAGCACGGCCGCTCGGCCTCCCAATTGCGCCTCCCCGAAGACGAACGTGAGGATGGGGATGAACAAGTCCACCTCCGTCACGCCGAGCACCTTCGCAGCGGGGTTTCGATATCCTCGAACCAGTTGCGCCAGGAGCGCCGTCGAGGAGTACTGCCGGCGGCGCGGGTCATAGGCGGATTCCACCTCGATGGGATGATTGTGAATCCGACAAGACACGGGCAGCGTCTCCGGCAGGACGAGCGCGAGGAAGTCGAGGACTTCTGCGTCGAGGTTCCCGATCGGGACCAGCTCGATGAGCGCGCGCGACACGATCGCTCCCCATCATCCCGGCGACTCGGGTGTGAGTTGGTACTTCTTGATCTTGTTGTAGAGCGTCACACGATCAATGCCGAGCCAGCGAGCGGCTCGCGAGATGTTCCAGTTGGTCTCTCGAAGGACTTGCGCGATGTGCTGTCGCTCCACGTCGGCGAGCGTCTTCGCCGGAGCTCGCCCCCGCACTTCGTTCACCAGCAGGGGAAGATCTTCCGGTCGGATCTCCCGACCGCGGCAGACGAGCACGGCGCGCTCGATGGCGTTCTGTAATTCGCGGACATTTCCCGGCCAATTGTACTGCTGCAGCAGAGCCATCGCCGCAGGCGAGAAGCCGAGGACCGGCCTGTTCATGCTCTGTGCGAACTTCTTGAGGAAGTGCTCGGCCAACAGAGGAATATCCTCCCGACGCTCCCGCAGCGGCGGGATGGTGATGGAGAAGACGTTGATCCGATAGTAGAGATCTTCGCGGAACTTCCCCTCGGCGACCATCGCCTCGAGGTCCTTATTCGTAGCGGCAATCAAGCGGAAGTCCACGGGGATGGGCGTGTTCCCTCCCACTCGATAGATCGTCTTCTCCTCCAGAACGCGCAGCAGGTCCACTTGCGTCTTCACGCTGATGTCGCCGATCTCGTCCAGGAAGAGCGTTCCACCATCGGCGAGCTCGAATTTCCCTTTGCGCCGGTAATGGGCGCCCGTGAAAGCGCCCTTCTCATGCCCGAACAATTCGCTCTCGATCACCCCTTCGGCGAGGGCGCCACAGTTGACGATCACAATGGGCATATAACGGCGGGGACTATTGGCGTGGATGGCGCGCGCGACCAACTCCTTGCCCGTGCCGCTCTCGCCGCGGATGAGGACCGTCGTCTCCGAGGGGGCCACCAGTCGAATCTGCTCGAGCACACGCTGGATCGCCGGGCTCCTCCCGATGATCTCATGCACGAGCGTCATCTCGTGAATTCGCTCGCGCAGCCGGACATTCTCGGCCACCAACTGCTTTCGCTCGACGGCATTGCGGATAATATGGTCCAACTGATCGGGATCGAAGGGCTTCACGATGTAATCGTAGGCGCCCTGCTTCATCGCCTCCACGGCCGTCTCGACCGACGCGTAGGCCGTCATAATGATGAGAGCGGCCTCGGGGGCGATCTCTCGAATGCGCCGTTGCAGTTGGAGGCCATCCATACCCGGCATTTTGATGTCAATGAGGAAGATGTCGTAGGTCGCTTCCGCGAGCTTCTGGAGCGCCTCTCTCCCCGATGCGGCAACATCCACGCTATATCCCGATTCGCGGAACCAGTTTCCCAAGGACTCTCGCACGATGGCCTCATCGTCCACGATCAAGATCCGAATGGATTGGGAAGACGGCATCATTGCAGACCCTCACGCAGCACTCCGAGTTCTCGGCCTCCCCCCTCACTCGCCGCGAGGAGGGGCTCGGCCTGTTCCTCTGCCTCCGTTGGAGGGGAGAGCGGCAGATACACGGTGAAGGTTGTCCCCTGCCCGAGAGCGGATTGGACGTGAATCTCCCCCCCATGTCGGTGGAGGATGCTGAGCACAACCGAGAGGCCCAGGCCGAGACTTCCTTCCCTCTCCTTCGTCGTGAAGAAGGGTTTGAAGATGCGGCGTTGCGTCTCCTCGTCCATGCCGATTCCGTTGTCGCGGATCGTGATCTCAGCCTGCTGCCTCTCGGGGAGGAATCGCGAGATGATTTCGATCCTCCCCTCTTCCGGCCGCACGGCTTCGCAGGCGTTGATAAGAAGCGCGAGCAGAACCTGCCGGATCTGTGATCCGTCACAGACGATCGGCGGAAGGGAGGGATCGAGCTGAACGTCTGTCTGAAGGCTCATGAGCTCAATCTTGTGCTGAATCAGGCGGAGAGATTGCCGAATGAGTTCATTCACATCGTGCGGTTGGAGGGACGCGCGAGACGGACGGACGACCTGCAGGAGATTCTTCACAATCTCTCCGCAACGAGCCGACTCACCGGCGATGAGCTCCAGGTATTGGCGGAGAGTCGCGCGCTCCTCGGCAGAGAGCTGATGGTCTTCGAGCTTCTTTCTCACCAGCTTCGCCGTGGTGAGGATCCCGGCCAGGGGATTATTGATCTCATGAGCGACGATAGCGGCGAGCTTTCCGAGGGAGGCCATTCGCTCGGCATGTATCATCTGCTCGTGCGCGCGTTGCAGTTCCGCCGTCTTCTGAGCGACACGCTCCTCCAGCGTGCGCGCCCAGCGCGTCAGCTCCTCATGGGCGCTCCGTAACTTCTCGGTCATGGCGTTGAAGGAAGCCGCCACCTCGCCCAGCTCATCCCGCGAGATGAGAGGGATCTTATAGGTGAGATCTCCAGCGGCGACGCGTCGAATCCCTCGCATCAGATGGGTGATGGGAGTGTGGATCATCATCAAGGTGGCGAGCACGACGACAAAGGTGACAAAGAAGAGGCTCGCGAGGAAGAGGAGCAGGAGCTGACGCCGCCCTTTTGCGATCGCTGCGTCTACGGGGGCGAGCGAGAGCGTCACATCCAGGATGCCCAGCACCGATTGCGTCGGCGAATGGGCGTGGCAGGGGGCGCGGGAGCAGCTGGGCTCGTTCTCAATCGGATTGATGAGTCCGAGAATGCGCTCCCCACGGGGATTCACGTAGATGCGAACGCGATCCGGACGATCCAGCCGAGTGAGCGGTTGCTCCTGAGCGTGACAGGCGTAGCATGCCTCGGCCCGTTTATCCACGAATGTGTTCATCTCGCGCGCATCGGTGGAGAAGCTGATCCGACCCTCTTTGTCGAAAATGCGGATCTTGTGAATGCCAGGTTGTGCGCCAATAGTCTGGAGCGTGTGGTAGATCTCATCGCGGTGGTTCCGGAGCATGCTGTAGCGGAGCCCTCGCTTGATGAGATCGCTCGTCCGATCGGCGCTGGCGAGGGTCATCTGTTCCAGGTCGCGCTGGTGCAGGCGCAGGGTTTGATAGCCGAGAAGGGAGAAGACCATCGCTGAGCTGACCAGGAGCCAGAAGGTCAGCTTCGCGCCCACGCTCGATCGCCATTTCTGCAAGCGCTTTGCGCGTCGTCCCTTCATGGCCGATGACACGTTGTGCAGTCTTCGCCCACGCTGAACGCTTTCTGTCCGTCGTGACAGCGCCCGCAGAATCGCGCGTCATGCCAGTCCCGGGAGGGAGGAGTATGCTCTCCGCCCCTCAGGATTCGAAACGGCTCGCGATGGCAAACGGTGCAGTCCGGTCGCTCCCAATTCAGATGCGAGGCATGTCGAAACGTGACCGGTCCGGGACTCGCTGCGCTCTGCGGGAACACGACGTCCGGCGGAATCGCCAGTCGCTCCAGCCCTTCGGCGATATCCGGCTCTTTCTCCTGCTGAGGAGAAGAGCTTGGATTCAACGCGCGCTCCTGCACGCCCCACGCCGCCAATCCGATAGCGCTCGTCAAAACAGTCCCCCCCAGGATCAGCACAAGCGGTGTCGTGCCAATCCACGGCCTTCGGAGAACGGCAACGGCTGGTGGTTCCGCTTCCGGCATGGGCAGGCGCTCCCGCTCCGGAAAGACAGGGAGATATTTCACCGCTAATCCAAAGAGTGCGAATCCCCCGGCGACGATCATAAGCGTCACCGAGAGCTCGGTCCAACTCGGGAAGTACGAGGTGCCGGAAGAGGCCTCCATTCCCGTGATGCTCACGTTCAAGCGGTTCATGATGAAGCCGAGGACGACCAATGTCGCCGAGACGAAGAGGCCGAAGTGATCCGTCCGGATACGGGGGATGCTCAGCAACAGAATGGGGCCAATCACCCCCAGGAGCATTTCGGCCAGGAACATTCGCCCTTCATAGGTCGGTTCGAAAACGCGGATCACGACGTCCCGTTCCACCAGATCCTGGATCTTCAACGCCAGATACACGGACAGGACGACGACGATCACTTTCCCCAGATCGGCGAGCAGATCCAGCTCCAATCGCTTTCGGAAGGCTCGATAACTCAGAAAGGATTCGAAAATAGTCATCGCGCACCCGAGCGCGATCGCCGAGATGAAGAAGAGGACGGGCAGCAAGGGGGAGTACCACAGCGGATGGAGCTTCTCCGGGACGATCAGATAGAGCGATCCGAGCGAGGATTGATGGAGCGTCGAGAGAATGACTCCCAGAATGACCAAGGGTACAGTCAGCGCGTGAAGTACTCGAAGAGGCTTCTCCCACCGAAGCCGCTCGAATACCACTGGGCTGAACTCCAGCGCGAGCACCGTCGTGTACAGCATGACGCACCACGCGACTTCGAACATCACCGAGTGCGGGTTCCACATGACCAGAGGGTGCCAGATACGGTAGGGACGTCCCAGATCGAAGAGCAGCGCTACGATGACGAGCAGATATCCGAGGAAAGCTGTGAGGATCGTGGGCCGAATGATCGGTCGGAATCGCTCGATGTTGAAGATGTAGACGACGGCACTGATGGTGAACCCTCCCGCGGCCAGAGCGACGCCGCAGAGGACGTCAAATCCGATCCACAGACCCCAGGGGAAAGCATCGCTCAACGCCGTGCTGGCCCCCAGGCCTCGACTGAAGCGAATGACCGTACTATAGAGGCCGAGTCCCAGGAAGATCGCGAAGACCATCTGCCAGAAGCTCGGTCGCCTAAATCTTCGTCTCATCTCTACTGCGGCCTCCTTTCTCGCGAGGACTCGCCTCGGATGAAAGGACGCATTTTTCGTCAGTGCCTCTCATGGGACATCAGTGGAATGGGACTCCGGGGATGAGGCTCTGTGATTTGGAAGATCGCGCGAGGACGCCTCAATGACTGCGCGCTCCTCCCGTTCCCGGAGTTGCACTTCCCGACGCCGACTAGTGATCCACCAGATCCCTCCAAGGAGAACGCTGCCGACAATGACGAAGCTGGGGATCTTCTGCAGAACCTGCCACGTGAGCAGCGGCAGCGGTTCTTGGAGCAGGTCCGTTCGATAGCCCAAATGCTCGAAGGGAACATCCGAGAGAAGCAACACGGATGTCCCCCCCACTTCTTCCAGACCGTAGATCTTCGGCACGTATTTCTGTGGATGCGCGCGGATTCGCGCGCGCGCCTCTTCGATGAGCTTCTGCCGATCTCCGAACGTTGTCGCCCCGGTCGGACACACCTCCGCGCAGGCCGTCGGCTTCCCCGCGGCGATACGGTCCGCGCAGAGATCACACTTCCGAACGCGGGGTAGGGGCTTCGTCCATTCGTACTTCGGGATGCCAAACGGGCAGGCGAGCATACAATAACGGCATCCGATGCAGCGCTCCTCGTGGTAGATCACCGGACCAGTCGCCGTTTTCTCCAGAGCGGCGACCGGACAGACGGAAACGCACGTCGGCACCTCGCAGTGCATGCAGAGTTGGCGCACGAAACGCCCCCCGCGCTTTTTCACAACCGTGTAGGTCCGATCCGAGAGGTGGTCATCCAAAAAGTGCGTCGCCGTTTGGGGAAGGTGCTGACGCTCCTTGCATGCTTCGTAGCACGCGCCGCATCCGATGCACAAGGTCACGTCCAAGAGCAGACCCTTCCGACGATCCATACACGCTCTCCCCTTCCTAGGGGATGCAAACCCCATTCCGCGCGCACGGTCTTTGCCTCTCCTGGTGCGAGCGCCCCGGATGCCTTTTGCCGCAAGGACTTACCCGCGCGCAGCCTCATGGCCCTCCCTCTGCTCGTGGGCAACAGGTGGGGAAAATCCCCCACCCTGGGCTCCATTCGAGCGTTCGTCCGGTTCGACTCTTCACCCTTCCGATGGACGCGGACTGCGCAAGAACGTTCGGGCGAACTCATCCCAGCTCTCCTCGTCCATCAGCTCCAGGACGCCTTCTGTCCACTGTCCTCCGTCCTGCAAGACGTGCCCCAGCGCCGTTTGGGAGATCGGTCGCAGGCTCAGGAACTCTTTGAAGCGCTCGATCTCCGTGCGCAGCCAGGCGTGCGCCTCCTCTGCGACGAACAGGTGACGCAAATGCGCCGCCAGATTTTTCGGCTTCACGATGCAGATCCACCCCTCTTCGTACGGGTCCCTCCTTCCTGTCTCAGGATGACGAGCGAACTGAGTATTCACGGCCTCGACCACTCCATCCAACGGGGCGCGGATGACAGCCTGCCGGCCATCTTGAAAGAGAACGAAGAGCGGATCACCGCGCCGGACAGGGGTGCCGATATCCGGCAGCCGAACGGCACTGGTGCGACCGATCGCGCGACGCACGAACTCGTCCATGCCGATGATGGTGCGCCCGCTGGGTTCGAGACGAACCCATGTGTGCCCCTCGTCCAAGAAAAGACCGGCCGGAATGGACGCGGTTTCAATGGCCGGCGCTGGGAAAAGACCAAGGGGCCGGGGGGATCGTGCCGGAGATTGCTCGTGTCTGGCCTCAGCCCACTGGACGATGGAATCCATCAGGATGAACCCGACGATGGTGAGAATCACAAAGAGTGCGACCATGGCTCACCTCCGTGTCGCGAGTTCTCGCGGAGACGTCCTCGGAGTGCGTCTCCGCGGCCACATAAGGAACGAAGCCAGAAGGTTCGCCCACAGCGCAGGACCGAGGAGCTCAATAAGCGCTCCCGGCAGCGGGCGAGCCGTGATGCCGCGTTCCTCCTGAATGTCGAGGGAGTCCATCAGGGGCGTGCCTCCATCTTGAAGCGTGAGATCAGCGGGCTTCTCCGGAGAAGCGTCCAAGGGACCGAGGGCAGCGTGAACCTCCTCGTGCAGCCGTTGGACTTCTTGCTCGTACCATTGAATCGCGCGCTCCCCGAACAAGAGATGCTTCGACTGCTCCGGCCACTTCTCGGCACGGAGGATCAACGCCCATCCCTCTCCATACGGGTCTTGGTTGAGGAGAGAAGGCTGCAAGCGAAGCCTCTCGTTGATACATTGGATGACCCCCGTCACGGGGGCAGGCAGCGGCATCTCTCCCATCTGATGCACCAGGATGACGCATGGGCGTCCAGCCCTTACCCGCACGCCCACGTTCGGAAGGCGAACCAGATAGATCCTCCCCAGGAGCTTTTGTCCGAAGTCATCCAACCCAATTCGGATACTCTCCGGCCGCTCGATCCGCACCCATATGTGCGCCGGGTGATAGAAGGCAGCATTCGCTAGGTGAAAGGTCGCCCAGCTCGTCAGAGGATCGGCGAGCTTCTCTCTCGCACAAAGCGGACAGGACCTGAGCACCTGCGGCCTTGATTCTCTTCCAATCATAGGCCTAATGCCGGGGAGAACTCGGATTCCTCGGGACGCCAGCTCCTCCTCACCGACGTGTCCTCGGAGTGCTCGATCAAAGGGACACGTTTCGCACTGGTAATGGCGATCGCAGAGCTTGTAATCCACAACTCCAGCCCACATCCACACGCACTGGAGTGAGGGAAGACTCGACGCCTTCTCTGGAAGTCCACCAGAGGCCTCGGTGGAGCAGGTTCGTTCCCTGATGTCATAGTGTTCGAATATCATGACAGCCCTCGACCGCCAAATTTGTATGCAACTGGCGTGCCCTGAGGTGATGTCTCCGCTTGTAAGGAAGTTACTGTTCAAGAAAGAGATGCGGAGTATAGGGTCTTCACAGGGCGCTCGATATGGAGAAGTCGTTGAATTCTTCAACGCAAGGAGGCGCCGATGTGTGACAACTGATGAGGTCATCCGAAGTTAAGGCTGTTGAGAAGTTCAACAAGGCTGTTGAGCTCTTCGACAGCTGCTTTAACCCGTTGGAAATCAAGCCGGTATCCTTGGCACACCGTTTGCAAAAGGGCGAAAGCGGAGTATACGAATTCTCGAAAAGGAGGAGAGTCATGAACGAAAAGCTCACGCGAAAAGAATTCCTCGTCCTGACGACCAAGTGCGCCGCATGCGCTACGGTGGGGATGGCTGGGTTGAGCCTCATCGGAAAGGAGGGGAAAGCTCAAGCGGAGCTTCCTCCTTGGCCCTGGCCATATAAGAAGCTCGATCCGGAGTACGTGCGCAAGCTCGGGCACGAGGGATATTGGGAGAAGGGATATGGATGCTCGTACGGAGCCTTTCGAGCAATCGTCCTCCCGTTGCGCGAGGCCGTCGGATATCCGTACACCCTGATCCCGCCCGAGATGATGATCTGGGGGCATGGGGGCGTCGTCGGATGGGGGGGAACGTGTGGAGCGCTTTTGGGCGCGTGCGCGGCGATCAATCTCGTGTGCGACAAGCCAACGGCGGATAAGCTCATTCACGAGCTGCAAGGGTGGTACACGCAGGTGCTCTTGCCGACGGATATCAGCAACCACTATGCCGAGACCGGACAATTCCTCGTCCGGAAGTACACGAAGCCCCTCCCGCAGAACAAGGCGGGCTCGCCGTTGTGCCACATCTCGGTGACGTTATGGTGCGAGCACTCGGGCTTCGGCGCGACCTCGTTGGAGCGCAAAGAGCGGTGCGGGAGACTGACGGGCGACGTGGCCGCTCGCGCTGTTGAGCTCCTCAACCAGTGGGCCGATGGCCAGTTCCATGGGATCTATGTCCCGCCGGAATCTATCGCGACGTGCCTCCGCTGTCACGGGGACAAAATGATGGACAATGTGAGGGCGAGGATGGATTGTGCGCAGTGCCACAAGTCGGGGTGGTCGCATCCGTAATTCTCGGAAGAGCGAGCATCGAGCGCGGGATTGACAGCGAGAGCGCCACTGACGTTCATCCTCTCACCGAGGTGTCGGGCGTCTTCAAGAAGCTTCGTGAGCCGAGTGTGCTCCCTCGGTGAGAGGGATGTCCTCGGGGAGTTCGAGGCGCATTTCTTCGATGCTTCGAAGCAGAAGCTCGCGCACCTGAGCGCTGTGCGAAGCTGAGAGGGCTTTATGCGCGATCTCACGCAGGCGAGTCAGCTCGCACTGTCGAATAAGGTCTTTGATGAGAGGGATGGCGCGCGGACGCATGCTCAAGACGCGCGCTCCCAGACCAAGGAGCAGAAGCGCGTGAAGGGGATGCGCCGCCATCTCCCCGCAGACTTCGAGGGCGAGGCCCGCGCGTTCGGCCGCGCGAATCGCGCTGTGGAGGGCGCGCAAGACCGCCGGATGTAACGGATCGTAGAGGTGCGCGACCCGATCGTTGTCCCGATCTACTGCGAGGATATATTGGATGAGGTCATTGGTCCCCAAGCTGAGGAAGTCCGCGACGGAAGCTAACTCCTCGGCGAGCCACACGGCGGCAGGCGTCTCGATCATTATGCCCACGGGGATGCGATGGGGAAGATCGTATCCCTCTTTGCGCAGTTCGCGGCATATGACGTCGAGATGCCATCGGACTTCTTGCACTTGCTCGAGATGTGTGATCATGGGCAGCACAATGCGGAGATTCCCGAAGGCGGCAGCTCGCGCGATGGCGCGCAGTTGCGTTCTCAGCGTCTCCGGCGTGCGAAGCGAGAAGCGAATGGCTCGAAGTCCGAGCGCCGGATTGCGTTCGGGGATCCAGGACTCCGCAGCGCCCCCACCTCGCCCCGTCGGTTGACGATCCCGAAGTGTTGAGAGAGTACCGAGCGCCGCCATCTGGTTCTCATCCCAATCCACCGTGCGGATCACCGCTCCCTCATTTCCGGTCGCTTCAGCGATCTGACGATACGCCTCCCACTGGACTTCTTCCGATGGTAGCTCCGGTGCCGACTGCAAGAAGAGGAACTCCGTGCGGAGGAGGCCGATGCCGCAGGCGCCGAACCGCCGGACGTCATCCAGCTCCGAAAGTCGTTCGACATTGGCGCGAAGGGTGATCGAGACGCCGTCGCGAGTGATCGCGGGGAGGGGGGCGCGCTCATGCCAAAGGCTCCACCGACGTTCGCGCGCCTTCTGCCGCTCCTCGTACTCCCGAATAAGCTCCGGCGAAGGGTGGATGAAGACGAGCCCTTGAGTTCCGTCCACGAGGATCAGCGCGTGATCCTCGATCTGAGAGGACGCGCCGTGGATGCCCGATACGGCCGGGATTCCCAAACCGCGCGCGAGAATAGCCACGTGCGACGTCCATCCTCCCGCGCCGATGACCAGACCAGCGATGCGCTGCGGATCGAGTTCCCCAAGAAGGCTCGGCGGCAACGTCTCGCCCACCAGGACGGCTCCTTCCGGCAGCATCCGCATGGGGCGGTCTCCCGAAAGGACCGCCAGCAGCCGATGGGCCACGTCCTCAATGTCGCTACCGCGCTCGCGCAAGTAAGCGTCTGTGATCTCCGCATAGATGGCCAGGATGCGGTCAGTGACCAGCTTCACCGCCCATTCGGCGTTGACCGCGGAGGTGCGGATGAGGGTCTCGATCTCGCCGAGGATCCCTGCGTCCTCCAGCATGAGTCGGTGGGCCTCCAAAATATACGCATGCTCCTTGCCCAGGGCGCGCTCCATGCGCTCTCGCAGGACGCGGAGCTGTTCGCGCACGATGCGCACGGCGTTCCGAAAGCGCCCGATCTCGGATTCGATCTCCCAGGGGGCGAGCTGTCGCCGGAAGATCACATGCCCGCGCCGAGGCAAAAGCACCGCCGGTCCCCACCCGATTCCCGGAGAAATACCCAATCCGCGAAGCGCGAACGCTGCACCCTTCGTCCCCTTCGCCGTCACAGTGTCGCTCCTTCTCCGCCTTCTTCGCCAAATCTCGATTCGATCACTCGGCAGATCGCTTCGATCGCTTCCGCCTCATCGTCCCCCGAGGCCATGATGTCCAGGTACGTCCCGGCCGACGCCGCCAGCAGCAGGACGCCGAGGATGCTTTTGGCATCGGCAGTCTGTCCATTATCGGAGCGTGCGAGCGTGATGCGACTCTGGAAACGATTGGCGACCTGCACAAGCTTGGCTGCCGCCCGCGCATGCAACCCCAGACGATTAGTCACTTGCACGATCCGCCGCTGCATCGTCGGTTATCGCTTCGCAGGCGCGAGAATCTCGCTGGCCAAATAGATGTCCTTCTGTCCCTGCTCCTTGACCTTCCGCGCGACCGTGAGCAGATCGTCGTTCGGATCGTGGTTGGCGAGTTTGAGGATCATGGGGAGGTTGACGCCGGTGACGATCTCCACCGGGGCGATGCCCAGGAAGGTCGCGGCGATATTGGTCGGCGTCCCTCCGAACATATCTGTCAGCAGGAGCACGCCGCGGCCACTATTGACCCGTTCGATCGCCTGGCGGATCATCTCGCGTGCGACGTCCACATCATCGTGCCACCCGATGGAGACGGCCGTGATGTGGCTGATCTCGCCGACGATCATCTCGGCCGCGTTCACCAACTCCGTGGCCAATTGCCCATGCGTGATGACGACTCCGCCGATACGTCCCATCCTTGCCCCCTTTCCCGCGTCGGAGAGGCAACATGCCATCCACTGTCCTCGACGTTCGCGCTCTCCGCATATGGTGACGCACGCGCTCTTTGCGCTCTCTTATTGTACACCAGGACCTCGGCTCTCGTCTGCAACGAGGGGCGCGGGTCTCTCATGGCTTCTCGACGTCGCGATGAGTGACGCGAAGCGTGTATCCGTCCCGCCGGAGTGTACGCGCCAGCTCTTCGACGATCATCACCGAGCGATGTCTTCCCCCTGTGCACCCGATCCCAATCGTCACATAACTGCGCCCCTCGCGCCGGTAGCGCGGCAGTAGAAACCGGAGGAGATTCTCCAGATGGGCGATGGTCTCCGCCGTGTCCGGTTGCGCGCGCAGGAACTCGATGACCTGAGGGTCTTGACCGGTCCGCTCGCGCAGCTCGGGCACGAAATGCGGATTCGGCAGGAAACGGACATCGAAGAGAAGATCCACTCCCGGAGGGACGCCGTGCTTGAACCCGAAGCTGAGGAGCGTGACCGTCATCTCCAGGAGAGCATCGGACGTGCCGAAGCGCTCGATCACAAAGTGGCGCAGCGTGTGCACTGTGTGTTCAGACGTATCAATAATAAGATCGGCGCGGGCGCGGATTTCCCGAAGCAGCTCCCGCTCGCGGATGATCGCCGTGGGCAGATCCGTCTCGGCGTCGGCCAGCGGATGGGGGCGGCGCGTCTCAGAGAAGCGGCGGAGCAGGACCTCGGAACTCGCCTCGAAAAAGATGATCTTCACGTTCGTTCCTCGCTGCCGCAGCTCGTCGTAGAGGCGGGGGAAATCCGGCAGAAATTGGCGCTCGCGGATATCAACGACGATGACGGCGCGTTTGAGTGTTTCCAACGATCGCTCGCACAGCTCGACAAAAGGGGGGATCAAGTAGATCGGCAAATTGTCCACGCAGAAATAGCCGAGGTCCTCGAAGGCCTTGACGGCCGATGTCTTCCCCGAGCCGCTCAGGCCTGTAAGAATGAGGATTTGAGGAGGTGGGGAAGCCATGTTCGGATTTCGGCCTGCCCTCACCGGAGCTCGGCCGCGTCTCCGGCACTCAGAGCAGCGCGGGCGCACACGAAGTGGTGCATGGCGTCACCGCCTCGCCGTTTCAGGAGGTGGTTCCGGACGGCCACTCCGATGAGCGTCAGGAGATCGCGCCAAGATGTCCCGGGAATGCGGATCCAGACCTCACTCCGCCCCACGATCTGCACACGCCTCGCTTGCACAGACTGCGCGAATCCCGCCCGCGCCAGTCCGAGCTTCTGAGTGTGCGGCGAATGGATCGCCCGCGTCACACTCTCGGCTGCTCTGAGGGCAAACTCGGACGGGGCGTCGCGCCGCACGTCGGCGACAGTGATCTCCGATGCGAAGGTCGGGGTCATCCCGCGCTCACGGTTCGATCAATCCCAGGTGGCCGTCGTTCCGTTTGTAAAGGACAGCCACGCGCTCGGTCTCCGAATTTCGGAAAACCAGGAAATGGTCGCTCGATTTCAGGAGAAGTTCGGCCGCCTCGTCTGGCGTCAGCGGCTTCACCGAATATCGCGGTGTCCGAATGATGCGCACCTCCGGCGCCGGGGATTCCACCGACAGCGTCTTCACGAGCTTGCGCGTCATCCTCCGGCGTGCCGCAAATTTCTCCTTCTGCTTGAGCGTTTGCCGAAGGAGGCGATCGATGGCTTCGGTGACGGAACTGTAGAGGTCGTCCGCCTCGGCTGTCCCGGTGAACCGATGATCCCGCCATGTGACCAGAATCTCCGCCAGGAAGCGATGTTTCTCCGCACCGAGGATGACGTGCACCTTGGCCGCATCGTCGAGGACGCGGCTGAGTTTCTCCAACGCCCGCCGAAGGCGCTTCTCGATGGCGGGCGTCAACTCCACGTTGCGCGTCGTGAGTTCCAGGTTCATCTCTTCCTCCCGGCCAACAGCAGCAAGCGATCCCGTGAGCTGGGAATCCCCAGTTGCTTTCGATACTTCGTCACCGTGCGGCGCGAGAGCCGGATTCCTTCGCGTTCCAAAAGGCGCACCACATCGTCATCTGTCAGCGGCGCTCGGGGATCTTCCTGCTCAATGAGTTTTTGAAGACGCAGCTTGAGGACACGCGTGGAGATCTGCTCCCCGTTCTCCTTCCTCACCCCTTCAGTGAAGAAGCGGCGGAGCTCGATGAGACCCTGCGGGGTATCAATGTACTTGTTGCTCACGATGCGGCTGACGGTCGAGAGCGAGAGGCCGAGCTCAGCCGCGATGTCCTTCAGAAGCATAGGCTTCAGGTGTTCCGGCCCGTAGTCGAGGAAGTCACGCTGTCTTCGGATGATCGCCTCGCAGACGCGGTAGATCGCCCGACGCCGATGCTCGATGTTCCTCAACAGTTCAACGGCTGAGCGAAATCGCTCGCGCACAAAATCCCGCACTTCTTTGGAGAGGCTTTCGCTCCTGAGCAAGCGCCGATAGTAGGGGTTGATGCGAAGCGACGGCAGATCCTCTTCGTGGAAGACAATGACGTAGCGATCCTCGACCTTCACGATGCTCGCCTCGGGCAGGATGTACGCGGGCGGCGCGGCGCCAAGATTCCGCCCCGGACGCGGATCCAGCTGTCGAATCAGCTCCAGTTCCTCCTGCACCGTCTCCGGAGGAAGGCCGAGACGCTTGGCCAGTTCCGGGAGCCGATGCGGATGGAGCTCCCACAGGTGATCGCGCACAAGCTGTGCCGCCAGCCGATCCTCCCATCCCCGAGCGCGAAGTTGCAGGAGCAAGCATTCCCGGAGGTCGCGAGCACCAATGCCCGGCGGATCCAAGCTCTGCACCAGCGCGAGCGCTCGCTCGACGACGTCCTCGGACCATCCCCCTAGGGCTTGAATCTCCTCCAGCGTCGCCTCCAAATAGCCATCGCTGTTGAGGCACCCAATGATCGCTTCGGCCGCCTGCCGCACTTCCTCCTCGTGCGGGGGCATCAGACGGAGTTGTTCCATCAGGGCATCGTAGAGTGAGGGACGGCTCGGTGTCAGCTTCTCCAACAGCGAAGCTTCTTCCTCAGGAGGAGGCTCCGCCCACGTCGTGCGAGGTGCCGGATCGAGATAGTTCTCGAAGAAATCCTCGAAGTCCACCTCCTCAAAGGGATCCCTGGGTATCGGTTCGGCTTCCGCTGATTCGGAGGGTGATCTCCGAACTTCCCGCTGGTCCTCGCGCTCCGTATTGAGGAGCGCCGACTCCGCTGAAGGACTCTCCTCGACGACTTCCTCCAACACCGGATTCTCGCGCAGCTCGTGTCGGATGACGTTGAGGAGCTCGAGCTTGGTCATCGCCAGAAGGTCAATGCGCTGCTTGAGCTGCGGCGTCAGTGCCAGACGTTGCGTCAATCTTGGTGCGACCTTGAGCGATGGCATGGCTCAGAGCCTGAAGTGCTCGCCCAGATAGATGCGTCGGACCTCCGGATCCTTCAGGAGCGCCTCCGGTGTGCCCGCGCGAAAGATGCGCCCCTCGCTGAGGATGTAGGCCCGATCCGTGATCCGGAGCATCTCCCGCACGTTGTGATCTGTGATGAGGATCCCAATCCCACGCTCTCGCAACCGCAGGATAATACGCTGCAGGTCGAAGACGGCGAGCGGATCGATGCCCGTCAGGGGCTCATCCAGGAGCAGGAATCGAGGGTCCATGACAAGAGCGCGCGCGATCTCCGTGCGTCGGCGTTCTCCGCCCGAGAGGGCGTAGCCCTGGAGATGGCGGACTGAGGTCAGTCCCAATTCTTCTAAGACCGCCTCGAGTCGGCGCCGGCGCTCGGCGCGGCTCAACTTCTGCTGTTCCAAGATGGCGAGGATATTCTCCTCCACAGTGAGGCGGCGGAAGATCGAAGGCTCTTGCGGCAGATAGATCAAGCCCCGCCGAGCCCGAAGGTACATCGGCAGAAGTGTGATCTCGCATCCATCGAGGAAAACGGCGCCACGATCGGGCCTCTCAATTCCAACGATCAGGTGGAAGGTCGTCGTCTTTCCCGCTCCGTTGGGACCGAGCAGTCCGACGATCTCACCAGGATGTATCTCCAAGGAGACATCGTTGAGGACGCAGCGGCCTCGGTAGTACTTCGTCAGCCCAAGGGCGCGCAAGGATATCCTTTCCGCGGGCGGCCGAGTCAAGGGCGCCACTGTTTCCTGATCGAACGCCGTCGCCTTCGCATCTGTGACCAGAGCGCTCACGGTTCCCCTCTCGGAATGAATCTCACGGTCCTCACCCGGCGCGCCCCTTCGCCGTCTTCAACCAAAACTTTATCACCCCCGTCGAGGAAAGTCAATCGAGCTCCCTGTTGGAGCACGCGTTGCCGATCGTCTTCCACGCGCGCCGGGGCTCCTTCCAGAACGAGACTCTCCTCGCGGGCGTCGTACGTCGCGCGCTCGGCGTACGCGCGGCGCTCGGGATCGGTGAGGACGACGTTCCGCTCGGCAAGGGCGCGCGCGATCTCCGCGGCATCCGGTTTCAAGACGACCGCGAGCGACTCCGCCGTGAGGCGCTGCGTGCCTCGGTGAAGGCTCACCCCCCCTTCGTAGAAGATCGTTCGCTCGGCATCGCGATAAGTAAGACGCGCCGCGGAGACGACAATGGGGATGGATTCGCTCGACGTCGTCTCGGCGCGGCGCGCGCGGAAGAGAGCCGAGCGCACATGTCCGCGAGCTGTGAGCGTGCGCTCCGCCTCGCGGAGTTCCAGCTCCTCGGCCGTGAGGTACATCTCTTGCTGCCACGCGCGCACCGCACCCGTGTAGTGTGCGTATCGCGCCCGATGATTGACTTCCAGGCGATCGGAGGCGATGAAAACGGGTGCGTCGCGCTCCGGAAACGGGAGAATACGAGCGGTCATCTCGCGCGGGATATAAGTCGTCAGCACGCGTCCGCGAGCCAGACTCCGTCCCTCTCGAGGATTCACATCCAGCTCACGGGCGCGCGTTCGTCCGCGCGCGTCCCAAACGGTGGGATCGCCTCCGCGCAAGCGAATCCATCCGGACTCTGCATCGTAGATCGCCTGCTCGCTCTGCGCGCGCCGATCCCCTTCCAGATAGCGGACCTGGCCCGAGTGGATGAGTTGCGTGATCTCCTGCGTTTCGGGGTCGAACCGGGCAAGGAGCGACGAGCTCTGCAGCACGCGCTTCGGCCCCTCCATCGGTTCGATCTCCACGCGGACGTCGCCCTCGGCGCGGCCGAGGGTCATTCGGGGACGCTCGGCTTCTAGTTCCAGCTCAGCCTCTTGGGCGCGAATCATCTTTTTCTCCGCCGATGATGTGGAGCGCGGGGGGGGCAGCTCCAACTGGACATCGCCCGAGGCGCGAACCCGATAGGGCGCTCCCGTCTCCTCTCGGAAAAGCACCTCCACGCCGCGTGCTTCTAAGCGCTTCTCGGCGGGAGCGGAATCGCTCGATCCTCCTCGCAGTGCGAGGCTCACGCGTTCACCATCAGCCCGTGCAGATCGCGGGGCGATCTCTCTGCCGCGCGCGGCGAAGGTGATCTCCACGCGAGGGCTGCGCAGCTCCTGTTCTCCCATTCGATTTCGCCATCGCGCGAAGACCGATCCGAGCGCAAGAGCGCGGGCTGGATCCTGCCGCTCGGTGAGCAAGAGCAAGAGGCGCTCGCTTGTGATCTCACCTATTGTCCTCGCGGTGCGGGAGTGAAGGCGAACGCCGCCTTCGGCGGCGAGCTCTCGGAGGCGATACTCGCGGTCGAGGCGACCCTCGAGCCGATCGGCGCGCAGATCTTCGGCGCCGCGCCGGATTCTCACATCCCCGACGAGCTGAAACGCAAGCGGTGCTTTCTCGAAAAAGGCCGCCTCCGCGTGAGCGGTCCACGTGACCGTCGGATCGGCGGTGAACTCTTTCGGCGCGAACCTCAGGCGGACAGCGCGCGGGAGAACAAGCTGCTGCTGGTTATGCCGAAATCGGACTTCGATTCCTTGACTCTCCCCCCAAGCGCTCGCTCGTTCGAACGTCACCGGCCGCTCCGTGCGCATGACCTCCGCCGCCTGATCGTATCGCAGCTCGTCGGTCCGGAGGCGAACACCTTCCCGCGTCCAAGCCACGACATCCCGAGCGAAGATGACAAGTCCAGAGGCTTGGTAGTAAACGGCACGGCGAGCCGCGATCCGCGCGCGCTCGCTCCCATCCGGTGCATAAAGCGTCAGGCTCACGTCGCTCAGTTGATGGTGTCCATCATCATAGACCTCATCGCGTGCCGCCGTGAGGAGAAACAATGGGCGATTCCCCCGCGTGTGAAGATGGCGAACATTCTCGCTCACCGAGAGCAGACGGGCGTCCAAACGCACTCCCGTTGCATCGCGGCTCCGATGTCGAAGAAGGCCGGAGTGCTGGCGGTAGGAGACGGCAATCAAGGCGCCGACTGCGACAAAGAGCGCGACGGCCAGAGCACGAAGCACGGGGAGCCATCGGGGCTCACGTCCTTTCATCGCGCCCTCCGCTGGGCTCCTCGACCAGGTCTTCGATCACAAGGTGAATCTGAAGCAGTCCGTCGTAGAATGATTCACCAACGCTCGCGGCGAGTCGAAGACGAGACCCGCGAGCGCGCGCGGCGAACTCCGACGCACCGTTCCACCAGAAGGCGTCCAGCCTCTTCTCCCCCTGTCGGAGGCGGAGCTTGAGGTGGCGCTCCTTCAACACGCGGGGTTCGCCCTCCACGCAGACATTGGTGAAGAGGAAGATCGGACGGGGATTTCCGATGCCGAAGGGTTCAAGGCGCTGAAGCTGCTGCCAGAATTCAAAGGTCACGTCTGAGATCGCGAGCTGATCATCGAGAGCATATGTGGGGACGAGGTCCTCCGGAGCGAGCACGCGGTCGGCTTCGGCTATGATCCGCCGTCGGAACTCCTCGAGGCGATCGCGTCGGAGGACGAGCCCGGCGGCCTGCGCATGGCCCCCGTAGCGCTCGAAGAGATCGGCGCATGTCTCCAGGCTGCGAAGCAGATGGAAGGCCGGAATGCTCCGTCCCGATCCATATGCCCATTCCCCTTCGAGGGCGAGAACGATTGCTGGGCGTGCGAATCGCTCCACGATCTTCGACGCGGCCAGGCCGATCACACCGCGGTGCCAACCTTCGCGGGCGAGCACCAAGAGTTTCTGCTCGCGCCAAGAGGGATCTTCGGCGAGCATCGTCTCGATGTGCGCGAGGATCGTCTGCTCCTCGCGTTGGCGGTGGGCATTCTGCTCATTGAGCTGAGCAGCCAACTGACGCGCGCGCGTGGCGTCCTCGGTCTCCAAGAGTTCGATGGCCGGTCGCGCCGTGCTCAGCCGACCGGCGGCGTTTAAACGGGGCGCGAGACGAAAGGCGACGTCCCGACCCGTCACCGGACGATCCGGAACGAGGCCGGCCACCTCGGCGAGCGCGCGAAGACCGATGTGTTCGGGTGCCCACAGGCGCTCCACTCCCAGGCGCGCGATCACGCGATTCTCTCCCGTCAGAGGCGCCAGGTCCGCGATCGTTCCGAGGGCAGCCAGTGGGAGAAGCGAGGCGAGCTCCGATCGGTGACCACTGCGCATGAGCAAAGCCTGCGCGAGCTTCAGCGCGACACCCACGCCCGCGAGATTCTTCTCGGGATAGGCACAATCGGGACGCTTCGGATTCAACACGGCGACGGCAGGTGGAAGCTCGGCTTCGGGAAGATGATGATCGGTCACAATAGTCTCCATCCCCAGCGCCTTCGCGCGTTCGACGACCTCGTGAGCGCGGATCCCACAGTCTACGCTGATGAGTAAGCGTCCTCCTTGGGCGGCCAAGGCCTCGACGGCTTCGACATGCATCCCATAGCCTTCGCGCAGGCGCTCAGGGACGTAGAACGAAACAGGAGCGCCAAGCCGCCGAAGCGTCTTCCGAAGCAGGACGAGGCTAGTTACCCCATCCACGTCATAATCGCCGTAGAGGACGATCGGTTCCCGTCGCGCAATAGCGCGCTCGATGCGCTCCACCGCTTCGGACATTCCCGCCAGGCGATACGGATCGTGTAAGTCGTCAAGGCGTGGAGCGAGAAACCGACGCGCTTCATCCGGTGTCGTCACACCGCGCGCGCTGAGCACGCGCGCGAGCGTGGGAGAGAGGCCAAGCTCCCGCCGCAAGACCTCCACCGCGTCCTCGGCGCATGTTCGCAGGACCCACCGGTATCCCATCGGCCGCCTCCGCGTCTCGCCCCACAGACCAAGATGCGCAAGGAGTTATTGTACAGTACCTCTCTCCCTCGGAGAAAGATGAGCTGAGAGGAAACCTCACGCCGTCAGGAGATCGCGTGGAGTCTCCTGAAAGAGGAGCGCGCAACACTCGTCTCATCGGCTGGCGCGAGTGCGCGTCGGGACGTAAGGCTGGTTCAGATAATGGCGCGCGATCTCCTGAGCTCCGTTATAGTCGTCCTTGGTCTCCCTCGCCTTCTCGTACTCCGCGATGGCGCGCTCGCGCTCGCCGAGCGCATCGTAGCAGTTCCCACGATAGATGTAGCTCCAGACGACCACCCACGACGGGTGCTTGTCGCCATTGAGGGCATCGGTGAAGGCGTCCAGAGCCCGTTGGAAATTCCGCTGCTCGAAGTAGAGCATGCCCAAATTGTAGTGCGCCCACGAGCTGAGCGCATCCAGCTCCAAGGCTGCTCGAAACTGCTGCTCGGCCTCCGGATATTCGCGATTCTTGAGGTGTTCGATCCCGCGTCGAACGATGACGGCGATGCGGATCTGGTCCGTAAGGTGAAGGATGTGGAAGTCCGGATCCACGATGACTTCGCGCGGGAGCGCCTCCAGGGGGACCTCAAAGCTCGCCTCCGTTCCCTTCATCGCGATTGTGATCCGTTCGGTTCGGTCGCCTTCCGCGCGCACGAGCAGGTCCACGGGCATATCGAACAGTTCGAGCGTTTGCTTGACGGTCCCTCGCACCTTGAATTTCCCCTCACGCGTACGCAGAATCATGTACTCGATACGGAATTCCGGCACTCCGGTCGAATCCACCCAGAGGCCGAAGAAGCCGCGCAAGCTGCGCCCGGCCGTCCGATTCGCCAGCTCCTCGAAATCCGCGATGCCCGCATTCTTGCCCGCGTACGTGTGATAGAAGGTCTTCAGCATCGCGAAGAACTTCTCGTCGCCGAGCACGGAGCGCAGCATGCGGAAGACGAAGGCGCCTTTATCGTAGACGATGGCGCGATAACTGGGCGAGAGATCGTAAAGTTCGCGCGGGGCGCGGGCGATGGAGGTCGCCGATTCGAAGGCGAGAGCGCGTTCGAGCACTTCGCGGATGGCCTGCTCATATTCCGCGCGGGAGCTCGTGAGCTCGCGGAACAAGAGCGCGCTGTAGTGTGCCAATCCTTGCGAGATCCACGCATCGTCGAAGTTCCGGAGAGCCACGGCTTGTCCCCACCACTGGAACGCGACCTCGCACGCCAGCCTCTCCACATCGAGCGGGCGCTCTCCCGGAAGCATCCGCGGAGCGATGAAGAGCGTCCCAGGACCGGCGTAATACTCCAGCGAATCGTCATCGATCTCCACCACGCGCAGCCGATCGCCGAACGCATAAGGACCGAACCGGGCGTGGTACAGGTCGAGCATGCGCCCGATGGGTTCGGCGAGCGCTTCCATGCGCCCCTCATCGCCCGGCTTCGCGAAGAGTTCGACGGCGAATCCACCAGGCGTGCGCATCTCTTTGGTGATATATCGAGAGAAGGCGAACGATCCGGCGAGGACCGGTTGCGTCGAGACGAGCGTATAGGTGACCTGAGGCGCTCGCGGCGGCGGGGATTCCGTCGGAGCCGTTGTCCGGCGCTGTCCTCGCGCGGGTGCCGGCGCTGGCCGCTCCACGACCGGTTGAGCGCTCACGGGACGCTCGCTGTATCCGGCGAGCACCAGGTCATGGGGCATGCGCAGTGTGATCTCATAGCTCGCGCGATCAGCGGCATAGTCATGGAAGGGGAGCCATCGCGCGGCGTAGAAGAGGTAACCGCCCTCCGGACCGATATAGGCGAGTCGCCGATCGGGAATCGGTCCCCCTTCCGGTCCACGCAGCGCGCCCGCATATTCGAAGAGAAGGGTGAGCTGTGTTCCCGCCTCCACGACCTTCCCGAGATCCACGCGCACGTTGAGCTGATCGAACCGATCTTGGAGGAACGTGAGCGCTTCGCCGGTCTCGACATTGTGCACACGCGAGACGACGAGCGAGCCGTTCAGCTCGAGGACGACGGAGCGCGTGGCCGACCCCACGCGCAGCGTCACCATCGAACGCGCCGTCAGCGAGGATTCGGCCGGATTCACATCCGCCTCGACCTTGTAGTGGAGTACATCCAAGTCTGTGGAGGCGGAGAGAAGGTGCGCCATTCCCTCCGAGCGTCGGAGCGCTCCGCCAAGAGGACCTATGAGCACAGAGAGCGCAATGCCGATCGTCGGAACGATTCGCCATCGCTCGCTCTTTGCGCTGTGAGGGTGCGATCTCGCTGCGTCTCCTCTTCGCATCTCCGGTGATTGTACCATTGCCGATTCGTCCATGCCATGTGGAGGCATCGGTCACTGGAGGGTCAACCGCCCGAGCAAACCGCGCTCGCGGGCCAGGTCGAACATGCGCACCAGCAGCCAGATGCCGAAAGCCAGATAGAGGGCGTTCAATCCGAGCGCCCAGCCGAAGTGATCCCACCGGAACGTCCCCGTACGCAAGACCTCGCGCATGCCCTCGAAGACGTAGGTGCAGGGGATCGCGCGCGCGAGCACCTGCATGACGGGCGGCAGAACGCTCACCGGATAGAAGACGGCTGCGAACGGTTGGATGAGGAACGGCACGGCCCATGCCAGGGCTTCCGCCGCCTGCCCGAAACGCAGAATGATCGCGGTCGTGATGATTCCCAAGGCCAGCCCCAGAATCAGCAAATTCGCCATGAAGGGGATGAGCGCATATCCGAGCTCGAAGAGATTGAAACGATAGAGGACCCACGCGAGCACCGCGAGCGAGAGGAGCGTCACGCCGACGCGCGCGAGGCCGAAGAGGAAGGTTGCCGCGATATATTCGCTCAAGCGCACCGGCGCGCAGAAGATGTTCAACAGGTTGCGCACCCAGACGTCCTCGAGGAATGAGAGCGTGATGCCTTGCTGCGCGCGATAGAGAACGTCCCAGAGGATCATCGCCCCGATCAGAAACGCGACCAGACGGGGCAGAGCTCCTTCCCCCACGCGCTGAAGGAAGAGGGTGACGTAGCCCCACAGCAGCAGCTCCATCGTCGGCCAGAACCAAATCTCCACCAGTCGGATAGCGCTCCGCCGATAGACGAAGGCGTATCGAAGCACGAGGATGCCCACGCGTCGGAGGTTCATCGCTCTTCGTGACCGACGAGGATCTCTCCACTTCGCGCGATGCGAATGAAGACTTCCTCCAGCGTTCGCGTGCGAAAGTGATCCAGGATCTCCTGCGGCGACCCCTCGGCGATGATCCGTCCGTGATGGAGGAAGAGGATGCGATCGCACACTTCCTCGATATCGCGCATGTTGTGCGACGTGTAGAGCATGGCGATCTGCCGCTCGCGCTGGATCCGGCGCAGAAGACGACGCACCTTGTCGGCGATGTTCGGATCGAGACTCGCCGTCGGCTCATCCAGCAGAAGAAGCTCCGGATCATTGATCAGTGCTTTGCAGAGATTGACGCGCGTCATCTCACCGCTGGAGAGCCGTCCCGTTCGGGCATCGCGCAGGTGTGCGATCTCCAGCAACTCGAGCACTTCGGCGACGCGCTCATCCGCTCTCGGGACGGCGTAGAGTTGTGCGAAGAGCCAGAGATTCTCCCACACCGTGAGATTCGGCGGCAGATTCACGCCGACCGAGGAGAAGTTCATGCGACTGAGGATCTCGATCCGGTGGCGCTCGACGTCCTTGCCGAAGATCTCAATGCGTCCCGACGTCGGACGGATAAGGCCGAGGATGAGCTGCAAGGTCGTCGTCTTTCCAGCGCCGTTCGCTCCGAGCAGTCCCACGATCTCCCCGCGCGAGATCGAGAAGCTCACACGATCTACGGCTACGATCTCATTGAAGACCTTCGTCAGCTCGTGCACGTGCAGGACGACATCCTCGCATCGGTGCATAGCGGGGCAAAGATACCAGTCGGGTTCTCCGTCGAGCAAGAGGGGAGATGGCCGGAGCTGGGCGACGGGGGGAACACGCGAGGGCGCTTTGCCACGACGCACGGGAGCAGTTTATAATCTCTCACTGCGAAGCGGGGGGAGGCTTATGGAGCGCTCCGATCGCGCGAAAGCGCTTCTCGATCATGTCGAGCGCCTGCTTGCCGAGGATCCAGAAGTCCTTGTGCCCGTGCGCAAACTCTGGCTTCGACTCCAGCGAGAGTATGCGTGGAGGCCGCTTCCGACGTTCTCGGAATTCCTGACCCTCCTTCGTGCGGACGAGCGATTCGAATATTGGTCGCTTGGGGAGCGCGCCGACGAGGAGCTTGAGATCGTTCCTGCGCGCGAGCCTCTCTCCCTGCGAGACTTGGCCGCCTGCGAGCGCGGGCCGCGCGTGAAGCTCCGGCGCATCCCGGTGACGGAGGCGCTTCTGTTGCGCATCCTCCGCCATCACATCCAGGGACTGCTTGAGATCTTGCGCTGAGCGCCGTCACTCGACGGTCACCGATTTCGCGAGATGGCGCGGTTGATCCACGTCGCACCCTTTGAGGACGGCGACGTGATAGGCGAGAAGTTGTAAGGGGACAATGGCGAGAATGGGCGAGAGCCAATAGCTCGTCGCCGGGATCTCCAGAAGACGGTCGGCCACCTGACGGACCTCCTGATCCCCTTCGGTGACGATCCCCACCACGCGCCCCTCGCGCGCTTTCACTTCGACGATATTGGCCAGCGTCTTCTCGTAGAGGAGGTGCGAGGTGGGAGACGTCGGATCCAGCGTGTTGATGGCGATAAGAGGAAGCTGTTCGTCAATGAGGGCATTCGGCCCATGCTTCATCTCCCCGGCCGGGTATCCCTCGGCATACATGTAGGCGAGCTCTTTCAAGAGCAGCGCTCCCTCCAGCGCCATCGGGTAATGGATGCCGCGTCCGAGCAAGAAGGCAGCCGGCGCGCGCGCCAGCTCGCGGGCGAGGTCGCGAATCTCATCGTCTCGGGCGAGAATGCGCTCGAGCTTCTCCGGGAGAGCTTGAGCCTCGCGGATGAGCATCTCCCTCTGCGCGTCGTCGAGCGTCCCGCGATGCTCGGCCAGATACACAGCCAAGAGATAGAGGGCCATGAGTTCGGCGGTGAAGGTCTTGGTCGCAGCGACGCCAATCTCCGGGCCCGCCTGCAGGTAGATCGTGCCCTGCACCTCGCGCGTGAGTGTGGCGCCCCGCACATTGCAAAGGGCGAGCACCGGCGCGCCTCGACGTCGCGCCTCGCGGGCAGCTGCCAACGTATCGGCTGTCTCGCCCGATTGACTGAGGGCGACGACGAGCGTCCCCGCATCGAGGATCGGATCGCGGTACCGGAATTCGCTCGAATAATCCACCTCGGTCGGGAGGCGCGCGATATGCTCGAGGAGGAACTCCCCGGTCAGAGCCGCATGCCAGCTCCCGCCGCAGCCCACAAGTTGAAGACGGCGAATTTGCCGGAGCTGCTCCTCGCTCATCTCAATCTCCTCGAAGCGGATGTGCCGACCATCGGACGACACATGCGCCGCCATCAGTTCGCGAAGCACGCGCGGTTGTTCGTACATCTCTTTGAGCATGAAGTGCGGAAAGCCCCCCTTCTCGACCAAAATGGGCTCCCACCCGATCCGCTCCACGCGCGGCGTCACCGGGTTCCCCGCAAGGTCGCTGATCCGCACACCCTGCCGGGTGAGGACAGCCATCTGCCCATCCTCCAGAAAGAGGACATCGCGCGTGTAGTAGAGGAAAGCGAGGGCATCCGAAGCGACGAAGTATTCGTCGCGCCCGATGCCGATGACCACCGGAGGTCCACATCGGACGGTGACGATCGTCTCCGGCACATCCGCCGAGAGGATCGCCAGGGCGAAGACGCCCGACATCTCCCTAAGCGCCGCCCGCACTGCGCGCTCCAGTCGAAGCTCCGGATCACCCACCTCCGCGGGCTGCTCAGCGAGCTGCTTCTCGATCAGATGTGCAATGACCTCTGTATCGGTCTCCGTCCGAAATGCATGTCCTTCTTCGATAAGCCGATGCTTGAGGGTCAGGTAATTCTCCACGATGCCATTGTGGACGACGGCCAAACGGCCTGAGCAATCACAGTGAGGGTGCGCATTCTCCACCGTCGGGCGACCGTGCGTCGCCCAGCGGGTGTGCCCGATCCCGTACGTGCCATCGAGCGGATGCAGGCGGATCACTTCTTCGAGCTGTCGGAGCTTACCCGCCGCGCGGCGCACGTGCATGCGTCCCTCGTCAACGACGGCGAGACCGGCAGAGTCATACCCGCGATATTCGAGGCGTCGCAGACCATGAAGCAGGATGGGAACGACCTGCCGCGGACCAATGTATCCGATGATCCCCGACATCGCTCAACTCGGTGAAGCGGACGGTGTCGAAGGGGGCTCCTCTTCGAGCTTCTTCTTCTCGACGGCAGGGACGCCGACGACGAGCGTTCGCTCCGGCACATCTCGGATGACGACGGCCCCTGCTCCCGTCATTGCTCCTCGACCCACGCGCACAGGGGCGACAAGCAGCGTATCGCTGCCGAGCTTGACGTCATCCTCGATGACGGTCGGATGCTTCCGCTTCCCATCGTAATTGCAGGTGATCGTCCCCGCGCCTACGTTCACTCGCTCGCCCACGGTCGCATCCCCGAGATAGGCCAAGTGCATGGCCTTGCTTTGCCGCCCGATCCGAGATTTCTTCACTTCGACGAAGTTGCCGATGGCCACCTCATCCGCCAGCTCCACTTCCCCGCGTAAATGCGCGAACGGCCCGATACGCACATCATTGCCGATCCGGCTTCCCTGGATCACTGTGAAATTCCGCACAATCACCCGATCCCCGAGCTCCGCGTTCACAATCCGCGTCCACGCGTGAATCTCGCAGGCTTCTCCCACGCGCGTCTCTCCCTCCAGATGCACATGCGGATGCACAATGGTGTCTCTCCCAATCACGACGTCCGCGTCAATCCGGGTCGTGTTCGGATCGAGGATCGTGACTCCCTCGTGCATCCATCGTTCGCAGATCAGGCGACGAAGGTGAGCATCGAGCTGCGCCAGATCGCGGCGGGTGTTGACGCCCAGCAGCTCATCGGGATGCTCGCTCTCCAAAGCTCGGACGCGATAGCCGAGGCTCGTGAGCACGCCTATGACGTCCGTCAGATAGTATTCGCCCTGCCGGTTCTCCGGCGTGAGTCGTGCGAGTGCTCCCCAAAGGGGCTTCGGATCGAACCCATACAGCCCGGCATTCACTTCGGTGAGCGCGCGCTCTTCAGGGGTGGCATCGGCCTCTTCCACAATGCGGACGACCTCGCCGTGAGCGTTGCGCACGATCCGGCCGTATCCCGTCGGATCCTCCAGACGCATCGTCACGAGCGTGGCGACCGCATCGCCACGCGCCTGCGCCTCTGCGAGCCGAGCGATCGTCTCCGCGCGCATAAGGGGCATGTCGCCATAGAGGATCAGGAGAGGCTCGCGCCAGACCGAAGGTTCCTGCCACTGCTCCCAGATCGAGAGCGCCTCCTCGCCGACTGCATCCGGGAGATCGGGAGGACCTTCTTCTGCGCGAATCGCGTCCAAGGCGACGCGGACGGCGTGTCCGGTCCCCCGCGCTTCGGTTTGAGAGGCGAAGAGTAAGCGCGGCGGCTCATCCCCAGCGCTCGCCGCGCGCGCGACCTCGCCTTCGACAACATGGCGCACTATCTCCGCTTGAGGCCCGACGACGACGATCAACCGAGCCGGACGCACACCGAGGGCCGCGCGTACGACGTGCGCAATAAGGGGGCGTCCGGCCAGCTCATGCAAGACCTTCGCTCGGTGCGAGCGCATCCGCGTCCCCAGGCCTGCAGCGAGGATCACGATATTCGGCTTCATAACTGCCCTCCCCAAACGGCTAAAGTATCATAACCCACGCGCTTTGGGCAAAGAGCGCTTCTCCTCAGGGCCTCATGATACTACCTGGCGCCGTCACAGTGGATGTTCCGAGCATCGGCTCCGCCCATCAGGGCGGAGAAGGGGGGACGCGAGCCTGAGCGTGACGATAAAGGAGAACGTTCGCTTGATGCTCGGCCAGCGTTCGAGCAAAACGATGCGCGCCATTGCTCCGCGTGCCGTCGACGACGAAATACAGGTAATCCGTGGAGGCCGGATACAAAGCCGCATCTAAAGACGCACGTCCCGGGGACGCGATAGGACCAGGCGGCAGACCCGGAAAGAGATAGGTGTTGTAGGGCGATCGGCGCGCCAGATCCGAGCGATGAATCGTCCTATCGTCGTCCCCTTCCAGAAGCGCTGCGTAAAGGACTGTTGGATCGCATTCGAGCCGCATCCCGCGCCGCAACCGATTGTGAAAGACCGAGGAGATGAGGGGGCGCTCCTCCGGACGCTTCGCCTCTTTCTCGATCAGGGAGGCCAAGGTGACGACCTCTCGAACGGTGAACCCAAGGGTGCGGGCGCGCGCAAGATCCGCATCAGTGAAGACCTCGCGAAATCGTTGGACCATGCGCGCGATCAGGTCGCGAGCCGACATAGAAGGCGTATAGGTGTACGTATCGGGGAAGAGATAGCCTTCGAGCGAGTCCGCCTGTGGATCGAGATCGCGAATGAGGCTCACATCCTCGGTGAACTCCAGAGCACGATCGGCGTCGCGCAGGGGAAGTCGGCGCAAAAGTTCGGCGATCTCGAAGCGATTGAACCCTTCGGGGATTGTGATCTTCTCGGTGAGGACCTCGCCGCGAACGAGCTTCCGGATGACCTCAAGGGGCGAAATGGGCGAGGGGAACCGATAATCTCCAGCCTTCAACCGTGCCCCCTGATGCGTGAGGGCGAGATAAACGAACGCAGGGAAGGGATGAGCGATAATCCCCTCTGCCTCGAGCTGGCGAAGGATATGACGCGCCGGAGTTCCCGGAGCGATGGTGATCACCCGCGAGGCCGCAGCATGCTCGCGCGGCATTACAAGCGCGAGGATTGCGAGACCGAGTCCCACGAGCGCAAGAAGGAACACAAAGCCGAGTGCGCGCCCCCATCGGCCGAGTGTGCGGAAGCCTCGAGCTGGATGGCGCCCATGCCTTCGCCATCCCGCGATTCGAGAAGGAGCCGAGAAGCCCATCGCTTCACCTGGGCGAAAGAATCGCACTACTCTGAATCACATGCCGGATACACAGTGCCTTCATCGCTCATGTTCCGAAAGCGTCACGCGCGCGATCGCTCACGGCGCGGCCTCCGGCGAAGGCCGTTCCCCCTCGCTCTGCTCCCCCAGGCATGCGCGCGCCGAATGAGAGCGACGGAAGGTGAGGAAGTCGTGGAGGATCACGCACGCGGCCACTTGATCGATCCGTTCCGGCGTCGGACGCTCTCCGCGTTCGCGGAGGAGCGCTTCGGCCTCAACCGATGTCAGACGTTCGTCCCACAGGACGACCGGAAGACCTGTGAGCGCACGAAGGCGATGAGCGAGCCTTCGCGCGCGTCGCGCCGAGAGGCTGATCGTCCCATCCATGTGGAGTGGCCATCCGATGACGATCCCCTCAGCACCATGCGCGCGCGCCAGCTCCGCAATAGTGCGCGCATCGTGCTCCTCACCGCGCGAGACAAGGACCGTCAGTGGGCGCACACTGATCTCCAATTCGTCGCAGAGCGCCAAACCGATCCGCTTCGTCCCCGGATCTACAGCGAGAATTCGCATCGCCATTCAATATAGAACGAGGGCGCGCGCTCGTCAAACCCCCTCTCAGGGAGGACTCGAGCCCTCGCCTCTCCCCTCGATGATGGGGGGCGAAAAAGACTGCTCTCGGCTTGACGCAAGGGGATTGCCGATGCTACACTTAGTACCGCCAATATGAGATGAAGCGCACCGTAAGGGTATGAAAGAAGCAGAGGGGCGAGATCGAATTTTTCATGCTGCGATGGATTCCCCTTTGGTCTCACTACCAATCTTTTGGCCGTCAAGGAGGTAGTCGTGGGTTTCAGGGTCGGGCAAAAGGTCGTCTATCCGAATCATGGATTAGGTGTTATTGAAGCCATTTGTGTGCAGGAAGTCTGTACGGGACAAACCTGCGAATTTTATCAGCTCCGACTGATGGCGACGAACTCCATCATCATGGTACCGACGGCTACGGCGCGCGAGATCGGAGTGCGCCCCCCCATCACACCCGATGGGTGCCATCGTCTGTTTCAGGTCCTGGCCGAGGATTTCGAAGATCCGCCCATGGATTGGAAGGGACGATATAAAGACTTCACCGAGCGCATGCGGACGGGAGACATTTTCGAGATCGCCTATGTGCTGAAGACCCTCGTGTATCTGAACACGATCAAACCGCTCTCGTTTCGAGAGAGACGGCTCTTGGAGAAGGCGCGGTATCTGATCGTCTCGGAAGTGGCGGAAGCATTGCGGCGCTCGGTGGGACAGGTGGATCCCTTGATTGACCAGGCCCTGGAACAGGCGTGTCTGAGGCATCGCAATGGGCGAGCTCCGCGCGCCTTTGCGGCGGGCACGTGATCCCGCCGTGTGGTCTCAGAGGGAAAGGGATTGGTGATGACGTGAGATGATAGACGATTCAAGTACGCTCGAAAGCTTCGTCCGTCTCGGGATTATTATCCTACTGGTTCTCGTCAACGGGTTTTTCGTCGCCTCGGAATTCGCCTTGGTCGCTGTACGCCGGTCATGGGTGGAGACGCAGGCGGCCAAGGGTGACCGGCGCGCCCGCGCACTGCTACTGCTTCTGGAGCACCTGGACGATTACATCGCGGCCACGCAGTTGGGGGTCACGATTGCCAGCTTAGCGCTCGGATGGTTGGGAGAACCCATACTCGCCCAGATGATTGCCGCTGCCCTTGACCGGGCGCGAACCCTGCTTCCGCAAGATCTCCTCGCGCAGATTGGTGCGCCCTCAACGTGGCTCGGTCCGATGGCCGTGCATTCGATAGCCATCGCATTAGCGTTCGCCATCATCACGTTCCTGCACGTCGTCGCCGGAGAGTTAGCTCCGAAGACGCTGGCGCTGGAGCGCACGCCGCAGGTCGCGTTGCGCATAGCCCGTCCGATGGCGATCTTCTATCGCGTCTTCTTGCCCTTCATCCGATTGCTCAACCGCTCGGGCGTGGGATTAGTCCGCTTGCTTCGCATCCCTCCGTCGCGAACTCACGGGGGGATGTACGCCGAGGAGATTCAGCATCTGATCAGCGTGAGTCGCGAACAGGGGCTTCTGGAAGCCGAGGAACATCGGCTCATCAGCAACGTCTTCACTTTCGCGACGACGACGGTGCGCGAGGCCATGCGGCCGCGCGCCGATATGGTGACCGTCGAAGTGTCCACGCCTTTCGAGCAGTTGCTCCGCCTCTTCGAGGAGACGGGCTATTCGCGCATCCCCGTCTATCGAGAGGAACCGGAGAATATCATCGGGATTTTACACGGGAAAGATCTGCTGCGCTATCTTCGCCAGCCCGAGCGATTCCGCATCGAGGCCCTCTTGCATCGGCCGCTTTTCGTACCCGATACCGCCCCGTTGGACGAAGTCCTGCGGCAGATGCGGCAGCACAAGAGTCACCTGGCCATCGTCGTAGATGAATACGGCGCCATCGAGGGGCTTATCACGTTGGAGGACGTGCTCGAAGAACTGGTTGGAGAGATCGCCGATGAGCACGATTTGGAAGAGGAGCGCATCTGCGTGAGGTCGGATGGAGCGATTCTGCTGGATGGTCGGGTGACGGTTCGCGAAGTGAATCGGCGACTGCAACTGGGCGTACCTGAATCGGACGAGTATACGACGATGGCGGGGTTCGTCATGGCCCGGTTAGGAAAGCTGCCCCTGCCGGGGGACCAGGTGGTGCATAACGGCATGGTTTTCATTGTCGAGAAGGTCGAAGGGCGGCGTCTCACGCAACTGCGCGTTGAGTCGGCCGCGCGCGCGTCAGAAAGGGTGTCGGCCGAATGCTCTTGACGCGCGCGGTGAGACTTCATATAGTGAACGCGCCTCGCCTTCAGCGGCATTTCCGCCGCTTGGAGCCTCCGGGCGATCCCGGCCGCTTGAAGGCTCCCCTCTCGAATGCGAGGAGGAAATGAGGGGTAAAAAGGAAGTCCCGCCACCGGCCCATTCGCACTGGCTGCCGCTCTCGATCCTGCTGTCGGGGATGATGATCGCCGCAGCGATCCTGTATACGCAGTGGCCCGATCGCTCGCCTTCGAGCGAGAGAGCCAGCGCTCCGCCGGCAGCCTCGACGCCACCACGCCCCGCACCTCCGGAGGAACCGCGCGAGATCTGGGTGAACATCGCCGGAGCCCCGCGGCGAGGACGCCCGACGGCTCGCCTGACGCTCATTGAGTTTTCCGACTATCAGTGACCGTTCTGTGCGCGGCACGTCCGGGAGACGTGGCCTCAGATCGAACGAGAGTATGTGCAGACGGGGAAGGTGCAGTATGTCTTCAAGGGCTTCCCCTTGGAGCGGATTCATCCGCAGGCATTTCGAGCCGCCGAAGCCGCCCATTGCGCCGGCGAGCAAGGGAAGTTCTGGGAGATGCGCGCGCAGCTCTTCGCAAATCCGGAGGCCGTGAGCGCAGGGGACTTCCTGCGGTTGGCGCAAGAGGTGGGTGTGAACCTCGCTCGGTTTCGAGCGTGTTTGGAGAACGGAACATATGCCGCGCGCGTTCGCGCTGCTCTGGCGGAGGGGAATCGCGCGGGCATCACGGGGACGCCTACGTTCCTGCTGGGTTTCACGCCCTCAAGCGGCTCCTCCGTTCGCGTGGTGACGGTCATCTCGGGAGCGAAACCCTTCGCGGACTTTCGCGAGGCTATCGAGAATCTCCTCGCGCAGCTGTGATCCGCTGGGGGCGCATCCTCTCGCGGGATCTCAGAGCCGACCGCTCTGGCGCACGACCGTGAGGAATCGCTACACTTAGACGGACATGACAGAGATCGCCAACGAGTTCGCGTGGTCTCTCTCTCGCCATCGGGAGTTTCAAGAGTGTCTGCGCCTGTATTATCTGGCGCGTTACGCCTTCTGGGGGGGATGGGCCTGGGGAGCGAGCGAGCTGGCCAAGAAGTGCTATCGGTTCACCAAGATGAAAAACCTCGACATGTGGGCGGGCGAGGTCGTCCACGAAGCCATCGAATGGACTCTGCGGCGGCTGTGGGAGAGCAAGCCGGTGACGCTCGAGCACGTCCGGGAGCGCGTCATCGCGCGATTGCGTCGGGGATGGCTGGAATCGAAAGAGCGGCGGTGGGAGCAGGACCCGAAGCGCTACGTGAACCTCTTCGAGCATTACTACGGCATCGAGGTTCCGAAGGAGCGAACCGAGGAGATCAAGGTCCGCGTGCTTCAGTGCGTGGAGAATTTCTGGACATCGGACGTCTTCGCCTTCATTCGCTCGGTGGATCGCGCGGCCTGGAAGGCGCTGGAGAAGACGGACGTGTTCCACCTGAACGAGGTGAAGGTCTGGGTCAAAATTGACTTCGCGCTCGCGCACGAGAGCATGCTCTACATCTACGATTGGAAATCGGGACGGGAGGATGCGGAGGATCTTCGCCAGCTCACGTGCTATGCGCTCTATGCCATGGAGCGGTGGGCGTTCCCATACGATCGCATTCGAATTGTCCCCGTCTATTTGCAAGAGGGCGTCTTCCAGGAGCATGCGCTGGAGCCGGAGCACATCCTGGAGGCGAAGGAGGAGATTCTGCAGAGCATCGCGCGCATGCGCGCGCGGCTCGAAGATCCGGAGCGAAACCTCGCTCGCATGGAAGACTTCCCGATGACGAGCGAGACGTGGCGCTGCCGCCGCTGCTTCTTCCAAGAGATCTGCTATGGTGGGAAGTTCGAAGGAGAGTGAATCCCCTCCCCTTTGCTCTCGGACGCCCCGCGCGGGGGAGAGCGGACGACTATCGGCGGAGGAGAGAGGACGATGAAGAAGAGATACGAGCGACGGGGGCGAGCGATCCATCCCCATCCCATCACGGCATCCACGACGATCGTGGAGCTGGTGGAGGAGCATTTCCTGGCCTACAATGCCGGTCGGCTGCACGACGCCTGTCGTCTCTTCGTCGAGAAGATGCTCGAGGAGAACGTGACCGTGGGGATGAGTCTGACGGGGGCGCTTACGCCGGCCGGGCTCGGCATGTCGGCCATTGTGCCGCTCATCGAGCACGGGTTCGTCGATTGGATCGTCTCCACGGGGGCCAATCTCTATCATGACACGCATTTCGCTCTCGGATTCACGATGCATCGGGGGACGCCGCACGCCGATGATGTCGAGTTGCGGCGGCGGGGCATCGTCCGCATCTATGACATCTTCTTCGACTACGAGGTCCTGCTCTCGACCGACCGGTTCTATTATGAGGTCATCTCGCAACCCGAGTTTCAGCGCGAGATGGGGACCGCCGAGTTTCATTATCTCATGGGCAAGTACGTGCACGAGCGGGAACGGCTTCTGGAGAGCAGGACGAAGTCCATCCTCTCGGCGGCCTATCACTACGGCGTGCCCATTTACACTCCCGCACCTGGCGATAGCTCGATCGGCATGAACGTCGCCGCGAAGGCGCTCCTGGGGAATCACCTGAAGTTCGACGTCGCGCGGGATGTGAACGAGACGGCCGCTATCGTCCTCGGTGCCAAGCGCGATTACCCTGAGGGCAAAAGCGCCGTGTTCATTCTCGGCGGGGGATCGCCGAAGAATTTCCTCTTGCAGACGGAGCCGCAGCTCCAAGAGGTGTTGGGAATTCAGGAGCGGGGGCACGATTATTTCCTGCAGATCACCGATGCGCGTCCTGATACCGGAGGACTTTCCGGCGCTACGCCCTCGGAGGCCGTGAGTTGGGGGAAAGTGGATCCCGATCGCTTGCCCGATGCCGTCACCGTCTATCTCGATGTGACGGTCGCGCTGCCCATCCTCACGGCCTACGCGCTCGCGAAGCATCCGCCGCGACGGCACAAACGTCTCTACGATCGCCGCGAGGAGTTGCTCGCGCGGCTTCGATGCGAATATGAGAAGGCGCGAGACCGCGGTGATTTCTGAAACAGTGCCTCACTGAGCGGGTTCGGAGTCCCAGAGGTCGAGATACTTCAGGCCCGATCCCGTGTTGAAGAGGACAATACACTCGTCGGGATGGATCTCGCCTTGCGCGAGGAGTCGCTTGAGAGCGGGCAGGCAGGCCGCTCCTTCCGGGCAGACGAAGAGACCTTCTCGATGAGCCAACTCGCGCATGGCCTCCCGGATCTCCTCATCGTCGACGGCGATGGCGCCTCCACGGCTGCGGCGAAGAATGTCGAGGATGAGGAAATCGCCGAGCGCTCGAGGAACGCGCAGCCCGGCAGCGATCGTGTGGGCGTGGGGAACGGCTTCAGCTTCCGTCTTCCCCTCGTGAAAAGCGCGCACAATGGGCGCGCATCCGCTCGCTTGAACAGCGAAGAGGCGCGGGCGCTCTCGGCCTATCCATCCCAGCGCTTCCATCTCCTCGAACGCCTTCCACAAGCCGATCAGTCCTGTTCCTCCTCCGGTTGGGTAGAGGATGACATCGGGCACGCGTCCGCCCAATTGCTCGACCAGCTCGTACCCCATCGTCTTCTTCCCCTCGACGCGGTATGGCTCTTTCAAGGTCGAGACGTCGAAATACCCCCTCTCGGCCTGTTCCTCGGCGAGGCGTCGGGCGCAGTCCGTGATGAGGCCATCCACGAGCACGACGCGAGCGCCGTAGAGCTCGGCTTCGCGGCGGTTGGCTCGAGGAGCATCGCGAGGCATGAAGACATAGGCCTCCAGGCCAGCGCGAGCCGCATATGCGGCGAGGGCGCCTCCGGCATTCCCCGCGCTCGGGACAGCCAGACGCTTCAGGCCGAGCTGTCGCGCCATGGAGACGGCGACGGCCATACCGCGCGCTTTGAATGTGCCGGTCGGATTCGCCGATTCGTCCTTGACATAAAGCGTGCGAACGCCAAGATGCTCGGCTAGGCGTCGGCAGTTCAGCAGCGGCGTGAAGCCCTCGCCGAGAGAGACGATCGCCGCCTCATCCTCCACAGGGAGAACTTCTCGATAGCGCCAAAGCGTCGGCTCTCGGCGAACGAGCGCCGAAAGCGTGAGCGTGCGCGCTGCCCGCTCCAGATCGTAGCGCACAAGAAGCGGCTTGCCACAAGCGCAGAGTTGAGCGACGCGCCCTGGCGGATACGTGCGCTGGCATCGGGAGCAGACCAAAGCCATCACGTTCATAGGACCATGACCGTAGCATAAATCCCGCATGGGGAAAAGGAGCGCGGATCCTGTTCCCGTTCCGTCGCGAAGGGCTCACGCCGATCCTTGACGAACCGTTCCCCATGCCGGTACAGTCTCCCCAGAAGGAGAGGCCTCAAGTGGTGAAGCTCGTCGCTGTGGATATAGACGGGACGCTGCTCACGTCGGCGCATGTGATCTCGCCGGAGACGCGAGCGACGATCCGCGAGGTTCTCGATCGCGGGGTGCGCGTGGTCTTGGTCACCGGTCGGAGTTTTCCTCAAGCGCGTCCGTATGCGGAGGAGTTGGGAGTGACGACGCCTCTCATCCTGCACAACGGTGCACTCATCAAGGACATTACGGGACGCGTCTTCAGAGCGCATCGGCTCCGAAGCGAGATGGCGCGCGCGATCATCCTCCGCGCCCGTGCGTTTCGAATGAACCTCATCTGCTTCGACGATCTGGATGGAGAGGATCGCGCGGTGGTCGAGCTGATCGCGTCGGAGAACGATCGGTTCCTTCGTTACTTGAGCCAGTGGCGAGAGCCGGCCCGTCCCGTGCCCGATCTGCTTCGGTACGCCGACCACGCCGTGATCGCGCTGACCACTGTCGCTCCTTTGGCCAAGGCCCGCGGCTTCGCGGAAGCGATCGAAGGGGCGCTGCGCGGACGCGTGCGTGTGTTCCGAACCGAGTATCCGCAGCGCGATGTGGCGCTGCTGGATTTCGTCTCACCCGAATGCTCGAAAGCCAAGGCGCTTGATCACCTCGCGCGCCAGTGGGGGATCGCGCCCGCGGAAATCATGGTCGTCGGGGATAACTGGAACGACCTGGAGATGCTCGCCTACGCGGGACTGGGCGTCGTCATGGGCAATGCGGACGATGGGATGAAGGCTCTCGGCTACCCGGTGACGGGGACGAATGACGAGGATGGACTCGCTCAGGCTCTTCGACGCTTCGTCCTTCGGAAAGAAGCGGGGTGATTGAGCGGACCGCTCACACAGGCGATTCGCTCTCGGAGGGAGCGCAAAGGCGATAGACGAGAAGCTCCAACTGAACGTCCGGTGGTCCGATCGAGTTCTTGAGCGCTTCATCGGTCTTCGCGATCTGTTGCAGAGCGGTGAGGATCTCCTCGCGCGGGATGCGCCGCACCTGCTCGTTGAATTTCCCGGCAGCCGAAAGCGGCAATCCGGCTGCGCGAGCGACTTCGGCGCTCGGCGCACCGCGCGCCATCAATTCTTTAGCGAGGAGCATGCGCCGGTAGAGGCTGGCGATCGCGCCTAAGATCTTCACGGGCTCTTCACCCGCATCCAATCGGCGGCGGAGGACGCGCCAGGCAGCCGCCGGTCGGCGCGCGAGAATCCAATCCGTCAGTTCGAAATTCGAATGCTCGCGATGGCGAACGGTCAGAGCGTCCACATCCGCGCGGGAGATGAGACCGCGCTCCCCGACGAAAAGGAGGAGCTTGTCCAACTCCGCAGCGAGTCGCATTAGGTCCGGTCCGACCATGCCGACGAGCGCCGCTGCCGCCGCTTCCTCGATGACGCTCTGATGGCGGCGCACATATCCCTTCACCCAATCGAGAGCCTCTCGGTCCGAAAGCTTCCGAAATTCGACGATGGTGCACGCCTTCAAGAGCGCCGTGACGACCGTCAGGCGCCGATCCACCTGTTCGAGGATGAAGACGAGCGTCGTCGTGGGAACGGGATGCTTCAGGTACTCGATGAGTGCGGCCAGCTCGCCCGAGGGCGCTCGCATCTCCTCGGCATCCTCTCGGTTCCTCAGCTTCTTCTCAAGATCGCGCACGATGACCAAGCGTCGCGACGAAAGTACCGGGAGCTCGCGCGCCGTCGCCAAAATGTCCGCAAGCGACGTCTCCAGGACGGAGAAGTGTGAGAGGTTGAACGCGCAGTACGTCGGATCGAGTGCCGCCGCGATGAGCGCGCGCAGGGCTTCGCGTACAAGATACTCTTCCGGGGCGGAAAGCTCCTCCTCACCAGAGCGCCGCGCACCTTCTGAGAGCCGGCCCGTGAAAAGATAGAGTGGTTCGATCTCCCCGCGCTCGAGGGCCTTTCGGAAGACTTCGGGCGTGAACCGTTTCAGCATCAGAGTCCGAAGAGGATGAGGGAGACCACGCTCCGGGCGAACTCCCGAGCGATGCGTTCCAAGGCTGGCCCCTCTTCGGCGAAGAGGCTCTCAGGACTCTCGGGGATCTCGTATTCGCCGCGAAAGACAAAGCGCGGGTGTTCGAAAAGAATCGTCTGGCGCGTGAGGTCGCGCAGGGTGATACCGACAGTGATGGCGATTTCGTAAACGCGAATGCGCCCCGTCTCATCAAGGATGACGCCCCGAGAGACGAGCGAGCGGATGTCTCCGATGAGTACGGCATCCGCCTGTTGAGGATCGGAGACGATACGAATGTGTCGAGTGCGGCGCAGGAATTCCTCCATGACAGCCTGCGTGAACCGATGCTCGATGCGATGATACCGGCTCGTGTTCTGAAAGACGGGGATCGCCAGCGTGCGAATGTGGCTGGGGAGCGACAAGCGCGCTCGCCGGTACCCGCACGGTCCCGTCAGTAGAAGGGCTGAGAGGAGACCGCAGGCGAGCGCGTTTGGTCTCCCTCTCATATCGCACTCTCGCGGATGATGGGAATGACTTGTTCCGCAAATCGGCGCAGCGAGGGAGGATGAAAGGGAGGCCTCGCAACGCAGATGAAATGCGTGACACCCACTTCGATATAGCGGTGGATGCGCTCGACGATCTCCTCGACCGAACCGACGAGCACCGTCGGCGCGACGGCGTCCACTGGACGACCGTACGTCTCGGCGAGTGTGCGCAGAAGTGCCTCCTTCTCGCTCGCGGAATCGGTCACATGCATGACGCCCGCCCAGGAGACTTCAATCGTCTCCGTATCGCGTCCCACAGCCCGACCGTGTTCGCGCAAGATGGCGATCTTTCGCTGGAAATCCTCGGGCGAGCCGAACGTGTTCCATTGATCGGCGTGCTCAGCGACGACGCGCAGCGTCAGACGTTCCCCCCCGCCGCCGATCATGATCGGAGGATGTGGTCGTTGCACCGGCTTCGGCTCGCAATAGGCCTCCTGCAGCCGGTAGAACCGTCCTTCGAAAGTCACCTGCGTCTCCGTCCAGAGACGTTTGATGAGGTGTGCCGCTTCGCCAAGACGCCGAATGCGCTCGGCCATCGTGTAGAACGGAATGCCATAAGCGACGTGTTCCCGCTCAAACCAGGCGGCGCCGAGGCCAAGGATCAAACGGCCATGGCTGATGTGATCGAGCGTCGCTCCCATCTTCGCCACTACGGCCGGATGCCGGTACGTGTTCCCCGTGACGAGCACACCCGCGCGCACGCGTGAGGTCTCCACCAGGAGTGCCGTCAGCGCGATCCATCCCTCCAGGCAGGGTCCGGAAGGATCGCCGAAGATGGGGAAGAAATGGTCGAACGTCCACGCCGTATCGTATCCGAGTTCATCCAAGAGGTGCCAGGTCCGGCGCAACTCCTCCCAGCTTGTGTGATGCGTTTGCGTCAGAACGCCAAACCGCACGGTCTTGCTCGCCATGTTCCTCTCCTGAGATCAATAGCCCGCAGAAGGGTCGGTCATTGCACGACGACGTTCACCAACCGATCCGGGATGACGATGACCTTGAGGACCTTCCGCCCATTGATGAAGGCTTGAACCTTCGGATCCGCCAATGCGGCGCGCTCGTACTCTTCCGGCGGCGTTCCCGGAGGCAGAAAGATTCGGCTGCGGAGCTTGCCGTTGACCTGGACGGGGATCTCTAGGGTCTCGGCTCGAACCCAGCGCTCATCGGCGCTCGGCCAGCGGGCCTTCACCACGCTCTCGGTGTGGCCCAAGGCTTCCCACATCTCTTCGGCGAAGTGGGGCGCAAAAGGCGCGAGCATGAGGATGAGCGCGTGAAGGGCCTCACCGAGGATGTAGAGGTCCGCGTCGGCCGCGTCGTCCACCGTGCGAAAGCGCGCGTCGAAGTCCCCGATGGCGTTCAGCAGCTCCATCAATTTCGCAATCGCTGTGTTGAACTGGAAATGCGCCTCGATGTCCTCGGTGACCCCCTGAATCGTCTGATGCGTCTTCCGCAAGAGCGCGCGCTGCTCGGGCGTGAGCTGATCCGGCTCGGGTCGAGGAAGCGTGGGGAAGCGGCGGGCGAGGACGTCGTGCCACTTCCACAGGAGCGCATGAATGCGCCGGAGGAAACGAAAGGCGCCTTCGACCCCTTCCTCCTTCCACTGCAGCTCGTTCTCGGGCGGAGCAGCGAAGAGGATGAAGATGCGCAGCGTATCGGCGCCGTACTTCTGGATCATGTCATCGGGGTCCACGCCGTTGCCGAGCGATTTCGACATAGCCATCCATCGGCCGGCGTACGGGCCTTCGGGGACGATGTTGAGCACCATACCTTGCGTGAGCAGTCGCGTGACGGGTTCGGAGAACTCGACCAGTCCCAAATCGCGCATGAGCTTGCACCAGAAGCGGGTGTAGAGCAGGTGCATGATGGCGTGCTCGATCCCACCGATGTACTGATCCACCGGCAGCCAATAGCGCACGATCTCCGGGTCAAAGGGAGCCGTGTCGTTCTTCGGATCGCAGTATCGGAAGTAGTACCAAGAAGAATCCACGAAGGTGTCCATCGTGTCCGTATCGCGACGAGCCGGTCCCTGACACTTCGGGCACGTCGTGTGGACGAACTCCGGGACGTGATCGAGCGGAGATCCCCGCTCGCCAGTGAAGGGAGCATCCGGCGGCAGGATGACGGGAAGCTGATCCTCCGGCACCGGGATGATGCCGCACCGCTCGCAGTGGATCATCGGAATGGGCGTGCCCCAGTAGCGCTGGCGCGAGATGCCCCAATCGCGCAATCGGTAGTGGACGGCTGCGCGTCCGAACCCACGCTGCTCGGCATACTCGGTCATGCGGTGTCGTGCCTCTTCTGAGGCGAGTCCCTCAAAAGGCCCTGAATTTATGAGCACCCCTTCGCCCTCGTAAGCTTCCGTCATCTCGGCGAAGCGGATCGGACGCCCCTCCTCGTCCACGGGAGCGATCACTTGCCGAATGGGCAGACCGTATTTTCGCGAGAACTCGAAATCGCGCTGATCATGCGCCGGCACGGACATGATCGCGCCCGTCCCGTACTCCATCAGGATGAAGTTCGCGATCCAGATGGGGAGTCGTTCGCCGGTGAAAGGATTGAGAGCGAAGAATCCCGTTTCCTGCCCCTCCTTCTCCGCTTCTTCGGCGGAGCGGGCGCGCCGGTCCATCTTCTCCAGGCGGGCGATGGATTCGAGCAGGCGGTCTCGATGGGCCGAGGCTTCCGCGAGCTCTCGCGCCATGGGGTGCTCGGGCGCCAAGAGCACGGCATTGGCCCCGTAGATCGTATCAATGCGCGTCGTGAAGATCGAGATGGCGTCGTCGCGCCCTTCGATGGGGAACGCGATCGTCGCACCGACGCTCTTGCCGATCCAGTTCCGCTGCATCGTGCGCACCCGCTCGGGCCAGCCGTCGCCCAACTCTTCCAGACCGCGGAGCAGCTCCTCGGCGTAATCGGTGATCTTCACGAACCATTGTTCGAGATGGCGTTGCTCGACGGCCGAGCCGCAGCGCCAACAACCGCCCTGCGCCTGTTCGTTCGACAAGACCGTTTGACACCGCGGACACCAGTTCACGGGCGAGCGCTTTCGATAGACGAGCCCGCGCTCGTACATTTTGAGGAAGAACCACTGGTTCCATCGGTAGTACTCCGGCGTGTGGCTGGCGATCTCGCGGCGCCAATCGTAGCTGATGCCGAGCCGGCGCAGTTGCTGCCGCATGTAGGCGATGTTCTCCTCGGTCCAGACCGCCGGATGGATCCCGCGTTTGATCGCCGCTTGTTCGGCCGGTTGTCCGAACGAGTCCCAGCCCATCGGGTGAAGGACGTTGTACCCTTGCAAGCGCTTGTACCAGGAGAGAGCGTCGCCGATCGTATAGTTTCGAACATGCCCCATGTGGAGACGGCCCGAGGGATAGGGCAGCATCTCCAGGCAGTAGAACTTGGGGCGCGTCGGATCCACCTCGACTTCGAACGCCCGCTCCTGTTCCCAGCGGGCTTGCCACTTCGCTTCGACCTCGTGCGGATAGTACTTCGGTTTCATCGTCGGTCGCCTCGCGCGTGGTTTTCACGCTGTAGCTTCCATTATAAAATTCTCGCGGCGGGAGGGCAATGAAGCACAGCGCGCGGGGGGGACAGCTTCACCACTTCCCGAAGAGCATCGCCAGACCGATAACGATGAACAGGGCCGCCGCGATTCGCCGCACGTACTCTTCAGGGATGTACCGGAGGAGAAGCGTTCCCCCTAGAACCCCCAACAGTGTCACGACGCTCATGGCCAAGGAGGCGCCTAAGAAGACGGCCAGTGGAGACTTCGTGCGCGCGACCATACTGATGGCCGCCAGTTGCGTCTTATCGCCCATCTCGGCGAGGAAGATGAGGGTGAACGTCGTCAGGAAAGCGTGCCAGTTCATGGTCCCTTTGCTCCTCCGTTCTCTCGCTCATTCGATCGTTGGTGGCGTCAGGAAGTCTCGGCGCGCGTCATCTGAGCTCCCGCTGCATCTGACGGGCGACCTCTTCGGCGCGAGCGAAGACACGTAGGAAGTTCTCGCCGAGGATCTTCTTGATGTCCCGCTCGCTGTAGCCGCGCTTGAGCAGTTCGTAGGTGATGAGCGGCAGTTTCGAGCAATCGTCCAATCCCTCGGGCAGGCTGTCCACGCCATCGAAGTCAGAGCCGAGGCCGACATGGTCAATACCTGCGACCTTGGCGATGTGGTCAATGTGATCAATCAGACGGCTGAGCGGAGGACGGGGGATGGGGTGCTCACGGAGAAGCCGCTCGGTCTCCTCGCGGAGTCGGATGGGATCATTCGCATAGCGCGCCCGCAGGACGTCCAACTGAGGACCGAGGCGTTCGCGGCGTTGGGCACTGGCATCGGCATAGCTCTGATCCACGAACCAGGAGCCGAAGCTGACCATCACCACGCCGCCGTTTCGGGCGAGCGCACGCAGCATATCGTCGCTCATGTTGCGCGGGATGTTCGTCAGCGCGCGCGCCGAGGAGTGCGAGGCGATCACCGGAGCGCGCGTCGTCTCCAGCACGTCGTAGAAAGTCTTGTCCGAAACGTGAGAGATGTCCACGAGCATGCCGAGCCGATTCATCTCTCGCACGACCTGGCGACCGAACTCCGTGAGTCCATTGTGCCGAGGAGCGTCGCCGGAGGAGTCGGCCCAGTTGTTGGTGTTCGTGTGCGTGAGCGTCATGTAGCGGACGCCCAGCCGATAGAACATGCGCAGGGCGCCAAGGCTGTCTTCGATGGCATGCCCGCCCTCGATGCCCATGAGGACGGCGATCTTACCCGCGCGAGCGATGCGACGGATGTCCTCAGCCGAGAGCGCCAGCTCCAGATCGTTCGGATAGCGCTCCAAAGCGCGGTAGACGACATCAATCATGTCAAGGGCGCGGCGAGCCGCCCCGCCTTCACGCGCATAGCGCGCGGCAACATAGATGGCGAAGAACTGCGCATCAATCCCCCCCTCTTTCATGCGCGGGATGTCCATGTGCCCGTCGCTCGCTCGCCGACCGATGTCGAACCCCTCGTCGAGCATGCGCGAGGTCACGTCCGAATGAGTATCCACAACGATCGCCTCTCGATGGATGCGCAACGCCTCCGCCCAGAGCTTATCTTCCGAAGGTGGCCTCTGACGCGGGACCGTCGCGGGAATCGTGCCCCCTAGCAGGAAAAGAGCAATAAGTATCGGTCGGATGGTCTTCGTCATTGTCGTCCCCTCCTCAATCGAGAGATCACGCGAGCGTGGGGTCTTTCACATCCCGGATGCGGATGCGCAGGAATCGGCGTTTGCCCACCTGCACGATGAATTCCGGCTTCACCACGATGTGGGCGCGCGGATCCGCCAAACGCTCTCCATCTACATGTACACCACCCTGTTCGATGAGACGGCGCGCTTCGCGCATGGACGGGGCCAGGCCCGACTGCACGAGCACTCGGGCCAGCTCCACGCGTTCCCCCACAGGGGCCGAGAGGTGAAAGACCGGGATCTCGCTCGGCAGACCGCGTTCCCGAAAGACGCGAGTGAACTCCTCTTCGGCGCGGCGTGCAGCCGCTTCAGAATGGAACTCCGCCACCAGACGGCGCGCCAATTGCGCTTTCACATCACGCGGGTTCAGGTGTCCCGCATCGGCTTCGGCGCGCCAGCGGGCCAACTCCTCCGAAGGAACGTCCGTCAGCAGCTCATAGTAGGTCCACATCACCTCATCCGAGATGGACATGATCTTGCCGTAGATCTGTTCGGGCGGTTCGGTGATGCCGATGTAGTTCCCGTAAGACTTCGACATCTTCTGCACACCGTCGGTTCCCACAAGCAACGGCACCGTCATGACGACCTGCGGCTCCTGCCCGAATTCGCGCTGCAGATCGCGCCCGACAAGGAGATTGAACTTCTGATCCGTCCCCCCAAGCTCGACGTCCGCGCCCAGCATGACCGAATCGTAAGCCTGCGCGACGGGATAGAGAAGCTCATGCAAGCTGATGGGCGAGCCTTCGCGCAAGCGCTTCTGGAAATCTTCGCGTTCGAGAATCTGCGCGACCGTCACCTTCGCCGTCAGGCGAATCCATTCTTCGCTGCGCAGCGCGCCGAGCCATCGGGAGTTGAACTCGATGACCGTTCGCTCGGGATCGAGGATTTTGAAGACCTGCTGCTTGTAGGTCTCGGCATTGGCCTCGATCTCCTCGCGCGAAAGCGGCGGGCGCGTAGCCGAACGTCCTGTCGGGTCGCCGATCATGCCCGTGAAATCACCAATGAGGAAGATGACCGTGTGCCCGAGTTCCTGAAATTGTCGGAGCTTGCGGAGCACGACCGTGTGTCCGAGATGCAGATCCGGAGCTGTCGGATCAGCCCCGAGCTTCACCCGCAGCGGATGTCCCGTCTCCGCGGAGCGCGCGAGCTTCCGCCGCAGGTCGTCCTCGCGGATCAGGTCCACAACGCCGCGCTTCAGATATTCGAGCTGCTCTTCGATGCTCCTCTTCGTGTGCATCGTCAGCGGTGCTCCTCCTTCGCGAAGAGGAGCTAGTTTAGCACCGATCGCGAGATTTCTCCACCGGAACCGCGAATGCGGGCGGTTCGATATCGTCCTCGGGCAAGCGCAGCGAGCTCGTCATCACATTCCATGGGTTAAGCCCGCGTAGGCAGGCGGCCCGATATTAGCCTAGGACAAGCGCAGCAAGCCCATGCCATGAAAATCCCATCCCCATTCCGCCAGTTGAGCCTGCGGAGCAGGCGACGCAATATTAGCCTAGGGCGAGCAGAGCGAGCCCTAGGAACCGCGTAGGCGGGCGGCCCACCCGTGCGCATGAACGTCCTCTGCCTGTCAACGTGGTTCGCTTGCGCTCACCCGGGGCTAATATCGAACGCCCGCATGCGCGGGCTTTGTTGCGGTCGAACGGGCGTCTCACCGGGTCAAGTTTTCCGTCGGGGCCATGGGAGCGCAACCATCTCACCTGCTGATCTTGCCTCCGGCAAGCCCCTGACGGGGAGGTTCCTTTTGGTCGCAAAAAGGTCCGCTGCGTTCACATCCAAAGGGATCGGTCTCTCGCGCTCGACATCAGGGAGGCAAACGATCCTGGCTCGCATCCTCATGGGCCGTCTGCGTGCGCAGGCTTGGGGGAATTGGGGGCGGCACCGGGTCCTTACAGGCCCCTCGGCCCTTCATCGCCTGGTTCGTAGCCAAGCCCAGGGCGAACCATCAAGACTGCTCAGCTTCTCAGGCGAAGGCCCCGCCTGTCAAAGGCACCCTCGGCCCACTCTCCTCGGCGCTTCGCTCCCATGTTCCCCACGATCCGAGTTCTCGATTGTGATCCCCGCGTGACTCTTGGGGGGGCGATGGCGCAAGGCGTATAATTCGCATCAGCGGGAGGAGGGTCATGCGGCGGCGTGTAGTGGTGGGCAGTGTCGGGCTGATCCTCGCGGTCGGGATCGGAGGATATTGGGCGATCTCTCGCGCGGTGTGGGAGCGGGCACCGCTTTGTGATGTCTGCCGTCGTCCGATCCATTCCGGGCACGAATTCGTGCTGCGTCTGGGCACGGGGGAGCAAGAGCGGACCTGTTGCCCACGCTGTGGTCTCCATCTCCAGGAGCGCGCTCCGGAGCGCGTCGTCGCGGCGTGGGCGACGGATTTTGTGTCCGGGCGGAGGATTGAGGCTGAGCGCGCCGTTTATGTGGAGGGGAGCGAAGTGATGCTGTGCTGTCGCCCCACGCCACTGCGCGAGCTGGGCGTTGTTTACGAGAGGTTGTGGGATCGGTGTCTGCCGAGCTTGATCGCCTTCGCGCGAGACGAGGAGGCGCGGGCATTTCAAGCCCGGCATGGAGGCCGCGTGCTCACTTATGCCGAGAGTGTAGCGAGCGTTCGAGAGCGATAGGAGGGAGCTGTGCGACTGTATCTCGTTCAGCACGCCGAGGCAAAGCGGGAGGAGGAAGATCCGGCGCGTCCCTTGAGCGAGCGGGGATGGGCCGATATTCGCAAAGTCGCAGCTTTTTTGCAGGCGCATCCGCTGCCGCCTCTTCGTGCGATCTATCACAGCGGCAAGACGCGCGCGGCGCAGACGGCTGAGGTTCTGGCCGGCGTGCTGGAGTCCAGCGAAGGCTGTCGTGCGACCGATGGGTTGGACCCTCTGGCAGATCCAGGTCTCTGGATCGAGCGACTGCGCGAGATGTCCGAGGATATCATGCTCGTCGGTCATCTGCCGCATCTGGATCGGCTGAGCGCGCGCTTGCTGTCGGCTGGAGCCATTGCCGAAGGCCTCATCGCGTTTCGCATGGGCGGAATTGTATGCCTGCATCGAGAGGGGGCCATCTGGCGTCTCCGCTGGATGCTCATCCCAGAGATTCTGTGAGGGCGTGTATGTGGAAGCAGCGGACGGTCGTTCCTCGCGAACTGCATGGGGACGGGCGCTTCTTGCTCCCGCGTCGGGAGTTCGTGCCCGCCTATCTGCGCACCTATGAGGAAGGGCGCCTGAAGGAGAAGGTGGAGCAGGCGCGCGAGCTGTTACGCGCCTGCACGGTCTGTCCGCGCGATTGCCGGGTGAACCGACTGGAGAACGCGTTCGCCGTCTGTCGGAGCGGTCGTTGGGCGCGGGTCTCCAGCGCCTTCCCGCATTTCGGCGAGGAGGATTGTTTGCGGGGATGGAGCGGGTCGGGGACAATCTTCTTCGCCTTTTGCAACCTGCGCTGCGTCTTCTGTCAGAACTGGGAGACGAGCCAGCAGGGAGAAGGGGAGGAGGTCACGCCTGCAGAGCTGGCGGCCCTGATGCTGCGGCTTCAGGGGCAGGGATGTCACAATATCAACTTCGTGACGCCGGAGCATGTGGTCCCGCAGATCCTGGAAGCGCTTCCTTTGGCCATCGAGCGAGGGTTGCGCCTTCCTTTGGTGTATAACACGAGCGCCTATGACAGCCTCGACAGCATTCGCCTGATGGATGGGGTCGTGGACATCTACATGCCCGATTTCAAGCTCTGGAATCCGGAGCACGCGCGCAAGTATCTTTTAGCGCGCGACTATCCGGAGGTCGCGCGCCGAGTGATTCGAGCCATGCACGAGCAGGTGGGCGAGCTGCGCGTGGATGAAGAGGGGGTAGCGCGACGCGGCGTCCTGGTGCGGCACCTGGTCATGCCGGGGCTTTTGGACGACACCCGCGAAATTCTTCGTTACCTCGCCGAGGAGGTGTCGCGCGACACATACGTCAACATCATGGACCAATACCATCCGGCCTGGAAGGTGCGCACGGACGATCGCTTCCAGGAGATCAATCGTCGGATCACCCGATGGGAGCTCGAACAGGCGTTCGCCTATGCGCGCGAGGTCGGCCTCTGGCGCTTCGACCTCCGCTGGCGATGGGCCACAGTGCGCATAGACGTGATGTAGGGGGGGGCGCCCCTGCCCGATCCGGCCGAAGAGGGAGGCGCCTCGGCGAGGTCCCCACGCGATCGCGTGGGATGCCTGTTCCCGTTCGGACGGCCTCATAAGTTCGCCGGTTTCTCGGTCAGCTTCACCGAGAGGGTCATTCGCTGTCGGCCTCGATAGATGGTGACCGTGATGGTGTCGCCGGGGCGAAAGCGCGTGAGGAGGCGCGAGATGTCATCCACGGAATTGATCCGCTCTCCATTGATCTCATAGATGATGTCCCCACCCAGGTAGAAGAGACGGCCGCGGATGCGCACCGGTTGATTCCCCCCACGAATTCCCGCTCGATCTGCCGATTCCCCAGAGATGACCTGTGAGACCAATACGCCGGAGCGCACGGGCAATCCGAGTTCATCCGCCAGAGCCGAAACGGGAATCGGGAAGACATCAATGCCGAGCCACGGTCGGCGCACACGCCCATAGGCGATGAGATCGGGAACGATGCGTCGCGCCAGGTTGATCGGGATGGCGAATCCAATGCCCACGCTCCCCCGCGAAGGGGAGAGAATAGCTGTATTCACGCCGATCATCTCCCCGCGCGAGTTCAGAAGCGGTCCTCCCGAGTTCCCCGGATTGATCGAGGCATCGGTTTGAATCGCACCTTCGATGAGGCGTCCGTTCTCAGCGCGCAACGGGCGTCCGAGCGCGCTGATGATCCCTCGCGTAAGGGTCTGACCGATGCCAAACGGGTTCCCGATGGCGAGGACCTTTTGCCCGACGGCCAGTTTATCCGAATCGCCCATTCGGACGACGGTCAGCTTCTCGCGCGGGGCGTTGATCTTGAGAACCGCCAGGTCCGTATCGGGATCGCCGCCAACGAGCGTCGCGCGATATTCGCTGCCATCGGCCAGCGTGACGAACAATTGCCGAGCCCCTTCGACGACGTGATAGTTGGTCAAGATGTGCCCCTGTTCGTCAATGATCGAACCGGAGCCGCTCCCCTCCTCGGGATAGACAGCGAAGAAGTCCTGGACGAGCGTGACGGTGCGGATGTTAACGACGCCAGGGGAAACAGCCTTATAGATCTCGATGTTGTTCCGCTCGTCCTCAGTGAACGTGGTCGGACCGGACGCGGATTGAGGGAGATCGAAGCTCGGTGGGGAGCCAAAGAGACTCGCCGGTCGGTCCACCCATCTCTGATAGCCGATGAACAGACCGACGGCGATCAGTCCCGAGAGAACGCCGATAAGCAGGAGGTGTCGAATTGGAAGGTGACTCATTGTCGCTCCTCCTCAGAGCATCTCGCGAATTGTTAATTATCCTCACGGAGTGGGCAGTCCGGCAACCTCCCGCGCCGCGAGATTGCGCACGGCATCGGCAGGCGGCTAGACTACGGCGTAATCTCGATGAAGTGTTCAGAGGGGGATGGGTATGAAGCGAGAACTCTCGCGAGCGCAATCGGCTGAGTGGTTTCGTCGAGCGGTTGAGGTGATTCCCGGGGGCGTCAATAGTCCTGTGCGCGCGTTTCGAGCTGTCGGGGGAGAGCCGCTCTTCATCCGCTCGGCTCGCGGAGCGTATCTGGAAGACGCCGACGGGAATCGGTTCATTGACTACGTGGGCTCGTGGGGGCCGATGATCCTCGGACATGCGCATCCGGAGGTCATGCGCGCGCTCTGTGACGCTGTGCCGCACGGGACATCCTATGGCGCGCCGACAGTCCTAGAAGTCGAGATGGCCGAGGAGATTCGCCAGGCGCTCCCTTCGATCGAAATGGTTCGGATGACCAGCTCGGGCACTGAGGCGACAATGAGCGCCCTTCGGCTGGCGCGTGCCGTCACCGGGCGCCGCAAGGTGGTGAAGTTCGAGGGGTGTTATCATGGCCACGCCGATGCACTCCTTGTGCGCGCGGGTTCAGGAGTGGCGACTTTCGGCTTGCCCGACAGCCCGGGCGTGTTGCCCGAACTGGCTGCGCACACGCTGGTCCTCCCGTTCAATGATGAAGCGGCGGTGGAGCAGGCCTTCCAGGTCCATGGGGAGGAGATCGCGTGCGTTATCCTCGAGCCTATTGCGGGGAATATGGGATGCGTCCTTCCGAAACCCGGATTTTTGTCGCGGGTCCGTGAGCTGACCGAACGTCATGGTGCGCTCCTCATCTTCGACGAAGTGATCACAGGATTTCGCGTGGGGTATCATGGCGCGCAGGGACTCTATGGCATCCGCCCGGATCTGACCTGTCTGGGGAAGATCATCGGCGGTGGTCTGCCCGTCGGGGCATTCGGCGGACGAGCTGAGATCATGAAGTGGCTCGCTCCGGAGGGACCGGTGTATCATGCGGGCACGTTGTCGGGGAATCCTCTGGCGATGACCGCTGGGCTCACGACGTTGCGCATCCTGAAGCGTGAGAAGGAGACACTGTATCCGCGTCTGGAGCACCTGACGGCGCGCTTGGCCGAAGGGATCGCCCGCGAGGCGGCGCACTGTGGCGTGCCGGTTCGCGTCACTCACATCGCTTCGATGCTGACGGTCTTCTTCACCGATAGTGAGGTCACCGATTGGGCATCGGCAGCACGGACGGATCGCGAGCGATTTCGACAGTTCTTTCACGTGCTACTCGAGCGCGGCATCTATTGGCCACCATCGCCATTTGAGACGGCCTTTGTGAGTGCCGCGCATACGGAGGCCGAGATCGACAAGACGCTTGACGCGGTGCGCGATGCCCTGCGGTCCATCTCCTGATCTCAGACGTGTCGGATCGGTGCCGTCGTTGAGCTTGGCTTCGGCGACGCGCGTTCGGAAGATCGCCCTCATGACCTTCGAGCGCTCGACCACTTGTGTGAGGTTGCTCTCTCTGCATCTCGTCCGATCGCAGGGAGGTTCGCGTGGTGGTATACTTGAAACCGCGTGTTGAGAGATCGGAGTATGGGGGGGGGAACTATGACATCGCGTCTCATTCGCGCCCCACGCGGCCGCGAGCTCACCTGTAAGGGATGGCATCAAGAAGCTGCCCTCCGTATGCTCATGAACAATCTCGATCCCGAAGTGGCCGAAAAGCCCGAAGAGCTCATCGTCTATGGCGGAGCGGGGAAAGCGGCGCGCAACTGGGAATGTTTCGATGCGCTCGTGCGATCCCTGCGCGAATTGGAGAATGATGAGACGCTTCTTGTGCAATCGGGCAAGCCCGTGGGCATCTTTCGCACGCATGAATGGGCGCCCCGCGTGCTCATCGCCAATGCGAATCTGGTGCCCCACTGGGCGACGCTCGAGGAGTTCCTGCGTCTGGAGGCCTTGGGGCTCATCATGTACGGACAGATGACGGCCGGAAGCTGGATCTACATCGGGACGCAGGGGATCGTGCAGGGCACATTCGAGACGTTCGCAGCGGTCGCCGAGCGCCATTTCGGGGGGGATTTGCGCGGGCGGCTCGTCGTCTCCGGAGGGATGGGGGGGATGGGCGGCGCGCAGCCGCTGGCGGCGACGATGAACGGTGCCGCTTACCTGGGGATCGAGGTGGATCCGGCGCGCATTGAGCGGCGTATCCGGACGGGCTATTGCGATCGCATGACCTTCGATTTGGATGAGGCATTGCGGTGGGTCTTGGACGCCAAGGCGCGCGGCGAAGCGCTCTCGGTCGGACTGGTGGGCAATTGCGCCGACGTCTTGCCTGAACTCGTACGGCGCGGCATCGTGCCCGACGTTCTCACAGATCAAACGAGCGCGCACGATCCGTTGAATGGCTACATCCCGGCGGGATTGAGCGTGGAGCAGGCTGAGGCCTTGCGGCGCACTCATCCACAGGACTATATCAAGCGCGCCTATGACTCGATCGCTCGGCATGTCGAAGCGATGCTGGCGCTCAAGCGTCAAGGGGCCGTCACCTTCGAGTACGGGAATAATATTCGAAAGCAAGCGGAGCTGGCGGGCGTCAAAGACGCCTTCGAGTTTCCCGGATTCGTCGTCGCTTACATCCGGCCGCTTTTTTGCCAGGGGAGAGGACCGTTTCGCTGGGTCGCGCTCTCGGGCGATCCCGAAGACATTCGGAAGACGGATGAGCTGGTGTTGGAATTATTCCCCGACGATCGCATTCTGCGCCGTTGGATCACGCTCGCGCGGGAGAAGGTGAGGTTCCAAGGCTTACCGGCGCGCATCTGCTGGCTCGGCTACGGCGAACGCGCGGAGTTCGGCGTGGCGATTAACGAGTGGGTGCGCGAGGGCAAGCTGGCGGCTCCGATCGTCATTGGGCGTGACCACCTGGACTGCGGATCGGTGGCCTCTCCGTATCGCGAAACCGAGGGGATGAAAGACGGCAGCGATGCCATCGCCGACTGGCCGATTCTCAATGCCTTGCTCAATACGGCTTCGGGAGCTTCTTGGGTCGCGTTCCATCATGGGGGCGGTGTCGGCATCGGCTACAGTCTGCATGCCGGACAGGTGATCGTCGCTGATGGGACGAACGAGGGTGCTGTGCGCGTGGAGCGCGTGCTCACCAACGATCCGGGGATCGGCATCGCGCGGCATGCCGATGCCGGGTACGAGGAAGCGAAGGCGACGGCGCGGGCCAAGGGCGTGAAGATTCCGATGCTGACCTGAGACGAGCGAGCCATGCGGCGGATGCCCGCTTGCGGCTCCACGTGGAATCCGATTATTTTCGTTCGCTTCGTGTGATTGAACGTTGGAGGAAGCGGTCATGGAGCGGACGAGTTCAGCGGATCTGGTCGTCGTCGGGAGTGGGCCGGGTGGGTACGTGGCGGCCTTTCGCGCGGCGGATCTCGGGTGGTCGGTGACGCTGATCGGCCAGGAAGCGGCGCCCGGTGGCATCTGTTTGCACGTCGGGTGTATTCCTTCGAAAGCGCTCCTTCACCTGGCGCGCGTTGTGGCCGAGGTACAGGAGGCCGAGCGCTGGGGGGTTACGTTCTCCCCTCCGCGCGTGGATCTCGACCGCGTGCGAGCGTGGAAGCAAAGCGTCGTGGGACGGTTGACCGGCGGCTTGCGACTCCTGGCTGAGCAGCGGGGCGTTCGCTATCTGCGCGGGCGGGCGCGCTTTCTGGATGCGCGGACGCTGCTTGTGGAGACGGAGTCCGGAGATGCTGAGCGCGTGAGCTTCCGGCACGCCATCCTGGCGACAGGATCGCGACCGGCGGAGTTGCCGGGCGTTTCTTGGGAGAGCCCGCGCGTTATGGATTCCACGCGGGCTCTGGAGTTGGAGGACATCCCCCGGACGCTGCTTGTGATCGGCGGGGGGTATATTGGGCTTGAGCTCGGCACGGTCTACGCTCGACTCGGTGCGCGCGTGACGCTCGTAGAGATGATGCCGGGGATTTTGCCGGGCGTGGATCGCGATCTCGCAGCGATCCTGGCGCGACGGATCGAAGCGCTCTTCGACGCTGTGCTTGTCAATACGACTGTCGCCGAGATGCGGGAGGACGCCGAGGGCGTACGAGTGCGCCTGGAGGGAGTCGGCGGGCATGCCGTTCCGCCTCCGGCCGAGCGGGTATTCGATAAGGTCCTTGTGTGCGTCGGTCGGAAACCGAATGCCCAGGACCTCGGACTGGAGCGCACGCGCGTGGAACGCGATGCGCGCGGCTTCGTTCGTGTGAATGCCGAGCGACGCACCGACGAGCCGACGATCTTCGCTATCGGCGATGTCGTCGGCGAGCCGATGCTCGCGCATAAGGCCATGCACGAAGCTCGCGTGGCCGTCGAGGCGATTGCCGGACATGCGACAGCATATGAGCCTCGTGCGATCCCGGCTGTCGTCTTCACCGATCCGGAGATCGCGTGGTGTGGAGTGACAGAGACTCAAGCGCGGCAGGAGAATCGTCCCATCAAGGTGGCGCGCTTCCCTTGGGCTTCCCTTGGGCGGCTTCCGGACGCGCCGTGACGCTGGACCGTCCGGAGGGGGTGACTAAGCTCATTCTCGATCCGGAGACCGAACGAATTCTCGGTGTGGGCATCGCGGGCGTAGGCGCTGGGGAATTGATCGCCGAAGGCGTTCTGGCCGTCGAGATGGGCGCGCGTGCTTCGGATCTGGAGCGGGTGATTCATCCGCATCCGACGCTCTCGGAAACGCTGCTGGAGGCTGCCGAAGCTTTCCTCGGAGTGAGTCCGCATCTTTACCGGCGTCGAACATGAAACGCTTGGGGAGCGGTCGCTCGGCCTCTTCGAAAGCGCTTGTCGCCCGCGTCCTCACGGCCATCGCGATGGAGGAGAGAAAATGAGAGCGTACGCACTCTGGACGATGGGCTTTCTTGTGCTGGCCGCTCTCTCAGTGCCCGGCGCGGCCTCACAGCGCGCGAGCGTCCCCACGCTTCGCGCGAACGGCATGCGAATGCAGGAGCGCATTCTGAGGTTGGCGGAATTCGGTCGGGACCCACGCGGCGGCGTCAGCCGCGTGGCCTTCACCGAAGCCGATCGTCAAGGGCGGGCCTACATCATCTCGCTCATGCGCGAATTGGGCCTCGCCGTGCGTATTGATCCGGCGGGTAACATCATCGGACGCCGAGAGGGCCTCGAACCGCAGTTGCCTCCAATCGCCTTCGGCTCGCACATTGACTCGGTCCCCAACGGCGGGCGCTATGATGGCGTCGTCGGCGTCATCGGAGCGCTCGAATGCATTCAGGTGCTCACCGAGCACGGGATCACAACGCGGCATCCGCTGGAAGTGATCGTCTTCGCGGCTGAAGAGGGCGGATTGTTCGGCAGTCGTGCCATGATTGGCGCTGTGACTCCGGAAGCCTTAGACGTTGTCAGCCAGAGCGGAATGACCGTGCGCGAAGGGATTCGGGCGATCGGGGGCGACCCGGAGCGCCTCGCTGAGGCCGTACGTCGCCCTGGTGAGATCACAGCCTTTCTCGAACTGCATGTTGAGCAGGGAGGGACGCTCGAAGCGGAAGGCGTGCCGATCGGCGTGGTCGAAGGGATCGTGGGCATTAATCGGTGGGATGTAGAGATCGAGGGCTTCGCCAATCACGCGGGGACGACGCCCATGAATCAGCGACGCGATGCGCTGGTGGCGGCAGCCGAACTGATCCTCGCTGTGAATCGCGTGGTGACGACCGTGCCCGGACGTCAGGTGGGAACCGTCGGGCGCATTGAGGCCGAGCCCGGAGCGATCAACGTCATCCCGGGACGCGTGCGCATGAGCGTGGAGCTGCGCGATCTCTCGGCCGAGAAGATCGAGCAGCTCTTCGAACGCATTCGCGAGGAGGCGCACGCCATCGAGCAGCGGCGTGGCGTCACCATCACCTTCACGCCGATTGACGCGACGGCTGTCCCTGCCCTGATGGATGCGCGCGTACGCCGCCTGATTGCCGAAACGGCTCAAGAGCTCGGCCTTCGCGTTCTCTCCCTGCCGAGCGGCGCCGGACATGATGCGCAGAATATGGCGCGCATCGCCCCGACGGGTATGATCTTCGTGCCGAGCGTGGGCGGCATCAGCCATGCGCCGCAGGAGTACACGCGCCCGGAGGATCTGGCCAACGGCGCCACAGTGCTCGTGCACACGATCGTGAAGATCGATCGGGGAGCGTTGTCGCGGAAGTGATGTTCGGTGCGAGCGCGACAATAAGCTGCTGCGTGAGTCTTGTGCTCGCCGGCCTCAGCAGCCTTCTGGCGTCGCCCGTCACGCAGCCTGAGGGACGGCTCGAGCGATACGTGAATGAGAGACATCGGTGCTCACTCTATTATTCGCCCGAGAAATGGCGCCTTCATGTTCAGTCCGGTTCCGGAAGTGACGCCGCGATCTTTACAGCTGTGGAAGCTCCCGATGTCATGGCCGTGCTCAACATGTTCGATCCCGTGCCCGATCTCTCCCTTCATCCCCGGCAACTCTTCGATATGGATCGCGGCGCATTGGCGACGATCTTCGGAGGATTGACGATCCAGGAGGAGCAGGTGCTCACGCTCTCGGGAGCGACAGCCCATCGAGTGACCTTCGAGGGGCGAGAGAAACGCGTGACGCGCTACACGATCGCGCATCACGGATTCGTCTATCTGCTCGTGTACATCGCTCCGAAGCCGAAATACGAGGCGTATCTTCCGGCCTTCCGCCTCATGGTCGAGACGTTTCGCATCTTCGGAACGGGTGTTCCCGATGTCGATCCGCGCGCGCTCTCGGTGGATGTCGTCGCCGAACCAGCGGGCGAGCGCGCCTTGCGCGTGCACACGCAACCGGACCCGGTGTTTGTGGAGGTCCGGGAGGGGGATCAGAACTGGCACTATCACCTTGTTCTCATGAATCCGCACAAGGTCGAAGCGGAGCTTCGCGAGGTCCGCGTGCGATATGTGAGTCAGGGGCGCGTGCTCGAAGAGACGCGGCTTGACCCTTCGGCGCTCGCGCGCGTCCTCGAAGGGGGGACGACGCGCCTTCCCCCCAAAGGGCGCGTGCGATGGCGCGATCATGCCGGGCATCGTGCCGAGGGTGCGCCCGAGAGCATCGAGTACGTGCTCTTCTTCCGCTTGGGGGAACAGCTCCTCCAGCAGACGTATCGCGTCCAGTTGCTTCGTTACGAGCCGAAGACGCGATTCACGCTTCCCTTCACCGGCATATGGCGCGTATGGCGCGGGCATGACGTCTTCGAGGGGCATCGTCAGCAGGCCGATGCGCAGGCCTTCGCTTACGATTTTATCTTCGAGCGTGGGGGAAGCGATCGCCGTCCTCCCGAGGCGCGCCGAGGAGCGCAGGCTCGAAGAGCCTTGGCGCGTCGTGCGCCGGCGAGGAGCCGATTCCCCTCCGCGTTGCGGCTCACTGATTTTTATGCCTTCGGTCGAAAGGTCCTGGCCCCGGCCGATGGGATCGTCGTCCGCGCTGTAGATGGGGAGCCGGATCGCCCTCCGGCGGCGACGCGCCCGCGGTTCGTGCATCCGGAGGTCACGAATCCGCGCCAGCTCTTCGGAAATTACATCGTCCTCGATCATGGTCATGGGGAATTCAGCCTGCTTGCGCATCTCAGGCGGGGGTCGGTGCGCGTGAGGCGAGGCGATCGCGTGACGCGCGGCCAGGTGATCGCCGAGTGTGGGAATTCAGGGGTGAGCGCGCAGCCGCATCTCCATTTTCACGTCATGGACGGGCCGGATCCGCTCCGGAGCCGAGGCGTGCCCATTCGCTTCGAGATGTATCGTCTCTGGCGCGCCGGTCGCGCTGTGCTCATTCGTTCCGGCGTTCCGCGCGCGGGCGAGTACGTGGAGCGCATCGTCGAGCCAGCTCGCCGCGTGCGCACTCGCTCGTCACACAGCCGGGCATCAGCAGCGAGCCGGTCGTCCGCTCGTTCGGGAGGACGACGGCCAAGCGGCGTTCGACGCTAGCCATGAGGTCTCGAAGTCCGCGCGGAGGTGGGGGAAGTGGCGTCTATTGCGTCATTGTGCGCCTTGAGCGCCAAGCGCGCATCCGGGTCGGGAAGCTCGGCGTTCGCACCTTCGCTCCCGGCATCTACGTTTACACGGGACGAGCGGCGCGCGGTCTCGTCGCCCGCATTGTTCGACACTTTCGGCGTCGAAAGCCGAAGCGATGGCACATTGATCACCTGATCGCTCACCGGTGGACGCGCGTCTTGGGCGCTGTCGTGATCCCTGGCGAGGCGACGCACGAATGCGTCGTGAATCAGTGGGTGATGGCATGGGCCGATGGCCGCGTGCCCGCGTTCGGCGCCGGCGATTGCCGAAGCGGGTGTCGGTCTCATCTGGCCTACTTCGCGCCGCGACGAGAAAAGCGTCGCCAGCACGTTCGCACCGAGGAGGAACAGCGATGAACTGGAAGGATCCGCAGGTGATCTGGCTCGCCATTCTCACGATCGCCTTGATCGCGCATATGATCAAGGATGCGACGGAGTTTCGAAAGATTCGACGACTGGAAGAGGACGTCGCCGCCTTGAAGAAATAGCGCTCGCGCGATCGACGGGGAGGCGCTCCTGAAGGACAAACGGCGGGGGGCCAGGGGGGAGTTCTTTTGTGCCCGTTCACGAGGGCGAACACAAGGAGCGCGCGTGGGGCTGCGCGGGCGCATGGTCAAGAGGGAATGCCTCCGGTAGAATTACCGACGTTGGGCGAAGGTCATGGGGACGACTTTTTTGGATCGGCTCAATCGAGAGGTTCTGCTGGCCGATGGGGCGATGGGAACGCTGCTATTGGCGCGCGGCGTTGAGCCCAAGGCGCTCATGGAGCAGAATCTCACGCGTCCCGATCTCATTCGGGAGATTCATCTCGAATACATTCGAGCGGGAGCGCAGCTGATTGAGACGAACACGTTCTTGGCGAATCGGCTGCGTCTGGCCGAATACGGGTTGGATTCGGAGCTGGAGGCGATCAATCGCGCGGCTGTTCGGATCGCGCGCGAAGCCGTTCGGATGAGTGGGGAAGAGGTCTTCGTCGCGGGATCGGTCGGGCCTCTGGGCGCCTTGGTCAAGCCATATGGGCATCTCACCCTGGCCGATCTCTTGGCGGCTTACGTGGAGCAAATCTCCATCCTCGTGGATGAGGGGGTAGACGTCATCCTCATTGAGACGCATCCCAGTTTGCTGGAGGCGCTCGAAGCCGTGCGCGCGGCCAAGACCGTCTCGCCGACGACGCCGATCATCGCGCAGATGACGTTCTTGGAGGACGGGAAGTCGAAGTTCGGGGACGATCTGCGCCGCTCCTTGGAGGCGCTGGCGGCTGCCGATGCCGATGTCGTGGGCGTCAATTGCAGCGGACCCCAGATGACCTATGACATCATCTATGAGTTTCTGACGACGACCGAATTGCCCATCTCCATCATGCCGAACGCCGGGTTGCCGCAGTTCCTCGGGGGACGGACGATCTATCTCTCTTCGCCCGAATACCTGCGGGAGTACGCGCGCCGCTTCGTCGAGGCCGGCGCCAATATTCTCGGCGGATGTTGCGGAACGACGCCCGAGCATATTCGCGCGATGAGCACCGTGGTTCGAGGTCAGATTCCTCGCCGCGTGCGGGAGCGCGCTTGCGTCTCGATCCCTGTAGAGGTACCTGTTGCGACTGAGCCTTCGACCGTCGAGACCCCGACGCGGTTTCGCGAGCGGCTCGGGCGCGAGTTCGTCGTCGCTGTGGAGGTGCATCCCCCTCGAGGTGTGGAGTATCGCGCGGAGATCGAGACGATCCGTCAGCTCGCCCGATATGGTGTGGATGCTGTGAGCATTCACGATCCGCCGGGCGCGCGCGTGAGTCTCTCGAGCCTCGTCTTCGCTCACCTCGTGCACGCGCAGACGGGTGTGGAGGCGATCTGGCACCTCTCCTGCCGCGGGCGCACACTGGCGATGGTATACTCGGAGTTGTTGGGAGCGGCTGTGCTCGGCATCCGCACGGTCTTGGTCCTCCCGGGTGAGGCCGCGAGTGTCGGGGAGCTGCCGCGCCCTCCTTCGGCACAGGATGTGAGCGCAACGGGGTTGGTGAAGATCATCGAGGGCTTGAATCGCGGGCGCACGCTGACGGGGAATGACATCGGGGCCCCGACAGACTTTTGCGTCGGCGTGCTCGTCCACGTCGGGGCGGATGATCTGGAGGCCGAGCTGCGAAGGCTCGAAGAGCGAGTGCAAGCTGGCGCCCATTTCATCGTCACGACGCCGGTCTTTGATCTGGAGCGGTTCGAGGTCTTTTGGAAGCGCAGCGCCGAGTTCCGCCTGCCGATCCTCGTGGGCATCTTGCCCTTGAAGAGCGCGCGACACGCGGAGTTCCTGCATCACGAGGTTCCCGGGATCACGATCCCGGACGCCCTTCGCCAGCGCTTGCGCCGCGCTCAGGAGGACGAAGCAGCCGAAGGGGTGCGCATCGCTCGGGAGCTGATCGCGCAGCTCCGTCCGCATACGGCTGGCCTTCACCTGATCCCGCCCTCGGAGCGATGGGAGGCTGTGCCGGATGTGCTCGCGGCCTGCCTGTCGCCGGAGGATGCTGCCGAATCCCTTGGAGCGTGAGCGCGCATCCGGCATCGCAGGCACATGGTGGTGGCCGCGGCTCCTTCACCTCGCTTTCCCCTTATCTTCGAATGGGCTAAACTATCTCTCTCTATGCGGCGAGAGGTCTATCTGGACAACAACGCAACAACGCCGGTGGCTCCGGAAGTCGTGGAGGCGATGGCTCCTTACTGGAGCGAGCGTTTCGGCAATCCCTCGAGCGTGCATCGAAAGGGCGTGGAGGCCGAACGCGCCGTGCGCGCCGCTCGAGCGACGATCGCGCGCGTGCTCGGGGTGAAGGAGAATGAGGTCGTGTTCACCTCCGGAGGGACTGAGGGGGATAACTTGGCCATCAAAGGCGTGGCGCGCGCCTTGCGCCGTCGCGGCACCCACATCCTGACGACGGCCATCGAGCATCCGGCTGTTCTGGAGAGTTGCCGCGATTTGGAAGCGGAGGGCTTTCGCGTCACGTATCTGGACGTGGACGCGCGCGGTCTTGTGACACCTGAGATGGTGGAAGCAGCACTCACCCCGGAGACGATTTTGGTCTCGATCATGCACGTCAATAATGAACTCGGGACGATCCTCCCCATCGCCGAGATCGCGGAGCGGGTGAAACGTCGCAATCCGGAGATCGTCGTCCATTCCGATGGCGTGCAAGCGATCGGGAAGGTGCCCTTGAACGTGCGCGGGGTGGATCTCTACACGATTAGCGGGCACAAGATCCATGCGCCCAAAGGGACAGGAGCGCTCATCGTGCGCGAGGGGGTGAAACTCCAGCCTCTCTTCTCGGGAGGCGGGCAGGAGCGAGGACTCCGCTCGGGAACCGAGAATGTGGCGGGAATCGTCGGCTTGGCGCGCGCTCTGGAACTGATGGTCGAGAATCTGGAAGAGAAGCTCGCGCACTTTCACCGCTTGCGCGAGCGCTTTCTTGCGGGCGTGCGGCACATTCCCGGAGCGCGCATCAATTCTCCGGAGCCGAGCGTGCCGACGACGGTGAACGTGTCGTTTCCGGGCATCCCAGCCGAAGTCTTATTGCATGCGTTGGAAGAAGAGGGAGTGTTCGTCTCCACCGGAGCAGCTTGCTCGAGTCGAAAGAACCGGCGCAGCCATGTCTTGGAGGCCATGCGCCTGCCGCCCGAGATCAGCGATTCGAGTCTGCGCTTCAGCTTCTCTCGATATACGACTCTGGAGGATATTGACTGGGCGATTGAAGCCCTTCACCGTGCTCGGGAACGGCTCGTGGCACGATCTCCCGCCCGGTCGGGACGCGTCTGATGAAGATGGCGCACACGATCCTCGTTCGATACGACGAGATCGGCCTCAAGGGAAAGAATCGTCCGGAGTTCGTGCGCCGCTTGGTCGAGAACATCCGGCGGGCGACAGGTCTCTCCAAAGAGCAGATGCAGATCGAGTGGGGGCGGATCTATCTCTACCCCTCGGGCGATCCGGACCGTGTGTGTCAACGCCTCTCGAAGGTCTTCGGCGTGAGGAGCTTCAGCATGGCCCAGGTTCTTCCGCATGATCTCGAGCGGATGCGAGAAGCGGCCGTCGAGATGGCCCGTCAGGCCGCGGTTCGCGGAATTCGAACGTTCAAGATCGAAGCGCGCCGGAGCTTCAAGGCGTTCCCCTGGAATTCGATGGAGATCAATCGCGAGCTGGGACGCGCTGTCCTGCAGGAGCTTCCCGAGTTGCGCGTGAACGTCCATTCCCCGGATCTCACGCTGGAAGTCGAAGTTCGACAGGAAGGCGTCTTCCTCTTCTCCGAGCGCATCGCCGGGCCGGGAGGACTTCCCGTTGGCGTCACCGGACGCGCGCTTCTGTTACTCTCCGGGGGAATTGATAGCCCCGTCGCCGGATGGATGTTGATGAAGCGCGGCGTGGCTGTGGATGCCGTGTACTTCCACAGTCCGCCCTACATCGGCGAGAAGGCCAAGGAGAAAGTGCTCGAGCTCGGACGCGTGCTCTCCCACTGGCGCGGTGAAGCGCTCACGGTCTACGTGCCATACTTCACGGAGATTCAGAGTGAGGTCTCGCGCTCTGCTCCCCCTCCGCTCTGGACGATCCTCTTCCGTCGCTTCATGCATCGCGTGGCCGAGCGCATCGCCGAGGCGCGAGGCTACGGCGCTCTGGCCACCGGCGAGAGCCTCGGCCAAGTCGCCAGCCAGACGATGGAAAACCTCGCCTGCGTGGATGCCGTGACTCGATGGCTCATCCTGAGACCCCTCATCGGCCTGGATAAAGCGGAGATCGTGCGGCGGGCTCGCGAGATCGGAACGTATGAGATCTCTATCCTCCCCTACGAGGATTGCTGCGTGCTCTTTGCTCCCCGCCATCCGGAGACGCGCGCCCGCCTCGATCGCATAGAGGCCATCGAGGCGCGCCTGGATATTCCCCGCTTGGTCGAGAGCGCGCTCGACCGCATGGAGATCTTCTCCGTGACGGAGGCGGAGATCGTGGCACGCCCGGCTCCCTCCTTGTGACCGTCGGCTTCAGCCGCCGTGGTTCCCTCTGCCGGCTCCGAGGTTGAAATTGAAAACCCTTTTCGATTGTGCTATAGTCCTCCCTTGGTTCCCATCAGGGGAGCAGAGTGCGAGGGAAGGAGGGAGAAGAGGTGACGCAGGCTTTTGTCATCGTCTTGCGCGAAGGGTTCGAAGCATTTCTCATCGTTGCCATCACGCTCACGTATTTGCGGAAGACGGGGCGAGCGGGATTGATCCCGGCGGTATATGCGGGCGTCGCATTCTCCGTTCTGACGAGCGGGATCCTCGGATATCGGCTCCTGCAGGGAGTGAATCAAGCGCTTTGGGAGGGTCTCTTCGGCGTCGTCGCGGCCGTGCTCGTGGCGACGCTCGTCGTGCATATGTGGCGGACGGCGCCGCGGTTGAAACAAATCATGCATCAGCGGATCGAGGAGATCGCCGCACGACGGACACCGCGAGCGGCCTGGCTGGGGATATTCGCGTTCACTACGGTGATGATCACGCGCGAGGGAATGGAGACGGCGCTCATGCTCATGCAGGTCCGAGGGGAGTATTTCTGGGGAGCTCTCCTCGGATTGGGAGCGGCGATCCTCATGGCGGTGCTCTGGGCGCGATTCGGACATCTCATCAATCTGAAGCTCTTCTTCCAGGTCACCAGCATCTTCCTCCTTCTCTTCGTCGGGCAGATCCTCATCTATGCCTTCCACGAGCTCGCCGAAGCCGGGCTGTGGCCGAACAGCGAATACCTCCACGAGATCACCGAGCCGTATTCCCCAACGGGCCTCTATGGACAGTGGTTCTCATTCGGCATCGTGATCGTCTGCGCGGGGTGGCTCGTCGTCGCATGGAGCGCACATCGCCTTCGACGGTGGAGCCTCAACGGACGCTTGTTCAAGCGCCGCTCGCTTCAGGATGCACTCTGATGCGCTGAGAACTCCCGTTAGATGTGGTGAAGGGCCCGCGCCGATCGGCCGACATGCGGTATAATCCGAGCCGATGGCGATGGGAGTGCGCTCAGGTGCGCGACGACTTCTGATATGGGGGCTCACCTTCGGTACGATCAGTGGGTGCGTCCCGCCGGAATCCGAGCGTTCGCGTCCTGTGGAGCGCGCGGTGTGGATCGAGCGCGCTGGTTGGATGGCGAATCGCGACGAGGATCACGCGCTCCGAAAGATCGGGCCCGCGCGCATCTTCTTCAAAATCGGAGACCTCGATATCACGGACGATCGCCTCGAATGGGCGTCAGAGCCAGTGTTCCCTACCTCGCCTCCGCCGGGTGAGTGCGTGCTTGTGATCGGAGGGACAAAGCGTTTGGTCGAGAGTTTCGATCGGCTCGCGGACATTTCGCTCGCCGAGCAGATGGCGACTCTCGGGCGAGATGCCCTCGATCGAGCGAAGCGGGCGGGACTCATGTGCTCGGGCGTTCATCTGGACATTCTCCCCGGCGGATCACTGCGGCAATATGAGCGCGTGCTCCATCGCCTTCGTGCACGAATGCCGCATCCGGTGATGCTCTCGGCGACGATCCCCGCCGTTTGGGAGCGGGAGCCTTCTTTGCGGGATCTCGTGCGGCAGCTCGATTTTTATCTCTTGCGCGTGGCTTCTGAAGCGGAGCCGAAAGACCTCGCCGCGATTCGCGCCGGCGTGGACGTTCGAGAGATCGGACCGTGCATTCGTCGCTTCGAGCGCTTCGGCATACCGTTCTACGTCGAAGGGCGAGCTCACGGCCACTGCGTCCTCCTCGATACAAGCTCAAAGGTCGTCTCCTTGCTTCGCGATGTCACTCCTTGGTCGCTTGTTCGGCGGTTGGGCTTTCAGTGTGTCGAGAGCTATCCCTTGGGACTCGCCGAAGCACGTATGCGCGTCCCGACGGATTTCGCGGGGGAGTATGTCGTCGTGCTCGCTGCTCGGCGAACGTCTCGCGTGGGAGGGCATATCGTGCGGTCCGGGGAGCGGATCGCGTGTCGCCTTCCGACAGCGCGGGCGTTGCGTCGTCAGATTGAGGCCATCGAGGCGACGGCGAGTCCATGGAAGCGGGGCTATAGTCTCTGGTTTTCCGGCGTCGCTGATAGTCCGGATCTCCCTTTGGCGCAAATCGCTCTGCTGGTGCGGGGCGGGAGTTTAGAGCCGCGACTAACCGTTAAGGGGGAGATCAAAGGCTCGTCCCTTCTGTTGCGCGTCGAGAACGTGGGGACGCAGGAGAGTGCGCTTCAGTCGCGTGCGGTCGAAGTTCGCCTGCGCGTGCAGGGTGCCGTGGTGAAAGGCGTTGATCCGGGAGATTTCGTCGAAGTCGTTCGCGAATTCCCTGGAGATGACGCATCCCCATCGGTTCGACTCGCGCTCTATGCCGATGGGATCGGACTGGGAGAGACGCTGCGCGCCGCTGTGAGGATCGCGCGTCGTGCCGGGAGCGTCCGCATCTTCGCATCGTCCCGCGTGCGCGATCCGGACGACTTCGTCGCGCACGCGGGGCCAGAGGTGGAGATTGCGACGATCCGGCAGTGAGCCCTCGTTGTCCGACGTGATACAATACTCCCGATGCGGCCCGTGATGAACATAGTGAGTGGGCTTGTGAGCCTTCTCCTCGGAGCAGGAGGTGAAGGAGCCGTTCAACAGCCGACATGGCTGCCGGATCCGTTGTCTCGCGAAGTGCAGGTGGAGCGGCGAGTCGAGGACTATACGCAGCGGTTGCGCACGCTCTATCGGACGGCGGAGAGCTTGGCCGAGCTGGGAGATTTCGAGGAAGCGCTCCGCTATTATGATGAGGCATTACACCTTCAGCGCCGGCATCGGGATCGCCGAGGGATGAGCTTCACCCTGATGGCCATCGGTGATACGTATCTCTTTCGGATGGGAAGACCCGAGCCAGCGCTCGACGCATACGCGCAGGCGCTGGCGCTGAAGCGCGAGGTCCGGGATCGGAAGGGAGAGCCCGAGGTGCTCCATCAGATGGCGTATGCCCAATACGTGCTGGGGCGAACGGAGGAGGCCGAGCGTCTCTACGAGCAGGTCCTCGACCTCTCCCGAAAGGTGAAGAATCGGCGGGCTGAGGGCAATGCCTTGAACGGCCTGGGGAATTGTCGGCTGGCGCAGGGGCAGCCGCAGGAAGCGCTCGCTTTGTACGAGCAGGCTCTCTCGGTGCGGAAGAAGGCAAGGGACGAGCGCGGCGTCGCCAATACGACCTATAACATCGGGCGCACGTACCTGATGCTGGGGCAGGGAGAGCGAGCGATCGAATACCTCACTCAAGCCCTCGCACTGCGCCGCCAGATGCTCGACGTGCGGGCGGAAGCGGAGACGCACTTCGATTTGGCGCGCGCTTCGGCGCAGTTGAAGCGCTTCGATGACGCCGTCCGCCATTTTCGGGAAGCGGCGCACTTGGCCCGAAGAGTGCGGCGGCCGCGCCTGGAAGTGATGGCCTTGTACGGGGCAGGGGTGATTGAGCTGAACCGTGAGCGCTCAGCGGACGCCATTGTGCTCTTGCGGCAGGCGCTCGAGCGCCTGCGAGGATACGAGGAGCTGCGCCGGGAACGACGCTTGGTCCTAGTGAGCCTCGGATCCGCCTATGTGCTGGCCGGGAAGTACGGCGAGGCCCTTGACGCCTACAGCGAGGGGATACGTGTGGCTCATGCCGATGGCGATCGTTTCTCGCTCGCTGAATCGTTGGTCGGATTGGCTCACGTTCAGGAAGCGCAGGAGAGATATCGCCATGCCTTGGCCTGTTATTTTCAAGCGCAGCACATGCTGGGCGAGACGGATTCTCCCCTCGCACGAGCGATCGAACACCGCCTGCACGCGTTGCGCGAGCGTCTGGGTCAGGAGCGGTTCGACGCCCTTGCCGCCGAGGCTCGATCTCGCCGGAGTGACCTCCTGCGCGAGCTGACCGGCGTGGGGCCGTGGTGATCGCCAGCGCCTGGGGGATCGCTCACCGTCCTAGGGGCTTCACAACGACTCCGCCCTTCATGACGAAGGCGACCCCCTCCACGCGGGTCGCAGGGGTGTGAAAGCTGCCGAGGCAATGTGCGGGATTGACATCCTGAGACTGGCATATTATAAGAAAACGTTCGGATGGCGAGGCGTGGTGGAAGCCGCACTCGTGCGAATGGTTCAGAATGACCGTGTATCGGATCGTGGAATTTACCGTCGCGCACTCATTCGATCATGTATCGAAGCGATGAGCATATTCGCTAGACTCAATGCGCGGGGAGTCGAGCCAACGGGTATTTCACAGCCATAGCCTTCGTGTCTCCTGCGAGTTCAGAGGCTCGGTTGTGGATTCTCTGGCGATTGCTCCCCGGCTGTGAGGATCAGTGAATGGGGCGTTCAGAGGGAGGGGATATGAAGACACCATCGCCTTCGACCATCGAGCAAGAGGCGCCGGTTGCTGAGGCTTTGCCGCTCACGGAAACGGTTAACAAGATGCGGCGCCGCTTGGTATGGACCTCCATCTGGGGATTCTTGGCTACCAATTTCCTCATGTTCCTGCGCTTCTTCTTCCCCAGGACGCTCTTTGAGCCGAGTCCCGTCTTTCGGATCGGATATCCGTCGGACTTCAGTTTAGGCGTGGATACTCGGTTTCAGGACCAGTATCGCATCTGGGTGGTGCGCACAACGGACCGGCTCTTTGTGATCTATGCCCGCTGTACGCATCTGGGATGTACGCCCCTCTGGAGCCCGAGCGAGAACAAGTTCAAGTGCCCATGCCACGGCAGCGGATTCGACATGGAAGGGATCAACTTCGAAGGACCGGCGCCACGCCCGATGGATCGTGCGAAGGTGGAGTTGGACGCCGAGGGGCAGATTGTCGTTGATGTGAGCCGGCTCTACACCTTCAAAGAGTTCAATGAGCCCGGCGCATATATCTCCGTGTGAGCAGGGGGAGGAGGGGGGACGTATGGAACGTGAGAAGGAGACTCGAGGAAATGTCGGGGTTCTGGAGCGGGTTCGGGAAGAGACCGAGCATCTGAAGGTGCGGCTTCGGGAAGAGTGGGAGGACTTGAAGCACGACCTCCGGGAGCCGCAGCGCACGCAGATCTGGAAGTCTATCTTTCGCGTCCCGCATGAGCGGACAACGCCGCGCACTCGCGCCATTGCTGTTTTAGCCAATGTCTTTCTGCACCTGCATCCGGCGCGCATCAATCGGGATGCCGTCCGTTACAGCTACACCTGGGGCATGGGAGGGATCTCCTTCTACCTCTTCATCGTGCTCACCTTCACCGGAGTCCTGCTCATGTTCTACTACCATCCGACCAAGGTGCAGGCGTTTCGTGACATCCTCTATCTCGAGCACGATGTCCCATTTGGGCGGCTGCTCCGCAATATGCACCGATGGGCGGCGCACCTGATGGTCATCACGGTATGGCTACACATGTTTCGCGTCGTGCTCACGGGATCGTATAAGCGGCCGCGTGAGTTCAATTGGTGCGTGGGAGTGATCTTGCTCGTCCTGACCCTGCTTCTGAGCTTCACGGGCTATCTCCTGCCCGACGATCAATTGGGATTCTGGGCGGTGACGGTCGGGACGAATATGGCGCGCGCCACTCCGCTGATCGGTCATGAGGGACCATTTGGCCCGCAACTCGGGATGACGCCGTACAATGATGTGCGCTTTGCGTTGCTCGGGGGCTCGATTGTGGATTCGAATGCGCTGCTGCGGGCGTACATTTGGCACTGCATTGCGCTGCCGCTTCTGGCCGCTATCTTCATGGGCGTCCACTTCTGGCGCGTTCGGAAGGATGGGGGGATCTCTGGTCCCGCCCCCGTGATGCTCGAGTCGGAGATGCGGCCGGTGCGAAGGATCTGATGCGGATCGGGGAGGGAGGGAGAGCTATGGATTGGTACCAATTGTGGGAGATCGTCTCAGCTCCGGATAATGTTCCGATCGTCGGATTGCTTGTCATCGTCCCGTTCTACACCTGGTACGGATTGCGGCAGGCTCGAGCCAACGATCGGCTCATTCAGGAGCTGGAGGCAAACCCCGAGCTCGCCCGGACGCATCATCGCAAGACCTTCCCCTATCGGCCCGGGTGGCCAACGGAAGTTCATGTGTGGCCCTATCTCCTGCGCATTGAGTTCCTGGCCGCGATCATCGTGACAGCACTCTTGATGGTGTGGTCACTCACGCTCGATGCTCCGCTTGAGGAACCGGCCAATCCGAATCTGACGCCGAATCCCTCGAAGGCTCCCTGGTATTTCGTCGGCTTGCAGGAAATGCTCGTCTACTTCGATCCCTGGTTTGCTGGGGTCGTTTTGCCCACGCTCATCATCCTTGGGCTTATGGCCTTCCCCTACGTGGATGCAAACCCATTGGGGAATGGCTACTACACATGGCGTCAGCGAACGGTGGCCGTGGGCGCGTTCCTCATCGGTTTCTATCTCTGGATCGCCCTGATCATCGTGGGCGCGTTGATGCGAGGGCCGGGATGGATGCTCTTTTGGCCGGGACAGACGTGGGATCATACGCGACTGGTCTACGAAGTGAATCGAGATCTGCCGGACCTCTTCGGGATCACGAGCGAGTGGGGGAAGGGAATCTTCGGGTTCATCGCTGTCCTCCTCTTCTATCTGATCTCGGGATTCGGCATCCACAAGCTCGTGACGCGATCGCCACTCAATCGCAAGATCTATGAGCGGACGAGCCTCATTCAGTACCTCGTCTTTCAGTTTTTCGCCATCACGATCTTGGTCGGTCTACCGGCGAAGATCCTGTTGCGGCTTTTGTTCCGCATTAAGTACGTGTGGATCACCCCTTGGTTTAACATCTGAGGGAGAAGGTGCGACATGGAACGGGAGGTCGTCGAGCGAGAGCCTTACGCGAATTTTGAGGAGCCTGATCCGATTACGAGCCGCTCCATGAGCGGTCCGCTCTTAATCGCCTCGCTCGTTCTGATGGGGACGCTCATTTGGGCGCTCTACGATGAGGTGTATGGACGGCGTCCGTGGAAGGCCATGCAGCGGGAGTTCGTCGAGCGGTATACGGCCTATCTGAAGCGGATTAAGCCGCGACAGGCGGAGACCGAGGCCGCGCTCAAGCAATCACCCGAGTATCGGAAACTCGAGCAGGAATTGGCGGCCGCTCGACAGGCTGTCGCCCCGCGTGTGCGGGAGATTGATCAGCAGCTGGCGGCGATCGAGCAGGAGCTTGAGGCCATTCGACCGGTCTTTCAGGATGCACGGGCGAAGGTCGGTGCCCTGACCTACGAGTGGGAGGTGACCACAGGCGAGCGCGCCAAGGCCCGCAAGATGCGCGAGATTGAAGAGGCCAAGCGCGGGCCGTTCCGCGTGCGCCTGATCGCGGCCAATGGGGATCGAAAGGAGTGGCGTCTGGATTTCGATGGGCTGCAGCGCCGATTCCTCGAGCTTCAAGAACGCAAGGCACAGCTCGTCTCCGAACGTGCGCGACTTCTGGAGCCTGTCACAGAGCTCGAGAAGAAGATGGCTCAGTACATGCAAGACAATCTGGTGGGACTCGATCAGAAGCAGATTGATGGTCTCTTGCGCAAGATGGAGACGTTCAAGATCGAGATCAAGCAGATCCATGTTCCAGATGGGGATCTCGTGGACCGCTGCGTCTCATGCCATGTGGGGATCTTGGAGCCGCTGCCGCTCACCGAGCAGATCATGGGACGGAAAGCGTTCGTCAGCCATCCTAACCCTCGACTGCTGCGGATTCATAGCCCCGAGCGCTTTGGGTGTTCTCCGTGCCACGGCGGCAACGGGCGCGCGACGACGAGCGTTGTCAAGGCGCACGGGTTGAACAAACATTGGCTCTGGCCGCTCTACAAGCCGGAGAACTACGAAGCCGGTTGCGTACAATGCCATTTCCGGGATCGAGTTCTCGAAGGAGCGGAAGTCTTCAATCTCGGGCGCGATCTCTATGAGCTGAAAGGATGCGTGGGCTGTCATCGCTACGAAGGGTACGATCGAGAGGCCGATGCTTTGGCCGAGGTCCGAAAGACGATCCGGCAATTGAACATGGAGCGCGCGGAGAACGAGCGGGAAATTCGGCGCACGTTGCGCGCGGCCGATCAGGCCGCTGATGATCGCGAGGCGCAGCGCTTGTACGCTCTGGCCGAAAGCCTTCGGGTTAAAAACAGTCAGATCGCGGATCGGCTGGAGCAGCTGGAGATGCAGGCCAAGTTCCTCATGCAGGATCAGAAGAAGGTAGGGCCGAATCTGAAGGAGATTCGGTTGAAGCTGCGCAAGGAATGGATTCCCGTCTGGATCGAGAATCCGCACGCTTTCCGGCCGACGACGAAGATGCCCCGGTTCCGCTTGACGAAGGAGGAGGTGCAGGCGATCTCGGCGTATCTCTGGCAGACAGCGTTACGGGATCCTGTGCCCGCGCAGCCGAAAGGGGATCCCATCCGGGGGCGCGAGCTCTTTGAGACGCGTGGCTGCTTAGCCTGTCATGCCATTGGCGAGGGGGCGCAGGCTGTCGGCGGAACGTTCGCTGCAAATCTCTCGCGCGTCGGCGAGAAAGTCCACTATGACTATCTCGTGCGCTGGATTCACAATCCGCGCCAGCGCGCGCGTCCGTATTGCCCCAACGAGCGCCGAGATATCGGGCCGGAAGAGTACGCGAAGAAGGGACTGCCGTTCCGCTTCGATCTCGAGAACTCGAAATGTCCGAGCTGTGGCTCCGAGCTGCAGGTTCAGCAGATGACGGTCATGCCGAGCTTTCGCCTCTCCTGGCAGGAAGCGCGCGACATCGCCAGCTTCCTGATGACGCAGCGGCGTCCGGGCGTCTCCTATCCGCCGGCCCCCTTCATGGATGACCCGAAGTTGAAGGCGCGGGGCGCGCAGCTCATCCGTCGCTATGGATGCGCCGGGTGTCACGAGATCAGCGGGTTCGAGGAGGAGCCGAAGATAGGGACGGAGCTGACGCGAGAAGGGAGCAAGCCTCTGGAGCAACTCGACTTCGGGTTGCTGGCTCGCGAGGCGAAGCGGCAAGGGTGGTATAATCACAAGGGATTCATCGAAAACAAGCTGCGGCAGCCCGATATCTACGATCGCGGGCGGCTGAAGGCGCCCGAGGATCGGCTGCGCATGCCGAATCCCAACCTCACTGAGGAGGAGATTCGGGCATTGACGACGTTCCTGATCGGAAGCGTGAACGCCACGTTGCCGCCCAGCTATTACTACAAGCCTGAGGATCAGCGCCGGGATATTCAAGAAGGGTGGTGGATCATCAAGAAGTACAACTGCATGGGATGCCATACGATTCTGCCGGGACAGCACTCGGTCCTCAGCACGCTCCCTCGATATCAAGATCCGGACTGGAAGGATCAGCTGCCCCCGAGTCTGATCGGCGAGGGAGCGCGCGTGCGTCCCGATTGGTTGGCGCGCTTTTTGGAGAATCCGGCACTGAGCGAGACGAACCTGGAGCGCAACGGCGTGCGGGAGTATCTGAAGGTCCGGATGCCGACGTTCTTCTTCTCGCCAAATGAGATTCGCATCCTCGTGCGCTTCTTCGAAGCCTTGTCAGCACAAGCGCAGCCGTATATTGAGCCGAAGCTGGAGCCGCTCACGGAGACCGAACGAGCGCTGGCGCGACAGCTCTTCACCTCACCTGCCGCTCCTTGCTTGCGCTGCCATATGACCGGAGACCCCGCGCACGATCAGAGGGCGACAGCGCCGAACTTCCTGATCGCCCGCGAGCGATTGAAGCCCGGATGGACGGCGCGGTGGATGATTGATCCTCAGGCCATCAGCCCGGGCACGGCCATGCCCTCGGGACTTTTCCGTCGAGAGGGGAATCGCTGGGTCTTCGCCGGACCTCTGCCGAAAGCGTTCCAGACCTATCCGGGAGATCACGTGGATCTCCTGGTGCGGTACATGTTCCAACTGACGGCGGAGGAACAACGCCGCCTGTTAGCGGGCACGCGCCTGGTGGTGCGAGCTCCTCGTTCGCCCGGAGCGCGCATGGCGTCCGAACGCCCGCGGGAATGGCGAGGAGGAATGTGATCCCTGCACATCATTCTCATCAGAAGGAGGTCACAATGAATATCTGGAGACATTCATCGCTTGCGTTGATTCTCATTCTCGCCGCGCTGAGTGTTCAGTGCGGGAAGAAGGAAGAAGTAAGCGAAGCGCCGGGGGAGGAAGCGGCGCCGACGGCCACCTATCAGCCGACAGGCGATGAAGGCGCGATCGTCGGCGTCGTGAACTTCACGGGTCAGCCGCCGCAGCGGCGCCGCATCCAGATGGATGCCGATCCGGTCTGCGCTCAGAGGAATCCGAACGCCTTGTCCGAAGACGTTCTCGTCAATAACGGGAAGCTCCAGAACGTGTTCGTGTATGTCAAGAGTGGGTTGGAAAAGTATTCGTTCTCCATACCTTCAGAGGAGGTCGTGCTCGATCAGAACGGATGTATGTATCGTCCACGCGTGCTGGGCGTCATGGCCGGACAGAATGTGAAGATCATCACGAGCGATCCGACGAATCACAACATCCATCCGACGCCGAAGAACAATCCGGAGTGGAACATCAACCAGCCACCAGGATCGGATCCGATCATCCGCTCTTTCCCGCGTCCGGAAGTGATGATCCCAGTCAAATGCAATCAGCATCCCTGGATGCGCGCCTATATTGGTGTTCTCCGTCATCCGTTCCATGCCGTGAGCAAGGAAGACGGGAGCTTCGAGATCAAAGGCCTGCCGCCGGGCGAGTATGAGATCGAGGCGTGGCACGAGCGCTACGGCGCACAGGTGGCGAAAGTGACCGTGGGCGCGAAGGAGACGAAGTCGGTCGAGTTCACATATGCGGCCGGACAGGCTTATCGTCCGGGAGCGCTACGCCTGATGCCCGCCTTGATCCTGCCATGCTGCGAGGGAGGGATGGCGCACGCGACCGTCTCGAAGCGGTGAGTTCAGGGGAGGTCGGCGGTCCTCTTCCTCCGCCGATCTCCTTTTTCTTTTTCTTCGCCCGGAGCTCGGCGGAGGGCTTATGCGAAGAGAGAAGAAAGTACACAGGCTCGCTCTGACGGCGGTGGGAGCGACCTTCCTCCTCATCGTCCTCGGCGCTCTGGTGACGAGCAACGAAGCGGGAGATTCTGTTCCGGATTGGCCGACGGCTTTCGGACGCTGGCTGCCCCTGGAGCAGATCGTCGGGAATGTCGTCTACGAATATACGCATCGCGTTGTCGCGGCGACGGTCGCCCTCCTGACACTCCTGTTGAACGCAGCGCTGTGGCGGTGGGAAGAGCGAGCGTGGGTTCGACGATTGGGACTCGTGGCACTGCTTGCCGTCTTGGGGCAAGCAGCACTCGGTGGTGCGCGCGTGCTCTTTCTGGAGCATCGGTTCGCTCTGGCTTTGACCCATGCATTCATGGCGCAGTTGTTCTTCAGCCTCTTGGTGAGCCTGGCCCTGGTCACATCGCCGGGATGGTGGAGGAACGCCCCTTCTGAGCGTGCCCTTCACGTGCCGGAGTATCTGCCTAAGCTGTGCGGCGCGGCCATCCTTGGGCTTTTCGTTCAGCTTCTGCTGGGAGCGGGATTTCGTCATCGCGGCATGGGGATTCTCCCGCATATCCTGGGGGCCATTGGGGTGAGCGGAATGATCGTCGGAATCTTCTGGAGCGTGCGGCGCATGATGCGAGCGCACGAGGCCAGCGCTGAGCTTCGCGCGCTCTTCCGACTGGCGATCTGGGCCATGGGACTTCTTCTGGCGCAGCTCGTTCTGGGAATCGCGGCCTATCTCGCGCGCCGAGCGGCACGGTTCGATCCCCAGCCGCTGGAGCCCATGATCTCGCTCACAGTGGCGCATGTGGCATGTGGGGCGTTACTCCTGGCCGCTGTACTTGTGCTCACATGGCGAGTATATGGGCTGAGCGTAGCCCGCGCACCGATCGCGCCGCGACCGGCGGGGGAACGAGCGGTCACATGAGCGGACGCGAACGGCAGTTTCGGACAGCCCTCAAAAAGCTGAGGCAACAGCGCAGCCTGGTCACGGCATGGGCCTATCTGGAGTTGACCAAGCCGGACATCACGCTTCTTGTCGTCATCACAGCAGCGGCAGCCTTCTGGATCGGATCGGGGGCTTCTTCAGATCGCGCGGGTCTGCGACACGTGCTCATTGGGATCACGGCTCTCTCGGCGGGAATTGCGGCGATGAATCACTATCTGGAGCGGGAGCTGGACGGACGGATGCGTCGGACGAGCCGGCGTCCCCTGCCGAGCGGGCGGTTGCGACCGCGTCACGCGCTGATCTTCGGTCTCAGCCTCTCGATCTTTGCTGAAGCCTATCTCTTCTTCTTCCTCAATTCGATGACGGCCCTTTTGGGGGCGTTGGCCTTCGGGAGCTATCTCTTCGTGTATACTCCTCTGAAGACGCGGACGACATTGTGCACGGCGATCGGTGCTGTCCCGGGAGCACTGCCGGCCTTGATGGGATGGACGGCCGCGCGCGGAGAGATCTCGCTGGGAGGCTGGGTATTGTTTGCGATCCTCTTCCTCTGGCAGTTCCCTCATTTCTTCGCCATCGCGTGGATGTATCGCGAGGACTACGCGCGCGCGGGAATTCGAATGCTCCCGGTTGTGGATCCAGAGGGGAAGCGCACGGGGAGGCAGATCGTCCTCTATACGCTCTTGCTTGTGGGCGCGAGTGTGCTCCCTCCGTTCTTCGGTCTCTCCGGGTCGCTTTATCTTGTGGGAGCGATTCTTCTCGGCGGGTACTTCCTCTGGCAGAGCGTTCGCGCTGCGCAGACGCGCGCGCGGGGGCATGCCCGTCAGGTTCTGAAGGCCTCGATCGTCTATCTGCCCCTGCTCTTGGGACTCATGTGCGCTGATATCCTGACTCTCCCCTGAGTTTCAGCTCACGCGGCGGCTCAGCGCTCTCGAGATTCTCTTGCTCGTCGTCTCGACGATTCCAGATGGTGAGGGCGAGCCAGAAGACGAGGCCAAGAACAACAAGCGGAGGAATGAGCAAGGCGAGGATCGCCGTGTTCAGGACCTTCGCGATCTCATCCGCTTGAGAGGATCCGGCAACAGCCGTTCGGCACAAGGCGCATTGGGCGAGGACAGGGGCGACTTCAGCCGCCAGCCCGAGCAGGAGTCCCAAGAGTATACTTCTGAGGGCTCGCCCTGACATCCTCATTGAACCGCCAGACGAAGGGCGCGCACGCTATCTGGGAAGAAGACGGCGAGCAGAGCAATACAGAGCACCATAGCCGGGATCAATGTGACGACGAGATTCAGCCGCTCAAACCGCAGGTGCATGAAGTGCGCCATAATGAGCGCCGCTTTGACGATCGACAGGCCCATCAGGAGGAAGAGCATCAATCCGACGGGCAGGTGAAAATACGCGAGCGTGACTTCGATAACCGTGAGCACAAGCAGCCACACCCACGTCAGGTAGTAGAGTTTCGATCCCGTCTCCACATGTCCGACATGTGTCGTCTCCATGGCGTGTCCTCCTCTCACGGCATCTTCACCGAGAGCAGATACACCAGGGGGAAGATGAACATCCACACGAGATCCACGAAGTGCCAGTAAAGGCCGCTGATCTCGACGTCCTCATGCGTGAAGCGCCCGCGCGAAACCCCGAATGCGATGACACCCAGATAGATCACGCCGCTGATGACATGAAGCATGTGCAGCCCCGTGAGCGTAAAGAACGACGCTCCAAAGAGCGGGACACCCCACGGGTTCTCCCACATTCGAACTCCATCGGCAATGAGCCCCGCCCATTCTTTCGCGTGCAAGAGCACGAAGAGGAGACCACCGAGCATCGTCAGCAGAATGAACCGAACGACGCGAGCACGATCGCCGAGGCTGGAGGCCCGCACAGCCAGCGCCATCGTCAGACTGCTCGACAGCAAGAAGAACGTCATCAGCGTCGCCATGACGATCGTAGGCCAGAACTCGAAGGGCATGGGCCAGCGCTCGCTGGCGATCCGCACGTAGCTGTAGCCGACCAGCAGTCCGGAAAAGGTCAAGGAGTCCGAGACGATGAAAAGCCACATGCCGAGCTTCTTCGATCCCACGGCGAAGGGAGAGACGCCTCCCTCCCATTCCGCGAATCGGGCGCGTTCGACGTTTTCAACCATGGGGCATCACCTCCAGAAGAAGAGCAGGATGAAGAGATACACCCAGAGTCCATCCATGAAATGCCAGTAGAGCGCCGTCGCTCCCACCAAGGCGCCATAATGGCGCAGGCGATCGGGCGCCCCTATCAGGATCAGTCGCCGACGCCATCCGCGCAGCGCGACGTATCCGAGCGCCAGCAGGCCGCCGAGCACATGGATGCCGTGCGCCGCCGTCAGGAGGTAGAAGAACGAGCTATGTGGATTCGTGTGCAGATATATGCCGCGAGTTACCAACTCTCGCCACGCGCCATATTGGCCGAGCAGGAAGAGCAGACCTAAGAGTCCCGTGATCGCGAGCCAACGCAAGGACTCTCGAATCGCTTCGCGCTGAAGAAGCGCGCGTGCACGAGTAAGGGTCGCGCTGCTGATGAGCAATATGGCTGTGTTCGCCCACAGGATCGCAGGAGGATCGAGCGGGTACCAGTCTCCACCAAGCCCCTGCCGAACAATATACGCGCTCGTGAACCCGAGAAACAGCATGCTGATCGAAGCGAGGGCGAAGAGTATGGCCAGGCGGTAGCTCCCCTCAGGCAAGCTCGGCGATGGCTCCTTCCCTCCACCTTGTCCCCCATCGTCAGGGCGACCCGGTGGCCGCGATCCAACGGCGATCGTCTCGATATCTTTGAGGGTAGCGACCGTCTTTGCCATCGTTCTATGACTTTGCGCTATGACTTCGCGGGCGTCGGCGGAGCCGTTTGCAGGATGTAATCCTCGGCTGCTCCCGGCACGCTGTACTCATACGGGCCGTGATGAACGGTTGGAATCTGCGGCCCGAAATTATCGTGTGGCGGCGGCGAGGGAACTGTCCATTCCAGCGTTGTCGCCTGCCAGGGGTTCACCTCCGCTCGCCGACCTTTCCAGATGGACCAGAAGAAATTGAAGAAGAAGAGCAGTTGCGCGCCCGCTGTGATCAACGCCGCGATCGTGATGAAGACATGAATGGGTTGAAGCGGAGCCAGGAAGTCAAAACCGGCCGTCTCCGCATACCGCCGGGGGTGCCCAGCGATCCCCATCATGTGCATCGGAATGAAGATGGCATAGACGCCGACGAACGTGAGCCAGAAATGGAGCTTCCCCAACGCCTCGTTCATCATGCGACCGAACATCTTCGGGAACCAGTAGTACGTCCCCGCGAAGATGCCGAAGATAGCCGCCACGCCCATAATCAGATGGAAGTGAGCGACGACGAAATAGGTGTCATGCATCGGGATGTCGAGCGATGTCTGGCCGAGGATGATGCCCGAGAGGCCGCCGCTGACGAAGATCGAGACGAAGCCGAGGGCGAAGAGCATGGGGACGGTGAAACGAATCCGCGCCTTGTAGAGCGTCGCCAACCAGTTGAATGTCTTGATCGCCGAGGGAACTCCGATCGACAGAGTCAAGAGCGAGAAGGCGATCGCGGAATACGGACTCATCCCGCTGACGAACATGTGGTGCCCCCACACCAAGAAACCCAGCACGCCGATGGCGAAGATCGCCGCGACCATCGCGCGATAGCCGAAGATCGGCTTGCGGGCGAAAGTCGAGAGCACATGCGAGGTGATCCCCATGCCGGGGAGGATCGCAATATAGACCTCCGGATGCCCGAAGAACCAAAAGAGATGTTGCCACAGCAGGGGCGAGCCCCCTTTGTGCGGAAGGATCTGATCGCTGACGATGAGACCTTCGGGAACGAAGAAGCTCGTCCCCGCCACGCGATCCAGCAGAAGAAGGATGCCACCAGCTAACAGAACAGGAAAGGCCAGAAGCGCCAAGACAGCCGTGGTGAACCACGCCCACACCGTCAAGGGAAGCCGGGTCATCGCCATGCCCTTCGTGCGCAGATTGAGCGTCGTCGTGATGAAGTTCAGCGCGCCCAGCAACGAGGCGATGCAGAACAGCGCGATGCTCAAGATCCACAGGTTCTGCCCCATCCCGAGTCCAGGTCCGGCAATTTCTCCAACGGCACTCAGCGGCGCATAGGCCGTCCATCCGGAGATCGGCGCTCCGCCCGAGACGAAAAAGGCAGCCATCAAGACTACGAATCCGGCCAGCGTGACCCAAAACGAGAGCATGTTCAGAACGGGAAAGGCCATGTCGTGCGCTCCGACCTGAATAGGGAGGAAGTAGTTGCCGAAGCCTCCAAGGGGCGCCGTCGTCAGCACGAAGAAGACCATGATCGTTCCGTGCATGGTCACGAGCGAAAGGTAGAACTCGGGACTGATCGTCCCTCCTGCCATGGCCTGCGGAAAGAGCTTCGACAAAAGCGGCCATTTCTCAGTCGGCCAGGCCAACCGTAGGCGCATGTAGAGGGAGAGGATGATCCCGACAACGACCGCCACCATGGCCAGGAAGAGGTACTGCAAGCCAATCACCTTGTGATCAGTGCTGAAGATGTAGCGTCGGAGGAAGCTTTTCGGAGCTTCATGGGTCACCACGGCTTGTGTCATCGCCTTTCCTCCTTTCTTTACTCTCGCGGGCCATATAACCCAGTGCACGTTATGGACTCGCCCGCTGTTGCAGCCAGGCCTCAAAATCCGGCTCAGAGAGGACCGACAGAAATCCTCGCATCCGGTGGTGAGTGAGCCCACACAACTCTGCACAGGCGATTTCAAACTGGCCGGTTTTCACCGCTTTGAAGTGGATGTTGATGGCCAATCCGGGAACGGCGTCTTGCTTTATCCGCAGCGGAGGAACCCAGAAGCTGTGAATCACATCCTTGGAGCGCAGGATGACATGGATATCCCGATTGACAGGGATGGCCATCTGATTCACCGTCACAATATCGTCCTGAGCCGCTGGATCGGTGAAGTCCAGGCCAACGGGATTATCCACATCGTTGATCAGCTCCGTTCGCGTCCGACCGAATTTCCCATCGGGGCCGGGATACCGGATGTTCCACACGAATTGTTGGGCCGTGATCTCGACTTGAAGCGCTCCCGGAGGCGGCGCGTTCAGGTGCAACTTCGCCCAGACGCGCTGTCCGAGAACGGCGAGAGAAAGAAACACCACGGCCGTGACCGTCGTCCAGAGCGCTTCCAATCGAGGGCTGTCATGCCAGTAACTGGCTCGTTCTTCCCCGCGCTGCCGATACCGGACGATGAAGATACCGAGAGTCGTCTGAGCCAGAACGAAGGCGATCCCAATGATCGTGAGCGTGAGCAGGAATTGCCGATCAATGCTCGGACCGTGTTCGGAGATCGCTTCGGGGAACCACCAGAACCGGCCGACAAAGAGAATAACTGTGCCAAGGGTGATCAGCCAAATAACCAGCGCTAAGGCAACTCCCATCGTTTGACCTCACCACCGCATGTTCTCGCCCTGCCAAACGCTTTCTTAATAGCATGGGCCGGAGTGGCGTGTCAACCGAAGAGCTCTGACCTCTGGACATGACTTCGGACAATGGCCTCCTGTGCTGTAAGATAAAGGCAATCTTTCAGGACAGAAGGTCTCTCGATGATCAATCCAGTGCTTACCTTCAAGCGAATGGAACAGTTCACCGAGTATCTCTTGGGATCCCGATCAAGTCTTGGTGCACATCCTCAAGGCGATCTTGGAAGGAAGGGCCTGGGGGTGAGCGGGCCGGCGGGGGAAGAGCTGGCGGTTGTCTTCGGGGCTCTTTGTGGTGCTGAAGAAGCAGAAGATCCTGTTGAGTGCTGCGGCGATTGGGCGGCTGGTGAAGGAGATAGGAGAGGGCTTCCGCAGGCTAGTGTACGGCCATGTCCGATCTCGGGTCCGGAGGTCAGAAGAGGGATTCCCTTTCCCAGTTCTTGTGATGGCGGGGTCTTCGAGTTCCCTTCGCCGATGTGATAAACTTTTTAGAACGATGCGCACGCCCAAGACGTACTCGTGGTGAGGAGGGATCTATGAGAGACGGGCATGGGATCGAAGCTGTGAAGCGAGCCCTCTCGCGGAAGGTGCGGGAGCTGGAGGAGCGCTACCGCCTTCGAGAGCGGATCGCCGAGGCAGCGGCTGCAGTGACCGCAGCCGCACAAAAAGGGGCGGATCTTCTCGCCGAGGGACTTGAGGCGGCCCGCGAGCGCATCGAGGCGTCGGAGACAGGAGCTGAGGTTCGAGAGGAAGTGAAGCGAACCGTGGACGAGATCCGAGAGGGCGTCGAATCGGCGGCACAGGCAGCGCGGGAGAAGGCGGAGGCCTTCGCGCGCCGCATCGAGGCCGAGTATCGTCGCGTCGAGACGCTCGCGCATCCCTTCGATCGTGTGGCCCGCGCCGAAGAACACATGCGTTCGGAATGGGAACGCGTGCGCGCGTGGATCGAGCGGAATCCGGGGAAGACGGCAGCCCTCACCTTCTCCCTCATCGCGGGCGTGCGCGCCGGGAGCGCTTTCCCTCATCTAGGAGCGACGCTGCTGGGCGTCGGCAGTGCAGAGCATTGGTTCTTTCACAGCGCCCTTCTCCCGTACGGACTGCGTCGGTTGACCGAACGGTACATGGTCTATCTGCGGGAGCAAGAACGCCTGCTGGCCGAAGGACGGATGAGCGAGGCCGAGCGCGCCCAGCTCGAGTTTCAGAAGACTATGGCGCGCTATGTGGGAGCGCCGTTGTTGGGCGTCTTCAGCGTCACCGTAGGCGGGACGCTCATCGCCGAGAGCCTCTCCCCGACACGCCTCGTCGGTGCTCCCATTGAGCTGATCCTTGGTGGGAATCCCATCTTGAATAGCCTCTGGCTCTTCTCCAACGGGCTCATTTGTGTGCACAACGGCGTGCGATTCTTCCTGGTCGCGTTCGCCGAGGCGGAGGCCGTGCAGCGGGCGGCTCAAGAGATTCGCGGTCTGCTCCCGAAGACGGAAGAGCGCACCTGATCGCTTCAGGCGAGCGTCGCGCGAACCTGCGCGACAGCCTCCACAATGACCCGCAGCTTCGCGATCGCCTCCTCGACCGTACGCGTCTTCAATCCGCAGTCCGGATCAATCCAGAGGGCCTCGGCGGGAACCACGCTCAACCCCTGCCGGATGCGCCTCGTGACCGTCTCTACGTCCTCAATCACATGGGAGTGCACATCCACGACGCCGAAGCTGAGATCCTTGGTGAAGGGGAAACGCATGAAGTGTTCCAAGAGATCGAGATTGCTGTTGGACATCTCCAGATCGAAGTTGTCCACCGGGAGTGTGAGCATCTCCGGATAGATCTTTTCGAACGCGCCGTAGCAGGCGTGCGTGATGAAGTAGGCCGGGAGTCCTTCGGTCACGATCTGCATCGCTTCGCGGGCCAGGGGGAATTCCGTGGGGCGGACCGAGAGCGCCGGCTCGTCGATTTGAATGATCCGAGCGCCGGCCTCGATCAGGGCTTCGACCTCCTTCCGAATTTCGCCCGCAAGGGCCAAACAGGTGGCGCGGCGATCCGGGTAGTATTCGTTGAAGGACCAGTCCATCACGGTGTAGGGACCGGTGAGCATGCCCTTAACCGGCCGCGTGGTGAGACTCTGCGCGAAGCGCCACCAGGAGACCGTGATCGGCCGCTCCCACCGCACCTCAGATGTGATGATTGGTTTCCGGTAGTATCGGTTCCCATAGGAGCGCACAAGGCCACCGATCTCGAATCCGCGCATGTGCTCGGCGAAGTAGGTGACCATATCCCCGCGATACTGCTCTCCATCCACGAGGACATCAATCCCCAGCTCCTCTTGCGTGCGGATCCAGAATTCGGTGGCCTGGCGTTCGAGGCGCTCCAACTCCTCTCGCGAGATGAGGCCACGCGCCCACTGAGTGCGCGCCCGTTGCACCTCCTCAGGCTTGGGAAAACTGCCGACGGAAGTCGTCGGCAGCAGCGGCAGTTCGATGCCCAAAGCGCGGAGTTTCTCTCGACTCATGACTTGAACCTCGTGCCAATAGCGACCAAGTGCCGGAGTTTCTGAAACGCGCGATCTCGCGGCAGGAACTCGAGCCCGGTGGAGGGATTCAAATACGCCACATCGCTGCGAATGGCCGGCAGCAGCCGTTCGAGCGCTGCGACGATCTCAGCCTCAGGCTCCAGCTTCGTGTTGCGCCCGTCAATGAGACCGAGACCGAGAGCCTTTGCTGACCCTTCGACAGCGATGCGCTCCACAAGTCGCGGGCTGTAGGTGAAATCCACCCCCAACACGTCCACAGGGAGCTCTTGAAGCCGTGCGTACAGGGGCGTGACGTCACCGAAGGAGACATAGAGGGCCAAGCGAGCTGCACCCTTGGTCTGAGCGAGCTTCTGAATCCCGGCCGCGAAGAGGTCGAACACAGCATCCTCCAAGACAATCGCCGGTTCATCCACTTGGATGAGCTCCGCTCCGGCTTCTGCCAGATCGGCGATCTCTTCGGCCAAGACGGCGGCGTAATCTTCGACGCGCCGTCCCAGGTCGCGATACTCCTGATGCTCGACAAGCGAGAAGACGGCCAGCGTATAGGGACCCGTGAGAACAGGCTTCACCGGCCGCGCGGAGACCGAGCACGCATAGAGGTACTCCTCGAGGAGGATCGGACGCTCGCGCTTGAGGCGATCCACGAGGACCGGTTGGCGGAAGTAAAAGTTCGTGTCGAAGTAACGCAGCAGACCGTTGATCTTCGTCCCCCGAAGCTTCCCGGCCACGTGGGAGATGGGATCGTACCATCGGATCTGCCCATCGGTGACCAGGTCCAATCCGGCTTCGATCTGTTCGGCAATGGCTCGACGCACCATCTCGTCTTCGGCGCGCCGGATGTCGGCTTCGGTCGCTTCCCCTCGGTCGAAGCGTGCGAGCGTTTGCCGAAGGATCTGAAGTTCGGGAGAGTCGCCAATGCGCGGATAGCTTCCCGTGTGGGTCAGAATCAGGTTCATCGTCGGAGCACCTCACGGGTCTCTTCTTCGATGATCTCGCGAAGGCGTGAGACAGCCGCGTCGAGAGCGACGTCCTCGATGGCCCGCGTTCGACGGCGGCGGATTTCGACCTGACCGCGAGCGAGCTTCTGCGGACCAATGGTCACGCGCAGGGGAATGCCGATGAGATCCGCGTCTTTGAACTTCACCCCTGCGCGCTCATCGCGGTCATCATAGAGGACTTCGATGTTCGCGGCAGTCAGTTCGGCATACAGCCGCTCGGCGGCCGCGCGCTGCGCCTCGTCGGCCATATTCACAGGGACGAGGATGACCTGAAAGGGCGCGATGGTGATCGGCCACATGATCCCATCCTCATCGTGGTAGAGCTCCACGGCAGCGGCCATGATCCTTTCGACACCGATACCGTAGCAGCCCATGATCAGCGGCACGGCCTTCCCCTCTGGAGTGAGGACATAGGCCCCCATGGACTCGCTGTATCGCGTACCGAGCTTGAAGATGTGGCCGATCTCCAATCCCTTCCGAATGACGAGGGTACCCTCGCACTGCGGGCATCCATCGCCCGTTTTCACAAGGCGCAGATCAACCCACTGCGTTACGCGGATGTCCCGTTCGACGTCCACTCCGCGTAAGTGAAAATCATCGCGATTGGCACCGGTGACCATATTGCGGCGCCCTCGCAGGGCGACATCGGCGAGGATCGGATAAGCTGTGACGCCAACAGCGCCGATACTCCCCGGATAGGCCCCGAGCGCAGCGCGGATCTCTTCCGGTTGAGCCGGACGGATATGCACAGCTCCTGTCGCATCGGCCAGTTTCGCCTCATTCAACTCATGATCACCGCGCAACAGCAGAAGCGTGAATTGATCGTCCACGAAGTAGGCGAGGGTTTTGATCTGCCGATCCGCTGGAGCCCCACCTGGGAAGAGCTCGAGATCCCGGATCGTGCGAACGCCCGGTGTTGGAAACATCTCCGGAGCCGGGAGCCCATCGGCATCCGCGATCTCCGGCACGCGAGAGGTCGCCTTCTCGGTGTTAGCCGCATAGCCGCACTCGGGACAGAGGGCGATGCGATCCTCTCCGGCCTCGGTGAGAACCATGAATTCGGCGGATTCTTGCCCTCCCATCGCGCCGGAGGATGCCTGAACGACGAGGTACTTCAGCCCACAGCGATCGAAGATGCGACAGTACGCATGATAGTGATCTTGATAGGCGCGGTCGAGCCCTTGTTCATCGAGATCGAACGTATAGGCGTCCTTCATGATGAACTCGCGGACGCGCAAGATGCCAGAGCGCGGACGCGGCTCATCGCGAAACTTCGTCTGAATCTGATACCACACCTGGGGCAGCTGCTTATAGGAGCGGATCTCGCTTCGCGCGATCGCAGTGAAGACCTCTTCGTGCGTCATGCCCAAGCAGAGCTCGCTTCCCCGCCGATCGCGCAAACGGAACATATTCTCTCCCATGATCTCCCAGCGCCCCGATTCCCGCCAGATCTCCGCCGGATGCAACGCCGGCAGATGGAACTCTTGCCCCCCGATGCGATTCATCTCCTCGCGGATGATCGTCATGATCTTCTGCATGACGCGCCAGGCCAGGGGCAGGAAGCTGTAGATACCCGAGGCGAGTGGCCGGATCATCCCGGCGCGGAGCAGGAGCTGATGGCTGACGACTTCGGCGTCCGCCGGAGTCTCCCGCAAGGTCGGAATGAACGATTTCGACCACCGCATAGAATCCCCCTTTTTGCCTTCCACGACAAGTTGGAATATTCTACGCGAAGCGCGGCGATTTGCCCAGAGCGAGGCGACCCCTCACGCCTCCGTGAGGAAGAGGACTTCGAGCGCCAATTGCCGATTGAGATTCCGCCAGAGATCTCGCCTCAAGGTGGCGAGCTTCTCCATGAGGCGCGCAATACGCGGCGGTGGGAAAGCCGTCGCGAGCGCCGTCAGACGCGAGGCGATGTCCGTGTTCACTGTCTCTTCGATCCCCAGATGCGCGCGCAGCAGGTCGGCGAGCAGATGTTCAAGAACATCCAGCCGACGCTCACAGTCTTCCCGATCCAAGCGCCGCCCCCAATATTCCGCCGCTTTGACGAGTCGCACGCGATCTCCCGCCGCCAATACGGTCAGAAGTTCAAGGGCCTCGCGACGTATCTCTCGATAGACCGAGAGGTCAATGGCCAGCGCCTTCCCAATCCGACCCGATGCGAGACGAGCCAGCAGGCGAATCTCTTCCTCCGGACGCACGAAGCGCTCGCGCAGGAAGCGTTCGATCTCAACTGTCCGAAGGGGAGCGAAGTGGTAGATCTGACACCGCGAGCGGATCGTCGGCAGGAGCCGCTCAAGCTGACAGGTCACAAGGATGAGCACGGATTCGGACGGAGGTTCTTCGAGCGTCCTCAGCAAGGCATTGGCCGCTGACTCGGTCATCGCTTCAGCTCCGTCGATGAGGAAGACGCGTCGGCGCGCTTCGAATGGTTTTCGATGCGCCTGTTCGCAGAGCGAGCGAATCTGCTCGATCTTGAGGAACGTCGTCTCCGGGCGAACGAGATAAAAGTCCATGTGCTCACCGCGATCGAACTTCCGACAGCTCGGACAGACGTCGCAACTGTCGGGGAGGGGCATCGTCGCGGCCTCCGGGCAGTTTATCGTCTTGGCCAGCGCCAGTGCGAACTGGCGCTTGCCCACGCCATCCGGCCCGGAGAACAGAAGCGCGTGGCCCAGGCGTCCCTCGCACACGGCCATCTGAAGCGCTCGCTTCACCGGCTCGTTTCCAATGAGATCGCGGAAGGCCATACGCTATCGCGGTTCTCCTCGTGGAGTGCCCTCGCCTTCGAGCACCGAGCGGACCACGGCCCACACGCGACGAGCGGTGTCGCCTTCCGGACCCGAGGAGGAGATCACGCGAACACGCTCGGGTTCTTCGCGCGCGATCTCCAAATACCCCTCGCGCACGCGAGCCAAAAACGTTTCATTCTCGAACCGATCCCCAGGACGGGCGCGCCGCCGCCGAGCTTCGGCGATCTCGCAATCCAACACGATCGTGAGGTTGGGGATCACGTCCCCGGTCACCCACCTGTTGACTTCGCGCACCATCGCGAGCGGCAGCCCGCGCCCATATCCTTGATAGGCGAGCGTGGCGTCCGCATACCGATCGCAGAGCACGACGAGTCCCTCCTCTAAGGCCGGTCGAATGACGCGCGCGACGTGCTCGGCGCGATCCGCCGCATAGAGGAAAAGCTCTGTGAGCGGCTCCATCTCAAAGCGGAGTACCAAGTCGCGGATCTCGGCACCCAACTCCGTCCCACCGGGCTCTCGCGTCACCACATGCCGAATGCTCAAAAGCTGCAATCGTCGGGCGACATGCGCGACCATCGTCGTCTTGCCGCTTCCGTCAATGCCCTCGAAGGTGATCAGCTTCCCGCGCATGGAGTCTCCTGGGTGGAGTTCTTCACGACCCCACCTGACGGTCGAACGGGATAAACCCTATCACCCCATGACCCGATTTTCAATGTCCACCCGCACACTCTCCCTCATCGGAAGAGACCATCGGGCGTGCACCACGCGAATCACGTCACGCTGCAGACGGGGATCATCGCCAAACCCATGGAACCAGATGACGTGAGGTTCCCGACGGAACCACGTGAGTTGTCGTTTCGCATAATGGCGCACGTCGCGCTGCGTCAGTTCGAGAGCCTGTGCGAGCGAGATCTCTCCCCGCAGGTACTGCACGATTCGCCGATACCCGTGGGCGTGGAGCGCTTTGGCCGTCTCCGGGACGCCCGAGCGCAGGAGTGCCTCCACTTCCTCGACCCAGCCGCGGGCGAACATCTCTTCTGTGCGCCGGTTGATCCGACGATACAGTTCCTCTCGTGGAGGGTTCAAGGCGATCAGATACAGCCGGTGCACAAGCGGCGGGGGATCGGGACGTTCGCGCTGCGCTTCGGAGATGCGTCGCCCCGTCTGGAAGAAGTACTCCAGCGCGCGCGTGACGCGAGCCCAATCGCGAGGCGGAAGGCGCGCGGCGGCCTCCGGATCTATGCGCATGAGCATCCGATGCAGATGCTGCGGTCCATGCCGCTGCAAGATGCGCTTGAGCCGCTCTCGCAGCCTGAGGTCCGTCGGCGGAGAGGGGAAGAGCGGTTGGCGCAAAGCGCGGATGTAGAAACCCGTCCCCCCAACGAGGAGGGCGAGCTTGCCCCGCGCTTCGATCTCCGCAATGACCGAGAGCGCGCGACGCGCGTATTCGCCGGCCGTAAAGTGTTCCGTCGGATCTAACACGTCAATGAGATGGTGCGGAATGCCGCGCCGCTGCTCCACGGGGACCTTCGCCGTGCCCACGAAGAGGCGGCGATAGAGTTGCACGGAGTCGCAATTGATGATCTCCCCATCGAACACCTCAGCCAGGACAATGCCCAACGCGCTCTTGCCTGAAGCCGTCGGCCCCACGACGGCGAGGATCGGGCGCTCGAGGATCATCGTCAGAGTCCCCTCAGAAGACCGAGAAGCAGAAGCGCGGTCAGAAGCAGCCACGCCCCCCATCGCTGTCGGTGCGTCATGAGTCGTGTCCTCCGGATCCTCACCTAGGGTGCCCGTCTCTCTGGAATCTCAATGCCGGCACGGGAACACTCCGCAAGTGCGATTCGGCGGCGCAGCCGAAGGCATGAGCGACAGTCGGATCTGCGACCACCGCTCTATCGAGGCGGATAGTAGATGAACCGGTCCGTGAACCACTGACTCTGGAACGTGTACACACTCGGCAATGGGCGAAATGGAGCGGCAAGGCGCACGGCATTGACGGCCGCTCGATCAAGCGCCGGAATGCCGGAGGATTGTCGAAGTCGCAGTTGCAGAAGCCGTCCATCTCGCGCGACCTCGAAGACCACGATCACCGTCGCCGGAGTCTGCAGGAGATTCGCCTCCGGGGGAATGAACCATCGCTGCTGGATCGCGCGCTCCAGATACGCGCGATATTCCTCCATCGCCGCAACAGCTTGAGCGTCCACCGATGGAGGCCCCTCAAGCGTCACACCCGATTGCGGATTGCTGAAGGCTTCCGAAGAAGCGGGAGCGCTGCCACTGCGAATCGCCGCGAGAACAGATTCCGGAATGGACTCGCGACGGCGGTCGAGAGCCTCTCCACGAGGCCCGGGGTCCGGGAGGGTCGGAGACAGACGGGAATCCGTCACCACGTCTCTGGCGGATGATGAGCTCGCCGCGGGGCGAAGAGCGGAAGGACGGTCCTCGATCAGATCCGGCACTGCTCGCCCTCGACCGCTCACCTTCGGCAAAGAAGAAGAGCCCGCGGGATTGGGGTTCGGCTCTCCGCGCGCGACCGTCGTGCGCTCTGAAAGGAATTCGGGGCGTCGGGGAGGACGCACAACCTCCAGGCCGGCGAGCTGCCGAATGACCTCGGGAGGAGGAGCATAAAAAGGCCGATCCAGCTCGATGACCTCCGCGCGAGGATATCCGGCACCGGCCACCCCCCCAATCTCTACCTCCGAGACCGGCGGCACCGGAGCCACCGCCAGAAGCGAAATCCCGAAGAGCAGAGTGAGATGGAGCGCCAGCGATGTAACTGCCCCCAGACGCACTTCCCGCGTCAGGCGAGGTGTCTGTTCGAGAGCAAGGAATGTTTGGAAGGGGAAGCGCTCCATCGTTGCCCTCTCTCAACTCCTTCGACCCCAGACGAAATCAGAGTGCTCGATGCGCGCAGCGATGCTTCGCTTCCGGCTCTTCCCCATCGAACGCTTCATCTCATTGGCGAGACCTGTACAATGATAGCTCGGAACGTATCGTGAGATCAATCCATTTCCGCCTGAGGCCCGCGCTCTCCCATTACGGAGAGGATGCGCAGCGCAAGAGCAAGCACCCTTCGTCCGTCCTCGCCACTCACCAGAGGAGGTTTTCCTTCGCGCGCACATCTCAGGAAGGACTCGAGTTGCGCGCGCAGGGGTTCGTCTCTCACCACCGGGATGCGCTCGCCCACAATACGAGGACGCTCGCCGGGATCGGGCGAAGCCACCAAGCGGTAAACTTCAAGCTCTTGGCGCGCGTAGTCTAGGGAAATATATGCGTTCGGCTGAAAGACGCGGAGCTTCCGGACCTTCTCCCGCGAGATGCGACTCGCCGTCACGTTGGCGATGCAGCCGCTTGCGAATTCCAATCGCGCAGTGGCGATGTCCACGCGATCGGTCAAAATGGGAACACCGGTGGCGTGAATCGCTCGGACCTCGGAAGGGACGAGAGAGAGCAGAATGTCCAGATCGTGAATCATCAGGTCGAGGACGACATCAATGTCGAGGCTGCGCTCGGTGAACTCACCGAGGCGATGGACCTCGAAGAACTTCGGCTCGGAGATGAGCGTCGTCAATGCGCGCACCGCCGGATTGAATCGCTCCAAGTGTCCGACTTGTAAGAGCGCTCCCGTCCGTCGGGCCCACTGGATCATGCGCTCGGCTTCCTCCAGCGTGCGTGCCATCGGCTTCTCGACGAGTACGGCCACGCCCCGACTCAGGAACTCACACGCAATCTCGCAGTGGCTCTCGGTCGGGACAGCAATGCTCACGGCATCCACTTGATCGAATAGTTCGCGATAATCGGGATAATAGGGGACAGCATATTGAGCCGCGATCTGCTCCCCCCGCGCGGGATCGGTATCGCACACGCCGACGAGCACAGTCTCGGGAAGCGAGGCGTAAATCCGTGCATGCTCCTTCCCAATGCGCCCTACGCCGACGACGGCGACCCGCATCATTGCGTGTCCAAGTGTACCGGAGCCGGATGGGGCGAGCAAGCGAAGGGCTCCGCCCACCAGGCGGCCTTTTGACGACGATCCCCAGCACCCGAACTTGCTCGTCCATGGTTGTCCTCTCCATAATCTCCTGCGGTGTTTGCGCGCCGATCGAAGACGGGATGGGTGTTGGCGCTTCTGCTGGCGGGGCTGTGCGGACTCTTCTTCTTCTATCGTTTGGGAGCGATGGCCCTCATTGGCCCCGATGAACCGCGCTATGCCCAAGTGGCCCGAGAGATGCTCGCACGCCGAGACCCCATTACCCCCACAATCGGAGGTCAACCGTGGTTGGAGAAGCCTGTCCTCACCTATTGGCTGATGGCACTTAGCATGTACGCCTTCGGCGTGAACGAGTTCGCCGCTCGATTCCCCTCGGCGCTTCTGGCAACAGGCGTCGCCTTCCTCCTCTACGGCGTGGGAAGGCGAGTACACTCCCCTCTCTACGGGTTTTTCGCCGCCTGTAGCTTCATCGTGAACCCAATGGCCTTCGGCTTTGCACGAGGTGCGACAACCGATATGCCACTGTCGACAACTCTGGCAGCCGGCCTCTGTTTCTTGTTCCTCGCCTCGGAGGAAGACGCGCCCCGAAGACGGTCTCGACTTTTCACTGCTGCGGCCTTTTGCCTCGGACTCGCCGTCCTGGCCAAGGGGCTGATCGGCCTCCTCTTACCTCTGCTGATTATGGGGAGCTATCTCTTCTTGCGTCGCTCGATGAAGCGCCAGTGGGGATTCGGACTCGCCCGAGGAGGACTCGTGTGTCTACTCGTGTGCGCCATTTGGTACGGACCTATGATGGCCCAGCATGGATGGCGGTTTGTGCAAGAGTTCTTCATCGAGCATCATTTCTTGCGCTATGCGACCGGACGATTCCAGCATCCCGGTCCCCTCTACTACTATATTCCCGTCCTTCTTGTCGGTACATTCCCGTGGACACCGTTTCTTCTGGCTGCGGTCGTGCGGCTCCTCATGGTACGGCGACGCAGTGATCCAAGAGAAGACAGATCATCTCCCGAGCACCCGCTTGATCGCCTCTTGGTCTTCGCAGCCCTTTGGACCGCTTGGCCCTTTCTCTTCTTCTCCTTCTCCCAGTCGAAGCTTCCAGGCTATCTGTTGCCTGTTCTTCCAGCCGCGGCATTCTTAGGAGCCTCCGAATGGCTCCGTGTGTGGGGCGCAGCTCAGGATCGCCTGGCGAGGTTCGCCCTGCGCGCGCTTCCCCTCTTTTTCCTGGCGATCGCCGTGTCGGCTCTCTTATACGCAGGAAGGGAACTCGAGAGGTTCGTCCCTTGGACGTCCCCTTTGTTCTGGGGAGCCCTTGGAGGCACCGCTATTGGAATCGGGCTCGCATTCGCCGCTCGATATCGAGCGCTCATCACCACGGTGCTCTTAACATGTGTTGCCCTCGTGCCCACTGTGCTTGCGACTTTCCAACCCTTGATCGAGAGGAAGGAGTCTTTCCAAGACTTGGCTGAGATCGCGCTCAAGGAGCTTCGGCCGGAGGAGAAACTCATCGGGTACGGCTGGTTTCATCATACTCTGACCTTCTATACGAACGCGCGTTCTATTTACGACGAGCGCGGCAGAGTCCGCATCCTCTTCTCAGAAGAGGAGTTGAGAGAAATCGTTCGGGATCTTGTCTCTGTTCTCGTGGTAGCCAGGCGACACCATCTTAATGAACTCCGCAATTCTGGACGGTATGAGGTAGAGCTCATTGGGTCTAAAGGCGGGTCTGTCCTTTTAAGGGTTAAGCATTTGAATTAGTGTAACTTAAAATCTGATCCGGCCTTCCGTGGTAGTCTCCATGATATGCTCTTGACAAAGTAAGAAAATCTGACTATACCATTATAATGGAAATTGAGCGTTAATAACTAAAATTTTAGGGAAGGAGGTGGGACGATGTTAGCGAGATGGCGACCTTTCGATGAGTTCTTCAATCTCTATCGGGATATTGACCACATGTTCCGCCGGGTCTTCTATGACCTAACCCGGGACTTGGAAGAGTGGTTCGCGCCTCGATCCGAGGAGGAACGGCTTCCTCGATTGTCCAACGCGTGGGTTCCAGTCGAAGCGTTTGTGGATCAAGGGAAGCTGCATCTTCGGGTAGAGGTACCGGGCGTGGACCCGAAAGATCTGGACATCAGCGTCACGGGAGATCAGCTTGTGATTCGCGGTCGCAAGACCTTTGATCGCAAGGTCGAGGAGGCCAACTTCATCCGTCGTGAGATCGCCTATGGGAACTTCGAGCGGGTGATTCGGCTGCCAGAAGGCGCTCAGACGGATCAGATCGAGGCGACCTATCAAAATGGCATCCTGGAGCTGGTAATGCCGGCTCCGGCGATGCTGGAGGTGAAGAAGGTCCCGGTGAAGGTCTTGGAAGCCCCCAAGGCGGCCGAGGCAGCGGCTAAGTAATCTGGGAGGACCGCGCCCCTCTCCGGCGAAAGGGAGAGGGGCGTTTCTATCCCTTTGCTGACGTCGGAGCGTGAACCTGATATCATCCCTTTACGAACCCTTGAAGAAACATTCGCGAAACTCGACCCACTCATGATCCTTATAAGCTCTTAGGGCTTTGATCAGACTTCCTCCTGTCCCTACTACTTGACTTATGGGCTTGTTCTCTATATACTTTGAGGGTTCCGTGAGTGAGGGGGTGGGAAGTCACAGCACCTGTCGCGTTGCCACAGCGTGTGAGGGCCGATGCGCGCCGCTGCCGGGGTGCGGAGAACCCCCCGAACGGAACTGGGCTTCGGTCGCTTCATCAAGAGAGCAACGCGAGGAGACGGCCTGACATCCAGTAAGCGTGGGAAAGATTGAAAGGCTTCCGAAGAAGGTGAAAACGCGTATGGAGACCTTGCTGGAATCCATTGATGACGAGCTCCTCATGGACGAAGAGCCTTCCTCGCTGGAGGAGGAGCTTGCCCGTGAAGACTTTTTGAGTTTCGCCTATCCTGAAGAGGAGTTTGAAGAGGGGTTGGAAGGCTTCTCCGAAGGGGAGGCATTGGGGGAGGAGATTGCAGGGGAAGGTGAGATCGAGGAAGTCGAAGCGGTTGATGCGATTCGGACGTACTTCCGAGAGATCGCCTCGACGCCTCTATTGACGCAGGAAGGGGAGGTCATCCTGGCCAAGCGTATCGAGCGAGGCCAGCGCTTGGTGCGAAAGGCGCTCTCTCGGTCGCCGATTGCCGTCGCCGAGCTTGTGGAGCTTGGTGAGCGGCTTCGAAAGGGGGAGCTCGAGCTAGAGGAGTTCGTGGATGTGGAGGCTGAAGCCTCATCCGAGGAGCAACTTCGCCAGTTGAAGGTACAGGTATTGCATCTGGTGGATGAGGTGAAGAAGCTCTATCGGCGGTGTCGCGCGCAGGCTGAGCGTCTTCAGGCGCTGCGCAAGGAGGATGCGCGTCGGCGTCGGCTTCTTCGTCAGTTCCGGGAGACGCGGATTCAGCTCTCGCGCAAGATTCGGGAGTTGGATGTAGTGCCTTCGGTCCGCGAGAAACTGATCGCGAAGATCCGTCAGGCGGTTGAGGAACTGCAGCAGGCGCGCGCGGAGCTGGAGCAGGCCGAAGCGGCCTATCGGCGGAGTCGGCGGAAGTCGGGTGAGCTTCGCTCCCGCGTGCGTGCGGCTCGGCGGCGCGTGCGTGAGCTGGAGGAGCGCTATGGCGTGGAGCTCCAGGACCCGGCTCGAACGTTGGAGCGGATTCTGCGCGGCGAGCAGCAGTCAGAGCAGGCGAAGCGGGAGCTGACGGAGGCCAACCTGCGCCTGGTGATCGCCTTCGCCAAGCGGTATGCCCATTTGGGACTGCCGCTCCTTGATCTCATTCAGGAAGGGAACATTGGGCTCATGAAGGCGGTTGAAAAGTTCGACTACCGCCGGGGGTACAAGTTCTCGACCTATGCCGTCTGGTGGATTCGACAGGCGATTCGGCGGGCGATCTCGGACAAAGCGCGGACGATCCGACTCCCGGTTCACGTGACGGACACGCTGGAGCGCATTCGTCAGGTGACGCGAGAGCTGAGCGAGAAGCTCGGGCGCGAGCCGACGCCGGCCGAGATCGCGCGGAAAGTGGGGATCACGACCGAGAAGCTCCGCCAACTGATGGAGGCGGCGCAGGGACCGGTGTCCTTGGAGACGCCGATGTTCGAGAATGAGGAGGTTCGGCTCGGTCATCTCATCCCGGACAGGAGCTCCAACAATCCGATTGAGCTGGCGATTCAAAACAACCTCAAGCGCGTGACGGAGGAGTCGTTGCAGGTCCTCACGCCGCGTGAGCAGACGATCATTCGCATGCGGTTTGGCCTCAACCCCCAAGGGGAGGAATATACGCTGGAGGAGATCGGCAAGCACCTGGGGGTCACGCGCGAGCGCGTCCGTCAGATTGAGGCCCGAGCGCTGGCGAAGCTTCGACATCCGGCGATCAGTTCTAAGCTCAAGTCCTTCCTGGGTTGATGGCTATGGGAGAGAGGATGGAGGAGTTCCACACCGCACAGGAGGCTTCGTCCCATTCGACTATGACGAAAAATGATCTCATTCTGATCGAGGGCGTGCTGGAGGTCTTGCCCGAGGGGCATGGCTTTTTGCTGTCGCCCGAAAACGGATACATTCCGAGCCCGGATGACATCTACGTCGCGCAGTCGCAGATCCGTCGGTTCAAGATGCGCACGGGCGATGTCGTATGCGGGCTCTGTCGCCCTCCGCACGATGACGAGCGGTACTTCGCGCTCGTGCGCGTGGAGACGATCAACGGAGAGCCTCCGGATAAGCGGCGCGAGACGCCTCCCTTTGAGACGCTGGTCCCGCTCTTTCCGGAGGAGCGCTTCCACCTGGAGACGATGCCGGACAATCTCTCGGCGCGGGTGATGGATCTGCTGACCCCGATCGGGAAGGGACAGCGCGGCTTGATCGTCGCTCCGCCGCGGACGGGGAAGACGATGCTCCTTCAGACGATCGCCAATTCGATCACGCGCAACCATCCGGAAGTGAAGCTGATCGTCCTCCTGATTGACGAGCGTCCGGAGGAAGTCACTGATTGGGAGCGAAAGGTGCACGGTGAGATCGTCGCCTCCACCTTCGACCAGCCGGCCGAACGGCACGCCCGCGTGGCGGAGATCGTTTTGGAGAAAGCTAAGCGGCTCGTCGAGTACGGGAACGATGTGGTGATTCTGCTGGACTCGATCACCCGCCTGGCGCGCGCGCACAATTCCATTGTGGAAAGGAGCGGTCGGACGCTCACCGGTGGGATTGACGCCAGCGCCATGGAGAAGCCCAAGCGCTTCTTCGGCGCGGCGCGCAACCTCGAGGACGCTGGCAGCCTCACTATCATCGCCACCGCGCTCATTGATACGGGATCGCGCATGGACCAGGTCATCTTCGAGGAGTTCAAGGGGACGGGCAACATGGAAATCCACCTGGACCGCACGTTGGCGGACAAGCGCGTCTTCCCGGCCATTGACATCCATCGCTCGGGGACGCGACGGGAGGAATTACTCATCCCGCCCCAGGATCTGAATCGCATCATCGTCCTGCGCCGTGTCCTGGCCACGCTCTCGCCGGTGGAGGCCATGCAGCTGATGCTGGAACGCTTGGCGAAGACGAGGACGAACGCGGAGTTCCTGAATTCGCTTCAAGTCGAATCGGAGCGGGCAGCCTCGTCGCGGCGCTGACGCCGAGCGCCTTTTCCGAGAACGAACTTCCGGCTCCACGTTCCTGAGAGCGCGTGATCACCGCCATCACGTGAAGGCGATCTCCCTTTCCCGTGGCGGGCATCCTTGACACAGGACTCTTTTGCGGTATAATGAAAAACCGCCGTTTCTGAAATCGCCGGAATGAGGAGGGATGGAGCCATGAGGCGAGCTACCACGTGGGCCGTTGTGATCTCTCTCGCCCTGTCCGTCTCTGATCTCCTCGCGCAAGAGCAAAAGACAGAGCAAGCCCAAGCTCCGAAAGCCGCCGCGCGTCCGGCGTTGAGGACGCATTCGGGTGAGGTCGTCTCCGTGGATACGGCGAACAATCGGATCGTGATCAAGCAGAGGACGGGCAAGGAGATGACGTGTGACGTCGCTTCTGATGCCCGAATCACGAAGGCGCGTCGGGCGATCACTCTGAGTGATGTGAAGCCGGGCGATCGAGTGACCGCGCGCTGCGACGAATCTGGTGGCAAGTGCCTGTTCAAGGCTATTCGCGTTCAGGTCGCGCGAGCGGCGGCTCGGACGTCCTGAGAATCTCGCAGGGCGGTTCTCATCGGCTCGGAAAAGAGCGCGTGGTGAGAGCCGTCCTGAATTTTCTTTATCGGCGATCTCGGTGATCGCATCGGCGCCTGCTGAGGACACGCCCTCATGCTCTTTAAGGTCGTCAGCGCAGCGACGCTCGGCATTGACGCGTATCTGGTGGATGTCGAAGTAGATCTCTCCCCCCGAGCGGGAGATCAGGCGGGGGCAGCCTTCATCATGGTGGGATTGCCCGACGCCGCCGTGCGGGAGAGCCGCGAGCGTATCCGCGCAGCGATTCAGAATTGCGGATTCTTCTTCCCCGCTCATCGGGTCACGGTGAACCTCGCGCCGGCGGATATCAAGAAGGAGGGCTCGAGTTTCGATCTGCCGATCGCCGTAGGCATTCTGGGCGCGAACGGATACCTGGGAGGGGCGATCCTCGAGGACGCACTCTTTGTCGGAGAGTTATCGCTGGATGGGCGGATTCGACCGATTCGCGGGGCGTTGCCGATCGCTGTAGCGGCGCGAGCGCACGGGCTGCGGCGGATGTTTGTGCCCGAGGAGAACGCGCGCGAGGCTGCCCTTGTCGAAGGGATTGACGTCTATCCGGTGAGCGCGCTCCCTGATGTCGTGCAGCTCCTCACCGGGCAACGGGCGGCCGTTCCCGTGCGCGTCTCCCCGGAGGAGCTCTCGGAGGACATCAACCGGTATCCAATTGATTTCAGCGAGGTGAAGGGGCAATTGGCCGCCAAGCGCGCTATTGAGGTCGCGTGTGCTGGCGGGCATAACATCTTGATGATTGGTCCGCCCGGAAGCGGTAAAACGATGCTCGCCAAGCGCATCCCGACGATCCTTCCTCCGCTCACCTTCGAAGAGGCCATCGAAGTCACTAAGATTCACAGCGTCGCGGGATTGACCTCAGAGCGGGGCCTTGTGGTGACGCGCCCCTTTCGCGCTCCGCACCATACGATCAGCGATGCGGGACTGATCGGTGGAGGAGCTGTGCCCCGCCCTGGAGAGGTCAGCCTCGCTCATCATGGTGTCCTTTTCTTGGACGAGCTGCCGGAATTCGATCGAAATGTGCTTGAAGTCCTGCGTCAGCCCCTTGAAGATGGACGAGTGACGATCTCTCGCGCCGCGATGTCGCTGACCTTCCCGGCGCGATTCATGTTGGCGGCGGCGATGAATCCGTGTCCCTGCGGCTATTGGGGGTCGAGCCTTCGACAGTGCACATGTACGCCCGCCATGATCCACCGCTATGTCTCGAAGATCTCAGGGCCGCTTCTGGATCGCATAGATATTCACATCGAGGTCCCCTCGGTGCGATTCCGCGAGTTGACGGAAGAGACGCCGGCTGAAAACTCCCGGACGATTCGAGAACGCGTGATCCGCGCTCGCGCACTTCAACTACGTCGGTATGTTGCCGAGGGGATCTATTGCAACGCGCAGATGACGCCCCGGTTGATTCGCACCTACTGTCGTCTGGACGAATCGGCGCAGCGACTCCTGGAGCATGCGGTCGCGCGCCTGGGATTGTCGGCGCGCGCGTATGATCGCATCCTGAAGGTGAGCCGCACGATCGCTGATCTCGAACAGAGCGAGGCCATTCGGCCGCACCACGTCTCCGAGGCAATTCAATATCGCAGTCTCGATCGCGCGTATTGGATGTGAGCGTCACGAGGCCGGACGTGGAGACGCCGTGCGAAGGAGAGAAGCACGCTCCTCGGGGATCCACAGCGCCAGCAGAGATGTTGCGAAAGGAAGGACCGTCAGTGCGGCGAGAACGCCTTCGAAGCCGAACGTTCGGGTGAGCGGTTCCAAAAGCGCCGGAGACATCGAACCGATCCCCCAGGCGAAGCCCATCATCAGAGCGGAGACGGTGGAGGTCTCTCCAGGAGCCAGCTCCTGAGCAGTTGCGACGTTCACCGGGAAGACGGACATAAGGGCGAAGCCGCCAGCGATGAGCGCAGCGACGCTCACCGGCCCGTGCGTGAGCGCGGCTGTGGTCAGAAAGAGGGGAACGAGCATTCCCGTCCCGAGTGTGAGCCATCGGCCACCGAACCGCTCGGCGAAGGCGCCTCCGAAAAAGCTTCCGCAAGCGCCCGCCAACAGATACGCCGTCAGCGCTCCGCCGGTCTCGCGCAAACTGTAGCCTCGCTGCGTCAGGATGAAGGGCATGTAGCTGTTGGTCGCCACATACATGGCCGAGCGCGAGACGGTGATCACATAGAGGAAGAGCATCGGACGCCAGACCTCTCGCAGCGTCGCGATCAGATCCGCAAGCGCACCCCGTTCATCCGGAGGGCGATCCAGCGGGTTTTCCCTCGGGCTGTATCGGAAGAGGAGAAGAGCCGCCGTCCATCCCAGAGGCATCAACAGATAGGTTCGAGTCAGATCTGTCGCCGCCACGATCGCTGTGATGATCAGAGGACCGAGGGCGAAGCCGAGCGTCCCCGACGAGGAGAACAGCGAGAGAGCGAGTCGACGCCGATGCTCATGGGCGCGGGCGGCCAAGGCCGCGCCCTGGGGGTGAAACGCGCCATTGCCTATTCCCCCCAGGATCAGAAAGAGCAGGAGCATCTCGTATGAGGGGGCCACGCCGATCAGTGACATGAACGATCCCGCGATGGCTGGTCCGGCGATGGCGAAAGCGCGGCGCGCGTACCGATCGGCGAGAAATCCATACACGGGTTGCATGAGCGAAGACGCGACGTTCAGGATCGGCGCGAGCCAAAAGGTCTCTGCTTCGCTCAGGTTCAACTTTCGTGCGATCAGCGGCAGCAACGGATAGAGTGTGCTCGTGTGCAGATCATTGACGAAGTGGCCGAACCCCAGGACCAGGAGCGCGCGCTTCCCCTCTCGCGACATCTTCGTCTCCGTGTTCACGAGAGCGATCGGCGTCCGGCGGCCTGCTGCAGGAAGTACTCGAAGATCGCTCGGGAAAAAGCGTCCGAGGCGAACATGAGCTCCGGATGCCATTGGACGCCGAGAATGAACGGCTCCGGCCGCACATCGAGGAGCGCTTCGATGATCCCATCCTCGCTCCATGCGATCGGCTGCAAATCGCGTCCCACGGTTCTCACGGCCTGGTGATGGAAGCTATTGACCTCGGCGGTGGTCCCCCCTGCCAGGCGGACGAGGATCGTCCCTTCCGCGATGCGAATGCCATGTGCGGGACGATCTCCTGGTTCCTCCTGCTCATGTCGAAGAGCGTTCTCTCGCTCCAAGGCGATGTCCTGGTAGAGCGTGCCGCCGCGAAAGACGTTGAGCAGTTGCATCCCATAGCAGATGGCGAGAACGGGCAAGCCACGCGCTTCAGCGGCTTCCAGAAGCAGCCAATCCGTCTCGTCGCGCTCTCGCATCACCGGTCCCAGTCGCGCATGCGGAGTTTGCCCGTACCGGCGAGGGTCCACATCGCTGCGACTCCCGCTGAGCAGCAGGCCATCGCAATGCTCCATCAGCTCGAAGAGGACGTCGCGATCCGGAAGCAGCGGAACGAGGATCGGGACGCCGCCGGCTGCGCGCACAGCTTCCGCGTACGAACGCTCCAAGTAAAAATGTGATCTCTTCGGATGGCCTCGCATCGAGATCGCGATCAGAGGTCTCGCCATCTTCACACTCCTCTGTGTGAGCGCTCGTGTGAAAAATGCCCAGTTTAATCGTGGTCCGGACTTTTGTCAAAGCGTCGGCCTCGTAATGGAGCGCATCCTTCGGGATGAGAGGCGCGACCATCCGTGCTAAGATGAGGACGTGGCGATGAAGATCGCGGGGATCGTTCGTCGGTTCTTGATGGGGTCGGGAGCGTGGCGGAATGCCATCGCCGTCTTCACAAAGCGTCGCGTGCTCCGGAAGGGCGAGGGCGAGACCGATTGGCGTGAGCTCCTCGAGCGAGGACTCAAAGGCATCGGTGCGCTGGTTCTCCTTGTCGTCCTCGGGCGCGCCTTTTCGCACTTCCATGCGGGGCAGGCCGAGCGGGCAATTCGAGAGTACGCACCGCAAGCGGAGGTCGAACGATCGTGTTCGTCTGGGGAGGTGGATCTGAATCGAGCGACCAGAGAGGAACTGGAATCCATTCGGGGCATCGGTCCTGCTTTGGCGCAGGAGATCATACAGTATCGCGAACGGCATGGTCCCTTCCTCCGCATGGAGGAGATGTTGATCCTGCGCGGGGTGGGTATGCGAAAGCTGAAGGCTCTCTCGGCCTCCCTCTGTCTTGACACAACAGGCGCTATGAGCGGCGAGGGGATTGAGGGGTCGGCGCGCAGACAATAGCATGGAGGCTCTATGCCGGTGCGACACTATCATCTGATCGGGATCGGCGGGACGGCGATGGCCGGCTTGGCGGGACTGCTGCTGGCCAAGGGCTACCGCGTCACGGGATCGGATCAGAACGTATATCCGCCGATGTCAGAGGTGCTCGAGCGCTTGGGAATCCCGATTTTTCGAGAATATCGCCCGGAGAATTTGCAACCACATCCGGACCGCGTCGTCATCGGGAATGCTCTCTCGCGAGGCAATCCGGAGATCGAATACGCGCTCGATGCCAAGCTGCACTACGTCTCCCTGCCGGAGGTCCTCAAAGAAGAGTTCATCCGCGGTCGGCATTCGATCGTGATTGCCGGAACGCACGGCAAGACGACGACGACTTCGCTCATGGCCTGGGCTCTTGAGCAAGGCGGACAGCGCCCGAGTTTCCTGATCGGCGGTATCGCCGAAAATTTCGGGACGAACTTTCGTTGGACCGAGAGCGCCTCTTTCGTCATCGAGGGGGATGAGTACGACAGCGCCTTCTTCGATAAAGGGCCGAAGTTCATGCACTATCTGCCAGACACCGTGATCCTCAATGCCATCGAATTCGATCACGCGGACATTTATGCCGATCTCGAAGCCGTGAAGACGGCCTTTCGGCGTCTGATGAATATCATCCCTCGACGCGGACGCGTGATCGCCGATTTCGATTCGCCCGTCGTGCGCGAGGTGGTGACCGGAGCTTGGTGTCCGGTCCACTCGTTCGGCCTGACAGCGGAAGCCGAATGGCAGGCGCGGAACATTCGCTTGGATGAGCGTGGGATGATCTTCGAGGTGCGGCGCCGAGGGAATGTCGTGGGAGAGTTTTTCACGCCGCTAATTGGCGAGTTCAATGTGCGCAATTGCCTGGCTGTTATCGCGGCTGCTACCGCGCTGGGTGTCGGGCGTGAGGCGCTCGCTCGCGCGCTGGCCAGTTTCCGGAGCGTTCGACGTCGCATGGAAGTGAAAGCGGAGATTGCCGGCATCACCCTCGTGGACGATTTCGCGCATCATCCGACGGCTGTGCGCGTCACGCTGCACGCCCTCCGGCACAGGTATCCCGACCGACGGCTCATCGCCATCTTCGAGCCGAGATCGCGGACATCGCGCCTTCGAATCATGCAGTCGGCTTTTGCGGAGGCGCTCCTTGAGGCCGACATCGCCTTCATCGGTCCGGTGTTTCGACCTGATGTCGTTCCGGAGGAAGCGCGGCTCTCCCCGCCGGAGCTGGCACGCGCGCTTCGGGAACGCGGACGTTTAGCCTGCGCCTTCTCCTCCGTGGAGGAGATCGTGGATCATCTCGGAGGCATGCTCGCACCAGGGGACGTCGTCGTCATCCTCTCCAACGGGGACTTTGGCGGCATTCACGAGAAGCTCATGCAGGAGTTGCGCCGTCGCGAATGCGCGGCTCCGAAGACGCCAGAGATCCCATGAGATCTTCTCGGCGACGAGCAGCGAGCTGTCCGCAGGCGGCAGCGATCTCACGGCCACGGGGATGGCGGATGAAGGTCGGGATTCCGGCTGCGCGCAGGATCTGCTGAAAGCGCAGGATGCGCGCCTCTGGCGAAGAGGTGAAGGGGAGCTCGGGATCGGGATTGTGCGGGATCAGGTTCACCTTTGCGCGGATCCCGCACAGCCAGCGGACGAGGCGTCGAGCATCTTCGTCGCTGTCGTTGAGACCGTCGAGCATCACGTACTCGAACGAGATCCATTCGTTCCTCCGAAGAGGATATTCGCGGCATGCGGCGCGCAGCTCCTCGAGCGACCATCGCCGATTGATCGGCATCAGCTGATCGCGCAGCGCGTTTGTCGTCGCCGAAAGGGAGACGGCTAACTCCGGCCGGACGGGCTCTTGCGCAAGCCGTCGAATTCCGGGGACGACGCCTGCTGTCGAGAGTGTAATGCGCCGTTGGGAGATGCCCATTCCCCTCGGGTCGCAGAAGAGGCGGATCGCTCTCAGGACGTTCTCGTAGTTGAGAAGCGGCTCGCCCATCCCCATGAGGACGAGATTGACGCCTCGCTCCGGCTTCGCTCCCGGACCATAGATATCGTTGAGGATGAGCCACACCTGGGCCACGATCTCTCCGGCGTCCAGATTTCGCTTCAGCCCCAGCCGCGCCGTCATGCAGAAGGCGCACGCCAGGGGACATCCGGCTTGTGTGGAGAGGCAGATCGTATCGGCGTAGGGTTCGGGGATCCAGACCGATTCGACCGACACACCATCTCGCAGATGCAGCAGGTAACGCCGCGTTCCATCGCTCGCCTGAAAAATATCGGCGATCTCTACGTCGGTGATGACGAACTCCTCGTCGAGCGCTCTTCGAAGCGAGGCCGGGAGATCTGTCGCGGCCTGCATGTCGGCGATACGCCGCCGGTAGAGCGCTTCAAAGAGTTGATGCGCCCGATACGGTCTCGGATCACGCTCCTTCAAAAGCTCTCGCACTTCGCTTCGTGTTCGCCCAAGAAGCGCCGCCTTCATTACTCCTGCAGTATAGCAACCGCTGCGGGGATTCCCCAAGGTCGGCGTGCGCGGTCACTCTAGACTGCTTCAAGCGTTCATCAGAGGAAAAAAGCGAGCGTGAATTTTTTTCTTGACAACGCGAAGGACTATCTGTATACTCCGAGCCGATGCTGAATCTTGACTTTACAAAGGAGAAGTGACATGCGCGAGAGAGGACAGCTTGACCCGACGTTGCTCATCCTGGTCATGGCGTTTGTGATCCTGTTCCTGTTCCTGTTCCTGTTGCTTGGAGGAGGCGCGTAAGCGTCTTCCAACAGGGGTCCCCTGTGGCATCGCTTTGGCGGAACACAGGGGATGTTTAGGCCTTATCATTATTCAGAACGCACCGGGAGGTAAGGACGATGCGCGAGAGAGGACAGATCGACCAAACGACGCTCATCTTGATCGTGGTGTTTATGGTTTTGCTCCTCTTCCTATTCCTGCTGTTGGGCTTGCCGCCGGCGGCGTCCTAAATTTAGGACGTCTCTCTGGAGAGCCCTCTGGGAATTTTCCCGTGAAGGGGAGAAGGAGGGCTCTCTCTTCTCGCATTGCCTCCTCGCGTGAAGCTCGGTTAAGATGGTTTTGTGCGCGTGATCGCAGGGGTATATAAGGGGCGGCGATTGAGGGGGCTTTCGGGGCGCGAGGTTCGGCCAACTCCCGATCGGTTGAAGGAATCTTTATTCAGCATCCTGCAGCCACAGCTCGTGGGCGCACGTTTTCTGGATTTGTGTGCGGGGACAGGATCGGTAGGGATTGAGGCACTCAGTCGGGGGGCACGGTGTGTCACCTTCGTCGAGCGTTCGCGAACGGTCGTCGAGAAGCTTCGAGAGAACCTGGCCACCTGTGGTATTCGCGAGGGCATTGAGATTCTCCAACAGGATGCCGCCCGCGCGCTCGGACACTTCGAAGAGCGAGGAGAAGCATTCGATGTGATCTTCTTCGATCCCCCGTATGCCTCGGCGCTCTACGAGGCTGTCCTGGAACGGCTTGCGCGCGCATCCAAAGTGCTCGCGCCCGAAGGGGTTCTCGTCGTCATGCATCATGCCAAACGAGCGTTGAGACCGCGCTACGGAGAGCTCGAATGCGTGCGGCAGCTTCGGCAGGGGGAGAACGTCTTGAGTTTCTATGCGCGTCGCCCCGTCTGAGGAAGCCTTTCGATGAGGGGGTAAGGAAGAGATGCGGGGGAAGTGGGGACTGATCCTTCTCGGCCTTGTCCTGTGCGGAGCAGAACGCGGGAGGGCTCAGGAATTCCCGAGAGTCGAAGTCTTCGGTGGTTATTCTTACGCTCGGTTGGCGGAAGCCGTCAATGCTCATGGGTGGAACGCCTCGATCGCGGGAAATGTGACCTCTTGGTTTGGAATCGCGGCCGATGTGAGCGGGCATTATCGGTCGGATCTCTCGCTCTATTCTTACACTGTCGGTCCTCGATTCGCCGTGCGGAATACGGTCACGGCCTTCACCCATGTCCTCTTCGGTGGAGCGCGGGCGGGAGATGGGGGGACTGCATCTGCTTTTGGCATGATCTTTGGAGGGGGAGTGGATATTCCCGTAGGTGAACGCCTCGCGCTTCGGCTCGTGCAGGCTGATTACCTCTTCACCCGCTTCGGCGGCGAGACGCAGAATAATGCGCGGCTCTCCATCGGTCTTGTGCTCACCTTCGGACGATGAGGGCCTCTTTCGAGCGCCCGGGAGGCTCGCTCCGCGAACCCCCAACGCGGTATCCCAAAGATAGGAGGGACCCCTGTTTCCCCATTTCTTGCCAGGCGGAGAATTCGTGTGATAGCTTTACGGGTTCTGGGATAAGGCGAGAGCTTCGCGCGAGGGGCGAATGATGATCCGACCATTTCGTGGGGTTTGGCCCCGGATTGCCGAGACAGCCTTCGTGGAGGAGAGCGCAGCGGTCATTGGCGACGTTGAGATCGGGGAGCACTCTTCGATCTGGTTCTATGCGGTGGTTCGTGGGGACGTGCATTTCATCCGCATCGGAAGCTACACGAACATTCAGGATGGAGCCGTGGTGCATGTGACAGGAGGTCGGTTCCCCGCTCTCATCGGCGATCGCGTGACGATTGGGCATCGGGCGATCGTCCACGGATGCACAGTGGAGAACGACTGCTTGATTGGGATGGGGGCCATTCTCCTCGATGGCGTGGTCATCGGCGCGCGTTCACTCATCGCGGCGGGCGCGGTCGTCCGCGAGGGGACAAAGGTGCCGCCGGGATCGCTCGTAGCGGGTGTTCCGGCGCGTATTGTGCGAGCGCTGACGGATGAGGAGTTGCGTCGGATCGAAAAGGGATGGCACAGCTATGGCGAGTTGAAAGAGCATTATCTTGCCAAGCAGGTGGGATCGGGGCGATGATTCAAACGGTCCGGGGAACTTTCGACATCTTGCCCGACGAAGTGCCGCGATGGCGGTTCTTGGAAGAAGCAGCGCGCGCTGTCTTCCGGTGCTATGGGTATCGCGAGATCCGGACGCCGATCTTCGAACGCACGGAGCTCTTTGCTCGCAGCGTCGGCGAGGAAACGGACATCGTCGCCAAGGAGATGTACACCTTCGTGGATCGGAGTGGCGAGAGCTTGAGCCTGCGTCCGGAGAGCACAGCCTCGGTCGTTCGAGCCTACATTCAGCACAAGATGTGGACGTGGGGGAGCGTGGTGAAGCTCTTCTATATCGGGCCACACTTCCGGTATGAGCGGCCGCAGAAAGGGCGCTTCCGACAGTTCCATCAGATCGGCGCGGAGGCTATCGGTCAGAGCGATGATCCGGCCATAGACGCGGAGCTCATTGAGATGATCGAGGAGTATCTGGAGCGCGTGGGCGTATCCGAGCGCGCGCTCTTCATTAATTCCGTCGGGTGTGCGCAGTGTCGTCCGACGTATGTGCAGCAGTTGAAGACGGCGCTTGCGGGTGCGATCGCCCGCATGTGCGAGAACTGTCAACGGCGATACGAGACCAATCCGCTGCGGATTTTGGATTGCAAGGTGGAAGCGGATCAGCCGCTCATCGAACGAGCGCCGGCGCTTGTGGATCACCTGTGCGATGCCTGCGCCGCGCATTTCGAAGCCGTGCGTCGGCATCTGGAAGCGCGTGGGATCGTCTATCAGATCTCGCCTCGGCTTGTGCGGGGGCTCGACTACTACACGCGCACGGCTTTCGAGATCACCGGCGCGCGCTTGGGGGCGCAGAATGCCATCGTCGGCGGGGGACGCTATGATGGCCTTTCGGAGATACTTGGTGGGCCGCCGGCCAAAGGGATCGGGTTCGCCCTGGGAATGGAGCGGTTACTTCTGGCTCTTCCGGAAGATGTGGCCGTCGCCGATGAGGCGCCAGATCTCTACATTGCCTATCTCGGCGATGCGGCGCGCCGGGAAGCGTTTCGCTTAGCGCGGCGGCTGAGGCGAGAGGGCCTGGTCGTGCTCTACGATTTCGAGGAGCGGAGACTGCGGCGGCTCATGGCACAGGCCGACCGAGTGAAGGCCTCCTATGTGGTGCTGATCGGAGAGGAAGAGCTGGCCGCCGGACGGTATACGCTTCGCGATATGCAAACCGGCGAACAGGAGGCGCTTTCGGAAGAGGCTCTTGTGCGCAAGCTCGTGACTGCGCGGGTAACACGTGCGAGCGCGCGGCGCGGAAGCTGAGGGCGTCTGCGCGCATCCCGATGACGCTCTGTCAGGAGGCGATTTCAAAGAGCATATGGCGCGTTCGGAGGAGACACAGGCGATGGGCGGCGAGCGAGAGGGCTTACTTGTGCGCACGCACACCTGCGGCGAGTTGCGTCCGGAGCATGCCGGGGCGCGCGTCGTCCTCCTGGGGTGGGTGCATCGGCGGCGCGATCTCGGTCCTCTGACGTTCCTCGATCTGCGCGACCGCTACGGGATCACGCAGATCGTTTGCGATGAGCAGCGGGCGCCGCAAGCGCACGCCGTCGCCAAGCAGGTGCGCAACGAATACGTCCTCGCCGTCATCGGAACGGTCGTGCGCCGAGCTCCGGAGACGGTCAATCCGAAAATCGCAACGGGGGAGGTCGAAGTCGTCGCCGAGAAGGTGATCGTCCTCAATCCGGCGAAGACGCCACCTTTCCCCATCGAGGAGGAGCGGGGTCGTCCTCCTTCGGAAGAGGTGCGGCTGAAATATCGCTATCTCGACCTGCGTCGCCCGCGCCTGCAGCGGAATCTCATCTTGCGTCATCGCGCCGCGCTCGCTGCGCGCCAGTATTTCGATCGGCACGGATTTCTGGAGATCGAGACACCGATGCTCATTAAATCCACGCCCGAGGGCGCGCGTGACTTCATCGTCCCCAGCCGAGTGCATCCGGGGAAGTTCTATGCTCTGCCGCAGTCGCCGCAACTCTTCAAGCAGCTTCTGATGGTCGCAGGATTCGATCGCTATTTCCAAATCGTGCGCTGCTTTCGCGATGAGGACTTGCGAGCGGATCGTCAGCCGGAGTTCACGCAGATTGACGTGGAGATGTCGTTCGCCACGCCTGAGGTGATCTTCGCCCTCATCGAGCCGCTGATGGAGGAGCTGTGTCAGCTCGTGGGGAAGGAGATCGTCCGGCCATTCCCTCGTCTCTCTTTCGCTGAGGCGATCGAGCGCTATGGGACGGACAAGCCCGACTTGCGTTTCGGGATGGAGCTTGTGGATGTGAGCCGCTGGTTCCAGGACGTTGCGGTCGCGCCCTATCGGCGGGCTCTTGAGGATGGAGGAGTGATCAAGGGGATCACCGTCCGAGGAGGGGGGAAGTATTCGCGAAAGCGCTTGGAGGAATGGACCGACATCGTTCGGCGGTCGGGTCTCTCCGGCCTGGCGTGGATCAAGCTGGGGGAAGAAGGGACGACGTCCCCGCTCGCGACGGCGTTGGGAGCCGATCGAGTCGAAGCGCTGGCGCGCGCGGCCGGAGCCGAGCGAGGCGATCTCGTGCTTCTCGCTGCTGGACCGCGCGCCGTGGTGAACGCAGCGCTAGGCGTGCTGCGCGTGGAGATCGCGCGGCACGAAGGCTGGGCCGATGGGACATGCTTCCGGTTCGTCTGGATCACCGATTTCCCGATGTTCGAATGGGACGCAGAGGCGCAGCGCTGGAGCGCCGTGCATCATCCGTTCACCTCGCCCCGGGATGAGGACCTGGAGCGCTTGGAGACGGATCCGGCTTCGGTGCGCGCCAAGGCGTACGATCTTGTCCTGAACGGCGTGGAGATCGGCGGAGGATCTATCCGCATCCACCGGCGGGATATTCAGGAGCGCGTCTTTCGCGTCATCGGACTGCGGGCGGAGGAGGCCCAGCGGAAGTTCGGCTTCCTGTTGGAGGCCCTTGAGTATGGAGCGCCGCCGCACGGCGGCATTGCCCTTGGCTTCGACCGTCTGGTCATGCTCTTGGCCGGGGAGACATCCATTCGCGAGGTGATCGCGTTTCCGAAGACGGCCAGCGCGACAGATCTCATGCTCGATTCCCCGAGCGACGTCTCTCCCGAACAATTGACAGAATTGGGCCTCATCGTTCGATCGAGGCAGGGCGCGTGAGGAGACACCGGCACTATGGGAAAGATTCGCATTCTCCCGGATCTGCTGGCCAGCAAGATCGCCGCGGGCGAGGTCGTCGAACGTCCGGCTTCGGTCGTCAAGGAGCTCCTCGAGAACGCGCTCGATGCCGGAGGCCGACGGATTCATGTCGAGGTGGAGCTCGGAGGGAAGAAGCTCGTGCGCGTCACCGATGACGGCGAGGGAATGACGCGCGACGATGCGCTCCTGGCCTTTGAACGTCACGCGACGAGCAAGATCGCTTCGGTCGAGGACTTGGAGAGAATCACGACGCTCGGATTTCGCGGTGAGGCGCTCCCCTCGATCGCCTCCGTCGCTCGCGTCCTGCTGCGGACGAAGACGGCGGCTGATCTGATCGGGACGGAGGTGGAGATCGAAGGGGGAAGGATCAAGGATGTGCGCGACTGCGCTTGGGCCGGGGGAACGGAAGTGTGCGTGCGCGATCTCTTCTACAACGTCCCGGCGCGACGCAAATTCCTCAGAAGCGATGCGACCGAATTGTTTCACATCACGAATCTCGTCACCCATTACGCGCTTTGCTATTCATCGGTGGCCTTTCGCTTGCAACACGGAGGGCGAACGCTTCTCGAGGTCGCACCCGTTCAGACGGTGCGAGAGCGAGTCTATCAGGTCTTCGGCGAGGAGTTCCTCTCCGGCGTGGTCGAGCTCGATCACATGCAGGAGGGAATTCGGATCTCCGGTTTCGCATCCAAGCCGAATTGGGGGCGGGCCACACGCGAGGCGCAATATTTCTTCGTGAACGGTCGGTACGTGCGGGATCGCGTGCTCTCGCAAGCGCTCAGCGAGAGCTATCGCACGCTTGTGCCCTCGGGCACGCATCCGGTGGCGATTCTCTTTGTCGAGCTGCCCCCCTCGGACGTGGATGTGAATGTGCACCCGACGAAGATCGAAGTCCGATTCCGACGGCCTGTTCATGTTCAGGCGGCGATCATCGAGGCGGTGCGACGAGCGCTCCAGCAGGCGCGACCGATTGTAGAGGTGAAGTCTGCGGCGAGGTTCGCGGGGGAGAGCACGCCGCACAAGAGGGCCGAGCGCGCGCTCCGACGCGAGGCCTTTCGCCTGCAGGCGCCCCTGGCTCCCCCCACGTCGCGCCAGCCCTCGCTCGGGCTTACGTTCTCACCGGTGTCTGCATCTGGCACTGCGCTCGACCTCGCGCCGCCGCAATCGGAGACGTCGCCGGAGCGTCCACTGGTCAGCCCGCAGTGTCTGGCGCGTCCCTTGCTCGAGGCGGTGGCCGGAGCGGAGACGGCCGAACGTCTTCGCGTCATCGGTCAGTTTCGCCAGAGCTTTATCATTGCGGCGACCGATCACGAGCTGCTCCTCATCGATCAGCATGCTGCGCACGAGCGCATCCTCTTCGAGCGTTTCCGCGAGCGCCTCGCCCGCGAAGCGCTACCTGGACAGCCGCTGTTGGTGCCGGAGATCATCGAGGTGACCCCCGCCCAATATGCCGTGTTCGAGAGCATGCGGGACGAGCTGATGCGCATGGGGATCGAAGTCGAGGTGTTTTCAGGGCGTACGCTCGCGCTGACGACGCTGCCCGCCGACGTGCCTGTCGCTGAAGCGCGCCCTCTCCTGGTGGAGCTTTTGGAGATCGCGGGGCAGGAGAGGCGAGCGTCGTCCTCTCTGGAGCGCCTGCGCGATCGCCTGGCCGCCAGTCTCGCTTGTCGCGCGGCCGTGAAGATCCATACTCCGTTGACCGAGGCGATGATGCACTGGCTCGTCGAGGAGCTGTTCCGCGCGTCCTTCCCTTCGAGCTGCCCTCATGGGCGACCCGTCGTCGTGCGGCTCACGCTTCGAGAGATCGAACGGCTCTTTCACCGATAGGGGCCGTGACGTGCGATCTACAATCCTCGAGGGGATGTCGGGGACTCCTCCGCCTCCTCCCCGACCTCAGTCACGAGCGCTTCCGTCGCGATGAGAAGCGAGGCGATGGAGGAGGCATTTTGTAAGGCGACGCGGCTGACTTTTGCGGGGTCAATGATACCGGCGGCGATGAGGTCTTCGAATTTCTCGGTCTCTGCATTGAAGCCGATCCGGTCGTTGCGCTCGGCCTTCACCCGCTCGACGACGAGAGCGCCTTCGACGCCCGCGTTGGCAGCGATTTGACGCAACGGCTCCTCGAGAGCGCGCTGGATGATCGCGACGCCTGTTTGCTCATCCGGGTCATCGAGCCGCAGCGTCTCCAAGGCCTTGAGAGCGCGGATGAACGCGACGCCACCGCCCGGGACGATCCCCTCTTCGATGGCCGCGCGCGTCGCGTGCAGAGCATCCTCGACGCGCGCCTTCTTCTCCTTGAGCTCCGTCTCGGTCGCCGCGCCGACCTTAATCACCGCTACGCCCCCCACGAGCTTCGCCAAGCGCTCCTGCAACTTCTCGCGATCGTAGTCAGACGTCGTCTCCTCGATCTGCGCCCGCAATTGTGTGATGCGCGCCTCGATGTCGCTCTTCTTCCCGAGCCCTTCAACAATCGTCGTCGCATCTTTATCCACGACCACTTTCTTGGCGCGGCCGAGGTCTTTGAGCGTCACATTTTCGAGTCGAATCCCCAATTCTTCGGCGATGACGCGTCCGCCCGTCAGAATGGCGATATCCTCGAGTATTGCTTTTCGTCGCTCGCCAAATCCCGGAGCGCGCACAGCGCACACCTGCAGCGTGCCCCGCAACCGATTGACGACGAGCGTCGCCAGCACTTCGGCGTCCACATCCTCGGCGATGATGAGCAACGGACGCCCCGCTCGCGCGATCTGTTCCAGAAGAGGCAGCACATCCTTCACCGAGCTGATTCGCTTCTCGTGAGCGAGGATTGCGACGTCTGTCAAGACGCACTCCATGCGCTCCGGGTCCGTGACGAAATAAGGGGAGAGGAAGCCGCGATCGAACTGCATACCTTCGACGACGTCGAGCGTCGTCTCGATCGTCCGCGATTCTTCTACGGTGATGACGCCGTCTTTGCCCACGCGCTCCATCGCCTGAGCGATGAGGCGACCGATGGTCTCATCTCCGTTGGCCGAGATCGTTCCCACCGCGGCGATCGCCTCACCTCTGACGGGGCGGGCCAGGCGTTGAATCTCTTCGACAGCACGCGCGACGGCCTTCTCGATCCCGCGCTTCACGGCCATTGGATTCGCGCCAGCCGCTATGTTCTTCACACCTTCGCGAAAGATCACCTGGGCCAGGATCGTCGCCGTCGTCGTCCCATCACCGGCGACCTCTGACGTCTTGGCCGCCACTTCGCGCACCATCTGGGCTCCCACGTTCTCCAGGGCATCTCCGAGCTCGATCTCCTTGGCGACGGTCACACCGTCTTTGGTGATCGTCGGCGCCCCATATCGCTTCTCCAGAATGACATTTCGACCGCGTGGGCCGAGCGTAATCCTCACCGCATCAGCCAGCTTGGTGATCCCGCGCAGGAGCGCCTGACGCGAGTGTTCCCCGTGAATGATTTGTTTCGCCATTGTCCCCCCTTTCTCTGCCTCGATGTCGGCGGTGATCCCATCTCTTCAACGCGCCCAGAGAACAAAAACACCTAATGTTAAAGCCCATTCCTTCACCTGTCAACCAAGCAGCAGTTGATTTTCCCGATCGGAATGACCTCCGACGAGATTCCCGAGCGCGATCCTGCTCAGGGAATGCGCCTTGTTGGATCCGGGCCGCCGAATGGGATTTTCACGAGCCATTGTCTCTTGTCCCGAGAAGGCGACGGCCTGGTTGTCGGCAACACTGCGCTCCCGAACAGTAAGCGTCCGGCGATACCAGAGTACGGCCTTCGGCCCCTCGCCGTTTATCGAGATTTGGCGAAGATTTTGCAGAGATTTAACCTGGGTACAACAAGACGTTGACCTCCATCGGGTATGCTCTCCCCTTGAATGAGCTCTCGGACTCGAACAAGGAGGGAACGATGAAACATCGGCTGCTCACACCTGTGGTGAGCGTTCTGTTGCTTATCATGTGGACGACGCCTCGTGCGCTCGCCTCTTCGGGCTATTTCGGACAACAGCCCGCGGGGACGATCTCGGGCGTCGTTCTCGATCTCGCGACGAACCGGCCGATTCCGGGTGCGACCGTCGTCGTCGAGGGCACGTCGGTCGCGACCGAGACAGATGCCGAAGGGAGCTTTCGCCTCTCAGTTCCTCCGGGGAGATACAATCTACGCATCGCACATGTCGGGTATCGGGGAGAGGTCGTCTCCGGCGTTGAGGTGCGGGACCAAGTGGTGACGTCGGTTGAAATCGCGCTGAGTCCTCGGGACCTGAAACTGGGGGAAGTCGAGGTGCGCGCCGAGGCGACTGATGGTCACTTGGCATTTCTGGAAGAGCGAAAGGCAGCGAGCGTCATAGGTGACATCCTCACGGGTCAGGAGATGAGACGCGATGTGCGATCGGATGCGGCTTCTGTGCTTTCGCGGGTAGTCGGGCTCTCGGTCGTTCAGAACAAGTACGTCTATGTGCGGGGATTGGGGGAACGCTACAGTCAAACGATGCTCGGGGACGCCGTCTTGCCCACGACGGAGCCGGATCGTCGGGTCGTTCCCCTGGATCTGATTCCGGCCAATTTGCTGCAAGAAGTTCGCGTGGTGAAATCGTACGCCCCAGATCACCCAGGTGAGTTCTCCGGAGGCGTCGTAAGGCTCAGGACCATGGATTTTCCGTCGTCGGGGACGCTCAAGGTAATGGCTTCGGTGGGATTCAACTCTCAAACGACGGCGAGGCCATTTTTGAGCTATCCCGGAGGGCGCTTTCGGTGGTTCGGCTTCGATCGGAGCGCTCATAGATTGCCGACCATTATTCCCGATCACGCGGTTATTCCGGGGCTGTTCTCCCCGCTGGAGTTGCAGACCTTCGGTCGGGTGTTTCGGAACATCTGGGAACCGCGCACCTCTCGGGCCAGCCCCAATCAGGGCTTCGGCATTTCGGGAGGAGGGAGCAAGGGACGGTGGGGGGTCGTCGGCGCGCTTCAGTTCTCTCGAACCGCTCATACTCAGCGCGAAGATCGTCTCTTTTACATCCTCGGCGCCGGCGGGCGCCCTGTCCCGCGCAGCATCTTCGCGACTCCTGAATTTCTCCAGCAACAAGGGATTCTCTCCCGCGCGCGAGAGGTGGTCCCAGAGGGAACCGACCTGAATCTGCTCAAGGGCTATACGTCCGGCACTCAAACGGCTCGTCTGGGAGGGCTCGCATCCGTTTCGTATCAATTCTCTCCTCAGCACAAACTCGTCGTGAGGTCGTTCTACACCCACGATGGAACGCATCAGACGCGCACGTACCAGGGGTGGTATGAGAGCCGATTCACCATCATTCGCAACACGCGGCTTCGTTTCACTGACGAGGAGATCGCTTCTGGGCAGCTCGGTGGAGAGCATCTGTTCCCCGGTCTCGCCCAGAGCGTGGTGACGTGGCGATGGACATACTCGCGCGCTCGCTTGGATGAGCCCGATGCGCGCGAGACCCTCTACGAGTTCGATCCCGTGCGACAGCAGTTCCGATTCTTCAGCCAACTGCAGAGCGGACTGCGCCTGTTCACCGTCATGCGGGAGAACCTGCGCGAACCCGCGCTCGACTGGAGCGCCTTCATTTTCCGACCAGCGGTGACGCTCTCGCTCAAAGCCGGAGTCTCTTACAGCAACCGCGATCGAGGATTCCTCTCCCGTCGGTTTCGATTCATCGCGCGGCGCTCGCGGGGGATCAACTTCTTCCTGCCTCCGGAGCAACTCTTCGCGCCCGAGAATATCCGCCCCGATGGCTTCGAGATTTTCGAGGAGACGCGGCCGACGGATGCCTATCGGGCGACTCACGACATCCTGGCCGGATACGGAATGGCTGACGTGATGGTGAAAAGATGGCGCATCATCGCTGGCGTGCGCGTGGAGGATTCCGATCAGCGTGTGCGAACCTTCGACCCCTTCGCGCGCACGTTGAAGCCGGTGGATGCCGGGCAAAGGACGCGAGACCTCTTCCCCAGCATAGGCCTAGTGCTCGCGCTCACTCCCACGATGAACCTGCGTCTGGGCTGGAGTCAGACGGTTGCTCGCCCGCACTTTCGAGAGCTGAGCCCCTATGAGTATACGGACGTGACGGGCGGGCCTTCGGCTCGTGGGAACCCTGATCTTCGCCGAACGCGCATTCGAAATTTCGACCTGCGATGGGAATGGATCCGCCCTCCCCATCTGCTCGCTGTGAGCGCCTTTCTCAAGCAGATGCGGGATCCGATCGAGTCGGTCGTCGAGCCGTCGAACGAGACGACCATCGTCTCGTTCCGCAACACGCAGGGAGCTCGCAATGCAGGTGTGGAGGTGGAGCTTCGTCAAGACTTCGGATTCTTGGGGCCGGCCGGGAAGAAGGTGCAGATCTCGGGCAACTATGCGTATGTTCGCTCCCGCGTGACCATCGGACCCCAGTCCTTGAATGTCCTCACGTCGCTCGGACGACCGTTGATCGGACAGTCGAAGCATCTCATCAATACAGCGCTCGACTACGAGCTCCCTCGTTGGAACGCTTCCGTGCGCGTGCTCGCTCAGTATGTCGGGCGGCGCCTGACGGAGGTGGGCGCTTACGGCCTGTCCGACATCGCTCAAGAGGGCATTCCCACTGTGGATCTCGTCTTCTCGAAGCAGTTTCTCAGCGAAGTCAAACGGATGGAAGTGAAACTCTCGATGGAGAATTTGCTCGATCGTCCCATTCGGTTCTTTCAAGGACCGGATCCCTATTGGTTCTACCGCCGAGGCCGGACGATTCACATCGGCCTCTCATATCGAATCTACTAAAACTGAAAAGGAGGTCACGTATGAAGCACCGAACGTGGGTCTTGAAAGGAATTGCGGCGGGAGCTCTCGCCGCTCTTTGTTTGAGTTCAGCTTCTTTTGTCCGCGCTCAATCGAAAGAACAGGTGATCGTACAAGGGGACATCACGTCCGATCGCACGTGGACGCCGGATAAGGAGTACATCCTCAGCGGAGCCGTCTTCGTGCGAGCCGGAGCGACGTTGACGATCCTCCCGGGCACAACCATCAAGGGCCTGGATCGTAGCTTCCTCGTCATTGATCGAGGAGCGCGGATCATCGCCGAAGGAACGCCTTCGGCTCCGATCGTCTTCACCAGCGCGCAGCCCGCGGGGCAGCGCGGTCCTCGGGATTGGGGTGGCGTGTGGATCAACGGCCGGGCTCCCATCAATGCGCCTAGTGGCGAAGAGCAGGGAGAAGCGGGATTGACGGGCATTTACGGGGGCAACGATCCCAATGACAGCAGCGGCGTGATTCGATACGTTCGCATCGAGTTCGCGGGCTTCCCCGTCGCCCCCGATCGCGAGCTGAATAACTTCACGCTCGCCGGAGTCGGAGCCGGTACCATCGTGGATCACATTCACGTCAACCGAGGGGCTGATGACGGGATTGAGTTTTTCGGGGGCACGGTGAATGTCAAGTACGTCCTCGTCACCGGACCGGGAGATGATGGGTTCGATTGGCAGACGGGGTGGACAGGAAAGGCCCAGTTTGTCGTCGTGCAACAGGATGGGGAGGTAGATCCATCGGTCGATCGCGGCATCGAAGCCGACAACAACGAGAACGATAACAATCTGCTCCCTCGCTCGGCTCCTGTGCTCTACAACTTCACCTTGGTTGGTGATCCTCGACCTGGGGTCGGCGGCGGCGCGGGCATCGTGCTTCGGCGAGGAACGGCGGGGACGCTCCGAAACTTCATCGTCGTGGGGTTCAAGCGCGCCGGACTCGATATTCAAGGTGCCATCAGCCAAACGCTCGCTCAGGCGGGAGAGCTCGTCGTCTCTCACTCGATCTTTTTCAACAACGGTCCGAATTTCGCTTCTGGAGCGACAAGCAGTCTCGCGCAGGGCTTCACACAGATAGCGACTGTTGATCCTCGCCTTCGCGATCCGTATGATCTTGACGACCCCGATTTCCGGCCCGCGGACGATTCTCCCGCGGTCGAGCCTGGACGCGTGGCATCGCCTCCGGCGGATGGATTCTTCGAGCCCGTGTATTTCCTGGGCGGCGTCAATCCGCAAAACGATTGGACGAAGGCCCGATGGATCACGATCGCGCGAGAGTGAGTCAGAGATGCTGCGGAGCGCACGAGTCCGAGAGGGGCGTGCGCTCCGCCCGTATTCGCCCTGTGGTGCGCGCGCGCATCTTCGGCGGCAGAACGGTATGGGTCATGGGACTCGTTCTGAGTGGGCTTCTCTTGTTCATTGGCTCGCGTCTCCGATCTTCGATCGGCGACCGGGTGGATACCTCGCCTCGCACTCCTCGGGTTTCATCTCCTGTGTCGGAGAAAGTACCGGCAGACGTTCGCGCCCTCGTCGAAGAGGTGCTCGGTGCGCTTCGGGCGAGCGATCGAGCTGCGCTGGAACGGCTCGTTCTCACCCGGGATGAATTTTGCACCGCGTTATGGCCGTACATACCTTCCACGCCCAATCTGACGTGCGAATGGGTATGGGCGGCCTATGCCCCTCAGAACCAGGAGGGCCTTGGTCAGGTTCTCCGAGAACACGCTGGCCGCGACTACACGCTCCTTCGCGTCGAGCCGCGGCGGATCGTTTCCTACGGCCCAGTGCGCGTGTACGAGAGGGTACGCGTCATCGTAATGGATGAAGCTGGTCGTCAGCACGCGGTGCGGCTCTTTGGTTCGATATGCGACCTCGGTGGAGTCCTCCGGCTGTGCAGTTTCATTCTCGATTAGCCGTGTATTGCTAGAGGGTATGATGGACAGCTCCTCCTGCATTTTCTCCACAAGCTCTTCCGCTTTCTTTCACCCCTCAGTTTAGCCCCACCTCGATGGGGGGAGAGGACTTCCCACGACTCTCCCCCTGTCTCATCCACCGGCAGGCGGGGACGTAGCCATGGCGTCTCATTGAGCTCTCGGGCTCAGTCCGATGGACTACATTCGAGATCCGTGGTGCCCGCGGTCGGGGAGGGGGCGATCCGCGTTCGCGTGCTTAACGGTGGGAGCACGCGGCGATCGCTGAGATCGCTCACGGGCGCGCGCGTGAGAGAGGGCTTTGAGGCAGGGACCGGTTTCTTGGGACTCGCTCACGTTCGCTCGAGTCGGTGGCACTCGGATCGCTTGAAGGGGGAAAGGCTCGCTCTCGACGACTAGACAATGAGGGGAGGCACGTGGTATCCTCACAACGGCTTGAATAGCGCGGCGTGGGCCGTTAGCTCAGTCGGTAGAGCATCGGGCTTTTAACCCGAGGGTCGCAGGTTCGATTCCTGCACGGCTCACCATTTGTCTTTTATGAACGAGGAAACGAAACCGAGCACTAAGACGCGGGGCGCGAGGCGGACGCGGCACGGTTTCGGGATCGCTGTTGTGCTCCTGGTTGTGGGAACGGTGGCCATCGCGCGCGAGCGTCCGGAGGGCCCGGTCAGCCGACAACGCGCAACGCCTATTTTGGTCCTCCCCTTCGAGAACAAGACCCGCGAGGCTGATTACCATTGGGTCGGGGAAGCGTGCGCGCTTCTTCTCTCGGAGCTGCTTGTGCGAATGGGGGAGCCGGTCATCCCTCCGGACGATCGGCGGGCGCTCTATGAGAAACTTCGGCTGCCCGAGGGCCTTGTCGTGACGCGTGCTTCGGCGTTGATTGTCGCCGAACGCCTGGGAGCTGAACGCTTGCTGGTGGGAGCGTATCAGGTGAGCGGTCCCAAAGGGCAAGAACGTATAGTCGTCACGGCCCGGGGAATTCATGTCTCGGAAGCGCGAATGTCGAGCAATGAGCTGACAATGGGAGCGCCGTTGCGCGATCTGGCTTCGCTAATGGCGATGCTGGCGAGGGAAGTCACCGGAATGCTCCCCTCTGCGTCCGCGCGTTCGGCGATCTCGCTTCCGATAAGCGCGGTAGAGTACTATGTGAAGGCGCGGATGGCGACCGATCCTCAGGTAGCGATCCAATTGCTCCGCCGTGCGGAGCACGTGGCAGGGCCGAAGGCGGTGGAGTATGCGCCGCTTCTTCTGGAACTCGGGCGCGCATATGCGCAACAGGGAGAGTGTGCCGAGGCGCTCCCCTACCTGCGCCGTCTTGGGCCAGAATCGTGGGTGCATCAGGAGGCGCAATTTTACTTGGGGATGTGTGCCATTCAACACGGGGAGTGGGAACGAGCGCTGGAGATTTATCGTGCGTTGGCGCGCACCTGGCCTTTAGCTGAGGTCTTCAACAATCTGGCCGTCGTGGAGCTGCGGCTTGGACAAGTGGCCCAGGCGGCGAGAGACCTCGCGCATGCTCTTGAGCGGGCCGATGCGGATCCGGATTTGCGGTTCAACTATGGCTACGCCCTGTGGAAGCTCGGGGACTTCGAGAACGCAGTGGAGCAATTCCGGCGTGTGGTACGATGGCGGGTGGCGGATGGGGAGGCGCAGTATCTCTTAGGGAAGAGCATACAGCGGTTGGGTCGAGAAGAAGAGGCTCGGAGTGCCTTAACGATCGCTCGTCAACACCTCCCCTCGTTTGCGGAATGGGAGAAGTTGACGGATCCGCCCATTGTTCCTCGGCTTAAACGGCGCGTTACGTTTCGGATCGAGAACCGCAAGGAGAGGACCGCGCGCGCTCCTGTCGCGTCACCTCTGGAGGCCGTGCGCGAAGCAGAAGCGCTCGCGGCAGCCGGTCAAGAGGACGAAGCGCTGACGATATTGGAGAGCGTAGTGAAGACGGCCCCGGATATGGCTGAGGCGCATCTGCTGAGGGCGCGCCTCTACCTCCGGCGGGGGGATTGGCGCGAGGCTGCGGATGCAGCTCACGCGGCGGTATTTTGGAACCCTCGATGGGCGTCTCCGCATCTGCTGCTCGCGCGAATTTATCTGGCTGTCGGCGAGCGCGAGCGCGCGCGCGCGAGCGTGGAGCGAGCATTGGCTCTCGATCCGAACAATGCGGAGGCGCGCGAACTGGCGCGCTCTCTGGAGGAGCCTTCCCGCAAACCGTGATTTGCCCATCGGCCGAACTTCCCCCACCGATTGGGAAGGGGAGTGCCTCGATCTCGAAGGGAGAGGAAGAGCTGTGGCAGAGGGACGAGCAGCGGCTGCGGAGCTTCGACGGGATGTGACCGTCTGGGGGTCGTACATGTGGGGGTTTGCCGATGTCGGCGCCGATACCTTCGTCGCGCTCGGACTAGTCTTCGCGTTCTCGGAAGGGGCGGCGCCGTTGGCGTTCTTGCTCGCCGGAACGGTCTATATCTTGGTCGGTTTGGCGTACACAGAGCTGGCGTCGGCATATCCGGTAGCCGGAGGAGGACAATATTTCGCCCTCCGCGGTTTAGGAGATTTCTGGAGCTTGGTCGCGGGCAGCGCGCTTGTGCTCGACTATACGCTCTGCACAGCGCTCTTCGCGTATTTCGCGACGACCTACTTCTCGCACTTCGTGCCCGAGCTGGCCGAAGCCACTCTGGCTCTCGGACCATTCGAGCATGTGCGGATCGGGTTGGCCTTGGCGACATTGGCGCTCATCGCTTTTCTCACATGGCTGAATGTGCGCGGGATGCGGCAGGCCAGTTTGCTCAACGAGGTGATTGGCGTCTTGATCATTCTGGTGGAGACGCTCATCATCGCCATGGGCTTGATCTTCGCCTGGAGGCCGGAGTTGCTTCTGACCCAGTGGCGGGATACGTTCGCGAACTTCCATCTTCGTCAGTTCCTCTATGGAGCATCGCTGGCGATCATCTCCTTCGTGGGATTAGAATCCATCTCGCAAGCGGCGCAGGAGACGCGCCGTCCGGCGACGATCGTCCCGCGGACTTCGATCGCCTTGGTCTTCACGGTCTTTCTCTTTGCCGTTTCGCTCTCGGTGCTCACGCTCGGCACGGTGCGGTGGGAGGTCTTCCTCGATGAGCGCAACGTCGGACGCTCGGTCGCGATTGTGGCGGGGCATCTGCCGTGGATCGGTCGCGTGGCTGAAGACGTGACGGCGGCGTTGGCCGTGCTCGTTCTCATGCTCTCGTCGAATTCTGGTGTGATGAGCGTCTCGCGCGTGGCGTTCTCGATGAGCCGATACGATTCCATCTCCTCGTGGTTCGAGCATGTTCATCCGCGCTATCGCACGCCGGCGCGCACCATCGTAGTCTTCTCGGGGATCGCAGCGCTGCAAGTCGCTTTGGCGTCCTTGACCGAGAGCGCTATCGATACATTGGCCAACATGTACGCCTTCGGCGCGACCCTCGGGTACACGCTCGTCATGGTCTCACTCATCCGGCTGCGCTTCATCGATCCTTACACGCCGCGTCCGTATCGCATGCCCCTCAACATCGTGATTCGACGACAGGGGAAGGTGATTTACGTTCCTGTCTTGGGGATCATCGGGCTTGTGGGAATCACGACCGTTCTGGTGATCGTGCTCTTCACGCATGAGATTGCCGCCGTGGCAGGGCCGTCCTGGGTTTTCCTCTGCTTCCTCTACTACGCGTGGTATCGTCGGCGGCGGGGGCTTCCGATCTTTCGGAGCGTGTCCCGGCCGTGGGAGCAGGAGCAAATGGAGACCCTGGAAGCGGCCGAGGAGTACGACCTGCTGGAACAGTATCGGATCGCGCTTGCGGAGCGCGACCGATGGAGGAAGCGGTTCGATCATGAAGCGGGCATCATTCTGGAATGAGCCGCGCGATCTCAGACGGCAGTCCCTTTCGCTTTGGGACGTCGTGCAGATTGTGTACGCCGTCCTCTTTCTGATCCTCGGGACGATCATCATCTTTCGCATGCTTCATCTGGGGGGGAGTCTCCTGGGATTCGGCGTGGGCGGGGGATTCGTCGCCTTGAGCATCTTCCGATTGCGTTTCGTTCTCAGGTATCTTCTCCTCCGAAGGAGGGAGAAGCACTCACATGTCGGGCGGTGAGGTGCACATTTCTCTCCTTGGGGTGATCCTGGCCGGGATCTTCGTGGCCTCTTTGGGAGGGATGCTCTGGTGGATGCTCCATCCGCCGGCGCCGATCGGGCCGGCGGTGGCGCGCGCCTATCGGGGAGTGAGCGCGCTCAAGCGCATCCTCGTCCCTGTGAAGGGGACGGGCTATAGCGATCGCGCCGTCGAGTTGGCGTGCCGATTGGGTCAGGAGCAACAGGCCGAAGTGGTCCTGACGTATGTGATCGAGGTTCCTCTCTCATTGCCGCTCAATACGCCGCTCGATCAAGAGGAGCGACGGGCGCGCGAGGCCTTAGAGCGCGCCGTCGAATTGGTGCGGCTTCATGCGCTCACGCCGATTCCGGTCGTCCGACGCGATCGCGATGTCGGTCGCGGGATCGTGAGCGTCGTCACCGATTACGATGTGGATCTCGTCGTGATCGGATTGAATCCTCGGCGCATTGCGGCCGGAGACTCCATCGGCCGAGGGATCGAGACGATCTTGCGTCGGGCGGGCGTCGAGGTGATCATTGACATGGTGCCCGAAAGCTGAAGGCTGAGAGGAGCGCCATACGGGAGGGGAAGCGATGCGAGTCGTCGTCGTGGGATACGGACGCGTCGGTCGTCGTGCGGTCGCGCACCTATTGGAGCGCGGCCACGAGGTGACGTTGATTGACAAAGAGGCCGTCCGGTTGCGCGGGGCTGTGGATTTCCCCAACGTGAAGCTGGTGCAGGGAGATGGGACCGATGTAGACGTGCAGCAACAGGCGGGCGTCGCTCAAGCCGATCTCTTTCTCGCGCTCACGCGCGAGGATAACGTGAATCTGATGGCGGCGCAGGTCGCGCGCGCGGTCTTTCGCGTGCCGCGCGCGATCGCTCGCGTCTATGAGCCGAGTCATCGAGAGGTCACCGATGATGAGCAGTTAATGACCGTGTGTCCCACGCTCTACACCGTCGAAGCCATCATGCAGCGCGTGGACGAAGCGGCGGCGCATCCACTGCCTCGCCCGGAGGTGTCGCTGGCACGCGAGTCGCGTCCGATGCGTCCGCGCGCCGATGAATCGAAGTTCATCCTCGTCGTGGGCGCAGGGAAAGTCGGGATCAATCTGGTCCGCTCGCTGCTCAGCAGCGGACATGAAGTCGCTCTCATCGAGCGCGACGTCGCCTATGCTGCACAACTGCGCGCGGAGCTCGAATGTCCGATCATCATCGGCGATGGGACCTTGGGACCGATCCTCGATGAAGCGGGTGCTCGTCGCGCGCGCGTCTTCGTCGCCGTCACCGGCAACGACGAGAACAATCTCATCGCCTGTCAGCTCGCCAAGCGGGTGTTTCGTGTGCCCAAGACGATCGCGCGCGTGAGCAATCCGAAGAATGAGCCTGTGATGCGCCGGCTCGGTGTGGATGCCACCGTCAGCTCGACGGCCATCATCGAGCAGGTCATTGAGCGCGAGCTGCCGACGATCTCCATTCGCACGCTCCTCAATCTACATGGAGAGCGCGCGCAGATCATCGAGTATGTACTCGGCGAGACCTGTCCAGTGGCCGGGAAGGCCTTGCGCGATATCGCTTTTCCTCCCGATTGCAACATCGTGGCCATTGAGCGCGGGGGGACGACGCTGATCCCGCGCGGCGAAACGCGGCTGGAGAGTGGCGATATGGTGGTCGCGCTGGTCACGCGGGAGCGCGAGCCCGAATTGCGCCGCCTCCTGATGGGATGAACGACGCGCGGTGTTGGGCGATGTCGGAGTTCTGGGAAGTCGGCATACGGCTTCGGGACGACCTGAGCGAGGTACTCGTCCCCACGCTCTCGCGCGCCGGAACGCGCGGGCTCGCCTTCTCGGAGCGCGCCGATGGCATCGAGGTGCTCGCGTATTTCAACACGCCCCAAGACGCTGTGCAGTGGGCGCGCGAGGTGAGCCGCGCTGTGCGCGAGGCCGGATTCTCCGACGATCACGTGATCGAAGTGCGCGTTCGGCCGGTTCCGATCCAGGATTGGACGAGCCGGTGGAAAGAGGGGTATAAGCCCTTTCCTGTCGGACGACGGTTCCTCATTGCGCCTTCTTGGGACTGCCCGCCGGAGACGGGAGGGCGCCTCCTTCTGATCATCGATCCGGGGATGGCTTTCGGCACGGGCACGCACGAGACGACGCAACAGTGTTTGATGGCGCTTGAGGACTATTGGCGAGGGCGCTCGCTGCTCGATGTGGGGACGGGGACCGGCATTCTCGCCATTGCCGCTGCTCGATTGAATCCGCGGGCGCGCATTGTGGCGCTCGATATTGATCCGGAGGCCTGCGCCGTCGCCCGTGAGAACGTGGAGCGAAACGGCGTCGGCGAGAGCATCGCACTGCTGTGCGGGACGTTGGGGGACGTGCCCGAGGAGCGCTTCGAGATGGTGATCGCCAATCTCACGTCCGACGTTTTGGCCGCCCTTCTTCCGATGTTCCCACAGCGGCTCGAACCGGATGGAATTCTCGTTCTCTCCGGCCTCCTTGAAGGGGACGAGACGGCGTTTCTGGAGGCCCTCCGAGCGTCGGCTCTTCGCCCGCTGGAAGTCCAGCGCGGAGGCGAATGGCGGACAATCATCGCGCGCTATGAGCCCTCCTCGGTTTTATGCTCCTTCGGAAGCCATCCGCGGCGACGTCATTCGGCTCGATGAGCGGGAGTCGCATCATCTGCGACACGTGTTGCGCTTGAAGCCGGGGGCGCCTGTCGCTGTCTTCGATGGCATGGGCGTCGAATACGAGGGCATTGTGGCGGAGACGCACGGGCGGTGTGTGACCGTGCGCGTTCGTGCGCGGACCGTGCCCGCTGTGGAATCCCCACTTCGACTCACACTCGCACAAGCTCTGGTGAAGGGCGAGAAGTTCGATCTCGTCGTTCAGAAGGCCACGGAGCTTGGGGTCGCGCGCATCATCCCTGTGCTGACGCACCGGACGATCGCCGGAACCTATTCGCCGCGGCGTTTGGAGCGCTGGCGGCGCATTGCGCTCGAAGCGGTGAAACAATCCCGTCGCACGCGGCTTGTGCGGATCGAGGAGCCGCAGCCGGTGCGGTCTCTGCTCGAGCAGCTTCAAGAGCCGGCGCTCTTTTGCGCGGAGCGAGAGGGAGTGCCGCTGCGCGAGATCGCAAAGCGGTGGTCGGAATCGCCTCCGCGCCAACTCCTCATCTTCGTCGGTCCGGAGGGGGGATGGGCCGACGAGGAGATCGAAACCGCTCGGCGTGCGGGAGCCGCTCTTCTCTCTCTCGGTCCTCGTATCCTCCGCACGGAGACCGCTGGGCTCGTCGTGCTCAGCATGGTCCAATTCCTGTGGGGAGATTTGTGATCGAGGGCGATGCGTTCGGCGACGGAGCAAGAGGACGGAGCGCCAGAGTCGCCTCGATGGAGGACGCGGTTGCATCCGCCTTCGGCCTTCCGCTAAGATGTCACGTTGCCGAGGGAGGTCGCGCGGATGATCAAGACGGTCGAGTGGACGGAAGAGGGCGTTCGCGTGATTGATCAGCGGAAGCTGCCGCATGAGGAGGTCTATCTGCTTTTGCGCACGCCCGAGGAGGTGGTTGATGCCATTCGTCAGATGGCTGTGCGCGGCGCGCCGGCCATCGGCGTGACGGCCGCTTTCGGTCTCGCGCTCGGTGTCCGGCGCTCGTGCGCGCGCACCGTGGAGGAGTTGGAGGCGGAGTTCGAGGAGTTGTGTCGTCAGATGGCGAGTGCGCGTCCGACGGCGGTGAATCTCTTCTGGGCGATCGCGCGCATGCGGCGCGCGCTGGCCGACGCGCGAGAGCGTCGTCTGCCACTGCCGCTCGTTCGCGAGTGGATCATTCACGAGGCTCACGCCATCTATCGGGAGGACATCGAGACGAATTGGCGCATGGCGCGAAATGGAGCGACGCTGCTTCCGGATCCCGCGCGCGTTCTCACCCATTGCAACACGGGCGCGCTGGCGACAGCCGGCGGTATGGGAACGGCTCTCGGTGTCGTGCGCGCGGCTGTGTTCATGGGCAAGCGCGTGCACGTGTACGTGGACGAAACGCGCCCCGTCCTTCAAGGCGCACGATTGACGGCGTGGGAGCTTCTCAAGGAGCAGATCCCGGCCACGCTCATCACCGACGCAATGGCCGGCTACATGATGTATCGCGGACTCGTGGACTGCGTGCTCGTGGGCGCCGACCGCATCGCCGCCAATGGCGACGTCGCCAACAAGATTGGCACCTACACGCTCGCCGTCTTGGCGAGGGAACATGGAATCCCCTTCTACGTCGTCGCGCCAATCTCGACGCTCGATCTCTCGATCGAGTCTGGCGAAGCCATCCCTATCGAGGAGCGACCGGCGCGCGAGGTGACGCACATTCACGGGCAGCCGATCGCGCCCGAGGGGATCTCTGTCGCTAATCCGGCATTCGACATCACCCCCCACCGCTACGTGACGGCGATCGTGACTGAGCGGGGAATCGCGCGTCCGCCGTATCGGGAGAGCTTGAGCGCGCTCGCCGCGCACCCAGATGTCGCGCATGCTCCGGCGGAAGAGCCCGCGCGTGTCGAAGGCGCATCATCCCCGGAGAACCCGTGAAGGCGAGACAGCCATGTTGATCCTCGGGATCGAAACTTCTTGCGACGAGACGGCAGCCGCCGTCGTTGAGGAGGGGCGGATCGTTCGCTCCAACATCGTCGCCACGCAATATGCGATCCATCGGCCTTATGGGGGAGTCGTGCCCGAATTGGCCTCGCGCGAGCATTTGCGGAACATCGTCCCCGTCGTTCGGGAAGCGCTCGAGCAGGCGCGCGTGACCTTTCGTGAGATTGACGCTCTCGCGGTGACACGGGGGCCGGGATTGATCGGCTCGCTGCTTGTCGGCATCTGCTATGCGAAGTCGGTCGCGTATGCCCTCTCGCGACCGCTGCTGGGCGTGAACCATCATGAGGGGCACATCTTCTCGGTCGTCTTCGACAATCCACCTCTCCGATATCCCGCGCTGGCGCTCCTTGTCTCGGGGGGGGATACAAGCCTCTTCTGGATACCGGAGCCGGAGCGCTACCATCGGCTCGGGCACACGCGCGATGATGCGGCGGGCGAAGCCTTCGACAAGGTGGCGAAGTTGCTGGGTCTCGGCTATCCGGGGGGGCCGATCATTGATCGCTTGGCCGAGAGGGGGAATCCGCGCGCGGTTCGGTTCACCATCCCGAGGATGGAGGGGAACGATTTCGATTTCAGCTTCAGTGGGCTCAAGACGGCCGTCGTTCGCTACGTGCGCGAGCGTGGGATTCGTCCGGTGCGCGAAGGAGAGGAGGTGCCGGAAGTCGTCCTCGATCTCCTCGCGAGTTTTCAGGACACAGTCGTGCGGACGCTCCTGGATCGCCTCCGGCGCGCCCTGGAGCGGTACGACGTGCGCACACTCATTCTGACCGGTGGCGTCGCGTGCAACCGCCGGCTTCGGGAGGAAGCGTTTCGCGTAGGACGGGAGTTCGGCATTCCCGTCTATGTCCCGAGCCCACCGCTCACGACCGACAATGCCGCGATGATCGCCGCCGCAGCGTATCCCAAGCTGCAGCGCGGCGAACGCTCGGGATGGGATTTGACGGCCGAACCCAATCTGCGCTTGTCATCGGTGAACGCGCGACGCACGGGCCACGCCCTTCGCAGGACGAGTTGAGGTCATGGCCGAACGCATCTATCGCGATCCCGTGCATAACATCATCTCTCTGGACGAAGCCGATCCGGACGATCAGCTCCTCATCCGGCTCATTGATACGCCCGAGTTCCAACGCCTGCGTCGGATCAAGCAATTAGGGTTGGCGCTCTTCACCTATCAAGGGGCTGAGCACAGCCGCTTCTCGCATTCGCTGGGCGTGATGCATGTGATGCGGCGCGTCCTCGCCCACCTCGGGCAGCGATACCCGATCGATCGCGAGACGCGCCTGGTGGCCATGTGTGCGGCACTGCTTCACGATATCGGACATGGGCCGTTCTCTCACGTCGTAGAGGCAGTGCTCGGTTACCGACACGAGGAGTGGGGAGCACGCATCGTCCTCGATGAGGGGACGACGATCCATCGCGTTCTCGCCGAGCGGGATCGCGATCTCCCGGCGCGAGTCGTTGCCGTTTGGCAACATACCTATCGGCCTCGCTTCATCTCGCAGCTCGTCTCCAGCCAGATGGACGTGGATCGCTTCGATTACCTCTTGCGCGACAGCCTGATGACCGGCGCCAAATACGGCTTCTACGATTTGGAGTGGATTCTCCATACACTGGAGATCGCCCCTGAGCAAGAGTGCCTCTACGTCGCGGCCAAAGGGGTGTATGCCGTCGAGGAGTATCTGCAGGCGCGCTACTACATGTTCCGTCAGGTCTACTTCCATCGCAATCTGCGAACGGCGGAGGCGATGCTCCGCTCCATCTTCCGTCGCGCGATTGATCTCGCGGCGAGCGGGAACGTGCCGCCTGTCGTCTCCGATTCGGTGATGGCGAAGGTCTTGCGCCGGGAGCCACTTTCGACGGCGGAGTATCTGGCTCTGGACGATCACGACGTCATGTTCCACATCAAGTGGTGGACGAAAGCATCCGATCCGATTCTCAGCGATCTGGCGGCTGGGTTCTTGCATCGGCGCCTCTTCAAATCCATAGACTTGCGGATCAATGCCGAACGTCGGCGGCGGTTTGTCGAGCAGGCGCGCCACGTCGTCGAGGCGGCGGGGTTCGATCCTCGATATTACCTGATTGAGGATCGGGCGAGCGATGTCCCGTATCTCGGTCCGTACTCTCCGGAGACGTCGGGTCCGGAGAATCGCATCTATGTCGAGGTGGAAGGAGGTCACCGTGCGCTTTGCGAGATCACCGAGGTCTCTCCGGCGATCCGCCGATTGCGCCGGTTTCATATTGATCGGCTCTGCTTCCCCGAGGCGGTGAACGAAGCCGTTCGAGGACTTCTGGAGAGTGAGGAGAGGGAGGAAGCATGAGGGTATCGCGTCGAGAGTTTCTCGCCGACAGCCTTCGAGCCGGAGCCGCGGCGCTCTTCGGAACTCGCGCGTTGGAGAGTGCGCGCGGCTCCTTCGTCAGCGGCTCGGAGACGAGGATCACACTTCTGCACACGAACGACGTGCATTCGCGGCTGGAACCTTTCCCGGACGATGATCCGAACTATGCGGGATTGGGAGGAGCCGCCCGCCGCGCGGCGCTCGTCAGACGCATCCGCCGGGAGAATCCGAACACATTGCTCCTGGATGCGGGCGATGCTTTTCAGGGAACGCCCTATTACACCGTCTATCGCGGCGAGGCCGATTATCGGGTGATGTCGGCCATCGGCTACGACGTCGTGACCTTGGGGAATCACGAATTCGACAGCGGGCTGGAGGCGCTGGCGCGCGTTCTGAATTTCGCGAAGTTCGACGTCGTCTCGGCGAACTACGATTTTCAGGGCACCGTGCTTCAAGGTCGGATCAAGCCCTATGTCGTGCGAGAACTGAGCGGCATTCGCATCGGCATCTTCGGGCTCGGGATCGCCTTGGAGGAGCTGGTGCCGGAACGACATCGCGCGGGGGTGCGGTATCGCGATCCCCTCATGACGGCGCGCGCGATGGTTCGAACGCTCCGGGAGCGCGAGGATGCGCAGCTCGTCGTATGCCTCTCGCACTTGGGACTCTATGAGGAGTCCGAACGGGCGAGGAGGACGCCACCGCCGATTGGAGATCGCGAGATCGCGCAAGCGGTCGAGGGCATTGACGTGATCATCGGCGGACATACGCATACGTTCATGGAAGCTCCGGAGCTCGTGCGTCGTCCGAGCGGAGGGGCGACGCTCATCTTTCAAGTCGGATTCGGCGGCATCGTCCTCGGACGCCTCGATCTCTTCCTTCGGGAGAGACGACTTGTCGGGTTCGTGGGGAGTGCTCTGCCGGTCTCCGAGCGCGCACTCGCTTGAGCGGGGGAGAGACGTGGCGCGACCGATCGTCATCGAGGTCGGCGTTCGGACCGAAGATGCCCGCATCCCGACGCTCGACGCCCGCATGCTCGATGAAGCGACCGCGCGCGAGATCGTCTTGGTGTGCTCACGCATCATCTGACCGAAGAGCGGCATCGGCGTCGCGTGGAGAAGATTCGCGACATCGAACGCCGACGTCTCAAAAGCGCCGGGTGATTCCGGCTCCGCATGCTTCGTCCCTTATGGCGCTTTTGCCCTGCGATCTCTGCGGCGCCACTGAGGCGCGGCTTTTGATGATGTGCGAGCGCTTGGACGGACCGCTTGTGCAGTGCCGGCGGTGCGGTCTCATCTACGTGGGGGAGCGCCGCGAGGATTTCACGTTCTCGCACTTCGATCCCGAGCGTTCGCGCCGTCTGGCCGAGCGGGTGAGAGCACTCGGGCTCGTGGACGAGGCCGTCGAAGCAGGCGAGGCGCCCATTCGGGAACGGGTGATGGCCGAGCGCCTCCGATGGGTACAACGCTTCATCGCATCGGGGCGATTACTGGACATCGGATGCGCGGATGGAGCGTTTTTGGAGCTGGCGGCTTGCGCCGGTTTTCATGCGCACGGTGTCGAGCCCGATCCGACGACAAGCGCAGAGGCGCGGCAGCGCGTCGGTGTTCGGGTCTTCTCCGGCACGCTTGTCGACGCCCAGTATCCGGCCGACTCGTTCGATGTCGTTGTCCTCTTCCACGTCCTGGAGCATTTGGATTCGCCCCGACGAACGCTCCAAGAGATCCATCGTATCTTGCGGCCCGACGGCCTCATCGTCATTGAGACGCCGAACATCGCTTCATTTTGGTTTCACCTCTTGGGTCGGCGATGGCGCCAATTCATCCCCGACCACTACTATTTCTTCTCGCCGGCTACGCTGACCCGGCTTCTTGAGGAGAACGGATTTCGCGTGCTCGCGCTCACGCATCCGAGACGGATCGTGAGCATGCGGCTTCTGGCCGATCGCATCAGGCGCGTGTGCGCTCCGGTGGGGCGCGCCGTGAAGTGGGGGATCACTCGATTGGGATGGGAGGAGAAGACGCTCGCGCTCCGCCTCAGCGATGTGCTGCTTGTCGCCGCCAGAAAGACGTGAGCGGCCGAGCCGCGCGAGCCTCCGCCTTGTCGTTCGGCTCTATGAGTCTCCATAGTCAGGGGAAGACAAATCCTCGGCGTGAGGAGGCGATGACACATGTGCATTTACATCTTGTGCGTCGTGCTGCTTTTCGCATCGCAGGAGGTCGCCGCAGCGGACGAGATCCTGCTCTCAAACGGCGCGCGCCTTGTCGGGACGCTCCTTTCGTGGACTCGCGATGGGATCGTCTTTCGTACGACGGATGGGACGGTGCGCACTCTCGCTCTTCGCGAGGTCGTCCGAGTAAGCTTGGGATCGAAGAGCATCGAAGCGATGACGGCTCGGCTTCCTGCATCCGACGAGCGCGCTCGACCCGCCGACGTCCCTTCCGCGACGATGACCGTGCAACGGGAAGTGTGGCGTGGGGCCTTCGATGTGAACTACGCCGGACACCGCGGCACAACTGATTCGGATAGCCTCGTCCTGGATCTGCGAGCTGAGCGCCATCGCGAGCCGTGGCGCCTTCAGCTTCGCTCCCGATATTTTCGCGCGCTCAAGAATCGCGCGCTCGCCGGAAATGAATGGCTGTGGGGCGGACGTTTGGACCGGTTCTTCTCGCCCCGCCTCTTCATCTTCGCTTCCGGAGATTTTGAGTTCGATGAGGTCGAGAAGGTGGATCTGCGGAGCGTCTATGCGATGGGCTTCGGCAGCGACCTCTTCGTCTCGGAAGCGTACGTCCTCTCGATCAGCGGTGGAGCCGGCTATACCCGCGAGAGCTTTCGCGGGGGGACACGCCGAGAATCTCTCTCGGGCGTTTTTCGCCAAGAGTTCCGCCATAGGCTCTCCTCGCGAAGTCAATGGGAGCAGCAGTTCCACTTCCTGCAGGATCTGCGCGAAGCTCCCCGTTTCAAGCTTCGCATCGAGAGCGCCGTCCGCGTTCGAGTGAGCGAGCTGCTCACCGTCCGGTTCGGGATCCGCGATGCCTATGACCATCGCCCGCAGCCGGGCGTGCAGCGAAACGAGGTGACGTTCACAACGGGATTGGGAATCGTCTTTTGACGCGCGGTCCTCTGAGATGGCTGCGCGACGGACCGGTTCGATGCCTTCCGCCTCCTTCACGGGGAGCGACCTTTCGGCAAAGAGGGCTGCTGAGAGACCGCGGTTGAGAGGACATGCCGGCTATGGTATGCTGACCGCGAGTTGAGCGGAGGGAGAAAAGATCTGTCGCCCCGTGTCAGCTCGCGCGATGGCTGTTGAGAAACGCGAGCGAGACGCGGCGTTCGATCGCTCGACTGAGGAGGATCTTCGCAGAGAAGGAGCACGATGCGGATCGGTATCGAATTCTTCGCGCCGGAGACATTTCTGCTGCCCTGGGATTATCTCGATTGGCTGCGTGGACTCTTCTACCGCGCGTTGGAGCGAGGCCGGCCGAAGTTAGCGCGCGAGGTACATGAAGCCGGCTTCTCCAGTGGCGGCAAGCGATATAAGCTCGTGACCTTCTCGCTCCTGTATCCGGAGAATTATGAGAAGACGCCGCAGGGGCTGCGCGTGCGCGGCCGTCTCCGGTGGTGGATCTCTTCGCCGTTGGAACCGCTCATTGAGGCGTTGGCGCTCGGTCTGCTCACCCAATCGGAAGTCCAATTCGGCACTTATACGCTCTCGGTCGGACAGATCGGCGTTCTGTTGCCGCCGAGGTTCACCGAGACCATGACATTCATGACGCTCTCGCCGATCTCCGTCTCCACGGGTTATCGCGATGCCGACGGGAAATTCCGCAAGCGATTCCTTTCGCCCGAGGAGCCCGAGTTTGCGCGCGTGCTTGTTGAGAACTTGAGGCGAAAGTCCGCTGCCGTCTATGGTGAAGCGTTCGATGGAGAGCTTCAGTTCGAGTGGCTGAATACGCCGAGATCGAAATTGTTTCGCGTGAATAAGACCGAGGTGCGGGGGTGGATGCTGCGCTTTCGCGTGAGCGGATCGCTGGATCTGATCCGACTCGGGTACGATGCCGGTTTCGGCGAGCGCAATGCTCAAGGTTTCGGGATGGTGGGCACAGCCGGGGAGTATCCCGCAGCGTAGCGGGAATAGGTGTGGAGTGCGTTCGCCTGAGGAGGTGCGTTGTCCACTCGATGACCACTGCTCCACAGGCATACGTCTTTGAATAGCATGGGGGAATGTTCCTCGCAAGACCTGAAGGGATGATGAGCGCGAAGATATCGTCTAGCCCCCCCCGTGATGGAGATTCTCAGCGAGCGGATGGAGCGTCCTCAGCATGAGGCCCTCTGCCGTTTTAGGCGATGTGAGACAGATTCCTCGAGAACCGTTGGACGAACTCGCGATGCCGAGGGCATTCTTCGTCTTTATAGCGATCGGGCGTTCAAGAAGCTTATTGACATGGAGATGTGGTCTTGTAAAATATCACCGCAGGTGGAACATGACATCATCCTCGCTCACAGTTCGGCTCTCTGCGAATCGTCCCACCGGCAACTTCTGGGTGGACATGGGGCTTGTGGTGCTGTTGCAACAGTTCGGGGAGGGGGAGCA